>Ga0129310_1000258_pt1 | contig 70849 bp, 59 predicted proteins | sample Go1ome_2_FD_94433 | JGI IMG/M metagenome (GOLD analysis project Ga0129310, IMG submission 94433) | Western lowland gorrila individual fecal microbial communities from Wisconsin, USA - Go1022A metagenome | ecosystem: Host-associated > Mammals > Digestive system > Large intestine > Fecal | place...
ATTACCGGAACCGGAAACCAGAACAGTCTTACCTGCGATCTCCTTGCCGTTGTGCTTTAACATCTCGTCTAACATATAGATCAGGCCATATCCTGTTGCCTGGGTTCTTGCTAAAGAACCACCAAAGGTTAAGCCCTTACCGGTTAAAACGCCTTCATATAAACCAGTCAGTCTCTTGTACTGTCCAAACAGATAACCTACTTCTCTTCCGCCTACACCAATATCACCTGCAGGAACATCTGTATCCTTTCCAATATGACGGTACAGCTCTGTCATAAAGCTCTGGCAGAATGCCATAACTTCACGGTCAGATTTGCCTTTAGGATCGAAATCAGAACCACCTTTACCGCCGCCGATAGGAAGACCTGTCAGGGAGTTCTTGAAAATCTGTTCAAAACCAAGGAATTTGATAATGCTTAAGTTAACGGATGGATGGAAACGGAGACCGCCCTTGTAAGGTCCGATGGCACTGTTGAACTGTACACGGAAACCTCTGTTGACCTGAACTTTGCCTTCGTCGTCAACCCATGGTACACGGAACATAATAATACGTTCTGGTTCAACGATTCTCTCAAGTAATGCTTCGTTCTGATACTTTGGATCGTTATCTACAACGAGACGAAGAGAATTCATAACTTCTGTCACTGCCTGGATAAACTCAGGTTCGTTAGGATTTTTTGCTTTAACTTTTTCGATAATTTCGTCACTGTAAGACATTCTGTTTCATCCTCCTTATATTGACCTGCCAACGGATAAAATCCGCAGCAAAGTATGTTCAGTGGAATTCATTCTTTCCATTGATGATTATAATATAGATTAAGTAATAATTCAATCTTTTTTCACTTTAATCTGTAAAAAAATAGGAATTTTGTTAAAGTTTTCCTTCATAAAAGAACTTCTTTGGTGATAAAGTGGATATAAAGCAGATGAAATTGCAGGAAATCAGCTAGAAACTTTCAAATTGTAAAAAATTGTAAATAATATAAAATGGTTTTTCGTGCATATTTTCGGTCTGCATCGGCAGTTAAATGGAAGAGGATTTTTGTTTATGATTCTGAAAAGAAAATAAAAAAGAAAACTTGGGCTTTTTATTTTTGCTGATTTCATATATAATGGTAAAAAAGAATTATTCAGTCTTTCTTAATTAAAAGTATCGTAAGATGCTTTGTTCTTATTTTTGTTATATAGAAATTATAGAAGATTCAACGATTGATTACCCAATTTTAATATTTAGAGATATGAATATTTGTTAAAAACTGGAGTTCAGCTGTATCCATACAGTGCAGAATTTGGCTGTGTCGGATACAGTAAGAATTTGTCAGCAGATAAGGAGGCTTTTATGGCTGATCAGGAGAAAAAATTATCTGTCGCACAGATGCGGGAGATTTTAAAAGCGAAGGGTGTGAAGAATACATCTGTGATGCGTAAAGCAGAATTGCAGGAACAGATGGCAGCCCTTGGTTTATTGGAGAATAAGGAAGAAAAGTCAGAGGAAGTACGGGAAAAACAGGACAATGTGACTTCTCAAACGGAAAATACCAGTGCGGAAAGCAGAAAACCATATGTTTTTCGAGGCAGGACACCGAGAGCAGAACGCCCGGAGCGCAATAACCGGCAGGAACGAAATGAACGTCAGAATCAGTCTGAGAGAAGTGAATATGCGGAACGTTCAGAAAAAGGTGAGCGTCAGGAGTATTATGAGCGCAGACGCCAGGACAGCACCGGGATGAACAATGGCGGAAATGGTTACAATAACAGAAGGAATACTTACAGCCAGCGAAGCGAAAGTAATCAGCGCGGTGAGAGTAATTACCAGAGAAGCAAGAATAATCAGCGCGGTGAGAATAATTACCAGAGAAGCGAGAATAATCAGCGCGGTGAGAGTAATTACCAGAGAAGCGAGAATTATCAGCGCGGTGAGAATAATTACCAGAGAAGCGAGAATTATCAGAGTGCTGAGAATTACCAACACGGAGGAAATGGCCAGTCTGAGGAAGAAATGGAGATCCCGGGCTATGGTCAGTTAGACAGCGGTATGATGGCCAACGGTATCCTGGAAGTCATTCCGGAAGGCTTTGGCTTTATTCGATGTGAAAACTATATGCCGGGAACCAATGATGTGTATGTGTCACCGGCGCAGATCCGCAGATTTAATCTCAGGACCGGTGATGTTGTTTGCGGCAATATCAAGGTAAAGACAGAGAAAGAGAAGTTTTCAGCACTTCTTTATATAAGATCGGTTAATGGCATGCCGCCTTATGAAGCACAGAAGCGCGGCAAATTCGAAGATATGACACCGATCTTCCCGGATCACAGGATTAACCTTGAGACACCGAATGCACCGGTTTCCATGCGTATTATGAATCTTGTTTCACCCATCGGTCTTGGACAGCGAGGAATGATCGTATCGCCGCCGAAGACAGGTAAGACAACCCTTTTAAAGCAGGTAGCCAAGGCAATCAATACGAATTATCCGGACATGCAGATGATTATTCTTCTTATTGATGAACGTCCGGAGGAAGTGACGGATATCAAAGAATATATTGAAGGCAAGAATGTGGATGTGATCTATTCTACATTTGATGAGACACCGGAGCATCATAAACGTGTTTCAGAGATGGTTTTAGAGCGGGCGAAACGTTTAGTTGAACATAAGAAGGATGTTGTGATCCTGCTGGACAGCATTACACGTCTGGCCAGGGCTTATAACCTGACAGTGCCGCCAAGCGGCCGTACTCTTTCCGGCGGTCTGGATCCGGCTGCACTGCATATGCCGAAGAAATTCTTCGGTGCTGCAAGAAATATGCGTGAGGGCGGCAGTCTTACGGTCCTTGCTACAGCCCTTGTGGAGACAGGCAGCAAGATGGATGATGTTGTCTTTGAAGAATTCAAAGGAACAGGCAACATGGAACTTGTTCTGGATAGAAAGCTTTCCGAGAAACGTATCTTTCCGGCGATTAATATTCCTCGTTCAGGAACCAGAAGAGAAGAACTTTTGCTGGACAAAGAAGAACTTGAAGCTATGTATATCATGAGAAAGGCATTAAATAGCATGAAGTCGGAGGAAGCACTGGAACAGATTCTTGATATGTTTACTCATACAAAGGACAATACGGAATTTGTCAATATGATCCGGCATACGAAAATGTGGTAAAGCTGGAAAGCCTGCATTAATGATAAAACGAGAGACCTGTCTTTTGGCTGCAAACTATTTTGTAAAATATCATTTGCAAAATCATTTGCAAAATGCAAAAATATACTTGCATACTGTGAAAAAATGTGATAGAATTAAAAAGCTGTTTTATAATGACAGATATGGGCAGAGAAGCCCGATTTGAGATAACTCAAGTGATTATTCCTGGTTGGCAATCAGGAAAGAATATTAGTGAGGTGAATAAGATGAGAGAAGGAATCCATCCTAAGTATTATCAGGCAAAGGTAACATGCAACTGTGGTAACGAATTCGTAACAGGTTCCACAAAACCTGAAATCCACGTAGAAATCTGTTCTAAGTGTCATTCATTCTACACAGGCCAGCAGAAAGCTGCTTCTGCTCGCGGACGTATTGATAAGTTCAATCGTAAGTATGGCATCAAACAGGCATAATTAGACGATAGACGGGGCTGCCGCATCATTTCGACAGATCCTCTGCCATCCGGATTGTCCATATCATGGAGATCGGTGCAGAGATCAGCAGATGCGACAGCCCTGTTTTTTCATACGGAAAATACCTATTTTCCGTGGCAGCGGATGAAGCACGTAAGGAATGTTTCATTCCGCCCGTAGGAGGAGTATATGCGATATGCGACTATCGGCGGACAGGCCGTCATTGAAGGGGTCATGATGCGTAACGGCAATGACTATGCGGTGGCAGTCAGAAAGCCGGATCAGACAATAGAAGTCAAGAAGGATCAGTTTATCGGTCTCAATGCAAAGTGGCATATGAAGAAAGTACCTATTATCAGAGGTGTACTGGCATTTATTGATTCACTGGTGCTTGGCATGTCCACGTTGACCTATTCAGCCAGCTTTTATGAGGATGAAGAGGAATCAGAGAAAGAGAAAGCAAAGGATAAGGATGGCAAGTCCGATGCCGTATTTATGGGATTGACAGTGGCTTTATCCGTTGTGATCGCTGTTGTTTTATTCATGCTGACACCGTTTTTTATTTCATCTTTGTTTGGTAAGGTGATTAAGAGTCCAATGGCACTGGCAGTGATCGAAGGCCTGATCCGAATTGCGATTTTCTTTATTTATATTGTAGCTATTTCACAGATGAAAGATATACAGAGAGTTTTTATGTACCATGGTGCGGAACATAAGACCATTAACTGTATTGAGCATGGCGCTGAACTGACGCCGGAGAATGCTGCGAAGTATTCAAGACTGCATAAGAGATGCGGAACAAGTTTTCTGCTGATTGTTATGGTAGTCAGTATCATTTGTTTTATGTTTATCCGTGTGGACAATATGGCACTGAAGATTGTGCTTCGTGTCATTCTTGTTCCGGTGATCGCAGGTGTTTCCTATGAGATCATTCAGTGGGCAGGCAGAAGCGAGTCCTGTCTGGTAAATATTGTCAGTAAGCCGGGGCTGATGCTTCAGAAGCTGACTACCCGTGAACCGGATCTGGAGATGCTGGAAGTTGCTATTGCTTCTATTGAAGCGATTTATGACTGGAGACAGTTCCAGGCCGAGAATGCAGCGGCTGGTGCTTCAGGACAGCCAGGGACGGGATCGAAAGCAGGAGTGAGTCAGCCATGATGCAGTGGAGTTATGATACCCTTTTGAAATGGGGAACCGATGAACTGACAGCACACAGTGTGGATAATGCATCCGTGGATGCATGGTATCTGCTGGAACATATTTATGGTATCAGCCGTGTGGATTTTCTCATAAGAAGAAATGATCCTTTTGATGAAGCACAGATGAAGCAAAGTGCTGATTATCAGGCACTGATCCGTCGGAGAAGCGAAGGCTATCCGGTGCAGTATCTGACGGGAAGCACGGAATTCATGGGACTGCCGTTTTTCGTCAATGAGAGCGTACTGATCCCCAGACAGGATACAGAAGTATTGGTGGAGACAGCTTTGGCCATGATGAAGCCGGAGTGCAGACTGCTGGATATGTGTACCGGTTCGGGATGCATTCTTTTAAGTCTTGCAAAGCTGGGAACGGTGGCAGAAGGAGTCGGTGTGGATATTTCGGAAGATGCATTGAAGGTGGCTGAGAGAAACAGAGAGAATCTGGGATTGTCTCAGGTGAGACTGGTGCACAGTGATCTCTTTGAATCCGTTGAAGGCGTCTTTGATATGATTGTTTCTAATCCGCCTTATATTCCCACGGAGGATATTGAAGATCTCATGCGTGAGGTCAGAGATCATGAACCCCATCTGGCATTGGATGGCAGTAAGGATGGACTCCTTTTTTATAGAAAACTGGCAGAGGAATCGGGACGGTATCTTGTACCCGGCGGTTCACTGCTTTTTGAAATCGGTTATGATCAGGGGGAAGCTGTTTTGCAGCTTCTTGATCAGGCAGGATTTAAAGATATACACGTGAAGAAAGATCTGGCCGGTCTGGACAGAGTTGTTTATGCAGTGAAAGCTGCAGAAGATGGAGGTAAATAACAATGTTTGATAGATTAGATGATATTTTGATCAGATATCAGCAGATCATGGAAGAGTTAAATGATCCGGACGTCGTCAATGATCAGAAGCATTTCCGCAAGCTGATGAAAGAGCAGAGTGATCTGCAGCCCCTTGTAGAAAAGTATACAGAATATAAGAATACAAAGCAGACAATTGATGACAGTCTTGAGATGCTTGAAGCTGAAGATGATGAAGAGATGAAGGAAATGCTCAAGGAAGAGCTTTCAGAAGCAAAGTCCAATATCACAAAGATAGAGCAGGAGCTGAAGGTCCTTCTGATTCCTAAGGATCCGATGGATGAGAAGAACGTTATCGTGGAGATCAGAGCCGGCGCAGGCGGTGACGAGTCCGCGCTTTTTGCAGCAGAGCTTTTCCGTATGTATTCCAAATATGCAGATTCCAAGCGCTGGAAGATCGAGATGATGGATGTCAGCGAGAATGGTATCGGCGGCTTCAAGGAATGTGTCTTCATGGTCAGCGGTGATCATGTGTATTCACGTATGAAGTACGAATCCGGCGTACACCGTGTACAGCGTGTACCTGAGACAGAATCCGGCGGACGTATCCACACATCTACGGCCACCGTAGCGATCATGCCGGAAGCTGAGGAAGTGGATGTTGAGATTGATATGAATGATGTACGTATTGATGTTATGCGTGCCTCCGGCAACGGCGGTCAGTGTGTCAATACAACAGACTCCGCAGTGCGACTGACCCATAATCCGACAGGTATCGTTATCTACAGCCAGACAGAGAAGTCACAGCTGCAGAACAAAGAGAAAGCTTTCCGCTTGCTGCGTTCCAAGCTTCTCGAGATTGAGATCGAGAAGAAGCATGCAGAAGAAGCTGCTCTTCGTAAGAATCAGGTAGGTACAGGCGACAGATCTGAGAAGATCAGAACATACAACTTCCCACAGGGACGCTGCACAGAGCATCGTATCAAGCTGACATTATACAGACTGGGCGATATTATGAACGGTGATCTGGATGAGATCATTGACAGTCTGATCGCAGCAGACCAGGCTGCAAAACTGGCCAATATGGAAGAAGAATAAGGGTTGACAGCAGATATAAAATGCGTTAAACTGTTAGAAACTTAGATAAATTACAACTGAATATTGATGGCATTGCGTCATCAAAGGGGAGTAGTTTTAATATATTATCAACAATCGCGGCTGTTTGCAGATTTGCAGAGCAGTCTGGTAATATATACCATGACGGGTACGAGACTTTTGATGTATGACGACAGATAGCTTCTGTTATCATACATTGAAAGTCTTTTTCTTTTATATGGCTCTAAGTGTATGAAAATCAAAAATAAGGGAAGTTTGAAAGCAGGAAGTCTGAAAGGAGGAAGCAGGATGAAAGAATGGTATCAGATGAACGAGGAAGAAGTTCTGAAAATGCTGGATGCCGACAAAAACGGCCTGAGCAGTGAGCGGGCGGAAGAACTGCTGAAAATGAATGGGGAGAACGTTCTTCAGGAATCAAAGAAGAAAAGTGCACTGAGAGTGTTTGCGGAGCAGTTTGCAGATCTTTTGGTTATTATTCTTATTATTGCCGCCATTATTTCTATGGTTTCAGGCAATGTGGAAAGCACGATTGTTATATTTGCGGTTATTACCATGAATGCGATTCTTGGTACGGTGCAGCATGAAAAAGCGGAGAAATCGCTTGCAAGTCTGAAAACTTTATCGGCACCAACAGCCAAAGTGCTCAGAGGAGGAGTCAAAGGTGAGATACCTTCTGCTCAGATTGTTAAAGGTGATATTTTGCTTCTTGAGGCGGGGGATCTGGTGACAGCGGACGGCAGAATCCTTGAGAGCTATTCTCTTCAGGTGAATGAGAGTTCGCTGACCGGGGAATCTACCAATGTTGAGAAGAAAGCAGTTGTTCTTGAGGGAGAACAGGCACTGGGAGATCGCATCAACATGGTTTATTCAGGAAGTCTTGTAACCGGAGGCCGTGCAGTTGTACTGGTGACGGCTACAGGTATGGAGACAGAGATCGGCAAGATCGCGGCCCTTATGAATGCCACCAAGGAGAAGAAAACACCACTGCAGGTGAGTCTTGATAAATTTGGCAGCCAACTGGCCATTGTTATTATGATTATCAGTGCAGTTGTGTTTGTTTTAAGTCTGTACAGAAGGATGCCGGTGCTGGATGCATTGATGTTTGCAGTGGCTTTGGCGGTAGCTGCCATTCCTGAGGCTTTGAGTTCCATTGTCACCATTGTACAGGCCATGGGAACCCAGAAAATGGCCAAAGAACATGCCATTATCAAAGATCTGAAAGCGGTGGAAAGTCTTGGATGTGTATCAGTTATCTGTTCAGATAAAACCGGAACACTGACCCAGAATAAGATGACGGTTCAGCAGGTTTATATTAATCATCAGACCATGGGAGCTGATGAACTGGATCTGAAGCAGCAGTCTCATCGATATCTGCTCTACGATGCGATTCTGACCAATGATTCTGCTATTGTGGAGGGACAGAGTATCGGTGATCCGACGGAAGTGGCGCTTCTGGAAATGGGAAGAAAAGCGGACATCAAAGAGGATATTCTGAAAGCGATGATGCCCCGTATGGAAGAAATTCCATTTGATTCAGACAGAAAACTGATGAGCACAAAGTATCGCCTGCATGGTGTGCCGACCATTCTTGTTAAGGGCGCCTTGGATATTCTGCTGAAGCGAACGGACAGAATCCGTATCGGGGATGAAGTCCGTCCGATCACTGAGCAGGACGTAAAGGAGATATTAGATAAAAATCAGGCTTTTTCGGAACAGGGATTGAGAGTCCTGGCATTTGCTTATAAGGAGGCACAAGCTGACCAGCAGCTGACATTGGATGAGGAGGATCATCTGATTTTCATAGGTCTGGTATCTATGATCGATCCGCCGAGAGAAGAGTCAAAGGAAGCGGTTGCCGAGGCCAAGAGAGCAGGCATCCGTCCGGTGATGATCACCGGTGATCACAAGATCACAGCCACAGCCATTGCAGAGCAGATTGGTATATTCAGTGAAGGGGATATGGCTGTAACCGGTCAGGAGCTGGATGCCATGAATGAAGAAGAACTGGATGATAAGATCGGCAAAATATCGGTCTATGCCCGTGTTTCACCTGAGAACAAAATCCGTATCGTGGATGCATGGCAGCGCAAAGGTGCAGTAACTGCCATGACCGGTGATGGTGTCAATGATGCCCCGGCTCTGAAAAAGGCAGATATCGGTGTGGCGATGGGTATTACAGGTACTGAAGTATCCAAGGATGCCGCATCGATGATCCTGACAGATGATAATTTTGCCACCATCATCAAAGCCGTTGCCAATGGGCGAAATGTCTACCGCAATATTAAAAATGCGGTTCAGTTCCTGTTGTCAGGCAATATGGCCGGAATCATGGCGGTATTGTATACATCCCTTGCGGCACTTCCGGTGCCATTTCAGCCGGTGCATCTGCTGTTTATCAATCTGCTGACGGATTCCCTGCCGGCCATTGCCATTGGTATGGAAAAGGCAGAAAAAGATCTGCTTTCAGAGCCGCCACGGGATCCGAAACAGGGAATACTGACAAAGGATCTGATGACAGCCCTTGTCGTACAGGGCGGTCTGATCGCAGTCTGTACCATGATCGCTTTCCATATCGGTTTATCTACGGACAGTGCCACAGCTAGTTCTATGGCATTTGCTACGCTGACTCTGGCAAGACTGTTCCACGGATTCAACTGCAGAAGCAGACATTCGATTTTCAAAATCGGTCTGACATCCAATATTTACAGCATCGGTGCTTTCTTTGGCGGTGTGCTGCTGTTGGCATTGGTTATCTTTGTACCGGTGATGCGCACGCTTTTCTCAGTGTCACCTTTGAACGGTTACCAGATCGGAATGATCGGGCTGCTGGCCTTTATACCGACAGTGATTATTCAGATATATAAAGCTATCAAAGAGCATGTTCACGCGTAATGTGTCACATGTTCACAAAAATCGTCATCAGAAAAACGCTGTGAATAAAAAAATAAATCAGAAGAATGGCAGAGAGCTCTGTAGCGGTTTTCTGCCGTTTTTGCTGTCGGGATATTGAAGGTATTATTTGGCGTGTTCAGAGACAGAGGTCTGCTGCTGCTTATGGCGCCTCTGTCTGAGAGCCACTTGATATGTGCCAGTGTTTCACCCATGGCAAACCATTTCTGATTCGGTGAAAAATCCTCCCATGCACGGCCTCTGGCAGACCAGCTGATCCGGCCGGCAGTTTCGTAGGCAGTACAGTCGGGATGATGGTCAATGGCGTCCAGGATTTCTTTTAAACGCGCATGATGGTGAAGGGTCAGGGCATCGATGCGATCTTGAATATCTCCGTGAAACTCTCTGTGTCCCGGGAATGTATGGGAAACCTTCAGGCATTTTATTTTCTGCAGGCTTTCCAGATAATCAGCCAGAGAATAAGGAACATTTCGCCATACAGATATATTCGGTGTGATATCAAAAAGAATATGGTCACCGGAGAATAAAATTTCTTTATCTTCTATATATAAGCAGATATGTCCGGGAGTATGTCCCGGTGTATGGATACATCGGAGAGAAACATCTCCCAGGGTGAGCACATCATTGTCCTGAACAGTTGTTGCAGGGAATGGATGCTGCGGAGAATAAAGACGGGCCTGATTGCCCTTTTTCTGCTTCTCAATTTCTTCCATGGGAAAGCCTTCGCTGAAAAAAATCTGTTCCATGGTCTGCCAGCCATTGGAAGTTATCTGACTGCACAGATAATTGTAATCAATAGCGCCCATGAAAACAGGTACACCCTTTGCAGTCAGTGCTTCGGTAAGGCCAGTGTGATCCCCGTGAAGGTGGGTGAGAAAAAGCTTTGTATGGGCAAAATCCACTTGCAGCTCATCAAGTCCCTCAAAAAGTGCCTGCTTACATTCTGGGCGGTTAAAGCCGGTGTCAATGATCAATGTTTCGCCGTTGGAAACAAGAACATAGCAGTTGAGATATTTCAATGGATTGTCAGGGAGCGGGACATAAATCCTGTAAATATCCGGGGTGTGATAAAGTTGTTCGACCATAAGGGGCTTCCTTTCTTCATATATGCGTTGTGTAATTATGCGGAATACAGGTATTGGAATTGCCGCAATAGAGGCAGCGTCAATATAACCTGCAGCTGCGATTGGTTGTTGAGTTCTGAATTATAAGAATTATATCATGGATTCAATGGAAAAAATAATTGATTTTTCAAATAAAAAGTCAAAAAGTATGATACAATGTTTATTAAACATTAAGCAGATACGAGGTATTGAATATGGAAAGAAATATAGATTTAAATGAGATTTCAGATGGCCGTTTCTATACAGCCAATGATATGGTCAGGGCAGATTGTCAGGGATGTGAAGGATGTTCCGTCTGTTGTCACGGAATGGGCAAGTCTATTCTATTGGATCCATTAGATGTACATAGGATATGTACTTACTTTCGTATTCCATTTGAAGCGCTGCTGGCGGATCATGTAGAGTTAAATGTCGTGGACGGAATGATCCTGCCGAATCTCAAGATGGTAGGTGAAGATGAACACTGTATTTTCCTGAACCAGGAGGGCAGATGTGGTATCCATAAAATCAGACCGGGGTTCTGCCGTCTGTTCCCATTGGGAAGACTGTATGAGGACAGAAGTTTCAAATACATTCTTCAGACAAAGGAATGTGTGAAAACGGACCGTCAGAAGATCAAAGTCAGAAAATGGCTGGATATACCGGAATTAGATCAGTATGAGAAGTTTGTCAATGACTGGCACTATTTTCTGAAGGATGTAGCTGCATCACTGAAGAAAGAAAACGCCAGTGACGGCACCATCAAGCAAATTAATATTTATGTTCTTAAAGAATTTTACATGCGCGGTTTTGGTGAAGAAGTCAGTTTTTATGCCCAATTTGAGCAAAGATTGAAGGAAGTCAAGGCAGTTTTACTGAAATAGGAAGTAACATTGTGCATATTTATCAAAATGAAATAAAATCCTTTCAAAAATTGGTTCTATTCTTGTATTGAAAGGATTTTGTTTTTTTGTTAAAATATAGACGAATTTGAGGATTAAACAATACAAAGGAGAGAGACGAGCATGAAACAATTCTCGGTAGCAGTGAATAAGATTGAAGACGGCATTCTGCATGTCCGTTCAGCAGGACTGATTATGAAAGAGGCATCACAGTTTGCTTCAGATGTTAAAGTGACAAAGGATGAGAAGACAGTCAATGGCAAGGATATTCTGGAATGGATGGGATTAAAGCTTGCAGTTGGTGATGTCATCACTGTTAATATTGAGGGACCGGACGAAGAAGCTGCGGCCGACAGCTTTGAAGTATTCCTGAACCGCCAGTTTTCATAATTTCATCAACAAAATGCCAGCAGTTCATTATGAGCTGCTTTTTTTGTTGCACAGGAGCGTTCGGCGCATTCTTTTTTGTACTTTAGTGCACTGTTTTTATATGTTATAATAGCATGAGCAGATGTAGATTGCAGGTAAATGGAGGGCGTCATCATGAGCACATCCGGTCAGAAGAGAATAGAATCAACAATAGATACAGCCATTGATTGTGACGAAGATGAAGTGATGGAACTGGCGATGCAGGCAGGCGAACTGCTGCTGGAGAATGGTGCAGAGATTTTCAGGGTGGAAGAAACCATGGATCGCATCTGCAGACATTACGGTGTTGAATCGGCCAGTCAGTTTATTTTGATGAATTATATACTGGCAACAGCCGGTGAAGGGCATGGGCATGTGTTTGCAAAGGTACGGCACATACCGGTGAATGGTTCTCATCTGGATAAAGTGGCAGCGGTGAATCAGCTTTCAAGAGAGATTGCGGAAGGAAAATATACAGTTTCAGAAGCTTATCAGGCATTGGAGACGATTCGTCGGATGCCGGACAAGAGAAAAAGCGTGCTGATTCTGGCTTCAGGTGTGGCAAGCGGGGCTTTCTGCTGCCTTTTCGGGGGCAATCTGATGGACTGTCTGGCGGCAGCCATTGCAGGATTTCTGATCTATGTCTATATTCTTTATATCAGCGGCCCGCATTTGTCAAAGATTGTGGGTAATGTGGGCGGCGGCGCTTTTGTGACACTGGTTTGCAATCTTTTGTATATGGCAGGGATTGGCGATCATCTGAATTTTATGATCATTGGTTCTATGATGCCTTTGGTTCCGGGAGTTGCTTTTACCATTGCGATCCGGGATGCAGCAGATGGGGATTATATTTCGGGTACTGTGCGGATGATTGACGCACTGCTTGTCTTTATTTGCATCGCCATCGGTGTCGGTATGGGAATTGCAGTGTTGAATCCGCTGACAGGAGGTGCTGCCTTATGATGATACAGATCATAGCGGCCGTTATAGCTACAGTGGGATTTTCGGTTTTGTTTGGTGTACCATCGAAGTACTATCCTTATTGCGGTGTCATCGGCGGAGCAGGGTGGCTTGTCTACCTGATCGCACTGGAACGTTTCAGTACGGCAGGGGCCTCTCTGGCAGCAACAATGGTGGTGATTTTTTTGTCCAGGCTGGCAGCAGTGCGGAAGAAATGTCCGGTGACCATTTTCTTGATTGCCGGAATATTTCCACTGGTACCGGGCGCCGGTGTGTATTGGACAGCCTATTACATTGTGACAGACCAGCTGCGGCTGGCGGCCGAGACAGGCTACACGGCAGTGAAGGTGGCGGTGGCTATCGTGCTGGGGATTGTGTTTATCTTTGAACTGCCGCAGGGGTTATTTGTCAGGCTGGCAGGAAATAAGTAAGAATAAAACTAGTACATCGTTTTCGAAATAAATTTTGGAGGGTTTGAAATGACGAAAGAAGAATTAACGCTGGAAGTGATCCGGCGTTTGAAAAGCGCCTATCCATTGGCTGAGTGTACGTTAGATTATGACCAGGCATGGAAGCTGCTGGTCAGTGTACGTCTGGCAGCCCAGTGTACCGATGCCAGAGTGAATGTGGTTGTAGAAGGATTATATAAGAAATATCCGGATGTGGCCTCTTTGGCGGCTGCAGATGTGGCAGATATAGAAGAAATTGTCCGTCCTTGTGGACTTGGAAAGAGCAAGGCCAGGGATATCAGCGCCTGCATGAAGATACTCCATGAACAGTATCATGATAAGGTACCGGATGATTTTAATGCACTGCTGAAATTGCCGGGGGTTGGACGAAAGAGTGCGAATCTGATCATGGGGGATGTCTTCGGCAAACCGGCCATCGTGACAGATACACATTGTATCCGTCTGGTCAACAGGATTGGTATTGTGGACGGCATCAAAGATCCGAAAAAGGTGGAGATGGCTTTGTGGAAACTGGTGCCGCCGGAGGAGGGCAGCGATTTCTGCCATCGTCTGGTAGAGCATGGCCGGGAAGTATGTACAGCCAGAACGAAGCCATATTGTGATAAATGTTGTCTGGCGGATATTTGTGCTCAGAATATATAATAGGGCGGCATCAAGAAAAGTAAAGCGTGAAGGCTCCGGCCGTAAGGGAAAATGGATAGTATTATGACAGAAAACTGTATATAAGTGGAGATAATAAAAGATGGGGATTGTATTAGGTATAGATATAGGAAGTTCTGCAACAAAGATTGTTGCCATGGATGAAAGTAAAACAATTTTAAATTCGCTGAAGGTTTCAGCCTCTGACCCGGTGACAGCTATGTACGGTGCCATCGGCAAATTACTCTGTGAGGAGAGAATGCAGATTGCAGATGTGGAGGCAGTGATGCTCACCGGCATGGGGGCCAGTTATGTGGAAGGGGATGTCTATGGTCTTCCAACCACGAAAGTGACGGAATTTGATGCGCTGGGAACAGGCGGCCTCTATCTGACCGGGCTTGAAGAAACGGTTGTGGGCAGCATCGGCACAGGTACTGTTTTTGTTTATGCAGGCCCTGAGGGGATTTGGCATATCGGCGGCAGTGCTGTGGGCGGCGGTACACTGGTGGGCCTTTCCTCAAGGCTTTTCGGTATCCGTGATGTGGAAGTGATCGCAGATATGGCAGAACAGGGCAATCTGAAAAACGTGGACTGGGGAATTGCAGAACTGAGCAGAGATCAGATGGAGACGCTGCCGGATTATGCCACGTCTTCCAATCTGGGTAAGATGAAGAGTACAGCCACAGATGAGGATGTGGCACTGGGGCTGATGAATATGATTTTCCAGACAGCAGGAACACTGGCTGTATTTGCCTGCCGCAATGTAAATCTGAAAAGAGCAGTCATCGGCGGTTCCACAGCTACGTTGAATCAGGCCAGAATTATGTTGGGACAGGTTGGAGAACTATATGATATCAACTTTATCATTCCGAAAGAAGCAGCCTTTATGACTGCAATTGGTGCAGCACTTTTGTTTCAGGCAAAATAGTATTTAATACTTGATGAGTGGTGATACCACCAAACAGCAAAAATAGAATTAAAGGACAAAAACAAAGAGTTAAGGGACACGACATCCCTGAAATGTCAAATTATGCTAAAATCATTGTCGGAATTAGGACAAAAGGGAAAGACATCATGTTGAAGATTACAGTGATAGATGATGAGAAGGAGTACAGTGAACTCATCCGTCAGACAATTGATAACTGGCTGATGGAAAAGGGCTGTCAGGGTGCAATTGACTGTTTTGATCATGCAGAAGATTTCAAGGCTCAGATTGAAGCGGGCAGATGTTATGATATTTATTTTATGGATATCGAGATGCCGGATATCAGCGGCATGGAACTGGCCTCCTATGTTCGTATGAAATATGACTCACCGTTTATTGTTTTTGTGACGGCACATATGGAATACAGTGTGAAGTGCTATCGTTATCATGCCTGGCAGTACATAACAAAGGACAGTATACGAACACTGATACCGGAGACCATGGATTCGCTCATTCAGCATTTGCAGGCACATAAATCCAATTATTATATGATTGGAGGAGCGAATGACCTTATTCGTATTGCTTATGATCAGATCCAGTATCTGTTCAAAGAGGGTAAATATACCCTGTTTCATACGGATAAGACGGAGGTATTCAGAGAACGCCGGGCGCTTTCAAAGGTGATTGAAGATATGCAGCAGGTGGATGACGCTTTTATTATGACGGACAAAAGTTATGGCGTGAATATACGTCATGTGCTGCGGTTAAAAGATCATATGCTGACCATGCGAAATGGTGACAGCGTGCCGGTCAGCCTTCCGAGATATCAGCAGGTCAAAAAGGCTATCAGCGATTATTGGGGGCGGCGGGCATGGAAATAGCAGGGATTACCCTACGAGTGCTGGAAATCATAACGGTGATTCTGTGCGGCATCAGGTTGGCTGTACCGCCGGGGCATTTCCGGTGGGAACGGCTGTGGACGAAGGTATTATTTTGTAATGGTATAATTTTTTGGTTAGTCATTAATATAGCCAACATTTATTTTTTTAGATTTTCTTCAGTGACGGAAGCTATAACAGGTTGCGGCTTGTTTATTTGGTTAATTATTTTTTATAGTACATACTTTTGGCAGTTGTTTGCACAATTTTTTGTATATTGGTACACCGTTTATGCCTTTAGACATTTATATGTTTTTACATTGTGCTATTTAGAACATATTCATTTGCAGAACTATGTAACGATTGCGGATGGTCTTGGATGGCATTGGATTCATATTTGTGGAATGGCAGTGACGATTATTGCTGTAACAGGGCTATGCTATTTTATGCATGCTAAACCATTGTTTTATCGAAGATATAAAAGAGATTACAAATATTTGGCTGCATATGTTACATTAGAAATAGTAATTGGAGAAATACTATTTAATAATGAAATTGAAGGAAATTTTATACAGGGAGATTATATCCTGTTTAGTATAATTGTTTTTGTATGCCTATTCAGTCTCTTGTCAGCGATTATTTTTTACAAAGGTTATAAGGATATGTGGTATCAGCAGCAGATTTCTGATATAAATTTTGAAATTTTGAAGAGACAATATGAGACAATTCAGAAGGTGTATACAGAGAAAAGAATATTGCTGCATGATTCTGTTCACCAGGATGTGCTGATATTGGAATATTTACAGAATGGTAAATATAGAGAAGCACAGACATATTTTGAAAAGAAGATCGCAGCAACTAAAAAGAAGAGTAAAAACAGATATACAGGAATAGAAGTGTTAAATCTGATGCTGAATTATGAGATAGAACAGGCAGAAGAAAAGGCAATTCGTGTAAAATGTGCTGTTGAGGCGTATCATTGTCCTGTGGATGAGACTGAGTTATGTATTATTATAGGTAATTTATTTGATAATGCTATTGAGGCAGTCAAAGATCTTCCAGATGAACAGAGACAGATTGATTTCTCTATACAAAATCCCAATGGTATTTTTCGCATAGAAATGTCAAATCCTTATGAGGATGAGAGAAGAAAGGTAGAACATCATTATCTGACCACGAAGAAGGAAAATACAGAGATGCATGGCTTAGGGTTAATGAGTGTTCAGAAAATCGTGGAGAAGTATGATGGATTAATGGAGATTAGTGATACGGACAACGTGTTTAAAGTTATTGTTATATTTTTTGTAAGAGGTAATGATTAATGCAAGAACTTGAATTGACAGATGAATTATTGGGCGAGATAGAATGTATCGAGCAGTTGCAAGAATGCGTAAGTGAGCTTGAAACTGAGAAAACTACGGGACATGGCGGAGGAATGCTTACATTAGTGTGTTGCTGATTATGAAAAAGGTATCTACAGCGAGAAGCTGTTAGGTGCCTTTTTTGATTTCAAAAATAAATTTATGTACAATTACTTTTAATGTGGTGGATATTGAAATGAGTAGTAGAACATTATTGCAGATAATAAGGAAAGATGAAAAAGCAAAGCAATTTTGGAAAAAATTTTTAGGCAAAGATATACTGGGTGAATTGTTAAAGTATCCTGAGCTTTTGAGTATGCAGGATGCGAAACGTGCAAAGGTTACAAAAGAAGAAAAAGAGTTTTTTGTTAAATGCATATTCAGTGTAAGTACAGAAAATGGATTTAAATTTGAAAGAGAAGAACGAGTTTTTGATAGTTTTTATGAGAAATTAGGCCAATATGTCAAAATTGTTTTGAAACAGAAGCTGATTGCTTCACTAGCAGAAAATATGATAGACAGTCTGGTAAAACAGATAGTACAACGAGTTTTCTGGATACCGTTTAGATGTTTGATAGCAGATATGCATGAGAAAAAAGATGCTGGGCAATTAAATGGTCATTCAAGTGCAGAAGAATATGATGATTATGTGAGTAAGTACTTACTGAATGAGAGAGAATGCAGAGAGTTTCTAAAAAAATATTCGATTATGACAGAGTTGTTGATTCGTAAAATCAGAGATTATATTAATTATGTGGATGAAATACTTCAGCATTTTTATCAGGACAGAGAAACAATCAGCAAAGAATTTCATATTGAGCAAAACACTATGGAAATCACAAAGATCTCTTTTAATCAGGATGAAGAACATTTTCCGGGAAGAATGGTGGCACAGGTTTCACTAAAAAGTGGAGAGAGAATTTATTATAAACCCCATTCTTTATTATTGACAGAACAGTACCAGAAAATAGAAAACTGGTTATGGGAGAAGATGGAACTAGAAAAATCAAGGCATTTGGTGGTGTCGGGGGATGATTATGGCTGGGAACAGGAAGTAACTGAAGTTGAATGTAAGTGTGCAAAGGAAATTAAGGAATATTATTATCGGTGTGGTGCGGAATGCTGTCTTACTTATGTACTTGGAATGACAGATATTCATATGGATAATGTCATAGCACACGGAAAGTACCCGGTCATTATTGATACAGAATTTATGTTTGATCGCCGAATTGAAGTTGGTACACAAGGAAAAAATTTGCAGAAAAACCTGATGGATACAGTGATGCATACAGGATTTGTGCCAAACGGAATGGGAACAATGCATGTAAATGTTTCTGTTTTGAATACATGTGAAGAACAGAGATTGCCTGTAAAAATGCCTATGGTCATTAATAAAGGTACGTCTGAGATGAATATTTCCTATCACTATCCAAAATTATCACATAAAAAGAATATGCCAATATATGAGGGAAAATATATAAGTTTTGAAAGTTATATGGATGAATTTATGAATGGTTTTAGGAAGGCATATGATTGTGTTAAAGCGGATGCAGAAGTATTGACAGGGATGTGTCAACCAATAATGAAGAAGAGCGTAAGATATCTTTTTAGAAATACACAGGAATATTATATGTACATTACCAGTTTCAACTTTCCGGAGTTGATGAGGAATCAGGCAAAAAGACAGTTATCCTTATGGCATATGAATAGAGGACTTCATTGCAATGAAGCGTATCGGGTGAAAATTCTTACTTATGAGATGCAATGTGTCTATGATGGAATCGTTCCGATTTTTTACGCAGACGGGAAGAATCTGCTGATGGGGAATGGCGAATATATAGAGAATTATTTTCATAAGGATAATGAACAGCAGCTGAAATTAAGAATTGAAAAGTTATCAGATTGGGATAAGGATTTTCAGACGAAAGTCATTCAAAGTGTTTTAATGATGTATGCCAAAAGGAAAGAAAACTGGAACGGGCAATTGGGGCAACTGCAGCCGAAAATAGGAGAATTGACAGCTGAAAGAATTGCAAAGTGGGTGTTCAATGCTACTGTTTTAACAGGAGACAAAATAGAATGGACCAGTGTTAATTATGGTAAAGATGGATGGACAAAAGCTGGCAAAGCAGATATTTATTTATACAATGGTTTAAGTGGCATATTGCTTTTCTTTGAAGCAATGTGGCAGAAAGAACATGAAAACTTTTATCACTCAGTGGTTGAACAATTGAAAAAACAGCTATGTGAACATACAGATATTTTAATTCAGAATGGCGGCAACCGCCAAAATGACATGATGGGACTGTTTGATGGAGAATTTTCTTTTATATTTTAGAGTGGGAAAGAGATAAAGGCACAAAATATGGAGATAAGGGAAATGACCACAATTTTGATTAATGGTGTGATATAATCCACGCTATAACAAAAATTTACACAAAAGAATGGAGGATTATTATGAAGAAGAACAACAAACTTGGATGGCATGATATTTGTAATTACGTTGGACATATTGGAGTATAAAGATGAAAGCACGAAATTATATAGGCTTAATGATTGTGACATCGTTGTTATTATCCGGTTGTCAGGCTACACCGGATCAGGATATTGTTGCCAACAAAAACGATCAGCAGACGGAACAATCGAAAGCAGAATCAGCTGCTGAATCAACGGAAGATACCGATGCGGAAAAGGTTGTTTCAGAAGGATATTCTGAATCCTTTGCTTCTGACAGCGGTGATGTGACAATCAATATTCAGGTTGACCAGGTGAAGGCACGTCCTATACCGGTTATGCAGGCGGAAGCGCAGGATATTTCGGTGGATGATGTGAAGCGATGGTCCAAGGCTTTCTTTGGTACGACAGAAGATGTCTATGAGGGAACCAGTCAGATGACGAAGTCAGAAATTCAGAAAGCCATTCTTTGGCGGCAGCAGTGGATCAATGACAAAGATCGATTGATCACAGAAGAGGGATATACAGAAGAAGCGGCAGAGGCGGTGATCCAATCCTATCAGGAGGAAATAGATAATCTCAAAGCCAATTATGAAAGTGCACCTGAAGATGATGAGAGACAAAAGACAGACTGGACATTCCATCCTGCTTCCTATTATAGGGAAATGGCTGAAGCTGGCGGAGATGAAGATTGGAGCAATCTGGATAAAACAGATAAGTTAAAGGTTATCGGTGATTGCGACGGCAAGATGGCTTATGTGAGTGCCAGCAACAGATCAACGCCTGATTATCAACTGCACAGTATTATGTTTTACTGGGATGATGAACAAGCTGGTTTGAATAGCAATGGGAAGTCCTCCATCAGTCAGGAGGAGGCTGTGAAGTTGACGGATCAGAAGCTGAAGGAATTGACAGATGGTGAATGGGTGGTGAATGCTGTCTGGGCAATAGGCAATCAATGGCGCATCCAGTATGTTCCGAGCATTGATCAGATACCATGTGTTTACAGTACTATTGATTATACATCGGATGATTCGTATGCATCAAATCTGGATTATGAGCAGATTGATTTTTCAGTGACAGATGATCAAATTGTATCTGCGGAGTGGGATACACCGATGAAGGTGACATCTGCAGACAGTCAGACGTCAGAGCTGAAATCCTTTGATGAGCTGTATGATGCTTTTAAAACTTATATGAAGGTGAGCACCAGCGTCAGTTCACTGGGGTTGATGGAAGATGATTCCGAAGATGCAGCTGTGAATATCACAAAAATCCAGCAGATGTATTGCCGTGTGAAGGAGAAAAATACGGATAATACGTATCAGTATGTACCTGTGTATGCATTCCTTGGGAAGATCAGTGTAAGCGGAACCGAGGATACGAACGACAGCATCTTCTGCTTAATTAATGCAATAGATGGCACGATCATTAATGCTGGTTTAGGGTATTGACAATGTGAATTGAAAAACGATGTCAGCAGGAAATACCTGATTGGCATCGTTTTTTAGAATATTTTTCAGAATAGTTAGATTTGCTTCCTTTTTTGCTAATACAAAGATAGGATGATGCATTTTTTATGCCTGTGAATTTTATAATACAGTCAGAAAATGTTAAAGCAAGGCAGGAGGAAAGCACGATGAAGATAAGAAAATATGCATGTATAGCCATCTCAGCGGCACTATTGATGACAGGCTGTCAGGCCACGCCGGATCAGGATATTGTGGCCAACAAGAATGATAATCAGGCCAGTCAGAATGAAACGAGCCAGTCCGTTGATGATACCATTGCCATTGACGAAAACGCAGATGGAAAGGTTGTATCTGAAGCAATTTCTGATTCCTTTGATTCCACGGAAGGTGATGTAACCATTAAGGTTCAGGCAGATCAGGTGAGAGTAAAGAATGTACCGGTTCTGCAGGCGGAGGCGCAGTCTGTATCTGCGGATGATGTAAAGCGGTGGTGTAATGTTTTCTTTGGCACAGAGGATGTTTATGAATATCGGGATGAGATGACGAAATCGGATATCGAGGAAGCCATTCTCTGGCGTCAGCAGAAGATCAGTGACAGGGATGGTTTACTGGCAGAAGGGTATACAGAAGATGAGATAGATAGTACCGTCGAATTTTATCAGGAGCAGATTGATAACCTGAAATCAAATTATGATTCTGCACCGGAAAAAGATGAAGGCACAAAGACAGACTGGACATTTCATCCGTTCTCCTATTGGATGAAAGATGAGATGGATGGGGATGATGAAGACTACAGTAAGGAGGACAGGACACAATCGTTAAAGGTGATGGGTGATTATGAAGGCAGGGGTGCACATATCAGTGCCAATAATCGGCAGGATGCAGACTATCAGGTGCATGATATGTCTTTTGTACTGAATGATGAAGTGGATATCAATTACAATGCTGATCCTGTCATCAGCCGGGAGGAAGCCATTCAAATGACCAGTGAGAAGCTGAAAGATCTGACGGATAAGGAATGGCAGGTAGATTCAGCTGACAATAATGGCAATCAGTGGCGAATCAAATATGTTCCTGTTATCAATAACCTTCCGTGTCTTTTAACAGATCTATCCTATGACAGTACGGATGCCTATGCGGCAAATCTGACCTATGAAATGCTGGAGTTTGAGATAATAGATGATCAGATTACATCTGTGGAGTGGGATTCTCCGATGAAAATAACTTCAGCGGATAATCAGCCAGCAGAAATGTTGCCTTTTGATGATATTTATACGGCCTTTAAAAATTATATGCAGGTGAAATGTACCATGACATCACTTGATATGGCTTCAGATGATGAGATGGAGGATGAAACAACAACAGAGACAGAAAAGGTCTGTGCGAATGTGAATGATATTCGTCAGATGTATTGCCGTGTGAAGGTTAAAAATTCGGATCAGGCCTTTGAATATGTGCCAGTCTATGTTTTCAGTGGTTACGCAAGCCAGGGAGATTATAAAGAAGATTGGTGGGTCAACCATTTTTGTGTGGTAAATGCGACAGATGGCACAATTATCAATACCTGGTTAGGTTATTAAAAGAAACAGATAGGAAGAAAATGTTAGCATATGATAAAAAACAAATCGGCCGGATTCACCGGATTCTGATTCCGGCTGTGATTTTTACGGCGGCTGTGCTGTTGGGAAGGATGGATACCATCATGGCAGACTTTGGTCAGTCAGAACCCCTGGCAGCGGGAAAGGCTCTGAGCTTTGCCTTTGAATCCCTGACAACCGGCAATGCGCTGCTGGTGGCACCGGTGATCTGTGCTTTTCCATACGGAGCCTCCTGTATTGATGAGGTCAGATCCGGTATGTTCAAAAATGTCCTCTACAGGACGGATAAAGCAAGCTATATACAGTCGAAGGCGATGGCTTGTATGCTGTCCGGCGCAGTGACTCTGATGGGGGCTGCGCTTTTGGTGATTCTTGTAAGTGCGGTTTTGCTGATGCCATTGGAAACAGCTTCAGGAACTGCGAATGCGGCACAGGCAGCAGATATTGCAGATACTGCAGGTGCTGCCGGAGAAATTGCCCAGAGTTATGAGATTCAGCAGCTGATCGGTCTTGTTTTCCGGTATGGCTGTTTTGGGGCGGTGTGGTCACTGGTGGGGATGCTGCTGTCCTTATGGACATTTAACCGGATGATGGCCTGGATTGGACCTTTTATAGTGGATTATCTGTTGGAAATTGTATATGAGCGCTATTTTGATGCTTTGAAATTATTGTATCCAAAGGAATGGCTGGTGATGAGCTGGAGTTGGCCTCTGAAGGACTGGGGGATTTGTCTGTGGCTGCTGCTTCTGGCAGGAATGATTGGTCTTATAGTGAGAAGAACAGGGATGAGGTGTCTGGAACGTGTGGTATAAAGGAAAAATGGTGCTGTCGGTGGCTTCCTATAATTTCCTCCGATGGCACAAAAATGCAAGGGTTGTAACCGCCTTTCTGCTGGATTTTATTCTCTGTTATCTTCTGACAGACAAAGCAGTACAGTTTGCTGTGGAGCGGGATACAACCATGCAGATTTTTGAAGCTTTCATATGGACATTTGGAGACAGCAATGCGATTCTCCTTGTGTCGCTGCTGCTGTTGATTTTATTTGCAGATATGCCCTTTATCACCACGGCAACGCCATTTTATCTGATGCGTACCACAAGGCGTGTGTGGGTTGTGGGGCAGATGGTGTATGTGGCGCTGGCCACTATGCTTTTCATGGTATTTACACTTTTTTCCACGGTGGTGCTGACCATGCAGAATGCTTTCGCAGGCAACCGGTGGAGCCGGACAGCGGCGGCGCTGGCTTATTCCGGCAGCGGCAAAGAACTGAATCTGCCGTCAGCGGTGAAAGCTATCGAGATGAGCCGGCCATGGCAGAGTATGCTCTGGGTATTGGTGCTGATGCTTTTGTATACACTGGTAATGGTTCTGGTAATGCTGCTGTTTAATATATGGAAAGGACAGATAGCGGGGATTGCAGCGGTGATTTCCTTCAGCTGTTACGGTCTGCTGCTGAATCCGGACAATATTAAGAAGGTGCTGCATCTGCCGGATCAGTTAAGCTACAAGGCCAGAGTGCTGGTGGGGTGGATATCGCCCCTGAATCAGGCAACCTTTTATATGCATAATTTTGGCTATGATAAGCTGCCAACATTGAGACAGACTGTGGCAATCGGCCTTGCTTTACTGGCAGTATTGCTCATATTAACCATATGTGCTATTCGTCGATATGCATTTTCATTCAGCGGAACGGAGGGAAAATAATGCGTGATGTGATCAGGGTCATGGATGTGAGCAAAAGTTTTGGCGAGGAGACCGTGCTCCATCATATCAGTTATGATTTTAAGGAAGGCCGGATTTACGGCATTGTGGGCAACAACGGCAGCGGCAAAACCGTGCTGATGAAATGTATCTGCGGATTTCTTATTCCGGATTCCGGTGAAATTACCGTGAATTATAAGCGAATCGGCAAAGACATGGATTTTCCTCCGGATACGGGAATTATTATTGAGACACCGGGATTTCTGCCGAATCTTACAGGCATGAGAAATCTTGAACTGCTGGCCTCCCTTCGCAAAAAAATTGACAAAAAGGCAGTGGCAGAGGCCATCCGGGCAGTAGGATTGGATCCGGAGATGAAGAAGCCTGTCAGCAAGTATTCCCTTGGCATGAGGCAGCGCCTTGGCATTGCACAGGCACTGATGGAGGATCCATCCCTGCTGATTCTGGATGAGCCTTTTAATGGTCTGGACAAGCATGGCGTCAGTCAGATGCATGAACTGATACTGGCCCAGAAGAAAAAGGGAAAGACGATTTTACTTTCCAGTCACAGCCAGAAGGATATCGATGTGCTCTGTGATGTGGTCTGCGAGATGGATGGCGGTGTGATGCATTGCATCAGGGACAGGATAGAAGAGTAATAAATGATATCAGAAATTGTATAGAGGATACATATGGGAATCATTGTGAGGATCAGACAGAAGAACTGGATGCAGGAAACAGGATGGGAGGATACATATGCAGGATGATCGTGAAGATAAGGCAGGAGTGCAGGATGCCGATAACTGTCTCTGCAGGTTAAAGGATATTGTCAAATGGTATCCGCCGGATCGCCTGGTGCTGGATCAGTTTTCACTGGAAATTGGCCGGGGCGAACGGGTCATGATCAGAGGAAATGCCGGCAGCGGACGGACAACCCTGATCAGGATTTTAGATCAGAAAATAAAGCCCAATGAGGGAACTTTATTATGCAGAGGCAGTATAGCGGCCATCTATGAAACAACGGGAATTCTGGAATCAATGACGCTGAGGGAGCAGATTGCCCTGCCCCTTTTGTGTCAGGGATACAGCAGACGGGAAGCCATGGCTCATGCTTCAGAGTGGCTGAAAAAGATTGGTGAGGAAATTCGGGAATATCATAAGGAAGACCGGATCACAGCCTACGACCGGGCATTGATCGCTGTGGGACAGGCTGTTTTGCAGAACCCGGATCTGATTGCAGCAGATACTTTTATGACGGACCTGAACCGGGCTGAACAGGCACGTATTTTGAAAATACTGGATGAAGCGTCAAAGGACAGGGCCTGTCTGCTGATGGCGGATGAGATACCCTGCGGTTTTCCATGCGACAGGATACTGGAGCTTCGAAAACCTATGGACAGACAGCCGGCAGACAACATGAGTTGGACTTGAATGGATGAAAAGGAGCGTTAGATAAAAGATGAGGAAAAGGTTATTGGCTTTTTTGATGGTCTTATGCCTGTGTCAGGTGCCGCAGATGGTGTGGGCCGCAGAAGTGACAGAGAAAATGCCGCAGGGTACAGAAGCAGAGAAATTAACAGAGACAGAAACGGTGCCGGAGTCTGAAAAACAGACGGAGACTGAAAAGAATCCGAGCGACTCTGATCAGACAGAATCCGAGCAGGCAGCTGTCAAATTTCAGATCGATGATACGCATATTTATGAGGGGATGGAAAAAGCCTATAAAGATGGATATGAACCAACAGTGGCCGATGACAAGGTACAGATGGTGCTGCCCCTTGTGGCGGAGGATATGAAAGCGGTCTCTTCTGTCACAGTGACACCGAATCTGGGTGATACCGGTACGGCGCCTTTTGTCTACAAAAATTACCAGAAAACATTTAAGGCAACCGAGGAGAAGGTGAATGGAACAAAGGATAAGAAGCAGGTTTTTCTTGTCAGTTATACATTTCCGTTGAAATCAGATCGGAAGAATGGGACTTATCCGGTTGTTTTTGATGTATCTGCCAAGGCTGACGGTCAGGAAATACAGCAAAGTTTTACCCTTTATGTGACCATTAAGGATGAGAAGAAAAAGGATTCTGTGAAAAAGGACAGCAAATCGGATGTATCTGTGAGCAATGATGGGGAGAACAGTTCTGATGAGTCAGAAAAGCCCACATCTGAACCGAAGCTGATCATTACAAAATGCCAGTCTGATCCTGAGCGATTGGAGGCGGGCAAAGATTTTACACTGAATGTGGAAATCAAGAATACAAGCAAGATCAAATACGTCCAGAACATGACCATTGATGTGACCTGTGCAGAGACGAATCTGACATTAAAAGCGGACAGCAATACATTTTTCTTTGATCATCTCGGAAGTAATGAGACATTAAAATTGCCTCTGACATTTTCCGCGTCAGCGGGGATACAGGAAGGGCGTTATGACATCCAGCTGAGTATGTCCTATGATAATCCGGATGCATCTTCACTTTCTTCATCGGGAACGATTTCAGTGGATATACATCAGCCGCTCAGAGTGGAACTGGAAGCGGATGAGCTGCCGGACAGTATTAATGCCGGTGATACTATGAACATCAATGTACAGGCATTAAATCTGGGAAAAGGGGCCATTTACAATGCCCGCTGCGTGGTGGATGCGCCGGGATTGTCAACGGGCACCAGTGCTTATATCGGAAGCGTAGAAGCCGGCAGTGCAGCAAATGGTACTTTGAAAATATTTGCCGGCATGAAGGAGTCATCAGCAGATGGTGAGATGTACGGTGAGACTTCCGGCAAACTTATTCTTTCTTATGAAGATGAGGATGGTCAGACTTACACGGCGGAAAAAGAAATCAGCACAGTGATCAATCCGCTGGATCTCAGTACGGACAGCAGCCAGACAGAGGAGAAAAAGCAAGGCGTTAGTCTACAGTGGTATATCGGTGTCATTGCCGCTGTTGTTATTCTTGGCACGGCAGGAGTGATTATTTACAGAAGAAAGGCAAAACAGCATGAGCAGGAATAAGAAAGGACGATGGTGGTATCTTGCTTTCAAAACTTTGAGTCTGAGAGAAATTCTACTGCCGGTCGTTGGTTTTGCGATTTCCTTTGTATGGATCTGGAATGCCGCGGGGCAGTATCTGAATCTGTTTAAAGAACTTCAAAAACCTGTTGTTATTCAGGCGGAAATGTCTCAGAATCTATCTTCGGATATACGGACATCTATCCTGTCCATACAGGGTGTGGAGGCTTTGACTCCCTATTCGGAGCAGACAGCAGTGATGCAGTGGGAAGATTACAGCGGTGAAGTCAGCGTTTATTATGTGGAAAGTGATTATATGAAATGGCTGTCCGGTCAGGCCGTGACAGCGGGAGTACCTTTTTCAGAGGGTATGCCCTATGGTATTGTATCCGAGAAAGCCCTTGAAAACCTGAAAAAGAAAACAGAAGAGCAATCCCGCATTACATCCATGAAGTCGGAAAGTGAGTCGGCAGCAGATGAAAACAGGGTGACACACAGAAACAGTCAGAAAGACAAGAAAAAGCAGGGGCTGACACTGGAGAAGGCAGATTTACTGAAGGATTTTACCCTGGATGACAGTCAGTCTGTGCGCTTATACGGCATTAATCAGAACGAACAGCTGCCGGGAATTTATCTGTCAGATCAATGGGCGGATAACTCGGATGAGATGGGCTTTACCGTGAGCGGCGGAGGGATGTCAGCTGATTCGGCGGGGAGTGATATGCCGGCTGATCCTGGAGATTTAGATATGTCTGCTGAAAGTGCCGGAAAGGACAGTATGAATTCGAAGAAATCTGCAAGCACTTTAAATAACTCAAATAGCAGCAAAATAACGGAGCGTGCGGGAACAGATCGGTTTGACAGGACTGACAGCACTGCAGCAGAGGAGGGGCAGCAGGTCTCTGTGAAGCTGATGATCGCTGTGAAGAATGGTTTTAATGTATCACCGGTGATAAAGGAACTGGAACAAGTTCAGATCAGTGCCCAAAGTGCTGTGATAGATGTTATCAGGCAGACAAACGAGAAAAATATTTCCCGTCTGGAGACAGGTGCTATGATCCTTATCTGTGCCATCTTTATGATGAAAATGAGTGAACGTGTCTGGAAAATTCTGCATGTCAGGTGGCTGGAGGATATCCGGCGATTTGGTGCAGAAAAGAAAGGTGATCGAAAACTCCTGCACAGGCGCCGCCTGATGATTGCCGGCCTGGGATTGATCGGAAGTTTTGCATGGCAATGGATCTCGATGTTGTATGGATGGCTGTAAAGGGCTGTCAATAAAATCATGTAGATGCAGGCGGCGGGTTGGCAATTGTAAAAATTCATATTTCAGAGAAAAACTCCTATGGATGAAATCACTTAATGCGGTGTGACATTCTGTAGGAGTTTTTTGATGGAGCGGATGGTTTGCGTTTTAGGTGAATTTAATCCGGATGATGACGGTTTATTGAGTCGAAAAATGGCGAATGTCTGGGAAATTTGGTTTTATAAAAACTTAAGAAAAAAGGGTGTCGAAAGCACTTGGCGATTCGGGGAAAGTAGAGTATAATAGCGTCAATATTCCACTTCTGATAAAGCTGTCTGACGATTCTTGTCCGGACAGAGAAATCCATTATACGAAAGATAAATTGAATAGAGAAAGCATTGAGAAGATATTGGTTTTAATCAGGTCATGATAAGTTCAAGGATGGTGGTGACAATTGCCGGAACAGTTCGTGGGTATTCATAATGGCTATGAGGTGAAGGATATTCTTGGCATAGGCGGATTAGGTCAGGTGTATCTTGTCAGATGTCTTGAAGACAACCGGTTCTATGCATTGAAAGTTTCTGGTGCAGATGAGTTGTCGGCTGCGATACTGCATAGGGAAGCGCAGCTGCTGTCAGCGGTGGAACATCCTGCATTTCCTGATGTCAGAGAGATATGGGAAGAGGATGAGCATGTTTATCTGGTGATGACTTATATTGAGGGCCGGACATTGGCTGAGATCATAGAAGAACAGCTGCATCCCAAGGGGAGAGGATTTGAAGCTGATGAAGTATTGCCATGGATGATACAATTGGCAGAGTGCCTTGAATATCTGGCTGCACAGCAAATCGTTTACAGGGATCTGAAACTGTCGAATGTGATGATTGATGAGAATGGAAAGTTGTATCTGGTTGATTTCGGATCGGCCTGTTATCTTGGGGAAGATATTACTGTAAAGGGAATGGGAACACCGGGATTTGCTCCTCCGGAACAGTATAGCCATAGCTGCGGGCCGGGTCCCTGGACAGATATTTACAGCTTTGGGGTACTGCTTCATTTTCTTTTAACAGGGGATGATCCTTCAGAGAATTTATTCCATTTTAGGAAATTAAGCAGCGCTGTCTGGTCGGATGAGAAATCTCAGAGGAGAAGGATGTGCTGTCGGAAGATGCAGATCAGGCGGCTGGATCGATTGATCGAAAGGTGTACACAGTCGGACCCGAAGAAACGGAATGATTGGGCGGAGGTCAGGAAGGTACTTTGCTTTTCAGGCAGTGAAGAGATCAGCACATCTTTTCGGAGGATCAGGAGATTGGTATTGGGAGGAATGGCCGTTTTCTTTCTGGTGTATGGGGTGATGACAGTCTTTTACAGCAGGTTGGATGCTGCCGCTTATGAAAGACATTTGAGCATGGCAGAGACCGGAGAGCAGGAGGAGGCGGATCGGGTGCTTTTGGAGGCAATCGAACAGGCACCGGAGAATCCGAAAGCCTATCTGTTATTGTATGATTCTTTTATGCAGGATGGGATTTTATCTGCGGAGGAATGGCAGAAGGTACAGCATTTGTTATTGGAGAACAGAGAGCGCAAATCCGGGCGTCATGCGGCGGAGTGGATCGTATTGGATTATAAGATGGCAATGGCACTGTATTTGCAGTCTGAAGGTGCGGTTTCTCAGCAGCAGGCAGCAGACTGGTTTCAGGCAGTGGCGGATGCGGATATGAAGAACCTGGATCTGGGGGAATTTGACCATCGGAAGTTTGTCTGGCAGAAGAGAGCTGAGATTCTGGGTGAGTGGTGTCGGACATCAGATCAGAGTAGTTTTCGACGGGAGGAAACAGAAGAGGAAAAGAGAAGGTTCTGGCAGCAGGCGGCTCTTTTGCTGGAAGATGATTTCTATCCGGGAGAGGTGCGGTGGGAGTTGGAACTGTATGACAGAATACTGAGCCGGATGATGGAGGAAGTATCTGTTGGGACGAAGCTGCAGATTATCTCCGGGGCAGATTTTGATGCTATTTTAGACAGAATAAATCTTGGTTTAGCTAAGACGAATAATATTGAGAAGGCAGAAGCAATGAAGCAGCAGATTCTGGATAAGGTATATATTATTAAAAAAGATTGATGATAGGGGAAGCAGCAGATTGAGCAGAGGATGCAATGGGGGAGAGGTAAATGAGACGCAAACTGATTGGGTTACTGGGGCTGGTGATGGCGGCAGGGATATTGATGGGGATGTCCAAAGACGATGCACCGGTTTTATACGTGAGTGAGGAATCTGCACCGGAGAGCGGAAAGGGAATATATAATGAGCAGGAACAGGTTTCTTTTGTTCTTAGGGCTGAGAAATCAGGTGATTCAGACATTGTATCTATTTCATGTGTTGCGGAAGATTATCTGGGGCATCAGAGAAAGGAAAGTTGGCCTGCCGAAGCTGGTCATACAATGATATATCATCCTGATCTGTCGGAATTTGCTGATGGAGAGATTCAATTTTCTTTTTGGGCCCAGGATCAGGCTGGACATACCGGTCTGCACAAGACCGCCTCATTGAGAAAGGACGGAACACGTCCAATAATCACGGGAAGGCTGGAAACAAGCGGACGACGAAACGATGATTATTATTCCGGGGATTGTCAGATTTATCTGTATGTGCAGGATGATAATTTAGATGATTCCTGGAGGCCGGTGGTTGAATCTGAGGATCCGGATGGGTATTCATTTTCAGGATGGCGAAGACATGGCAATACAGCAGAGGGGGTTATCAGCTGTTCTGGTGAAGGAATATATCAGATTGCTTTTTCGTGTACGGATCTTGCGGGCAATCAGGCAGAAACGCTGGTAGTTCCGCCATTTATCATTGATAAGACAGCACCGGTTATTTCGGTTATGTATGATAATCAGGAAGTACGGAATCAAAAGTATTATCGTGAACCAAGGCGAGCAGTTATTACAATCAAGGAGAAATGGTTTCAGCCGGATGACGGCAAAGTGACGGCAGTTTTTGGCGGCGGTGAATCATTGGAAGTAGATTTGGAATGGAGGAAGACAAAGGAGGGTTACCAGTCAGAAGTCCTTTTTGAAAAGGAGGGCATCAACGCATTGAATGTAGCATGGAAAGATCAGGCGGGCAATGAAGCGAAAGCTTACCATTCCGGTGCATTTGTGATCGACCGGACGGCACCGAAACTGAAGATAACAAATTTGGAGAATCATTCATCAAACAATGGCAAGGTGGAACCTGTTCTGCAAATCATTGATACCAATATGAATGAGGGAGAGATCAAGGTTTCTCTGAAGGAACTGGAAGGAAAGAAAGTAAAGCTCCCGGACGTCCATGAGCAGAAGATATCTGATCAGGAGATAAAGATAGCGATGGATAATTTCAGTGAGAAGATGGATGGTATTTATCAATTATCTGTGTCTGCAGTTGATTTAGCAGGCAATCAGTCAGAGAAAAGCATATATTTTAATGTTAATCGGGGTGGTTCTGATTACACGTTCGATCGTGAGACAGAGGCGATGCTTCAGAAAATATTTGTTCGGGATTCCGATAAGGTTGTGATCTGCGAGAAGAATGTGGATTGGCTGTCAGAGTCCAGTGTGATTATCAGCTGCAGCGGCACTTTGAGGGAACTGGAGAAAGGAAAAGATTATACTGTTCAGGCAAAGGGAAGTGAGACAGAGAAGAAGGAATATACTTATACGATAGATAAGAGCTGTTTTCAGAATGAAGGCACCTATGTCATTTATGTGGATTCGAAAGATAAAGCAGGCAATCATTCTTCTATAGAGCAAAAAGGTGTAAAAGCCGGGTTTATTTTGGATCGTACGGCACCGAAGATCCGGATCATTAATCTGGAAGACCAGCAGTATTATCATGGAGAGAATCATAATTTTCAGGCAGCAGTCAGTGATAATACGGATCTGCTGAAGGTACAGTATTATCTTGATGGGAAGCTGGAAGAAGAGTTCTCAGAGAAGGAAATAGAGGAAATGGAGGGGCTGATCGAACTTCAGATGAAAGCATCGGATGAATATCAGACGATCCGGATCATTGCAGAGGACAGGGCAGGGAATGTCGCAGATTCGGGCAAGCGGCATGTACTTGTGAATTTGTCTGATAGAACGAAGAAACAGAATAGTGCTTCTGATAATGAGGAGATTCTGCATCCGGGTAGGACAGCGATAGAGTCGAAGAATCAAAATAGGAGGAAAGCCTCTCTTTTAATTGCCGGGGCTGTCTGCATTTTATTTATGGGAAGCAGTATAGGATATTGGTATTATCAGAAAAAGAATGTCAGTATCAGGCGATTGCCTGGTACTGACGATAAAAGATAAATGCGGACAATGCGGCTGTGATAACCTCTGTGATCCAGAATGCATGCCATACACCGCTGACACCGATGAAATGACTGAGAATGAAAGCCAGCGGAAGAATCAGGACAATATATCTCAGGCAGGAGATAAGCAGGGATTCCATACCTTTTCCCATAGCTTCCAAAGCACCGGCAGTGACAACAGAGATACCTGAGATGGCAAATCCGATGCAGATGATGCGAAGTGCCTGTCGGCCGGCAGTAATTGTAGCGGCATTGTTACTGAACAGATGGATCAGCTGATCTGGGACGACCAGACACAACACAGTGCCGGCAAGCAGAATAAGCACAATAATACTTAAAGAGGTCTGATAGATTTTTTTAACCCGGGATGATTCCCTTGCACCGTAGTTATAGCTCATAATTGGGCGCATTCCCTGGATCATACCATTGGCAGGAAGATACAGAAAACTCTGCAGTTTATAATAGATACCAAGAACAAGCACCTGTGTTTCGGAGAAAGTTCCGAGAAGAATATTCAACACGGAGATTAAGACGGAGGGCAGTGCCATATTCAGAGTCGCCGGAATACCGATGCCGTATAATCGTCTGCATATAGTTTGAGTTGGCTTGAAGTACTGTGGTTTAAACTGAAGATTTAATGGCCGTATTCGGCTGGTCAGCAAGTAGATGCATAAACCGGTTGTCTGCCCGATACCGGTGGCCAGTGCGGCACCGCGGATGCCCATTTCGGGAAAAGGACCGATACCGAAGATCAGTAGCGGATCGAGAATGATATTGACCATACAGCTGCTTCCAAGGCTGATCATGGATGTTTTCATACGGCCCACGGACTGAAAGATCTTTTCAAAGGATAATTCTGTTGTGTGGATCATAGAAAAGCACAGAACGATAATACCGTACTGCATGCCATAAACAATAACGGTTTCATTGGAAGTAAACATATTCAGGAATGGCCGCATAAAGAGAATACCGAAGATCATGAACAGCAGTCCATGAAAGATATTCAGGAGAATGCCCTGGGAGGCGGCAGATGATGCAGACTCACCCTTTCGGCTTCCGAGAAAGATGGCAATGACGGCATTGGTACCGACACCGAAACCAACGGCTATAGAATGCAGAAGGTTCTGAACAGGGTAGACAAGAGAGATAGCCATCATCGCATCTTCACTCATTCTGGCAACAAAGATGCCGTCAACAATATTGTAGAGAGAATTAATGAGCATGGAAAGCATCATGGGGATCCCCATACTCAGCAGCAGTGACAGAACAGGTTTTTCTTTCATATAAGAAGTATCCGCTGCAGACATATTGAACTCCTTTCTGAGTGCAGTGTACAGCAGTGAATGAAACAGTGGAAAACTGCTTTAAAAATAACTGCTGTGGTTGATAAGTGGTACAAAAAAAGGACTAAAGACCACCAGTTTGTAAATCAGAAACTTGGAAAATCTATAGTCCTATATGACAATGTGTTCGATTTTAGATGTTCGTTTTTGTACGATACTTGTAAAGTTATATCATTAAAAGACGGTGCTGTCAAGCTTTATCAAAATACAGATTTTTAAATATCCTTCATTTTTAGCCTGTAACGGATAAAAATAATGTGATAAACTATAAGAAACCTATTTATTCAGAAAGGCAGTGGTTTATTATAGATGAAAACATTGGTAATTGCTGAAAAGCCTTCCGTGGGGCGGGATATTGCCAGAGTCTTGCAATGTACAAGAAGCAATCAGGGAGCGCTTGAGGGTGAGAAGTATATTGTGACCTGGGCTCTGGGACATCTCGTAACGCTGGCAGACCCGGAAGGATATGATCCGAAGTACAAGGCATGGAATGCAGAAGATCTTCCGATGATGCCGCAGCATTTTAAGCTTGTAGTGATCAAGCAGACACACAGACAATTTCAGATTGTGAAGAATCATCTGCTTCGCAAAGATGTGGGAACAGTTGTCATTGCAACGGATGCCGGAAGAGAAGGAGAATTGGTCGCCAGGTGGATTTTGAAGATTGCCGGCAATAAGAAGCCGGTCAGGCGTCTTTGGATCTCATCTGTGACGGATAAGGCTATCAGAGATGGCTTTAAGAATTTGAAGGATGGAAGAGCCTATCTCAATCTGTATGCGGCGGCAGAGGCCAGAGCGGAAGCAGACTGGCTGGTAGGAATGAATGGAACAAGGGCATTGACATGTCGTTATAATGCACAGTTATCCTGCGGACGTGTTCAGACCCCGACATTGGCGTTGATTGCAGCCAGGGAACAGGAAATCAAGTCCTTTGTGCCGAAGAGGTTTTATACATTGACAACAGTGAGCCATGGCATGACATGGAACTGGCAGGAAGGGAAGAGCGGAAGTAATCGTTCTTTTGATAAAGGACGCATACAGTCTATTGCTGAGAAGGCAGAAAAGGATGAGATGCTGATCACAGATGTTCAGCGTTCAGTTAAAAAGAGTTATTCGCCGGGACTGTATGATCTGACAGAGCTGCAGAGAGATGCGAATAAGCGTTTTGGATATTCGGCAAAAGAAACATTGAACATTATGCAGCGTTTGTATGAGAATCACAAGGTTCTGACTTATCCGAGAACAGATTCCCGATATATTGGCAGAGATGTGGCAGAAACCCTGAAAGAGAGACTGGAGGCCTGTGCAGTCGGTCCGTATAGGAAACTGGCCGGGAAACTGCTTCTGCAGCCGATCAGAACGAATAAGAGTTTTGTTGATGACAGCAAAGTTTCAGATCATCATGCGATTATCCCGACAGAGCAGTTTGTACAGTTGGATCATATGTCCTCAGAAGAGCGAAAGATATATGATCTGGTGGTACGCCGTTTCCTGGCTGTGATTTATCCGCCGTGTGAATATGAGCAGATCAAGCTGACAGGAAGCTGTGCAGGAGAGAAGTGGACGGCAGGCAGTAGGATGATGAAAGAAGCCGGATGGCAGCAGGTTTATGAATCAGAATGGGAAGAAGAGGAAGATAATCCTCTTATGACTGTGACGAGTATGCCTAAACTTGAAAAAGGACGGAAGGATGCAGTGATGCGCCCGAAAGTGAGTGAGGGCCAGATGAAACCGCCTGCTTACTACAACGAAGGAACACTTTTGACAGCGATGGAGAAAGGAAATCTCGGAACTGTTGCAACCAGGGCGGATATCATTGACAAACTGTTTAACAGTTTCCTGATGGAAAAGAAGGACAAAGATATCCGTGTCACGTCCAAGGGACGTCAGCTTCTGGGACTTGTGCCGGAGGATTTGAAAAAACCGGAACTGACAGCAGACTGGGAGAAGAAGCTGCTGGCTATTTCTGAGGGACGCTTGAAGAAAGATAGCTTTATTTCTGAAATCCGGGGTTACACAGAAGAAATTGTCAGGGAGATTGCCGGTGGAGAGGGACAGTTCCGACATGAGAATCTGACGAATCATCTGTGCCCGAATTGCGGGAAACGGATGTTGTCTGTACAGGGCAAAAACAGTAAAATGCTTGTCTGCCAGGACAGAAGCTGCGGATACAGAGAAAGTGTTTCAAGAAAGACCAATGCCAGATGCCCGAAGTGCCATAAGAAAATGGAGATGTACGGCAAAGGGGAGGCACAAACCTTTGTGTGTTCCTGCGGTTATAAGGAGAAGCTTTCTGCATTTCAGAATCGTCGTAAGAAAGAGGGAGCCGGTGTCAGCAAGCGGGATGTTCAGCAGTATATGAGACGACAGCAAAAAGAGGCGAATGAGCCGATCAACAATGCATTTGCAGCAGCATTTGCAAAATTAAATCTGGATGCCGATAACGACAAATCCCAAAAGTAAACAGACACATCAAAATATCTTATAAAATGATATAGATAATTCATTTAAACGAAAGAGGGAAAAATATGAATTTTGTATTTGTATCACCACAGTTTCCGGCATCTTACTGGAATTTTTGCGATCGATTAAAACAGAGAGGCGTTACAGTTCTTGGACTCAGTGATGCACCTTATGATTCACTGTCAGATCAGGTGAAGAACAGCCTGACAGAATATTATCGTGTAGATAATATGGAAGATTATGATCAGATGGTTCGTGCAATGGGGTATTTTACCCACAAGTATGGCAAGATCGATTGGCTTGAAAGCAACAATGAATACTGGTTGACACAAGATGCCAGACTGCGTACAGATTTCAATATTACAACAGGTATGAAGAGTGAGCAGGTTGCCAATGTCAGGAGAAAATCTGCCATGAAGGCATTCTATAAGAAAGCGGGTGTACCGACAGCAAGATATCACATGGTTTCTTCTCTGGAAGAGGGACTTGCATTTGCAGAAGAAGTCGGATATCCGGTATTTGTGAAACCGGATGGAGGTATGGGTGCAGAAGAGAGTTATAAGCTGTCAAATCCTGATGAAATGCGTTATTTCTATGAGACAAAATCGGATGTTGACTATATCATGGAAGAATTCATCACAGGAGATATCTGGTCTTATGACGGCATCTCAGACAGTCATGGTGATATTATATTTGAGACAACGGTATCCTGGCCAAGAAGTGTGGCAGATATCGTGAATAATAAGGATCATTTATCTTATTACACGGCCAATATACTGCCTGAAGATCTGAGAAGAGCCGGAAGGGCGACAGTGAAGGCTTTTGATGTTAGAAGCCGTTTCTTCCATTTAGAATTTTTCAGACTTCTTGATGATAAAGAGGGACTGGGCAAAAAGGGAGATATTGTTGCACTTGAAGTGAATATGCGTCCGGCAGGCGGATGGACACCGGATATGTACAATTATGCCAACAGCGTGGATGTGTACAGCATCTGGGCAGATATGGTTGTTTATGATAAGACTTATGTTGATCTGAATCAGAGAAAATATTTTGCAGTTTATGCAGGCCGAAGAAATGGCAAGAATTATATCCATACACCGGAAGAAATTCGTGAACGATATCGTGATCAGATTGTGATGGATGAGAATATTCCGGAGATTATTTCAGGTGCGATGGGAGACCATATGTGGACAGCAAGACTGGATACAGAAGAGCAGAAGGATGAATTTATTGATTTTGTGCAGGCAACATGGAAGTAGAAAGGAAGGATGCATATGCCTTTTATACGGACAACGACGAATGTGAACCTGGATGAAGCACAGGAGAAAAGCCTCAGAGAAGGAACTGCAGAACTTATAAAAGATATTCTTGGCAAAGACCCGATAAGAATGATGACGGCTTATGAGGGCGGTGTTCATCTTAGCAGGGGAACAGGTGAGAATCATCATGTACCCACGGCCTTTGTGGAATGCAAGTTCTTTGGAGGCGGCGGTTACGAAGTATTTGAGAAGTTTGATCAGGCAATGCATGACCTGTACCGGAAGACGTTGTCAATTGAACCAGTGAATCTGTACATCAAATACGAAGTGATTAATGGCTGGGATAAGCCGGCACAGATATTTAAGATTTAACATACAAAAGACTATTCACAGAAGAGACGCAGACGGTATCGAAACATGTGAGGATACCGGGCATATTGTGAATAGTCTTTTGGTTTTCATATTGGAATGGCTGCAGTTTGAAACTGTTGCAGCAAATTACAAATTTGCCTGTGCATTCTATGCTGACATTGCCTGTGATATTATTTGGTCACAAGGGCGTCTGTACCAAGCTTCTCTTTGAGATAACGATAGTAGTCGGAGGTAAGGATTTTGCCGGCGGCAGTCCATTTGGCATCAACAACATTCTGCATTGTACTCAAATAATTGGCCGGGAGAGAAGCATTGTTCAGTGTTTTTGTCTCGCCGGTGACAGTGTCGTAGATGAGATAATCTGTGATAAAGCTTTTGTTGGCAAAAACCATTAATCCCGGAGAATCTGATAAAATATCCTGTCCACTGTAAAGGCGTGAATCATAGTTCAGACCGAGAAGATTGCACAGGGTTGGGACAATGTCAATACTGGAGCAGACTTTATTGACCTGAACAGGCTCCTTCATGGAGGCACTCCAGAGAATCATATTGCTCTTGTAAAGACCATACCATTTGACTGCTTCAGCACCGATGGTGTTGCTGAGTAATTCTTCCATGGCATAGGGATAATGATCGGGAGCCAATGCAATGACTGTTTTGTCAGCAACACCGGCATCTTCAAGGCGCTGTATCATATATTCCAGAGCACGGTCCAGTTCAATCTGACATGCTACATAGGCTTTCATCTGCTCATCGGCATCCATATCTGCAACAAGAGCCTGATTTTTCTTAGACATAGAATTGTCAGTAAAGGTGTAATCCATATGTCCGCTGACGGTCATATAATAAGCATGAAAATGTTCATTATTGATATAATCGTCCATAGATTTTTCCATCATTTCAAGATCGGACTCCGGCCATTGGTAAGTGACATCAAGGCCGTTGCCATAACCTTTGTAAGTATATCCCATATTCGGATGTGTCTGATCCCGTTCGTAGAATGTATATGTATGCGGGTGGTAGGCATTGGTACTGTAGCCCAGAGGACTAAGAATATTGCCAAAACATAATGCCATGTCATTGTCTGCAGTATCCTGAAAAGAGTGATTGCCCTGTCCGTTTGGAATCAGACCGGTACAGACCATATATTCGCCGTCACTGGTGTTGTTGAAAGCCGGAATATAGAAATTATTCATAACAAATCCGGTATGGATCATTTTATAAAGTGTTGGCGTCAGTTTTTCATCGACAGCCCAAGGCGAGAATGATTCTGCAGTAATAAGTATAACATTATAATCCTTAAAAAGGCCGGTATATTCATTCTTTGTTGTCGGAGAGGCAGAAGCCATATATTGATCGAGCCATTGATAATCAGCATTCTCTTCATTTTCTGCAAGAGAAGCAAAATCAATATCGCGGACATTGTCCCCGAAATAAAGGGTGGAGGCTTCTTCTGAATCGAGATTCGGATAAGCGGTAACGACATCAACGATATTCACCATTTTATCTGATGGGGTACTGATTTCAGGCATTGTATACGCAACAAAGTCTGATTGCGGCACAAGGGATGGAAAAAGGGCATATTTGAAATCTGAAAAAGCAGTCAGATCAAAGCCAAGTTTTCTTAAAGACAAATCCTTTACCCATTGATTGCTGTAAAGACTCTGAGGCGAATAGCTGTCATCGTTGGCTTTATTGACGCTTACTGTAAAGAGAAGCATCAGGAGAATCATTGCTGTTGCCCATTTCATAGTCATTGCCGGACGAAGATAACGAAACTTCGGATTGCGGATACAGAATATCAGAAAAATGATCAGGGGTATTGCAAATAAAATAATGGCCCAGATATTTTTATGTATAGCACTAAAGACCAGATTACGGAACTGTGTCAAGGCGTTGGCCCCTTCAGAACCGCCGATGATCAATGAAAATGAAAAAGCAGTTTTAAAAACCTGCCAGAAGATCAGATAAACCATAAGCAGCAGAAAACGGACACTAAGGATAACCCATGACAGAATCATATTCATTTTTGGGCGGCATCCTGTTGTGATGAGCCCTGCTGCAGCCCCCATAAAGACAGCCATCAGCAGTGGGTACAGCAGACCGTGCCAGTCTTTGAAGAGAATGAGATGAAGCATCAATTCCCAATAGGCAAAGGTAATGACGAAGAACAGTACACGCAGCAATGCTTTTTGACGATGGAGGCGATGCAGCCAGTGGTGGAATTGTGCGGAATTAATCAAATGAGCGGGTGTGTGTTGATGAGACATAGTGTAATCCATCCTTGAATCTTAATAATTATTTATATTGTTGCATAAATATTACATTATACTATATGAGCTTATTTTACACCATTGTTCTAATGAATTAAAGAATAAATTCTATTTTTTTGTCGATATTTTGTTAGGTTTGTATTATACTGTTACATGAATATTATAGAAAAGGGTGATGTAATGCTTGACATTAATGTGAAGGATGTAAGTCTGGTCCTTGAAGGAGGAACATTCAGAACGGTATTTACAATGGGAATTTTAGATGCATTTCTGGATGCAGGAATTATGATGCCTCATATCAGTGGGGTGTCTGCAGGTATTACCTATGCCGGTTCGTACATTTCTCAGCAGAAAGGAAGAAATATTCAGATTTTGAAAAAGTACCGCCATGATAAACGATATATGGGCATGAGAAATTTCTTAACAGACAGGAGTATATTTGGGCTGAAGTTTGCCTATGATACGCTGGTGAATGAGCTGGAACCTATGGATTGGGAGACATTCAGAGCGTATAAAGGGACAATGGCTGTCGGTGTGACGAATGCCCGGACAGGACAGATCAATTATATGGATGGTATGAAGATGGACAAGAGCTGCAGGATGCTCCAGGCAACTTGTGCCATTCCGATGCTTTTTCCGGCAATAGAGATAGATGGACAGTATTATTATGATGGCGGTGTATGCGAGCCGATTACGATTCACAAGGCGGAAGCAGATGGATATCACAAACATATCATTATTTTAACCAGAGAGAAAACTTACATCAAAGAAAAAGATAAATCCAATGAATTGGCAGCAAAGATATTGAAAAGACGTTTCCCGAATATGGTGAAGCCCCTGCTTGAACGACATGATTACTATAATGCAGAAGTCGCTTACTGCAATGAACTGGAGGCAAAAGGACAGGCATTGTTGTTTCGGCCGGAATATCCTTTGGCCAGCATGGAAAAGGATATTGATAAATTGCAGGATGGCTATGATATGGGTTATCAACAAGCCATGCGGCGAATGGGTGAGATCAGGGGATTTTGCGGATTGACGGATTAAAAACAGCAGGATGATTCCGGTGGAATCAACAGTATAGATCAACAAGGATGAGAGGATGGATAAAGATGAGAATCGGATTGATTTCAGATTTACATATTGACATCAATGAGGCATTCCCTATTCTGGAGCTGACGGCAGAGACGGCAGGAATGCAGTCAGTGGATGCTCTGGTCATTGCCGGCGATATCAGTGAGACACAGGATCAGACAATCAAAGCAGTGGAAAGACTGCAGTCACTGTGTCCGTTTCCGGTATATTATGTACCTGGAAATCATGATATGTGGAATAAGAATTGTCCGGAGCGCAGGACAGAGGAAATTGACCGAATTTACAGAGAAGATCCACATTGTTTGTCAGGCAGGCATATCATATTGGAAAAAGGTGGCAGGAAATTGGCGTTGATTGGCGACCTGGGATGGTATGACTATACGATGGCATTGCCGGAATATACAGAGGAACAGCTGGACGCCATGACAATGGATGGCAGAACATGGCAGGACAAATTATTTAATCAGTGGACAACAGATAATCGCAGTCAGACGAAGCGATGCCTGAGACAGTTAGAAGAACAGCTGGAAGCATGCGGTGATTTGCCGATTCTTGCTGTGACGCACATGCTGCCGGTTGAGGATTTTTGCGTGCCGGAGACACCGGGAGGTTTGAAATGGGGATTTTTTAATGCATTTTTGGGCAGTACATCCATAGAAGCACTTTATAAAAAATACCCTGTACGATATGCGGTATGCGGTCATGTTCATTATCGCAGTCATGTTCAAAGAGATGGCATCAGTCATATCTGCCCATGTCTGGGGTATCACACGGAATGGCCGTTGTATCAGCTTGGAGATAACAGTGCGGCTGTACATATCAAAGATGCGTTGTATATTCTGGAGACGGAGTAATCCTTCAATTGCAGGAAAATGCAAGCAGCATACAAGAAAGAGGGGGGAAAAGTTTTGCAGAATATTGACAGAAGAGAAATTTTACGGCATGTAGATCATACACTTTTAGCACCGACAGCAACCTGGGAGGAACTACAGGTACTTTGTGATGAAGCCCTTCAATACGAAACGGCTTCAGTCTGTGTACCGCCGAACAGAGTCAAACAGGTCAAAGAGTATCTTTGTGGACGGATGCCGGTATGTACAGTTGTAGGCTTTCCAAACGGTTACCATACGACAGCAGTGAAAGCGTTGGAGACGGAAGAAGTTTTGGACCGCGGCGCAGATGAAGTAGATATGGTGATTAATCTGGGGTGGGTTAAGGAAAAGAGATTTCATGATATTCAGACAGAAATCCATACCCTGAAGGATATCTGTGATGACAAAATTCTGAAGGTCATTGTGGAAGCCTGCTATCTGACGGAAGAAGAAAAAATAAAAATGTGTGAAGTCGTGACAGAGGCCGGCGCTGACTTTATTAAGACATCCACAGGATTTGGCACCGGCGGTGCAACATTTGAGGATGTGGCACTTTTTGCGGCACATATCGGTGATCATGTCAAAATTAAGGCAGCAGGCGGTATCGGAAGCTTTGAGGATGCTCAGAGATTTCTGGAGCTTGGGGCTTCAAGACTCGGAACAAGCCGTTTAGTTAAGATTATGGAAGCAGAAAAGCCAATTTTATAGAAGCAGAAAAGCTAATTTTATAGAAACAGAAAAGCTAATCGTATAATTATACAAAGAAACCGGACAGAATGGATCAAAAGATATCTGTCCGGTTTTGCAGTATTTACTTCGCATTATGTATTATCTAAAGGAAAGCATTTGCCTATGCCCAGAAGGGAAATAAAGCTTAATCCAAGTAGGCTTTTAATAATTCCAAAGTATTTTTCACGCCTTCAATATGAGAACGCTCGTAGCCGTGTGAAGCATAGACACCGGCACCGATGAGAGCATGGCGGATATCATAACCGGCATCAAGAGCGGCATCTGCATCTGAACCATAATGCGGGTAGATATCAATGGCAAAATCAATACCCTGTTCTTCTGCAGCAGCAACCAGTGATGAAACGGTGGCATAGTGATAAGGACCATGGCTGTCCTTGGCACAGATGGATACCTGGCGTTCTGTACAGTTGAGGCCTTCACCGACACATCCCATATCAACAGCCAGTACTTCACTGACAGGTGCAGGAAGATAAGAACAGCCGTGACCGACTTCTTCGAAGACGGAAATATGCTGATAAATGCGGCGCTCAGGAACGATATCCTGTTCCTGAAGATAATTGGCATAGCCCATAAGGATGGCAACACTCAGTTTATCATCAAGGAAACGGCTCTTGATATAACCGGATTCAGTAATACGTGTTCGCGGATCAAAGCAGACAATATCGCCGGTGCGGATGCCGAGGGCGGCAACGCCTTCTTTGTTGTAGACATCTTCATCCAGAACGACTTCCATGGTATCGAAAGTCCTTTTCTTCTCGTTATAATCGCCGTTGACATGGATGGAAGCATCAATTAACTGAAAAGTACCATCATAAATTCTTCCGCCCCGGGTATAGATTCGGCAGTTTTCGCCTTCAGTATTATTGGGATTGAGACCGCCCAGCGGAGTTAGTTTCAGGCGACCGTCATTTTTGACAGTGTGGACCATGGCGCCAAGTGTATCCATATGAGCTGTCAGCAAAATGGCATCATCTTCATTCTTGCCGCCGAGATCAATAAAGATTCCGCCTTTAGCAGTGCGGACAGGAGCGTAGCCCATTTTTTTATAAACATTCATGACATGTTCAGCGGCATATTCAGTAAAACCTGTGGGACTGTCAATGGCCGTCAGATCTTTTAATTGCTCTAAGATAAAATCTATTTCGTTCATGTGAATCCTCCTGATGTTTTTCTTTTATTATAGCTAATTTCTCATAAAAAGAAAAGCAGTATACGTTTATGTATAAAGTGTGTTATAATAGGATATGTTTTGTAGACTGGTACATGGTGATTTGGCAGATGTGCCGGTCAGAAGTATGACAAGAATTTTATAAAATGAAAGAAGATACGACTATGCATGTGAAAATTGGAAGAAATGATCCGTGTTGGTGCGGAAGTATGAAGAAGTACAAGAATTGCCATCAGAGTTTTGATGAGAAGATTGAAGAATTGAGATCTCAGGGCCATATCGTTCCGGATCATTCACTGATCAAGACGCCTGAGCAGATTGCAGGTATCAAGGAGAGTGCGAAGATCAACATTGCTGTTTTAGATGAAGTCGCTTCAAAGATCAAAGAGGGGATGACGACAGAAGAGATTGATAAGATTGTTTATGATACAACAACGAAGATGGGAGGCATTCCTGCACCTTTAAACTATGAAGGTTTTCCGAAGAGTGTATGTACTTCTGTGAATGAGGAAGTCTGCCATGGTATTCCGTCTCCGAAAGTTGTACTTAAGGACGGCGACATCATTAATGTGGATGTCTCTACTATTTATAAGGGCTATTATTCTGATTCATCCAGAATGTTCTGTATCGGCAATGTCTCAGAAGAAAAGAGAAAACTGGTGCGGGTCGTTAAAGAGTGTGTTGAATTGGGCCTTGAACAGGTTAAGCCATGGGGATTTCTCGGTGATATGAGCCAGGCTGTTTATGATCATGCCACTGAGAATGGCTATCAGGTAGTAAGAAATATCGGCGGCCATGGTGTTGGCCTTGAGTTCCATGAAGATCCCTGGGTAGGTTATATTTATAAGAAGGGCACACAGATGGTGATGGCACCGGGTATGATGTTTACCATTGAACCAATGGTGAACATGGGCACACATAAGATCAGTGTGGATAAGAAGAATGGCTGGACCGTTTATACCAATGATAAGAAACCTTCTGCACAGTGGGAGATTCAGGTACTTGTCACAGAAGATGGTCATGAAGTTATCTCATATTAATCAATGATAGGAGTGAAGCAGAATGCTGTGGATATTGCTGGCTGCTGCCATTTGTGCAGTTGACCTTGGTATTAAGCACTATATTGACACTCACAAAGAGGAAAACTGCTATGAACCGGCAGCGGGCGGACGTATAATTATTACACGCTTCCACAATCCCGGAGCAATGCTTGGCTGGATGAAGAAGAAGCCGAAGATGCTGATGGGAATAACGCTGCTGGGGATTGGTGTGTTGGCAGGCGGTTTGATGGGGGCGCTGTACAAGAAGCGGTCGCCGTTGATTCAAATGGGACTGGCGCTTTTGTTGGGAGGCGCAGCCAGCAATGCTTATGATCGGATCATCAAAAAAGAAGTGACAGATTATTTCAGAATTTCGATAGGTTCTGAGCGGCTGGAGCGGATGATCTTTAATCTGGGGGATATGGCCATTTTCCTTGGCGGTATACTGACAGTGCTGGGAGAGATCCGGGAGACATTTTGAAGCAGGAAGCCCATTGGCTTTAGACAATGGGTAGTTTACTGATAACAAGGGAAGCTGTAATTCATTTTTATAAAAAATACAAGAAAAAGCACTTCTGACAGTGGGTAAAACTGTCGGAAGTGCTTTTTGAGTTACGCTGCACGAATAATCTTCTCCGGATTATTCAGCTTCTGAAGGTGCTTCAGATTCAGGCTTGGCTGCATCTTCATATTCAAGAGCGGCTGCAATAAAGCCTTTGAACAGAGGATGCGGCTTATTAGGACGTGATTTGAATTCAGGATGAGCCTGTGTAGCCACAAACCAAGGGTGATCCTTTAATTCGATCATTTCAACAATACGGCCGTCAGGAGAAATACCGCACAGCTGCATACCATTTTCAATCAGTACATCACGGTATTCGTTGTTGACTTCATAACGGTGTCTGTGACGTTCCTCAATCACTTTTTCGCCATACAGCTCGTAAGCTTTGGAATTCTCATCAAGGACACATTTGTAAGCACCGAGACGGAGGGTACCGCCAAGGTCAGTGACATTGTGCTGATCCGGCATGATGTGGATAACCGGATGTGTTGTATTTGGATTCAGTTCGGAACTGTGTGCATCTGCATAACCCAGCACATGGCGGGCAAATTCAACGATGGCCATCTGCATACCGAGGCAGAGTCCAAGGAACGGCACATTGTGTGTACGGGCATATTCGATGGCTGTAATCTTGCCTTCGATACCTCTGTCGCCGAAACCGCCTGGTACAAGGATACCATCGGCATCTTTCAGGATCTGGTCAACATTGAAGGAGCTTACAAGTTCAGAATCCACCCACTGGATCTCAACTTCTGCACCATTGGCGCATGCAGCATGTTTCAGAGATTCAACAACGCTGATATAGGCATCATGAAGCTGGACATATTTGCCAACAAGGGCGATGCGTACTTTCTTTGTTGGGTTCTTCCATGCATGAATCATAGCTTTCCAGTCATCCAGATCAGGTTCAGGACAATCAATGCCGAGACGCTTGCAGACAACCTGTGCCAGCTTCTCTTTCTCAAGGGCAAGAGGTGCTTCGTAGAGTACATCAACATCCAGATTTTCAATAACATTATGTGTGTCTACGTTGCAGAAAAGAGAAATTTTGTCCTTGATGCCGTCATCCAGAGGAAGTTCGGAACGGCATACAATGACATCCGGCTGAAGACCAAGTGCCTGCAGATCCTTAACAGTATTCTGGGTCGGTTTTGTTTTCATTTCGCCGGAAGATTTGATATAAGGAATCAATGTTACATGGATCAGCATACAGTTTTCACGGCCGATCTCATGCTGGAACTGACGGATAGATTCCAGGAATGGCTGACTTTCAATATCGCCTACAGTACCGCCGACTTCAATGATCGCAATTTCAGTTTCTCTTGAAGATGGATTTCTGTAGAAACGGCTCTTGATGGCATTGGTGATGTGAGGGATAACCTGAACAGTGCTGCCGCCGTAATCGCCGCGACGTTCACCGGAAAGAACATCCCAGTAAACTTTACCGCTGGTTACATTGGAGCGGCTGTTGAGGGAACAGTCGATAAAACGTTCATAATGTCCGAGATCCAGGTCTGTCTCTGTACCATCATCTGTAACGAAAACTTCGCCGTGCTGATAAGGGTTCATTGTACCCGGGTCAATATTCAGGTATGGATCAAATTTCTGCATTGTAACGAAATAACCGCGGGATTTCAGAAGTCTTCCCAGAGAAGCCGCTGTGATACCCTTGCCTAAACCGGATACGACGCCGCCTGTGACAAATACATATTTTACTGCCATAATGAGCCTCCTTAGTATATGAAAAATAAAATATAAAGTTTACATTTGAAAAATAGACAATCAATAACTAAGATATTATAGCGCGCCTTTTCTTAAGAATCTACAAATTTTTGAAAAAAATTTAATTGGAAAAAACTGTAAAATTTTATTCTAAAAAAGTAATTCTGAAAAAATAAAGAATTTGTGAAAAGTTTGGTTTGCTATTGATTTGATTTGAATATTTACTTATAATATAAAGGTGCATCCTGCAGAAGCAGCGGGAAATACATAGGATATGAATAAGCCTATAGGCAGGAGGATATATGGAAGATAAGAACATGAACAACAATCGTCCGGATCAGGATTCTGGGGGCAGCAATAACAAGAAGGATGATATGAACAAGAAGAGCCTTCTCGTTATGGTGGTCATTGCGGTGGCTGTGATGATTATAGCGCAGATTTTATCCGGCAAAATCACATCCGCTTCTCAGAAGGAAGTAACTTATACTGAGTTTATGCAGGATGTTCAGGACGGTAAGGTCACCAAGGTTGAGTTGGATTCCGACCGTATTTATTTCGAATTGAAGAATGATAAGTATGTCAAGTATTATACAGGCAATGTTCAGGATGAACGTATGTATGAAGAATTAGACAATGCCGGTGTGACATATTCACGTAAGGTTGTTGATACAACAACTTATGTATTAAGCAGTATTTTGTCCTTTGTGCTGCCGATGGTTCTGATGGTAGCAGTGATGATGATTTTTTACCGATACGCTTTCAAAGGCGGCGGTGGTGTTATGGGCGTCGGCAAGAGCAATGCCAAGCTCTATGTACAGAACAAGACAGGCGTCACATTCAAGGATGTGGCAGGTCAGGAGGAATCGAAGGAGTCTCTGAAGGAGATTGTAGATTTTCTTCATAACCCGGAGAAGTATACGAAGATTGGTGCGAAACTGCCTAAGGGTGCCCTTCTTGTGGGACCTCCCGGAACAGGTAAGACATTGCTTGCCAAGGCAGTTGCCGGCGAAGCCAATGTGCCTTTCTTCAGCCTTTCAGGTTCCGATTTCGTAGAGATGTTCGTGGGTGTCGGTGCTTCCAGAGTACGAGACCTTTTTAAACAGGCACAGCAGAATGCGCCGTGTATTATCTTTATCGATGAACTGGATGCCATCGGCAAGAGCCGTGATTCAAGATTCGGCGGCAATGACGAGCGTGAGCAGACATTGAACCAGCTGCTGGCTGAGATGGATGGTTTTGATTCATCCAAGGGCATCATTATTCTTGCAGCGACGAACCGTCCGGAGATTTTGGATAAGGCACTTCTTCGTCCGGGACGTTTTGACCGCCGGATTATTGTAGAGCGTCCTGACCTGAGAGGACGTATCGATGTCCTGAAAGTTCATGCGAAGAATGTCTGCATGGACGAAACAGTTGATTTTAGGGAAATTGCTCTGGCAACAAGCGGTGCGGTTGGTTCTGATCTGGCCAATATTATCAACGAAGCTGCCCTTATGGCAGTTCGCAACGGCCGGAATGCAGTTTCACAGTCTGATCTTTTTGAATCTGTGGAAGTGGTTATCGCCGGTAAAGCGAAGAAAGACCGTGTACTCAGTGCAGAGGAGAGAAGGATCGTTTCTTATCATGAAGTGGGTCATGCACTTGTGGCTGCCCTTCAGAAGAACACGGAGCCGGTGCAGAAGATTACAATTATTCCTCGTACGATGGGTGCACTGGGATACGTTATGCAGGTGCCGGAGGAAGAGAAATATCTGATGTCTGAGAAGCAGATCCGTGAGGAACTGGTGACAATGCTGGCCGGTCGTGCGGCAGAGAGTATTGTATTTGATAGTGTGACAACAGGCGCTTCCAATGATATTGAGCAGGCAACTAAACTGGCGCGTGCCATGATCACTCAATATGGTATGTCTGAGAAGTTTGGACTGATCGGACTGACAACAGTCGAAGATCAGTATCTGGGCGGTCGTGCCACCCTTAATTGTGGTGAAGCGACAGCAGCACAAATTGACCAGGAAGTTATGAAGATCCTGAAAGAAGCCTATGATAAGGCAGTGGCACTTTTAGCTGACAACAGAGATTGCCTGGACAAGATCGCGGCCTTCCTGATCGAGCGTGAGACAATCACCGGCAAGGAATTCATGAAAATTTTCCGTGAAGTCAAAGGCATCCAGGATCCAGAAGCCGAGAAGTCAGAAGAAAATGTTTCAAACTCATCTGAGAATGGTTTAGAGACAGATGTTCAGGCTGAATCGGTTACAGATGAAGCAGAAACAGACAATGATGTGCCGCCGGAATCCGATATCAACGTCTCTTTAGAGAAAAAAGCAGAAGATTAAGCAATCAATATCAGTAATAGTCGTATAAATAAAAGGGCTGCTGCAAAGTACAGACAGAAAAATCATATCTGTATTAAGCAGCAGCCCTTTTATTATGATATTTACGAAATGGTGCTGTAGATACTCTAAAAGCTGATAACCATCATTTTATTTAAAAATAAGACAGGTGCTGAACCTCAATGACTCTCGGATACTGTTCAAAATTAAAGAGGTTTAGCACCCGGTGTGGAGGAAGAAAACAATGTTTGATATTCAGGAAGAACTGAAGAAGCTGCCTGCTAAGCCGGGGGTTTACATTATGCATGATGACCACGATGATATTATTTATGTCGGCAAGGCCATTATCCTGAAAAATCGCGTCAGACAGTACTTTCAGAACAGCAGAAATCATACGCCGAAGATTCGCCAGATGGTCAGCCATGTGGCGCGTTTTGAATATATTATCACAGATTCGGAGCTGGAGGCCCTTGTTCTGGAGTGCAATCTGATCAAGGAGCACCGGCCGAAATACAATACAATGCTGAAGGATGATAAGACTTATCCTTATATCAAGGTGACTGTAGGCGAGGCATTCCCGAGAATTATGCTGGTGCGTTCCATGAAGAAAGACAAAGCCAAATATTTCGGCCCGTATACAAGTTCCCAGTCGGTGAGAGATATTATTGATCTGTCACAGAAAATCTACAAGATTCGGAATTGCAGCAGGAGTCTGCCGAAGGAGACAGGCAATGACAGGCCGTGTCTGTATTATCACATGGGACAGTGCCAGGCACCATGCCAGGCTTACATCTCGCAGGAAGGATACCGTGAAAATGTGCGGCAGATGCTGCATTTCCTTGGCGGCAATTTTGAGCCGGTGATTCAGATGCTGACGGAGAAGATGTATGCGGCTTCTGAAAAAATGGATTTTGAAAAAGCGGCATCTTACAGAGATTTGCTGAACAGCGTGAAGCAGATTGATCAGAAGCAGAAGATTACCAGTGCGGAGATGGATGACAAGGATGTAATCGCATTTGCAAGAGATAAGGATGAAGCGGTGGTACAGGTCTTTTTTGTCCGTCACGGCAGATTGATCGGACGGGAGCATTTCTATGTATCCGGTGTAGCCAATGATACGGAAAGCCAGGTCTTGACAGCATTTGTCAAACAGTATTATGCATCATCACCTTTTGTTCCGTCCACGTTAATGCTGCAGTATCCGCTGGATGACAGAGAGATCATTCTCGAATGGCTGTCAGACCGCAAAGGACACAAAGTCCGTGAAGTTGTGCCTCAGCGGGGACAGAAAGAACGTCTTGTAGAACTGGCGGCGGAGAATGCCCGGAATGTTTTAACAAAAGATAGGGAGAAAATCCGTCTGGAAGAAGCGAGAACAACCGGAGCAGTCAGAGAACTTGCAGATATGATTGGCATTCCGGAAGGAATCCGCAGAATGGAAGCCTTTGATATTTCAAATATCAGCGGTGTGGAAACCGTTGGTTCCATGATCGTCTATGAAAATGGCAAGCCGAAGCGCAATGCCTATCGCAAGTTCAGGATCCGGACAGTGAAAGGACAGGATGATTATCGCTGCATGGAGGAAGTGCTGACAAGACGTTTTCAGCATGGCCTTGAGGAAATCGGACAGAATATAAATGGAAAGTTTTCAGATTTTCCAGATGTCCTGATGATGGATGGCGGCAAAGGGCAGGTCAATGTGGCGTTGAAGGTGCTTGATCAGCTGCATCTGAATATCCCGGTATGCGGCATGGTGAAGGATGATCACCATCGGACAAGAGGACTTTATTATCAACAGGCAGAACTGCCCATTGATACGCATTCAGAAATGTTCAAATTAATTACAAGAATGCAGGATGAAGCCCATCGTTTTGCCATAGAATATCACAGACAGTTGAGAAGTAAGACGCAGGTGAAGTCGGTGCTGGATGAGATCCCGGGTATCGGACCGGCCAGAAGAAAAGCATTGATGAAGTATTTCGGCAGTATTGAGAAAATCCGGGAGGCGGATGAGGAAGAACTGATGAAGGCAGAAAGTATGAATGCAGGAAGTGCCAGAGCAGTTTATGCGTATTTTCATTGATGAAAATATAAAGATATGTTAAAATGAGACGAAGATTGAAAAGAAATGGTTATTTGAACGGGAATGGAGCGATAGAATGTACAACACCAGCAAAGGCAATTACAGTGTAAAACTGAACAAAGTTATTGAAAAGTTTAACTTAAAGAATTTGACACCGGAAGTTGATACGAAGAAGATTGTCATCAGACAGACAGATGTCAATCGTCCGGCCCTGCAGTTTGCAGGTTATTTTGAGTATTTTGATTACAGCCGCATTCAGCTTATCGGTAAGGTGGAATATTCTTATCTGAAGATGCATGATGATGATTATATCCGTGAGATGACAGAGAAGATTTTTAAAGCCGGTATTCCATGCATGATTTTCTGCCGTGGTCTTGAACCGCGTCCGTTATTTATGGAACTGGGCAACAAATACGGTGTTCCGGTATTGGCAACGGATGACGGCACATCATCCTTTTTCTCAGAACTGAACCGTTTCCTGAAAATAGAACTGGCACCGAGAATCTCCATCCATGGTGTACTTGTGGATGTATTCGGTGAAGGCGTCCTGATCACCGGCGAAAGCGGTATCGGTAAGAGTGAGGCGGCTCTGGAGCTGGTTAAGCGAGGACACCGCCTTGTATCCGATGATGTGGTTGAGATCAAAAAAACCAACAATGATGAGCTGATCGGTACAGCGCCGGATATCACAAGATACTTTATTGAGCTTCGAGGTATCGGTATCATTGATGTTAAGACATTGTATGGTGTTCAGAGTGTTGAAGAAAGTCAGAGCATCAGTCTGATCATCAAACTGGAAGAGTGGGATCGTGAGCGTGAGTATGATCGTCTGGGGTTGGAAGAACAGTATGAGGAAATTCTGGGCAATAAAGTCGTTTGTCATTCCATTCCGATCCGTCCGGGACGTAATCTGGCAATTATTGTTGAGACAGCAGCGATCAATCACAGACAGAAACAGATGGGCTACAATGCTGCACATGAACTGTATCGCCGTGTGACAGGCAACCTTCAGAAGAAACGTGAGGAAGACTAATGGATAAATATTGTTTTGGTGTAGATCTTGGCGGCACAACGGTTAAGATCGGATTATTTTCAATAGAAGGACAATTGCAGGATAAGTGGGAAATTCCTACAAGAACAGAGAATCATGGTGCCGAAATCCTCAGTGATATTGCGGCATCTATACAAAGCAGAATGGATACCGGCCATTTGTCAAAAGAACAGGTGACAGGCATCGGTATTGGTGTACCGGGGCCTGTTTTGAATGAAAATATCGTCCAGGGTTGTGTGAATCTTGGATGGGGGAATGTCCGTGTGGCAGATGAATTATCAGCATTAACCGGTTTGAAAGTCAAAGCGGCGAATGATGCAAATGTGGCGGCTCTTGGTGAACAGTGGCAGGGCGGCGGCAAAGGTTTTCAGAACCTGGTGATGTTCACATTAGGAACCGGCGTCGGCGGCGGTATTATCCAGAATGGCCGCATTATTTCAGGTGCCAATGGTGCAGCCGGTGAGATCGGGCATATGGTGATCGTTGATGCGGATGAAGTTGTGGGAACATGCGGATGCGGTCATAGAGGCTGCCTTGAACAGGTGGCGTCTGCCACAGGTATTGTGAATCTTACAGAAAAGAAACTGGCAGAATGCAGTCAGGATAGCGTGTTAAGAGAAATTTCACCGCTGACAGCCAAGGATGTGCTGGATGCAGCTAAAGCCGGAGATGCCCTTGCAGAGCAGGCAGCAGAGAATATGATGAAACATTTGGGAAGGGCAGCGGCTTATATCGCATGTGTTGTCAACCCGGATATATTTGTTATTGGCGGCGGTGTGTCAAAAGCAGGTGAATATCTCATTGAAGGTATCAGCCGCTATTATAAGGATTATGCTTTTCATGCATCTGCCGATACAAAGTTTGCACTGGCATCTCTTGGTAATGATGCCGGTATGATCGGTGCGGCCGGCATGGTCTGTGCGCTGTAGATCGTATTTGGACAATGATCTGACTTAAACTGGACAAGAATTAAAGGACAAGAGGTTTATATGGATTTTTATCATAAATTATCAGAAGCGGCAGGAGTGGACCACATCTTAAAAGATGAGCCGATGTCTGCCCATACAACCTTCCGGATCGGCGGACCGGCAGATTATTTTGTTGTGCCTGAAGATGCGGCGGCTCTTGGAAGAGGGGTTGCACTTTGCAGAGCGGAAGGTGTGGATTATTTTATTACAGGTAATGGCAGCAATCTCCTTGTGGGAGACGGCGGTTACCGTGGTGTTGTTTTTCATATTTGTCATACAATGGATGATGTTGTCTATGAGGAAAAAGGAACAGAATTGCTGGTGGAAGCAGGTGCCGGTGTGATGTTGTCGGGCCTGGCGCGTCAGGTGTCATCCAAAGGCTATACAGGTTTTGAATATGCGACAGGTATACCGGGAACCCTCGGCGGCGGCGTGACGATGAATGCAGGTGCTTATGGCGGCGAGATCAGTGACAATCTTTTATGGGCAGAGCTCATGGATGAGACCGGGGCAGTTCTGCGTTTGGAAAGAGACAGATTGAAGCTTTCCTATCGGCACAGTGTGATGATGGAGCAGCCCCTGGTTGTTCTGAGGGCGGGCTTTTCCTTTACAAAAGGGGATGCTGCGGCGATTACAGAAAAGGTGGCTGAATTATCCAGATCAAGAAAAGAAAAGCAGCCGCTGGAATATCCAAGTGCAGGCAGTACATTTAAACGTCCGGAGGGCTATTTTGCCGGCAAATTAATTCAAGACTGTGGCTTAAAAGGCTTTCGCGTGGGGGATGCAATGGTTTCCGAGAAGCACAGCGGTTTTGTTATTAATGTTGGACATGCAACTGCGGCAGACGTTATGACTTTAATTCGTCATGTGCAGCAGGAGGTGGATCGACAGTTCTGTGTTCGGATTGAACCGGAAGTCAGAATGCTCGGAGAGTTTTAACAGGGGGGATAAAATGCGTTTTGTAATTGTGACAGGCATGTCAGGAGCAGGAAAGAGTTCTGTACTGAAGATGCTTGAAGATGCAGGCTATTTTTGTGTTGATAATCTTCCGGTACCATTGATCCTGAAATTTGCAGAAATCAGCTGGCATGAAGAAAATATGATGTCCAAAGTGGCACTGGGAATTGATATCCGCAGTAGAAATCATCTGAATATGCTGGGGGATGTTCTGAAATCCGTCAGAGATGAAGGCTATGACTATGAGATCCTTTTTATGGACTGCAGGGATGACAAGCTGATCAAGCGTTATAAAGAGACGAGAAGAAGTCATCCCCTGGCTGCAGGCGGAAGAATTGAGGCGGCTATTGCGGAAGAGCGCCAGAGACTGAGCTTCCTGAAAAAGCAGTCCGATTATATTATAGATACAAGTAATTTGCTGATCCGTGATCTGAAGAAAGAGATACAGCATATTTTTGTGGATGACAAAGATTACAGTAATTTTTATATCACATTACTTTCATTTGGATTCAAATACGGGATTCCGGCGGATGCAGATCTTGTTTTTGATGTGCGTTTTCTGCCAAATCCCTATTATGTAGAGGAGTTGAAGCATCAGACCGGGAATGACAAGCCTGTGTACGATTATGTCATGAAATCGGAAGATGCAGGGATTTTTTTAAAACAGTTGTATGATATGCTTGTTTTCCTGATCCCGCGTTATATTGCGGAGGGCAAGAATCAGCTGGTGGTGGCGATTGGATGTACCGGCGGCAAACATCGCTCAGTGACCATCACCAATGCCCTGTATGAATGTCTCAAAGATATTGAATACAGTGTGAAAGCTGAACATAGAGATGTGGACAGAGACAGTCAGCGTAAGGACAGTCAGATGAGGTGATGTGATGTCATTTTCCAGCAAAGTCAAAGAAGAACTTTCGAAAGACTGTAATAATCCGCGTCACTGCTGTATCGCGGAGACAGCGGCAATTATCAGTATGTGCGGCAAGGTGATTTTTGATGAAAAAGATCGTGTCCGCATAGAAATTCATACAGAAAATGTAACCGTTGCAAGAAAGTACTTTACATTATTGAAAAAAACATATAATATAAATACGGATATCTCAATACGGCACAGTTCCAGTCTGAATAAGAGCAGATCTTATATTTTGTCGGTTAATGACGACGAAACGGCGAGAAAGATCCTTATGACATGCAGACTGATGAAACCATTCGGTGTGATTGAGGAAGATTTTTCCATATCAGACAGTTTGATCATTCAAAGGGAATGCTGCAAACGGGCTTTTATCAGAGGTGCGTTTCTGGCATCCGGGTCAGTCAGTGATCCGGTGAAGACCTATCATTTTGAAATTGTCTGTCTCAGTGAAGCTAAGGCGAAGCAGCTGCAGATGATCATGGAGACATTCAATATCAATGCAAGAGTCATCAAACGAAGGAAGTATTTTGTTGTCTATGTCAAGGATAGTTCGCAGGTTGTGGATATGCTGAACATCATGGGTGCGTATAATGCGCTGATGGATATGGAGAATGTCCGCATTGTCAAAGATATGCGCAACAATGTGAACCGTAAAGTGAACTGCGAAACAGCGAATATTAACAAAACTGTTTCTGCGGCTGTGAAACAGATTGAAGATATCAGATTCATTCAGATGTCGTCAGCTTTTGACGAATTACCGGAATCTCTCCAGGAGATGGCAGAATTGAGGGTCCGCTATCCTGAGGCGACGCTGGCCGAGCTTGGTCAGCTTTTGGATACGCCGGTTGGCAAGTCAGGTGTGAATCACAGACTGAAGAAAATTAGTCTTTTTGCTGATGAATTGCGGGAACGACATCAACAATAGGGGTATTATCGAAAGGCGAGGTATATTTTTATGATTTCAAAGAACATTACAATCAATATTCCTACAGATATGGAAGCACGTCCGGTGGCTTTACTTGTACAGGTAGCAAGTCAGTTTGAAAGCAATATTTACGTAGAAGTTGAAGATAAAAAAGTCAATGCGAAGAGCATTATGGGTATGATGACACTTTCTATTGTACCGGGTGAAGAAGTGACGATCATCACCAAAGGTGTGGATGAAGAAGAAGCAATGGACAAGATTGAAGAATATCTGACAACATCGAAATAGAATATCTATCAGAATAGAGAAGAGAGGCTGTTGTAAAACCGGTTCTTATGCATGGAAGGATTGTGCGGGTACCCGTTTTACAGCGGCCTTTTTTATCGCGGTCGGAGAAGATGCCTGCTTTTTGTAAAAGCGATGAGCAGCATACATTCGACTTGAATCAAAAGGAAAGGAGCTGGAGGATGGATTTTACACATTTGCATGTCCATACAGAGTATAGTTTGCTGGATGGCTCGAATAAAATTAAAGAGCTGGTTGCAAGAGTCAAAGAGCTCGGCATGGATAGTGTAGCAATCACGGATCATGGTGTCATGTTCGGCGTCATTGATTTTTATAAAGAAGCAAAAAAACAGGGCATTCATCCGGTTATTGGCTGTGAAGTGTATGTGGCACCGGGATCACGCTTTGAAAAAAGTGGGAATATGAGCAGCAACCGGTATCATCATCTTGTATTGCTGGCGGAAAATGATACTGGATACCACAACCTGATGAAAATTGTGTCCAGGGGTTTTACAGAGGGATTTTATTATAAACCACGTATCGACAAGGAACTTTTGAAACAATACAACGAAGGCATTATTGCCCTTAGTGCCTGCCTGGCCGGTGAGATCCCTGATGCTTTAAGAAAGGGATTGTATCAGACCGCGCTGGATGCAGCAGAAGAAATGTCCGGTATTTTCGGAAAAGATCATTTTTATCTGGAGCTGCAGGATCACGGTATTCCGGAGCAGAAAACCGTGAATCAGGGGCTTCTGCGTTTGGCGAAAGATACGGGACTTGAGTTGGTGGCCACTAATGATATTCATTATACATTAGCAGAGGATGCCCAGGCCCATGATGTCCTTTTATGTATCCAGACAGGCAAGAAAGTATCGGACACAGACCGTATGCGTTATGAAGGCGGTCAGTATTATGTCAAATCCCCGGAAGAGATGGCAGCACTTTTTCCTTATGCCAGAGAAGCCATTGAAAACACGCACAAAATTGCCATGCGATGCAATGTGAATATCGAGTTTGGTCATTATAAACTGCCGGAATTTCCGGTACCGGAAGGGTACGATTCGTGGGGGTATCTTCAGAAGCTTGTCTGGGACGGTTTTTATGAAAGATATCCAGAGGCAGATGAGAAGCTTAAAGAACGTGTCAGCTACGAGCTGAATACCATTAAGACCATGGGATTTGTGGATTATTTCCTGATTGTCTGGGATTTCATTCATTACGCCAAGAAGCATGACATTATGGTGGGACCGGGGCGAGGCTCCGCAGCAGGAAGTATCGTGTCTTACTGCCTGGATATTACCACACTGGATCCGATTCGGTATAATCTGCTCTTTGAGCGTTTTCTGAACCCGAACCGTGTCACCATGCCGGATATTGACGTGGACTTCTGCTTCGAGAGACGTCAGGAAGTCATTGATTATGTCGTCCGCAAATACGGCAAGGAGCGTGTCGTACAGATTGTTACTTTCGGTACCATGGCAGCAAGAGGTGTTATCCGCGATGTGGGACGTGTGCTGGATTTGCCTTATGCTGTCTGTGACAGCGTGGCAAAGATGATTCCGAATGAACTGGGCATCACCATCGATAAGGCATTGAAGATGAATCCTGAGTTCAGAAAACTTTATGAGGGTGATGACAGCATTCATAATCTCATCGATATGGCCAGAAGACTGGAGGGACTGCCGAGACATACATCCATGCATGCAGCAGGTGTTGTGATCAGCCCGAAGGCGGTGGACGAATTTGTACCGCTGTCCCGGGGTGCGGATGATGTCATTACGACTCAGTATACCATGACAACACTGGAAGAGTTAGGTCTTCTGAAGATGGATTTCCTTGGACTCCGTACATTGACGGTGATCCAGAATGCCGTGAGACTCATTAATGCAGGCGGCGGACAGCAGGTCAGAATGAAGGAGATCGATTACGATGATAAAGCGGTTTTTGATATGATCGGAACAGGAAAAACAGATGGCATCTTCCAGCTTGAAAGTTCAGGAATGAAGAGCTTCATGAAGGAGTTAAAACCGCATAATCTGGAAGACATCATTGCCGGCATCTCCCTTTATCGTCCGGGTCCGATGGATTTCATTCCCCGCTACATCAAGGGTAAAAATGATATCGCATCCATCAGCTATGAATGCCCGCAGCTGGAAGAGATTCTCGAGCCAACCTATGGCTGTATTGTGTATCAGGAACAGGTTATGCAGATCGTTATGAAGCTGGCCGGCTATGATCTTGGCCGAAGTGACCTCGTGCGCCGAGCCATGTCCAAGAAAAAAGCCGATGTTATGGCAAAGGAGCGCCAGTATTTTGTCTACGGCAATGAGGAACTTGGTGTACCGGGCTGTATCGCCAATGGCATTGATGAAGCAACAGCCAACAGGATTTTTGATGAAATGACGGATTTTGCCAAGTATGCTTTCAATAAATCTCATGCGGCAGCCTACACCATCGTGTCCTATCAGACAGCCTGGCTGAAATATTATTATCCGGTAGAATTTATGGCAGCCCTGATGACTTCGGTTATTGACAATTCCGTGAAAGTGGCAGAATACATTATGACCTGCCGTCAGATGGGAATCCGGATCCTGCCGCCGGATATCAATCATGGCGTCAGCGCCTTTTCTGTGGACAACGGAAAGATTCTTTATGGTCTGTCTGCGGTCAAGAGTATCGGAAGACCGGTTGTGGCTGCAATCGAACAGGAACGTTTACTGGCGGGGCCGTTTACAAGTCTGAAGAATTTTATCGAGCGTATGAGCGGCAAAGAGGTGAATAAGAGGACTATTGAAAACTTTATCAAGGCCGGGGCCTTTGATAGCTTCGGAGCCACCAGACGGCAGCAGATGATGGTCTATGCACAGATCATGGACCAGGTGGCACAGGACCGCAAGAAGAATTTCAGCGGACAGATGACATTATTTGATTTTATGGATGAGGAAGAAAAGCAGGCCTTTGAAATCCATTATCCGGATGTGGGTGAGTACGATAAAGGAACGCTTTTGTCCTTTGAAAAAGAAGTTCTGGGCGTATATATCAGCGGTCATCCTTTAGATGATGTGGCAGAGAGCTGGCGCAAAAATGTTACAGCCGTCACATCGGATTTCTATGTGGATGAGGAAACCGGCATGCCGAAGGTGGTGGATCAGTCTGTTGTAGTTGTGGGCGGCATGGTGACATCAAAAACTGTAAAGTCCACCAAAAACAACAAAATGATGGCTTTCCTTCAGCTGGAAGATCTCATGGGAACCGTGGAAGTTATTGTATTTCCGAATGATTATGAACGGCACCAGTCAGAACTGGCGGAGGAAGCAAAGCTCTATATCAGGGGCCGTGTGTCTGCCTCAGAAGATCAGCAGGCAAAGCTGATCGCTGAAAAGATCATGCCTTTTGATCATATTCCGAAGGAGGTCTGGCTGCAGTATCCGAATAAAAACAGTTTTATAGAAAAGCAGGCGCAGCTTTACAAAACTCTGGCGGGTCATTCGGGTAATGATCGGGTAATCATCTTCTGTAAAGAAGAAAAAGCTATCAAGAAGCTGCCGGTTTCATGGAATGTCAAGGCAGATGAAATGATTTTGGAGCAGCTTAGAGGCCAGATGGGAAAAGAAAACGTAAAAGTTAGGGAAACTGTCTTGAAAAGCTTTTAAAACTGTATTAAAATATTTTCAATGGGTTTATGTGGGCAGACAGCAGATGGACAGAACTGAAGAGAGAGATGCCCGAATGAAAGATAAAGACAGCGTAAGTGGAGGAATCGAGCATGAATGATGGCGTAAAAACAATAGGTGTACTGACAAGCGGTGGAGATGCACCGGGAATGAATGCTGCAGTTCGTGCGGTCGTCAGAACGGCGATTGCTTACGGCTGTCAGGTGAAGGGGATCCAGAAGGGATATTCAGGACTTCTGGAGGAAGAGATCATTGACCTGTATGCAGGCAGTGTATCAGATATTATCAATCGCGGCGGTACATTTTTGTATACAGCCAGATGTGAGGAATTCCGTACACCGGAAGGACAGAAGAAGGGTGCAGATATCTGTAGGAAGCACGGTATAGACAGCGTTGTTGTCATCGGCGGAGACGGTTCATTCCAGGGGGCCAGACAGCTGGCTGCCAATGGTATCAATACCATCGGTGTACCGGGAACCATTGATCTTGATATTGCATGTACAGATTACACCATTGGCTTTGATACAGCAGTGAATACTGCCATGGAAGCCATTGATAAGGTTCGGGATACATCGACTTCCCATGAGCGATGCAGTATCATTGAGGTAATGGGCAGGAATGCCGGTTATATTGCTCTCTGGTGTGGTATTGCCAATGGTGCGGAAGATATCCTGCTTCCTGAGTTATATAATTATGATGAGGAAGCATTGATCGATCATATTATTGCCAACAGAAGAAGGGGCAAGAAACATCATATTATTATCAATGCAGAAGGTGTCGGACATTCAACCAGTATGGCGAAGCGGATTGAAGCGGCTACAGGCATTGAGACACGTGCAACCATCCTGGGACATCTGCAGCGAGGCGGCAGTCCGACAGCGAAGGACAGAGTGATGGCTTCTGTCATGGGAGCATATGCTGTCGATGCTTTGATGGGCGGCAAGAGTAATCGCGTTGTTGCTTACAAGGATGGCAAGTATGTTGATTATGACATTGAAGAAGCTTTAGCAATGCAGAAGGAAATCGACCCGTTCCAGTACAGCGTTGCGAAGATTCTGGCGCGCTAGATCGATTGAACAATTAAAGAACGGATTACAACTGAATCTGAAGAAGAGATATTTAGGGGCTGTCGTGAGATGATTCCGCAGTGGTTTCGGACCATCGGGAGAAAGCGGCAGTCCCTTTTGTGTAAGGAGAAATTATGATTACAAGTGTTTCCAATCAGCAGATGAAATATGTCAAAGAACTGCTGAACAAGAGCAAACAGCGAAAAAGGGAAAAGTGTTTTGTGGCGGAGGGCATCCGCATGGTGGCAGAAACACCTGCGGACAGACTGGTGAAGATTTATGTGTCCGAGAGCTTTTATAAAAATCCGCCTGAACTGCGCGGACTGGATCTTTCGAAGGCACTGATCGTGGATGATCAGGTGTTCAGACAGATTTCCGATACACAGACGCCCCAGGGAATTATGGCGGTGGTCCGTCAGCAGGAGAATTGTCTGGAGGATATTCTGAAGCAGCCGGATGCACTATTGCTTTTCCTTGAGAATATTCAGGATCCGGGTAATCTCGGAACGATGATGCGGACAGCGGAAGGTGCCGGAGTGACGGGGATTATAATGAGCAGAGACACAGTGGATATTTATAATCCGAAGACAATCAGAGCGACCATGGGCTCCTTGTACCGAATGCCATTTGTGTATGCGGATGATTTTTGTGAAGCGATCGGTCAGGCAAAAGCTCAGGGGATTCGTTTGTATGCCGCACACCTGAAAGGCAGGAACAATTATGACGGAGAAGATTACAGACAGCCATCAGGATTTTTGATCGGCAATGAGGGGAATGGACTGACAAAGGAAGCAGCGGATTCTGCCACGGATTATATCCGCATTCCTATGGGAGGACAGCTGGAATCATTGAATGCCTCAGTTGCAGCTGCAGTTCTGATGTACGAGGCAAATCGTCAAAGACGCAATGGATATTAATTAAATCGTTATAATTTGGTAATACAATTTTCGGACAATTCAGAGATATTTAGAATAAGGGAATAAGTTGTCATGTATTACAGGGAATGTTATAGACAGAGACTGTAAAAAATGATATGATGAAGACAACTACAGACATCTGATACGAGCGAATCTTGAGGATGGCAAGGCAAGGAGGGAATTTGCGTGGAACAAATGGAGATTATCTGGCTGGCTTTGACGGCAGTCCTGCTGATCATAGAGATTGTAACACTGGGGTTGACAACGATCTGGTTTGCCGCAGGCGCTCTGTTTGCATTTTTTGCGGCGTTGCTTGGAATGAATCAGGGCATTCAGATCGGTGTATTTGTAGTAGTATCTGTTGTGCTGCTGTTCTTTACAAGACCTTTGGCTGTGAAGTATCTGAACACGAAGACGATCAAGACCAATACAGAGGCACTGGTGGGCAAGACGGCCCGTGTGATTGTTGACATCAACAATTTGAAGAGTCAGGGACAGGTCGTGATCAATGGTTTGGAATGGACAGCGAGAAGTTCCGACGATACAGTTGTTTTCAAGATCGGCGATGCAGTGACAATTGTCGGCATTGAAGGTGTTAAGTTAATTGTCGAAGGACAAAAGAAAGGAGACTAATATGATTTTGGGAATTGTATTAATTATTATCCTGCTGTTGATTCTGGCATCCTGCCTGAAAATCGTTCCGCAGGCACATGCTTATGTTATTGAGCGATTAGGCGCCTATCAGGGAACCTGGTCTGTCGGCTTTCATATCAAGATGCCGATCATTGACAAGGTTGCCAAGAAAGTTATCCTGAAGGAACAGGTTGTAGACTTTGCACCGCAGCCGGTGATCACCAAGGATAATGTTACCATGCGCATTGATACCGTTGTATTTTATCAGATTACAGATCCGAAGCTGTACTGCTACGGTGTTCAGAATCCGATCATGGCCATCGAGAATCTGACAGCAACAACACTTCGTAATATCATCGGTGATCTGGAACTGGATGAGACACTGACATCCCGTGAGATTATCAATGCCAAGATGCGTTCTACACTGGATGAGGCGACAGACCCATGGGGCATCAAGGTTAACCGTGTCGAGCTGAAGAATATCATTCCTCCGTCAGCGATCCAGGATGCCATGGAGAAGCAGATGAAGGCCGAACGTGAACGACGAGAATCCATTCTGATCGCAGAAGGTGAGAAACGTTCCGCTATCCTGAAGGCAGAAGGCCACAAGGAATCTGTGATCCTTCAGGCTGAAGCTGACAAGCAGTCAGCTATCCTTCATGCGGAAGCTGTGAAGGAAGCCAAGATCCGTGAGGCAGAAGGTGAAGCACAGGCAATCCTGAAGATCCAGCAGGCCAATGCCGATGGTATCAAGTTTATCCGGGAAGCCGGTGCGGACTCAGCGGTACTTCAGCTGAAGAGCTTGGAAGCCTTTGCGAAGGCTGCTGACGGCAAGTCTACGAAGATCATCATTCCATCAGATATCCAGGGTATTGCAGGATTAGCAACATCCATCGCGGAAGTTGTCAAAGAAGCTGATACGAAATAGCACTTTGCAAAATTTGCAAATTCATACAAGAGATGAAACAGGCAGCTGTGCAGATTGTACAGCTGTTTGTGTTTTCTTACAAAACTTATTACGAGAATGTTTAAGAAATTTTTCAGAATTTAGATAGACAATCTTTAAAAAATGGGTGTATACTTCTGTTTGTATCAAGGAAGAGAATGTTTTAAATTGAAACCATAATGTAATCATGTGTTGTGGAGGAGTTTTTATGAGGAAATTGAGACAATGGACGATTAAGCACCCATTGCAGTTTGTAGGTGTATTTATGCTCGTATATTTCACCTGGTTTTCTCTGTTGGAGAAGTATGCGAAGCCTGTGTTAACGATCCACTCGAAGTTGGATGACAAGATTCCGTTTTGTGAGTATTTTATTGTACCGTATTTACTTTGGTTTGTATGGATTGCCGGTACATTCGTTTACTTTTACATAAAATCAAGAGAAGATTTTTATCATGCATGCCGATATATGTTTACCGGAATGATCATCTGTCTGGTCATCTATACATTGATTCCGAATGGATTGAGCCTGAGACCGGAGATTACCAATACCAACATTTTATCAAGACTGGTGGGGATGATCTGGTCAGTGGATACAGCAACGAATGTCTGTCCATCCATTCATGTATTCAATAGTATTGCTGTCAATACAGTGATTCAGCATTCCAACGCTTTTAAGCATAAGAAACTGGTACGTTTCGGCTCTTATGTTCTGGCACTTGCCATCTGCATGTCAACCGTTTTCTTGAAACAGCATTCCGTTATTGATGTGTTCTGGGCATGTGTTCTGGGACTGGTTCTGTATCCGCTGTCCTATAAGTCAGTATTTGATGATTCCAGAGAAAGCGAATACAACGTCAAAGCTTTATAAACGGATCCTATAGAATGTGTCCATTTCCCAATGATGGGAGGTGAGGCACATTCTTTTTTGCGATTTCATAAAAAAACGCAGTGCATGTTTTACAGCTCTTGATAAATTGGTGAAAATAGGTTAATATCGTATCATATGGGTTCGTATTGAGTGGATGAAGGATAAGAGTGGAGGTCAGGACATGAAGGAGAAGATTTTAAAATGTCTCAGGGAGGCAGAGGACTATGTGTCTGGCCAGGAGCTGTGCCGGATGCTTGATGTATCGAGAACAGCCATCTGGAAGGTGATGAATCAGCTGAAAGACGAAGGCTATGTCATCGATGCTGTGAAGAATAAAGGCTATAAATTAATACAGACACCGGATCTTGTGACAGCTGAAGAAGTGGACAGCCTTCTGGAGACGGAGTGGGCCGGACATCCTGTTGTGTACGAAGAGAAACAGGAATCAACGAATCAGACGGCCAAGATGCTGGCTGAACAGGGGGCTTCCCACGGTACGCTGGTGGTTGCCGAGCGTCAGGTGTCCGGCAGAGGCAGACGGGGAAGACCGTGGCATTCACCGAAGGGCAGCGGTATCTGGATGAGTATTCTTTTGAGACCTCAGATTCATCCGATGTCAGCGTCTATGCTGACACTGGTGGCAGCCATGGCGGTTTATGATGCCATCAGCAGTCGGGTAGAGGGATGTGCCATTAAGTGGCCGAATGATATTGTGATCAATGGCCGGAAGGTCTGCGGTATCCTGACAGAGATGAGTTCGGAACTGGACAATATCCATTATGTGGTGATTGGCATCGGCATTAATGTGAATACGGATGATTTTCCGGAGGATATTGCGGCGGTGGCTGCATCTATGCATGTGATCACCGGCGAATATTATAAGCGCGCAGAAATCATTGCAGATGTCTGGAAAGCCTTTGAGAAATACTACGATCAGTTCCTTCAGACAGAAAATCTGTCGTTGATGGTGGAGAGCTACAATCAGCGTCTTGTTAATATGGGACGCAAAGTGTATATCGAAGAGCGGGGCAGTCAGTATGAAGGCACAGCATGCGGTATTGACAGTGAAGGCGCGCTGCTTGTGGAGAAGACAGACGGAACAAGAACTGCTGTTATATCCGGAGAGGTGTCTGTCAGAGGCGTTTTAGGCTATGTATAATTTGCAGAGAACAATGATGATCTGCAGGAGATAAGACAGGAATAGAAGAATTTAAGTTGTATGGCTGAAGTAGGCTGAATGCACTTCGGGCGATAGAAGGAGGATAAATATGTTTCAGGATAAAATGGTTTTATGTGCGTCCAGTGCATACGAGAAGAAATTTTATCTGAATGAGAATTTTGATGGACTGCCGCAGCATGTAAAAGATGAGCTGAAAATTATGTGCGTGCTGTTTACAGAGGATGTGGGCGGTGTGCTGTCTCTGGAGTTTGATGAGAACGGCAATCTTGAACTCAATACATCTGCCGATGAAGGGGATCTTCTTTATGATGAAATCGGCAGTGTGTTGAAGATCAAACAGATGCAGCAGGAGAAGCAGGAATTATTTGAGTCACTGGAAACCTATTACAAAGTTTTCTTTTTAGGGGAGGATCTGGAAGATGATAATGGCGATTGATGTCAGCAATACAAATATCACATTGGGTACCTTTAATGGAGCAAAGCTTTTGAAGATTTATCGTGTGACGACGAAGGTCCCGAGAACATCCGATGAGTATGGTGTCCTTCTGCGTGATCTGGTTCGTTTGTCCAATGCCAGTCATCATGACATAGAAGGTATTATTATCGCGTCCGTTGTGCCGAATGTTATGTATTCACTGACCAATGCCTGCATCAAATATTTCCATGTTCATCCGATCATTGTCGGTCCCGGCGTGAAAACCGGCGTCAAAGTCGGTGCGGAGAATCCGAAGGAAGCAGGTTCGGATCTGATTGTCAATGCAGCGGCTGTCAAGGAATTATATGGTGTGCCGGCCATTGTTATTGATTACGGAACAGCCACATCCTATCAGCTTGTTTTAGAGGACGGCAAACTGGATTCCGTTGTTATTGCACCGGGCATTCAGACAAGTGTTCAGGCCCTGACCAGTGATGCGGCCAGAATTCCTGAAGTGGAGATCAGAAAGCCAAAGACGATTCTGACGAAGGATACAACAGAATGCATTCAGGCGGGCATTGTCTATGGTACTATCGGAGAAACAGAATATATTGTCCGCAAGATGAAGGAAGAGTCGGGACTTGAGAATATCAAAGTAGTGGCAACTGGCGGCTTCGGCAAGGTGATTGCGGATGAGACAGATGTCATAGATATCTATGACAATATGCTGACCCTCCAGGGATTGCGTATCATTTACTATAAGAATGCGGTCAGCAGCAAAAAAGGCAGGAGAGCTTAGATGCGGGCTGCTTGTCAGCAAGCTTCAAATATCGGAATAAAAAGGAAATGTCGTGCATATGATGATGAAATCACTACAGATTGGAGATCTTTGCATTGAACGTCCCGTTATACTGGCACCCATGGCAGGCGTTACGGACCTGCCATTTCGTGTGCTTTGCCGCGAACAGGGGTGTGGTATGGTATGTACAGAGATGGTCAGTGCCAAAGCCATTACTTATAAGAACAAAAATACGTTTCTTCTGATGGAAACAGTACCTCAAGAACGTCCGGTTTCCCTGCAGCTATTCGGTTCAGATCCGGATATCATGGCAGAAGCGGCCAGAATGATCGCAGACAGAGATTTTGATGTGCTGGATGTCAATATGGGATGTCCGGTGCCGAAAGTTGTCAACAATGGTGAGGGTTCTGCGCTGATGAAGCAGCCGGAACTGGCAGGTAGGATTGTCAGAAGTCTGGTCGATGCCATTGATAAACCGGTGACAGTCAAGATCAGAAAAGGTTTTGATGATGACCATATCAATGCGGTAGAGATGGCGAAGATCGCGGAGGCCAATGGCGCTTCGGCAGTTGCTGTTCACGGAAGAACGAGAGAACAGTATTATAGCGGCAAGGCCGATTGGGAGATCATCCGCAGGGTAAAAGAAGCAGTGAAGATCCCTGTAATCGGAAATGGTGATATCTTTACTCCTCAGGATGCCAGGAGGATGATCGAGGAAACAGGATGTGATGCCATTATGGCAGCCAGAGGTGCCAGAGGCAACCCATGGCTGTTCAGAGATATTATTGATTATCTGGAGAAGGGAATCCTTCATGAGAAACCGTCGCTGAAAGAGATGACAGATATGATGCTGCGTCATGCCGAGATGCATATCCGTTACAAAGGTGAATATCAGGGCATTCGGGAAATGCGCAAGCATGTAGCCTGGTATACAGCTGGTTATCATGGCTCCGCCAGAATGCGTCAGGCTGTGAATGAAGTAGAATCTTATGAAGCGTTGAAACAGCTTCTGGCGGATTGGCTGGCGTACAGTGAAGGCGGCAGAAAAGCCTATGAAAATCCAAGGGATCATGATGAAAAATATAGCATCAATCAGGGGCTTAAGTAAAGGAATCAGTTGACAGTGAAATGTCAATAAGATATAATACAGGGATGTATGCTGGATAAAATAGATAAGTTTTGCGTGAGTCAAAACATATCAGATCCGGTTTTGACAAATGACATTTCGAGAATGACTGAGTAATTCAGGGATAAGATAGAATAACAGAATAGAAAGGATATTTTATTATGGCTGAAACAAAGAAGAATATTATGACATTTGCGGGGTTAAGAGCGCTGGAAGATGAATTATTTGATCTGAAGGTATACAAACGTAAGGAAGTTGCACAGAAGATCAAGGAAGCAAGAGAACAGGGTGACCTTTCTGAAAATGCTGAGTACGATGCAGCAAAGGACGAACAGAGAGATATCGAAGCACGTATCGAAGAACTTGAGAAACTTCTGAAGAATGTAGAAGTTGTTGGTCAGGATGAAGTGGATGCAGATACTGTTGGTATCGGCAGCCGTGTGAAGTTATATGATGTAGAGATGGACGAAGAAGTAGAATACACAATCGTCGGTTCTACAGAAGCAGATGCATTAAACGGCAAGATTTCCAATGAATCACCGGTAGGTGCAGCACTCATCGGTTCCAAGGTTGGCGAGACAATCGTTGTTGAGACTATTTCCGGTGACCTGGAATTCAAGATCCTTGAGATCGCAAGAGCTTAATTTTAAGCAATCGCAAGTAATCATTTTTTGTACTTGCAAAAGTTTAATATGAACAAGGGCTTAATTTTATGGGTAAGCCCTTGACTTTAGTATAAGAAACACAGAAATCAGTTATCGAATAGAACAGGAGAGAGCAACGTGGCAGAGGCAAAGAACAATCAGACACCAGATGTCAGTGAACAGGACAAGATCAGACGCGGCAAGCTGGCTGACCTTCAGGCAGCAGGCAATGACCCGTTTATGATCACTAAGTATAACGTAACCCATCACAGCATGGAGATTAAGAACAATTTTGATGAACTTGAAGGTCAGGAAGTGACTGTAGCCGGCCGTATGATGCAGAAGCGTGTCATGGGTAAGGCTTCTTTCTGCAATGTCCGTGATCTGCAGGGAGATATTCAGTCTTATGTAGCAAGAGATGAACTGGGGACAGAGGCTTATCAGGCATTCAAGAAGTTTGATATCGGTGATATCATTGGTATCAAGGGCAAAGTTTTCAAGACAAAGACAGGTGAGATCTCTATTCATGCAACAGAGATCACACTCCTTTCCAAGAGTCTGCATACACTTCCTGAGAAGTTCCATGGTCTGACCAACACAGATATTCGTTATCGTCAGCGTTATGTGGATCTGATCATGAATCCGGAAGTCAGAGATACATTTATTAAACGTTCCCAGATTCTTAAGGAAATCCGTAACTTCCTTGACGGCCGCGGCTTCATGGAAGTGGAGACACCGATGCTTGTATCCAATGCAGGCGGTGCAGCAGCAAGACCATTTGAGACACATTACAATGCACTGGATGAAGATGTAAAGCTTCGTATTTCTCTGGAGCTTTACCTGAAACGTCTGATTGTCGGCGGTCTTGAAAGAGTTTACGAAATCGGCCGTGTATTCCGTAATGAAGGCGTTGACACTCGTCATAATCCGGAATTCACACTGATGGAATTATACCAGGCTTATACAGACTATGAAGGCATGATGGAACTGACAGAGAGCATGTTCCGTTACCTTGCTGAGAAAGTATGCGGCAGCGCCGTTCTCA
>Ga0129310_1000260_pt1 | contig 70593 bp, 64 predicted proteins | sample Go1ome_2_FD_94433 | JGI IMG/M metagenome (GOLD analysis project Ga0129310, IMG submission 94433) | Western lowland gorrila individual fecal microbial communities from Wisconsin, USA - Go1022A metagenome | ecosystem: Host-associated > Mammals > Digestive system > Large intestine > Fecal | place...
ACCTATTTCAAAGGGTTTCATTGCCCTGTGGGCAATGAAACCGCAGATTTTCGGAGATTTGTCAATAGATATTTTGTGAACGAATGCGAAATATATTTTGAATGTTGGCTTAATGGCATTGCGACATAGCGGGGGCAGAAATTATCATAGCTGTGCCAGTTTTGCGAACTGTGCTTTGAGTGCGGGGTATATCTCGCGGTAAAGCTGATAGAATTTCTCGTATTCGGGGACTGCTTCAGCGTTGGGCTGCTGTATCTTGTCGGTCGCAACGACAGCCTTGCAAGCCTCCGGGGCACTTGAGTAAATGCCTGCGCCGACCATCGAAAGCAGAGCCACGCCCAGTGCGGGACCTTCCTTTGAAGATGCGGTCTTTACGGGGCAATTGTAGAGGTCTGCCAGCATAGAGCGCCACAGCGGTGAACTTCCGCCGCCGCCGCAAGCCATCATGTCGGAAACGTTTATATCCATCTCGCGGAACACCTCAACGCAGTCACGCAGAGAGTAGCTTACACCCTCCATAACAGCGCGAAGCATCTCTTTTTTGGTGTGCATAGCGGAAAGACCGAAGAACACACCTCTTGCATTCGGGTCAAGGTGAGGTGTGCGCTCGCCCATCAGGTAAGGCAGGTAGAGCAGTCTGTTTGCGCCAACAGGGACAGTTTCAGCCTGTTTGTCCATCAAATAATACTCGTCAACGCCCATATACTTTGCAGTTTCCTTTTCGGGATTGCAGAAGTTATCTCTGAACCATTTCAGTGACAGACCTGCGCCCTGAGTAACGCCCATAACGTGCCAGCTGTTGGGTACTGCCGCACAGCAGGTGTGTACTCTGCCCTTAGGGTCGATGGCGATGCCCGATGTGTGGGCAAAAACAACGCCCGAAGTGCCTATGGTGGTGAACGCCTTGCCGTCCTCGCAAACGCCTGTACCGATGGCAGCAGCCGCATTATCGCCTGCGCCGCCCACAACGATAGTGCCCTCGTTGAGTCCAAGTTCGTCAGCCATAGCTTTTGTGAGAGTGCCTGTTATCTCGCAGGATTCGTGAACCTTGCCCAGCCAGTTCTTGTCTATCTCGAAAGCGCTCAGCAGTTCGTCAGACCACTTTCTGTTGGGGACATCGAGCAGCTGCATGCCCGAAGCATCGGAAACTTCGGTGGCATACTCATGCGTCAGCACGAAGCGCAGGTAGTCTTTAGGAAGAAGAATATGTGCGACCTTTGAATATATCTCAGGCTCGTTGTTCTTCACCCAGAGTATCTTTGCCGCAGTCCAGCCTGTCAGGGCGGGGTTGGCGGTTATCTCGATAAGTTTCTTCTCGCCCACATGTTCGTTCATCCATGCGACTTCGTTTGCTGTTCTCTGGTCGCACCAGATGATGGACTTTCTCAGCACGTTGTTATCCTTATCCAGCATTACCAGACCGTGCATCTGTCCCGAAATGCCGATGCCCTTGACATCGTTCTTGTTTACGCCGCTCTGCGCCATTACAGCCTTGATGGTGTTGACCATCGCGCCTGCCCAGTCAGCGGGGTCCTGTTCAGCGTAGCCGTTTTTCGGCTGATACATTGGGTACTCGATGGTCTTTGAAGCCACCACTGTCCCCTTTTCATCGAACAGAACCGTCTTGGTACCGCTGGTACCGCAGTCAACGCCTATTACATATGCCATAGTTATTACTCCTTTATATATAGATATTTATTTTTTCCGAAACGTTCGGTATTTGCTGCCCATCTGTCAGGATTTCGGGAAATATACTCACTCACCTGTTGAAGCTGTTCTTCGTTCCATATCACGGTGTCGTAAAAAGATGTCTGAAAAATCTTGCGCCCTTGTTTATTCGTCCGTTTATTACATATATTTGTAACTAAGGATTTAAATGAGCAAACTACCTCCATGAGGGTAGGGCGGGGGCTTGCTCCCGCCTTGTCCTCCGCAATTCTGAAAATGATATGTAAATGATCGGGCATTATCACGTAATTATATACATGAACGCAAGGATAGCGTTCATTCAATTTCATCAATTGTTCTTCTGCAATTCTTCCAATTGGCGATAAAACAACACTTGCGTGGTTTTTACCGGCGGGAGCAAGCCCCCGCCCTACACCACATACGTCATTCTCAGAATCATTAATGCGTTGTATTTTAGAAAGAACAGGTACCCTTTTTTCAGTGCATATAGTGACATGATAAAAGCCAACTTTGCTATAATCATATCTTTTTAGTCTTGGGTGAACACGACCATTTCCCTCATACATCCCTATTCCCCGCGGCGTTCAAAGATCAGCACGATCTCGTTTATCGTGGCGTTCGTGCCTGTGGTGTAGCCTGCGACTGTTGCGCTGTGGCTTTCTACGCCCACCTCGTCGGTAAAGCAGAATTTCAGCCGCCAGCCTTTTTCGCCGTACATCGCCAGCACATCTGCCAGTGCGGACTCGTCTGCGCCGCCGTTGTCACGGTCACGGACGGTTTCCACCGCGTACTCCATTTTGTGGTTTTTATGTTCGTTTTTCAGCGACATCAGCGTTATGTAGGTACGCAGGTCTTCATCACTCAGCGTGGTCGGGTCGATGCCTGTCTGCTTGTCAGCCAGCACCGCCATTATCTCTTTTTTCAGTTCAGCGTTCATCTTCACACCCCCATAAGTTTCTCGCGCACATCGTATATGCGTCCGCAGTCGGCACACAGGTCAAACAGCGCAAAGCTGTAGGGAAAACCCTGTGCGGCAAACTTTTTCAGAAGATTTCCCGCACTGCCCATGCCTGCCATATCTTTTATCAGCCTGCCGCCGCATTCAGGGCATCTGCCGAAAGCTATGCCCTCGCCCGCCAGCGTATCTGCCAGCGTTTTCGGGTCGCCGCCGCCCTCTCTTGCGATGAGCACAGGACGGTCTTTCTGAGAACAGCCCGCGCATTCGCGGCAGCTGAGGTCATACCGCGCATAATGCTCGACCGTATCATTTTCGGGGTAGTATTTGTATATGAGCGCCCCCTCCTCACCGCTGAGGAGAGCCTTAACAAAGACTTCGCCGCCGCATTCCGTACATTTACTCACTTTCAGCCGCCTCCTTTATATAGGGAAGTTCAGCCATCAACAAGCCGCACTTTTTGCAGACATAAAAATCTTCATTCGGGGTGAAGATGCCGTCACCAGACCTTATGGCGAACATGCCCGCCTCTTCTTTCGCCTTTTTCGTCACAGGCGCGAAGGCGTGTTTTTTTCGGTATTCCTTTGAAAGCCAGTAAACGCCGTCACGCCCGCCCATCAGAACACCTGCGGTCATATCGTCACCGCATTTTGGACAATCCATTTCACTCTTCCTTTCTATTTTACCCATCAGCGCGGCAAAAGTCAAGCGCCGATTTGCTTTTAGCTGACCGATTATTGCGCCGCACTAGCTGAGCTTTTCAAACTCATCAGCGCCCACCCCGCAGACGGGACAGACAAAATCTTCGGGGAGGTCGCCCTCGTATACATAGCCGCAAACCTTGCATACCCACTTTGCATCGCCCGAATTTTCAGCTTTTTCTTCGGCTGAGGGCTTTTGCGCTATGACATTTCCGTTCTCGTCTATGGGCGAGAAATCAGCCGCGCCGTGTTTGCACAGCGGACATACGAAATCTGCGGGCAGTGCGCCCTCATAGATGTAGCCGCATATATTGCATACCCATCTTTCACCGACAGCCTTGCTCTCAGCCTTAGCCGCAGGCTTCGGTTTGACATTTGCGTGGTAGTACGCATAAGTCATCGGAGCGTTGTCGGACATGACCGCACCGTCCATAACGTCAGCTATGAACATGGTGTGTGTTCCGAGGTCGATAGTCTGCACCACTTCACAGCAGATGTAAGCGCACGCGCCTTTTTCAGCTATCGGCAGACCGTTATCGGCAAAAGTCAGGGGATAGTCATAAAACTTGTTCTCCCACCTGCCGCTGACGAAACCGAAGTGTGTAAACACTGAGAAGTCCGCAGTTTCATCAAGTATCGAAACATTGAATCTTCCGCTTGACCTTATCATATACTCGGTGAAATTGCCCTTGTTGACCGTCACCGAAACGCGGTTCGGTGAACTTGTTACCTGTGACAGCGTGTTGATGATACAGCCGTTATACTGATTTCCGCACCTCGCCGTCAGCACATATAATCCGTAGCTTATCTTGTTCATGACCGTCATATCCATATTTTCTTCCTCCTGCTCGTAGTTTTTTTTCGCGCACCAGCCGACTGTTCCGCCGCAAGATACGCCTATACAAAAAGGGGGAAGAGCCTTTTCGGGCTTTCCCCCTTGATCTCAGTTATCTGCCTTCTCAAGAATGAAGTATTCCTCGTCAGCATCGCATTTGAAATCCTTTATCGACCAGCCGTTTTCGACCAGCAGGTTGAGTTTTTCAATGCGCTGAAACCTGTCATACACAGGCGCAGGAACACCGTCACCTGAGGCTGACCGCCTGATGAAAAAAGTCTTTTCCATAGTTATACGCTTCTTTCCGAGAATGTTCTCCAAAAATGAGTTGCCGATGGCTTGGTAATCTGTTAAAACCTTACAAATGTATTATACTACAATTTCGTCACAATTGCAAGTAGCCCGCCGCAACTTTAACTATTCTGTAACAATTTGGTACATAATTCCGAACTTTTCCCGAAAGCATTTACTTGGGTCTACTGTATATCGATGCTGAACTTGAAGCAGTCATCCGAACCAAATTCGGGGAAGGAATATTTTGTCTGCTCATCGCCGTCAACGATGATAACATTGCCCTGCGCCGACAGCCAAAGCGTATTCCCTCCGCTTTCGTTCCAGACATTGACTTCGTCCGCATCAGCGATATGCAGAGGGTAGCCCATTTCTTTTTCAGAACGCTGTTCCCGCGTTTCGCCCGCATCGAACGCATCATGCGCAAGGTCTGAGTTGATGTATATCGGGAAACACTTTTCGCTGTTGTTGAAACTGAGCGACATAGTGCAGTGCTCGTTATCTATATCAAGTCTTTCATCGGTACAGTTGGTCAGCGAATAGCGGTACTTCACATCTTCACCGTCCCAGCGGTAATCGAGCCGCTCTTTCAGCCTGCCGTCACCCGAAACATATGTCACATATCCGTCGCCGCTGTCTTCAACATAGAACCTGTCATCTATGCGGTCTTCGGCTTTTGTTTCTGCCGATGCCGAACTGCTTTCATATTTTGAAACGTTATTGTCACCCTCAGCGGCACAGCCCGCGAGAAAAATTGCCAGAGCCGCCATAAATACTGCTTTTTTCATGGTGTTCACCTCCTGCATTATCAGCTATTTCTTTTTCTTGTCCGCCAGCAGACTTATCACCGCGATGACCACCAGCACGCCCCCGCCCAGACATGCGAATATCTGCCACTTGCTTTTTGTCTGCTCTTTCAGCGTTGACTTATGTTCGCTCTTTTTGTCTTTTTCAGACTCTTCTGCCGCAAGCATTACAAGTTCGCCCTGAATGACGGGCTTGTCAGCTGTCAGCACACAGACTCTTTCCTGCGCCGCAGGACAGACTTCTGCCCCGACGGGTGCCGCCGTCATACAGGCAGATGCCTGCATCGCCAGAAAAGTGCATATCAGTTTTTTATATGTCAGCTTCATATTATTCCCCCGAGTTTGTGTAAAATATATTACTAAAATCCTTCCGCCCGAAAGACTGCACAAAAATTTCACATTTAGTCATTCTAATTATACACTTTTTCACAAATGATAGCAACCATCAATATACACAAAATTCACAGCAGACAGTACAGCACTTTAACAAAAAAAGGTGCGGGTCAGTGTTTCCCACGCTGATGTTTCTGCCATTTCAAACAGTATAGATACTGTACACAACATCGCGGCTGACTTTTTGTGCAGAACGTTCATTAAATTTCAGCCGCAGAAAATAGCGAAAAAATATTGACTAAATACCGAAATTATGCTATTATTATAAAGAGTGCGATTATAGCAATCCAACTTTTTAAATTCACAAAATCCAGTCGCAAAAGCTGGGATTTATGGGTTTTGTGACTGGATTTTGTCTGAATTTTAAGGCGGATTGCTATAGTTTCGCAAGGAATGGAAAAGGGGTAAATAGAATGGCTATTTTTAAACTTAAGCCCGCTTTCAAGGATTACCTTTGGGGCGGCACACGACTGAGAGACGAATACGGCAAGGACTGCGACTATGACAAGGTCGCGGAAAGCTGGGAGCTTTCCTGCCACAAGGACGGCGCAAGCGTTGTGGCTGAGGGCGAGTTCGCGGGGCTGACCCTTGAACAGTATATCGAAAAGGCAGGCAGAAAAGTACTGGGCAAAAACTGTGAGAGGTTTGAGAATTTCCCTATACTGATAAAGCTGATAGATGCAAAAGACAACCTTTCGGTGCAGGTACACCCCGACAACGACTACGCGATGCGGGTCGAGGGCGAGTACGGCAAGACCGAGATGTGGTATGTGGTGGACTGTGACGAGGGTGCTGAACTGCTCTACGGTTTCAAGCACGAGATAAGCAAGGAAGAGTTCGCACAGAGGATCGCTGACAACACTCTGCTGGAGGTCACAAACAATGTGCCTGTACACAAGGGCGATGTGTTCTTTATAAAGTCGGGAACACTGCACGCCATCGGCAAGGGCATACTTATCGCTGAGATACAGCAGAATTCCAACACCACCTACCGTATTTACGACTACGGCAGAGTCGGCAAGGACGGCAAGCCGAGAGAACTGCACGTTGACAAGGCGAAAGATGTCACAAAGCTGGCACCTGCCGAGCAGTATCCCGATACACCTGTTGTCAGCGAGAACGGTGCTGAAAAGAAGCTGATGGCGAAGTGCGAATACTTCACCACCTACCGCGTTGATGTGGCTGAAAAGGCTGAATTCACGGCAGATGAAAGTTCGTTCGTGAGCCTGCTGGTGCTGGAGGGTGAGCCTGTGATAAAGGCTGACGGCGAAGTTTCGGCTAAAAAGGGCGACAGCATATTCATTTCGGCAGGAACAGGCAGATTTACCGTTGAGGGCAAGTGCCGTTTCGTGCTGACAAGGATAGACGAAGTCTGATATATAAAAACATGGGGCGCTATAGTCAGGGTCACATGTCATTTACTGTATAATTTCCTGCGCCTGCTGATGCGGCAGGGCTGTACATCGGGCGCGGGTAAAATCTATTTATAAGGTATAAGGAGAAAAGGAAAATGAAGTATTACATTGGTATCGATCTCGGCGGCACTAACATCAAGGCGGGTGTTGTCAGCGAGGATTTTGAGATAGTAGCAAAGGCTACCTGCAAGACCGACCTGCCCCGTCCGGGTGAGGAGATATGCGCTGATATGGCAAAAGTAGCGCTGGAAGCTGTCAAGGAGGCAGGACTGACACTTGATGACATCGAAGCTGTGGGCATCGGCACACCCGGTACTGCAAACTCTGCAACAGGCGTTATCGAGTATTCAAACAATCTGGGATTTCTGAACTTCCCTGTTGTTGAACTGATGAAGACACACATCGACAAGCCATGCTATGTTGAGAACGATGCTAACGCTGCGGCTTACGGTGAGTTCGTTGCAGGTGCGGCTAAGGGTGCCAACGATGCTGTGTGCATCACACTTGGTACAGGTGTAGGCGGCGGCATAATCATCAACAAGAAGATATATTCGGGCTTCAACTTTGCGGGTGCTGAGATAGGTCACACAGTTATAAATGTTGACGGTCCTCAGTGTACCTGCGGCAGAAGAGGCTGCTTTGAGGTCTATTCTTCCGCAACGGGTCTTATCAGAATGACTAAGGAAGCTATGGAGAAAGACCCCGCCAGCGCACTGCACGCTGAGGCTGACGAACATGGCAAGGTCTCCGCAAGGACTGCTTTCAACGCCATGAGAAAGGGCGATGCCACCGCTAAGCAGGTCGTTGATGACTACATAAAGTATCTGGCTTGCGGTATCGCGAACACCATAAACATCTTCCAGCCCGATATACTGTGCATCGGCGGCGGTGTATGCAACGAGGGCGCCCCTCTGCTGCTGCCGCTCAAAGAGCAGGTAGCTAAGGAAGTCTACACAAGAAATTCCGAGAAGAACACCGAGATAGTCATAGCAAAGCTGGGCAACGATGCGGGCATAATCGGTGCGGCATTCTTAGGTCTTAACAAGTAAGCAAAATATAACAATATAAAAGATACAGCTGACTTTCCCGCCTGCACACTTATGGGTATGCAGGAAGGGAGGTCACCCAAAACAAAAGGATATACAGAAAGCGAGGCTGAAAAAATGAGCTTGAAAGACAAGATAAAAGCTACCGCAGAAAACGCCAGAGAATACGTTGAGAGCGGCAAGCTGAAAGAGGGCATCGACAAAACGGTCGCACCTGTGAGGGAATATGTGCAGAGCGGCAGACTGAAAGACGATGCTGACAGGACTGTGAGGTCTGCGAGAGAATTCGTTGGCAGCGGAAAGCTGACTGAGGGCGCGGGCAAGGCAGTGCAGAAGACCAAGGACTTTGTCGCAAACGGAAATATACAGGAAAAGGCGAGCGAGGCTGTGAGAAATGCAAAAGAATATGTCGGCAGCGGCAGGCTCAAAGAAGATGCCTCGCGCACTGTTGACACGGTGAAGAGCGTTCTCAGCGGCGAAGATATCATCGCAAAGCGCAAAGCCGAACAGAAGGGCAAGCCCACCGAAGAGATAGTCGAGGTCGAACCCGAAGACGCCGTTCACGAAGATGATGACAACGGCGGGCAAGTCTGACAGAATGGGATGATATTGAATTGAAGCTGAAGCTGAATTTGCTGCACAAGGTAGGTGCAGCTGCACTCGCCGCAGGCATAGCTGTGCTGGCGGCAGGACTGGTGATGATGTATAAAAGCACACATCCGCACGATATATCAAAGCTGAAAGCGGAGGATATCAAGAGCGGCATGTACGTAAAAGGCACTATATCGGACGTTGTACGCGGCTTCATGCCGAACCCCGACGCTACAGACAATACCACCATAAACGAACCGCTGGATATCTGCACCACTGTATCGGAGGAAACTTCCGATGAGGCATACGCATCTTACGTGCTGATACCGCTGGGTACCGAAAAGGAAGAATTTGTCTGCCTGCTGCTGGATCAGTTCCTATACCCTGATTTTTACTATCAGGTGATGACAGGCAAATCACCGAACGGCTCCGCTGAAGGCGTTAACGCTGAGTTTGAGGGCATAGTCACAAAATGCAGCAAGACAGAGAAAAAACTTATGGAAAAATGTCTTGACAACTGGCAGAAGGATTATTCATACCTCTGTTATCAGTACTATGTGACAGGTGAGATAAACAGCGACACCATACCGCCTTACGTGATAAAATGCAAGGATATGACCAAAAGGAAATACTACTGGCTGTACAGCCTGCCGCTTTTCTTCATGGGCGGTGTGCTGCTGTGGCAGGCGGGCAGTCCTATAAAAAAGATAAAGTAAAAAAGATTTCACCATTGGTGATAAAATATTTATAAAGAAGGTAATCATTATGTCAAACAACTATTTTTGCGAGGGTGTTGATAAAGCCCCTCAGAGGTCATTGTTCAATGCACTGGGCATGACTAAGGAAGAGATGGAAAGACCTCTGGTAGGTATCGTTTCATCTTATAACGAGATAGTACCCGGACACATGAACATCGACAAGATCGTTGATGCTGTAAAGATGGGCGTTGCGATGGCAGGCGGCACACCTGTGGTATTCCCCGCTATCGCTGTATGCGACGGTATCGCTATGGGTCATCAGGGCATGAAGTATTCGCTGGTGACAAGGGATCTGATAGCTGACTCTACCGAGTGCATGGCGCTGGCGCACCACTTCGATGCGCTGGTAATGGTTCCCAACTGCGACAAGAACGTACCCGGCCTGCTGATGGCTGCGGCAAGGGTAAATGTACCTACCGTTTTCGTTTCGGGCGGTCCGATGCTGGCAGGTCACGTAAAGGGAAAGAAGACTTCCCTTTCAAGCATGTTCGAGGCTGTAGGCTCTTACAACGCAGGCACTTTCACACTGGACGATGTACAGGAATTTGAGGACAAGGCATGTCCGTCATGCGGCTCCTGCTCGGGCATGTACACTGCAAACTCCATGAACTGCCTGACCGAAGTGCTGGGCATGGGTCTGAGGGGCAACGGCACCATACCTGCTGTTTACTCTGCAAGACTTAAGCTGGCTAAGCAGGCGGGTATGCAGGTAATGGAACTGCTGAAAAAGAATATCCGTCCACGCGATATCATGACCGAAAAGGCTTTCAAAAACGCTATCGCGGCTGATATGGCACTGGGCTGCTCGACTAACTCGATGCTCCACCTGCCCGCTATCGCTCACGAGTGCGGCATCGACCTGAACCTCGAACTGGTAAATGAGATCTCTGAGAAGACACCGAACCTCTGCCATCTGGCACCTGCGGGTCACACCTACATGGAAGACCTCAACGAGGCAGGCGGCGTTTATGCAGTGCTGAACGAACTTGCTAAGAAGGATCTGATCTACACCGACTGCATGACCTGCACAGGCAAGACTGTTGCTGAGAATATCGCAGGCATCGTAAATAAGGATACTTCAATAATCAGACCTATCGATGACCCGTTCATGCCTAACGGCGGTATCGCTGTACTGAAGGGCAATCTGGCACCTGATACCTGCGTTGTAAAGAGATCGGCAGTTGCTCCCGAAATGCTCAAGCACGAAGGTCCTGCAAGGGTGTTCGACAGCGAGGAAGAGGCTATCACTGCTATTCGCGGCGGCAAGATAGTTCCCGGTGATGTCGTTGTCATCAGGTATGAAGGTCCTAAGGGCGGTCCCGGCATGAGAGAGATGCTCAACCCGACTTCTGCTATACAGGGCATGGGTCTTGGCTCGACAGTTGCACTGATAACCGACGGACGTTTCAGCGGCGCCACAAGAGGTGCGGCTATCGGTCACGTATCCCCCGAAGCTGCGCTGGGCGGCAATATCGCACTGGTAGAAGAGGGCGACATCATCGCCATCGACATCAATGCTCACAGCATCGAACTTAAGGTCTCAGACGAAGTCCTTGCTGATAGAAGAAGCAAGTGGACTCCCAGAGAGCCTAAGATCAAGACAGGCTATCTTGCACGCTACGCTTCACTGGTAACTTCTGCCAACAGAGGCGCTGTGCTGGAAATAAAGTAACAACATATCTTATAAAATGAAACGGAGGAATTTGACATGAAGAAGTTTATCTCAGGTTTTCTGGGCGTATTGTTCGTCATCTTCGTGGTGTGCGGAATATTTGTATGCACATATGTGTTCAACAAGCCCAGTCAGGAAAAAGGCAGTGATTCAAGAAAGCTGATACTAGGCTACTGGACAGATGAAGATGAGGACATGAAGTTCTACTTTGACCAGAGCGGTCAGTTCAAGATGGTACAGCTGAGTGATGAAGACCATATCTATGCAGAGGGCTATTTCAAGGTAAATGAGGACGCAGGCAAGATCAAACTGCTTATCATGCCCAACAAGGAGAGAGATGAGTCCTACGACATGGGTGAAAAACTCAAGCTGTTCGCAGAGATAACCTACAGGGATCTGGAGATAGATGAGCCTTACAGTGACAAGGGCTGGACTTTCCTGTCCAGCACTGAACGTGAGGAGATCATGAACGCAGAGGGTTCCTGCAAGTTCATCATGTCAAATGATGATGAAGATGTTTACTACTGTAAATGGACCAGAACCGTTAAGGAATTCAACGGTGACGAAAAGGCAGAACAGAGAATGAACAACAGGAGATAATGGAGATACTTATAAAAAATGTCCGCGCCTGCGACCCTCAGTGCGGGCTGGACAGCATTACGGATATAGCAGTCGATGGCGGTGTGATAACCGCCATCGGCGCAGATATTGGACCTGAGGAAAAAACAAGAGTCATCGACGGCAAGGGCAGGCTTTGTGCAGTGCCCGGTCTGTTCGATATGCACGTACATTTCCGTGACCCCGGACTGACCTACAAAGAGGACATCATCACGGGCGCGAATGCGGCTAAGGCAGGCGGTTTCACAGGGGTTGCCTGCATGCCCAATACCAAACCGCCCATCGACTCGCCCGAACTGGTGGAGTATGTCTTTGACAAGGCGAAAAAGACAGGCATAGATGTTATACCCTACGCAACTGTCACAAAGGACATGAAGGGTGAAGAACTGTGCGACTATGAAGCGCTGAAAAAGGCAGGCATCACCGCTATTTCCGATGACGGCAGACCTGTCGAGAATGCAGAGCTGATGCGTCGGGCGCTGGAACTTTCCAACGATAACGGGCTTATCATCACATCGCACTGTGAAGACCTTAAGATAATCAACGGCGGTATAATCAACAAGGGCGAAGTTTCCGAGAAGCTGGGCGTAAAAGGTATGGACAGAGCCAGCGAGGACAGCATAACCGCCCGCGAGATAACACTCGCGATGAGCTGTGATGCACGCATACACATCTGCCACGTTTCCACATGGGGTTCGGTGAACATCATAAGGGCGGCAAAGCGTGACGGCGTGAAAGTCACCTGCGAAACCGCGCCGCACTACTTCACCTACACTGACGAAAAACTTCTCAGCCGCGACGCAGACTACCGCATGTCGCCCCCGCTGAGGACTGAGCGTGACAGGCAGGCTGTCGAAGAAGCACTGCTTGACGGCACTATCGACTGCATAATCACCGACCACGCACCGCATTCGGCTGAGGAAAAGGCTGATTTTGAGAAAGCGCCCAACGGCGTTGTGGGGCTTGAAACTTCGCTGGCAGTGACGCTGACACAGCTGTACCACACAGGCAAACTGAGCCTTGACAAGCTGGTAGAGGTAATGAGTGTCAATCCCAGAAAGATACTGGGTCTTGAACCGATAAAGATAGCTGTCGGTGAAAGATGCGACCTCTGTATATTCGACCCCGACTTTGAGTGGGAAGTAATACCCGAAGAACTGAACTCAAAGAGCAAGAACACAGTGTTCAAGGGAGAACATCTGAGGGGACGGAATATGTACACCATCTGTCGCGGCAAGGTAGTATACAGCCTGTGACGGACTGTTCGTAAAAAACAAATATAAAAGAAAACTCTCCCTGCTGCGGCGGGGAGAAAGTTTATACGCAGGTCGGAGATAAAATGAGAAAGAAACTATTCGACATAATCGAAGTCATCAGTGAAGAGAACAAGGCAAGCGACATCTATGACGGCGTGATGCTTTTCGTGATAGTCATCAGCCTTGTGCCGCTGGCTTTCAAGTCTACGAACACCGCATTCGAGGTCATTGACCTTGTTTCGACGGTGATATTCATGGTCGATTACATACTGCGCTTCATCACAGCTGACCTGAAACTGAAAATAAAAGCACCTGCGGCGTTTTTCATCTACCCGTTCACGCCGATGGCGGTCATAGACCTGCTGGCGATACTGCCGTTTTTCTCGTTTCTCAACGACGGTTTCAGACTGCTTAAAATACTCAGGCTGACAAGGACTTTCAGGGTATTCAGGGCGGCGAAGATGCTCAGGTATTCAAAAAACCTGATGATACTGGTGAACGTACTGAAACGTGAACACAAGGCGCTGACCGCTGTGGCGACACTCGCGTGCGCCTACATAATGCTTTCGGCGCTGGTGATATTCAATGTCGAGCCTGATTCTTTCGGGAATTTCTTTGACGCGGTCTACTGGGCGACAGTTTCGCTGACAACGGTGGGCTACGGCGACATCTACCCCACAACGACACTTGGACGGGTGGTCACGATGCTGTCATCGCTGTTCGGCATTGCGATAATCGCTCTGCCATCGGGCATAATAACAGGCGGGTATCTCAATGAGTTGAACAATATGAACCACACAGACAGCGAAAGCACGCAGAAAAACCTGCCCGATAACACCACGCTGAGGTGAGTATATGGCACTTATGATAACGGCTTTCCATCTGCCGGCGCAGGAGAATGGCGGCAGATACCTTTTTGACCCTGCCGAATGCGTTATAGTCGAAAAGGCTATGTGCTGTTCGTGGGAGGGCTTTATCCATTATCCTCACATACCCGAAGCTGAGGTCATGGAAGCATTCATAAAGGCGCAGAACGACAGACGCATCGACAGCTTTTATCGCGGGGCGGAACTGCCTGCAATGTTCAGGGCAGTGTTTGAAAGCGGAGAGTTTGAGCGTGTGGCTGAGTATCGCAGATCTGAGATGAGGTATCTGCTTGACAGGCTTGAAGCATGGCTGGACGAAATGGGCATACCTCATTGGTGCGACCATGAGGACGACAGGCTGAAAGAGGTGATGTGATGAACGTTTTCCTTACAGATGTGAAGGAGGTAAACGGCAGTACGATAGTAACTGCCCGTAACGAACTTGGGGAAGTGTGCGGCATATGGCACTTCGATGAGGCGCCGATAAAGGACGGCACTTACGGGATAGAGTTCACATTCGGCGGGAATGAAGATACGGATATATCCGAGATAGCTGTTGTTGAGGGTAAGCGTGCTTCATTTTCGACCGACGGCACCACGGACACTTTTACGGCGGTATGCGAGGATATAGAAGAGGACGGGGACGGTGCGGTGCTGTATCTGCGTTTTTCCCCTGACGGGCTTGAAATGCTTGCAGTGAGCGAACGCGGCAGGATAAATATCGGAGATATGGTGAGGTTCTCTTTTCCCTGCGAAAAGGTGGGGATATATCCGTACTGAGCTCATCACCGATATACAACGGAAATAATTGAACCAAGGAGGAATTATAAATGTCAATGGACAGACTTATTGAAAACATAGTTAAAACACAGAACCCTTCGGTGGTGGGACTTGACCCTAAGCTGGAGTATGTGCCCGAATTCATCAAGGAAAAGAAGTTCAAGAAATATGACCGCACACTGAAAGCGGCGGCTAAGGCTATACTGGAGTTCAACAAGTGCATCATAGATGAGATACACGACATCTGCCCCGCTATAAAGCCGCAGGCTGCTTACTACGAGATGTACGGCTACGAGGGCGTTAAGACACTTTACAAGACCATTCAGTACGCTAAGGAAAAAGGCATGTTCGTAATGACTGACGGCAAGCGCAACGACATCGGCGCAACTATGGAGGCTTATGCGGCGGCGCATCTGGGTCTGACTGATGTGGGCGGCGAGAAGATAGAGGCTTTCGGTGCTGACGCGCTGACTGTAAACGGCTATCTGGGTTCGGACGGCATAAACCCTCTGCTGGAACAGTGCAAGCTGTATGACAAGGGTATCTTCGTGCTGGTAAAGACTTCAAACAAGTCATCGGGCGAACTTCAGGACCTTAAGATAGGCGACAAGACCGTATATGCCACAATGGGCGACATGTGCGAGAAGTGGGGCACTGAGGTCATGGGCAAATACGGCTACAGCGGTGTCGGTGCAGTTGTGGGCGCAACATATCCCGAACAGCTGGCTGAGATGAGGGCGGCACTGCCTCACACATTCTTCCTTGTACCGGGTTACGGCGCACAGGGCGGCGGCGCTGAGGGTGTCAGCAAGGGCTTTGACAAGAACGGTCTTGGCGCGATAGTAAACTCTTCGAGAGGTGTTATGTGCGCATACAAGAAAGAAGAGTGCGATGAACACGATTTCGCAAAAGCCGCAAGAAGAGAAGTTATCCGCATGAAAGAGGATATAATCTCCTATCTGCCGAGGATCGCATTCCCAGAATAAATGATAATTAGGAGATTCTATGTTAAAGAAAGAATTTTTAGCGTTATTTTTAGCAGGATTTTTTTTATTATCCAGCTGTGGTAATTCAAAAGATAATAACTCTGAACAACAGGAAAAAAATCCAACTGCGACAAATGTGAAAATTGGCGAAAAGTACACCGATAAAGAGAATTATGAAATCACTTTTGAAAGCATTGAATGGAAATATCCAGAACAATCAAGTAATAACATAAAATACATTGCTGTAAAGATTGATTTGAAAAATTCTTTTACAGAGAAAATGAAATTGTCAGATATCATAACATGCTATGGTCTTTACGAAGATAAATACAAATATGAGATTTCAGGGTATTATAATGGACATAGCGACTGGGACGATACCCCAAAAGACACAAGTATGTCAATGAGTAGAGAAGAACTTGAACAAATTTATAACACCCAATTATCAGACGAAGACATAGAAAGCATAAAAAAATGGAACATGCAAATGGAACGTGAAAGCTGGCAATGTCAACATAATCTTGTGGTAAAGAAAACCCCAAAAGAAGATGATTATATTTATGAAGGGTACGATACTATTTATCCTTCCGTTCTATCTCTTATACCTCTCGAGTCTACAAATTTCTATGTTATCACAAAAATCCCTTCAACCGTTGAGGAAACAGACAATTATAAACTTATTTTCTCATTAAACGATGACCAATACGCAATTAAGTGTCCGACACAATAATTTATCAATTAAAATATTAGGGGGGAAAACCTATGGCAATACTCGACTGGAACAAATATCTCGAAAAAGCCGCAGAGGTCAACGCTGAGGGCGCTGTACTGCTGAAAAATGACGGCGTTCTGCCGCTGGACAAAAACAGCGATATATCCGTTTTCGGAAGGATACAGCTGGACTACTACAAAAGCGGCACAGGTTCGGGCGGAATGGTCAACGTGGCTAAGGTGACGGGCATAGTTGACGGTCTGCTGGAAGCGGGCGCAAAGCTGAACGGAAAAGTCCTTAAGACCTACCGTGACTGGGTGGCTGAACACCCCTACGACTACGGCGAGGGCTGGGGCGGCGAACCCTGGTGTCAGCAGGAGATGCCGCTTAGTGACGAACTGGCGGCTGAGGCGGCTGAAACTTCCGATGCCGCGCTTTGCGTGATAGGCAGGACTGCGGGCGAAGAACAGGACAACAGCTGCAAAGCGGGTTCATATCTGCTGACAGATGCCGAAAAGGATATGCTTCGCACCGTCAGGAAGCACTTTAAGAAAATGGCTGTTCTGCTGAATGTGGGCAATATCATCGACATGGGTTTTGTGGACGAATTTTCGCCCGATGGTGTGATGTACCTCTGGCAGGGCGGCATGACGGGCGGCACAGGTGCGGCTAAGGTACTGCTGGGCGAAGTTTCGCCCAGCGGCAAACTGCCCGATACTATAGCGTTCGACATTGCTGACTACCCATCTGACAAGAATTTCCATAACCGTGACCGCAATTTCTACGCCGAAGATATCTTCGTGGGATACAGGTACTTTGAAACTTTCGCCAAAGACACGGTGCGCTATCCTTTCGGCTTTGGACTAAGCTACACCGACTTTGAGATAACTGCGGAAGCAGTCGGCGGTGCTGAGGGGGTAAAACTCACAGCTAAAGTGAAAAACATCGGCAGCTGCGCGGGCAAGGAAGTCGTACAGGTATACATCGAAGCCCCGAACGGCAGGCTGGGCAAGGCGGCAAGAGCGCTGTGCGGGTTTGAGAAAACTCCTCTGCTGGCGGCAGGCGAAGAGTGTACGCTCGATATTGACATTGACAGCCGCAGTATGGCTTCCTACGATGACAGCGGCGCTTACGCATGGGTGATGGAAGCGGGCGAGTATAACATCTATGCGGGCAGTGATGTCAGGTCTGCAAAGAAAGTATACAGCTTCACGGCGGCGGAAGATATCGTCATAGAGCAGCTTGAACAGGCACTTGCACCTGTGACCGAATTTGAGCGCATGGTGCGCACCGAAAACGGTCTTGCGTACAAAAAAGTTCCCATGTCAAAGGTGGACGAAAAGGCGAGAAGAATTCAGTTCATGCCCGAAGAGATAACACAGTCGGGTGACAAGGGCATCACACTTGCCGATGTGGCTGAGGGCAGGAACGGTCTTGATGAATTCATCGCACAGCTTGACGACAATGACCTCAACTGCCTTGTGCGCGGTGAGGGAATGTGTTCGCCTAAGGTCACACCCGGTACGGCGGCGGCTTTCGGGGGTGTTTCAGACAGGCTGGCTGAACTGAAAGTGCCTGCGGGCTGTTGTTCGGACGGACCTTCGGGCATGCGCCTTGATGTGGGCACAAAGGCTTTCAGCCTGCCCAACGGCACACTTATCGCGGCAACATTCAACAAGCCGCTGCTGACTGAACTGTTCACGATGACGGGTCTTGAGATGCGTGCCAACAAGGTAGACTGCCTGCTGGGTCCCGGAATGAATATACACCGTCACCCGCTGAACGGCAGAAATTTCGAGTATTTCTCGGAAGACCCGTTCCTCACGGGCAAAATGGCGGCGGCAGAACTGAAAGGTCTGCACAGTGTCGGCGTTGAGGGCACGATAAAGCATTTCTGCGGCAACAATCAGGAAACAAACAGGCATTTCCTTGACTCGGCAGTCAGCGAAAGGGCGCTGAGGGAGATATACCTGAGAGGCTTTGAGATAGCTGTCAAAGAGGGCGGCGCAAAGTCCATAATGACCACCTACGGCAAGGTCAACGACCTGTGGACTGCGGGAAGCATCGACCTGAACACCACGATACTCCGCCACGAGTGGGGCTTTACAGGCTTTACCATGACCGACTGGTGGGCAAACATCAACGATAGGGGCTGTAAACCTGACAAGGACAACTTTGCCGCGATGGTAAGGGCGCAGAACGATGTCTACATGGTTTGTGCTGACGGCGGCAAGCACACCGACAATGTGGCGGCTTCCCTTGAAAAGGGCGAACTTAGCCGCGCTGAACTCCAGCGTGCGGCGAGGAACGTGCTTTCCTTTATTCTCGGCACGCATGCCATGAAGCGTGTGACAGGCAGTGATGAAACAGTCGAAGTGATAAACAAACCTGCCGAAACTGTCGATGACGGTGCGGCTGAGAGGGTATTCACCCTTGACGGCGGACTGACCATCGACATGACCGCTGTTAAAACTGCGAGAAACCTTGACTACAGCTTTACCCTTGATGTCACACAGCTCGGTCAGTACCGCATGGAGATAACCGCAAGTTCGACACAGAGCGAATTGGCGCAGATGCCTGTCACCGTATTCAGCATGGGTACGGCATGGGGCACATTCACATGGAACGGCACAGGCGGCGAACCTGTCACCTTCACCATAGACGAGATGCCTCTATTCTCAAGATACACCATCTTCCGACTGCATTTTGGTCTTGGCGGACTTGATATGCGAAGCATCACCTTCACCAAATTAAGATCTGCCGAAAACACGGGGCTTAGTAATTCATAATTCATAATTCATAATTATTGACATGACCGAAAGAATGCCGTTTTAGGCGGAAAAAGCGCAAAACATGACGCGGACAAAGCCTTCGACCATAATTAGCGGGCAATTCGCAGAGATAAGAGCGTGGACGAAACTCTCGTCTGCGCTCTTTATTTGTGTGGGCGACAAATCGCCCGCGTGATATTTGCCGGACAGCGGAGCGTTTTCGGCGGTCGTGGCGCTGTTCACCGTGATAGAATGACAATAGTTCAAGGGACGATGATCTGCGGGTGGGAGGGAGGGGAGGCAGCCCATAAAAAGAGAAAAACCAGCAATAAAACGAAAGTACACATTGCCAATAAGATGCACACTAAGCCTTCCCCCGCAAGTCAGCAGAAGCCATGCCGCGAGAAATTGTTGACATATTCCCCCATTGATGATATAATCAAAGCATATCCGATAAAATTGAAAGGAAATACTATGAAACACCATCTCTATAACCCCGATTTCAAATTTGTCCGTGAACCCGAAAGTTTCGATAAGTACACAGAAAGAGAACTTCTGCAATACTGTCTGGGCGCTACGATGTACATGCCCGGCACTAAAAACTTCACGCCGAAGATACTCAACGGTTCGATGCCCGGTCTTACCACAGTCGTGCTGTGCTTTGAGGACGCATGTCCCGAAGACAGCGTTGAAGCCGCCGAGAAAAATGTCTACCACCTGCTTGATACCGTCACAGATGCTGTCGAGAACGGTACTCTCGACCCAGACCGCGTGCCGCTGATATTCGTGCGCATACGCAATCTTGAACAGTTCAGGCACTTTGCAAAAGGACTTGACAAGCATAAGGCAAAGTCACTGTGCGGCATAAATTTCCCGAAATTCAACGCCGAAAACGGCTATGGGTACTTCGCTTGCCTCAAAGGTCTGAGCGAAGTGCTGGGCGATACCCTATACGGCATGCCCATCATCGAAGACCCCGAAGTTGCCTATAAAGAAAGCCGCATCACCGAACTGCTGGGCATAAAACGCATACTCGACAAGTACCACGACCTCGTCTTGCAGGTAAGGGTCGGCGGCACTGACTTTTCATCGGTGTTCGGCGTAAGGCGAGGGGTAGATTATTCCATATACGATATTATGACCGTCCGCGAATGCCTTGCCGATATCATGAACATCTGCGGGCGCAACAACGACTATGTCATTTCGGGTCCCGTGTGGGAGTACTTCCGCGCACCGAAAGAACTGATGTTTGAAGAACTCCCCTCCCACAGCCTTGAAGACTACCTGTTCAAACGGCAGACCATAGTTAATAACGAGGTCGATGGTCTGCTGAGAGAGGTCATTCTCGATAAGGCGAACGGTTTCGTGGGCAGGACTGTCATTCACCCCACACATGTGCGCTTTGTAAATGCGCTGATGGCAGTTACAAAAGAGGAATACGATGATGCCTGCATGATACTCGGAAACACTCAGGGCGGCGTGGTAAAGGGTTCGGGCGGCAATAAGATGAACGAGATACGCCCCCACACCAACTGGGCTACCAAAATATTCATGCGCGCCCGCGCTTTCGGCGTTATAGAAAACCAGAGCGAATATGTGAAGCTATTCAATGTCAAGTGAAGAGTCCCGATGGGGTCGGGTATCGCTTTCCCCTGACGATGGCGGGATAACCACATCGGGAATTGAAAGATAGCATCAATTCAGTATTTTTTCGTTATAAAGATATTATCCCAATTTGGTTGTGTATTGTTCCCCCGCCTTCGGCGGGGGAACAATACACAAGAACAGCCATTTTGTATCATCAGCAATACACATCATAATTGGGAGTGAGGAGAAATATATGAGCAGAAAAAAGCGCAGTTACAAAAAAGCACTGTTCATATCGCTGTCAGTGATAGCACTGCTTTTCGCGGCGATGTGCGGGGTGACTGTCACGGTCATGCACAATATCTTCGGCAGAGGTGACTACCCCGCCAAAGATTCCGACCCGTACAACCGCTATGACCCCGACTGGAAAGATATACACCCGCGTGAAGAAGCAGAGTTCAAGTCTGGCGAAAATATGCTGAAAGGCTTCATCTACGGCATGGAGAACGAAAGCCCGAAAGGTCTGCTGGTGTTTGCACACGGCATATCCACAGGGCATGAAAGTTACATAAATCAGCTGATGTGGTTCGTGGAAAAGGGCTGGAGGGTCTTCACATACGATGCCACAGGTTCGGGCTGGAGCGAAGGTAAAGGTTCTGTCGGACTGGTGCAGTCGGCTATAGACCTTGACAAAGCCCTCACTTTTGCCGAGAACGACCCTCGACTTGCAGGGCTTGATATCTTCCTGCTGGGACACAGCTGGGGCGGCTTCGCTGTCAGTGCAGTGCAGAATTTTGACCACGATATCAAGGCAAGCGCCGAAATGTCGGGCTACGCCGACCCCATCGAAATGCTTGATGTCGGCACGATACAGACCATGAAGACCAAAGCCGCCATAGTCTTCCACCCTTTCGTGTGGGGCTATAATAAACTGGTTTTCAAAGAGTATGCAGACCTTAACGCTGTTGACGGCATAAACAAGTCGGGCATACCAAACCTGCTGATACACGGCGAGAATGACGATTTCGTGGTGTACAGCGAAGTCAGCATAGTTTCAAAACGTGACGAGATAACCAACCCCAATGCACAGTTTATCACGCTGACGGGCGAGAATGCCGACCACAACAAGTTCTTCAACAGCGATGAATGCAACGAGTACAAAAAGCCGTTCAATCAGCGCAAAAAGGAGATAATGGAAAACTATAAGGGCAAGGAACGTGATGAAAAACTCACAGAACTGACCAAAGAGATGGACAAGACGATAGTCAACACCATCAACACCGAACTTATGCAGACCATCGAAGATTTTTACGAAAGTGCAGGTGCAGGCAAGTGAATGATATCATCACCAAAGAATTTGATGACCTCACTCCCGCTGAGGTATACGCAATAATGAAAGCGCGGCAGGACGTTTTTGTAATAGAACAGAACTGTCCATATGAGGATATGGACGGCATCGACCTTATCAGCCGACACCTCTTCACGCTGAACGACAAGGGCGAATGTACCTCCTGCCTGCGGCTGTTCATCAAGCCCGATGAACCCCATACAGTACAGATAGGCAGAGTCATCACCACCGAACGCGGCACAGGTCTTGGCGGCAGACTGCTCCATGAGGGGGTAAGGCAGGCGTGCCTGTACGATGGAGCTGAAAGCCTGTACCTCGAAGCACAGACATACGCCATCGGATTTTATGCCAAAGAAGGCTTTGAAGTGGCATCGGAAGAATTTCTCGAAGACGGCATACCTCATGTGAAGATGCGCAGAAAAGCCTGATATGCCCGTACTGAACTCTGTTAGCACACCGACTGAAAATGCGGTAAACAAAAAGATATACTCCAAACACCTTAAGTTCTGTATAGCCGCTGTTTTGTGGTGTGTCTGCGGGATAATAACAAAAAATCATTTGTGATTATCCCGCTGATACACCAAAATAAACGATGTTATATCGGGAATTGAATACAGTTGGCGGTTATCTTTCCCCCGCCTGCGGCGGGGGAAAGATAACATCAACTCAGTTTTTCCTCATTGATAAAGGTATTTTGCAGTGGTGTGCTAAAGGGATAGTCATAAAATCATTTTTCGCGGAGGCTGATGTCATACGGTTGACAACAGCCGCAATATGTTTTATAATAGTAAATGATAATTTTAATGGGGGCTGATAGAATGTACAAACAAGGCAAATATCAGATAGTGTCGAAAAAGAACCTCGCTAAGGGCATTTTCGATGTGGAGATACTATGTCCCGAAATAGCGGAACTGGCACAGCCGGGTCAGTTTGCTCAGGTGGCGGCAGAAGGCTTCTTCCTGCGCAGACCTATCTCGATATGCGACATAGACAAGGCAAAAGGCACTATAAGACTGGTGTTCGAGATACGCGGAAAGGGTACCGAAAAGCTGGCAGACCTCTGCAAGGGTCAGCTTATCGATATCATCGCACCACTGGGCAAGGGCTTCAAAGTGCTTGAGGGCAAAAAGATAGTCTGTGTCGGCGGCGGCATCGGCGTTCCGCCGATGGTGGGCATAGCCAAAGCCTACGGCGAAAATGCGGTGGCGATAAGCGGTTTCCGCAATATGGCGGCTGTCATTTTGCAGGATGACCTTCAGGCGGCAGGCGGCAAAGCGATACTCTGCACCGATGACGGTTCGGCAGGCAGAAAGGGCTTTGTCACTGATGCGCTCACCGAACAGATAGCCGCTGATAAGCCCGATATCATCGTAGCTTGCGGTCCGATGGTGATGCTCAGAAACGTGGCTAAGATAGCCGAAGCAAACGGCATAGAATGTCAGGTCAGCCTTGAACAGCGCATGGCTTGCGGCGTGGGCGCATGTCTTGTGTGCGCTTGCAGAACAGTCCGCGACGGCAAGGAGATACATTCGCATGTCTGCAAAGACGGTCCAGTATTCGACAGCAAGGAGGTGGTTTTTGAATGAACAGACTGAACGTGAATTTCTGCGGAGTTGATTTCAAAAACCCTATAGTTCCTGCCAGCGGCACATACGGCTACGGCAGAGAATATGAATGCCTTTACCCACTCTCGACACTGGGCGGCATATCGGTAAAGGGCACTACACTGCACCGCCGCGAAGGTAATCCCGCGCCGCGTGTGGCAGAAACACCATCAGGAATGCTGAATTCTGTGGGTCTGCAAAACGGCGGCGTTGATAAGTTCCTCTCATACGAACTGCCAAACCTCGTCACAAAAGACACACGCATAATCGCGAACATAGCAGGTTCGACCATAGAAGAATGCGCCGAACTCGCCGCTAAACTTAAAGGCAGTGCGGTGGATATGATAGAACTGAACATCTCCTGCCCCAACGTAAAACAGGGCGGCGCGGCTTTCGGTACTGACTGCACTATCGCAGGTCAGGTAACTAAGGCTGTAAAGGACAATTCCGATAAGCCCGTGATGGTCAAGCTGTCACCAAATGTCACCAGTATAACCGACATCGCCAAAAGTGTTGAAGCGAACGGCGCTGATGCGGTATCGCTCATCAATACACTGCTGGGCATGCGCATCGACATAAACACAGGCAGACCTGTCCTCAGAAATAACGTGGGCGGACTTTCGGGTCCTGCGGTGTTCCCTGTGGCAGTACGAATGGTATGGCAGGTGGCAAACGCTGTCAATATCCCTGTCTGCGGCATGGGCGGCGTATCCACATGGGAAGATGCGATAGAGATCATGATGGCAGGTGCGAGTCTTGTGCAGGTAGGTGCGGCGATATTTGCCGACCCGTATGCACCTGTGAAGATAATCGATGGCATGCAGAAATTCTGTGAAGACAAGGGCATCAACAACATCAGTGAGATAGTCGGCACAGTAAAACCTTGGTAGTCAATTTATAATTTATAATTCATAACGTGGTTATCCTGTTGACACACCACAAAAACGGCGGTTTTACAGAACTTATAGACAAGACCCTCGACCAAAGCAAGCAAATACCCATAGCATAGCGATGACTTAACGGCGGGGGCAAGCCCCCGCCCTACAAGCAGTAAGTGCAGACCCAAAAGCCGGCATGGTGCATTGGGAAACTACCACAAAACAATAACACAAAACCGCCCCGACACAGCATGAGCCGTGTCGGGGCGGTCGCTTTTTTCTGATAATATCAGGCGTTCTCGCAGGCGTAGGAAACCAGCTTGTAACCCGCTTCGTCAATGACCTTTTTCAGTTCACCTTCGGAAATAGCCGCTTCTGCAACTACTACAGTGGTGTTGGCATCGTGGTCGCTCACTACCGACTCGACCTTGAATGCCTTGCTGATGTCTTCATTTACATGCGCTTCACAGTGAGGACACATCATGCCCTCAACGCCCAGTGTCATCTTTACCATTTTTATACCTCCGTCCAATCACACCGCACTGCACATGAATAAAAGCAGTGACATTTAATATATTTATATTATACTATTTTTCTCCATTTGTCAAGTGGATATTTTGCGGAAAATCTTGGAATAATGTTGACTTTTCGGGGGAAATATGTTAGAATACAATGGTATACTTAACTATCGGTGAAACATCATCAAAAGTAAGCATAAACTGACTTTTGAACGATATCTTCAAACATAGTACGGTATATCTGCCCTGTACTTTCGTGGTGGTCAGCACAGGGTCACGGTGAGGGTGATCCACATGAAAGACAGATCTTTCATATAAGATCACAGTGAGGTCAGATAAATATGGGTAAAAAAATGTACGCAGGTGTCACTGCACTCCTGCTGGCGGCAGCGTGCCTTCTCAGCAGCTGCGGCAGCAAGGCGGAAGCAGTTTCCATCAAACGCAAAAACGATTCTTCAGCGGCACAGGCCTTATCGACTGATAAAAACAGTCCCGCAGAAGAAAGCAGCACCGCAGAAGAGGCTTCATCGGCTCTTTAGCCGCTGCTTGAAGATGCGTCTTCGCAGGTGTTTGATGAAGTTGTCGAAAATAAGGAAGTCACTAAAGCTGTCGAACAAAGAAATCCTGAGTATTTCAATGTCAGCGGCAATTACGGCTTTACCGTCAGCGGCTTTGAAATGGTATATTCAAATGAAGAAATGCAAAACTGCTTTGACAGACTTCAGGAGATATGCAGCAGTTCATACTTCCCGCTGGGCTTTGAATTTAAGAATGTCGAAACAGGTGCAACTATAGGCTATCACCAGTATGAACAGTTCATGACCTGTTCGACCATCAAAGCGCCGTTCGTAAAATCACTGCTGGTAAAGGATATCGACCTCGATACCAAGATACCGCTGAACAACAAGTGGGCAGGCGATGACGGTACGCTGTCAGGCGAGGATTACGGCAAAGAGTTCACCGCCAAAGAACTGATAGAATACACTATACTGGAAAGCGACAATACCGCATATCAGCTTCTCTGCCAGACTTTCGGCACTGATGAGTTCAACCGCAATCAGTATGAGATAGGCGCAAATTTCACTCTCGGTTATAATGCTGAGTGGATATTCACCTACTGCACCCCCGAAGATATGACAAAAAGCTACGTGGATATCTACAAGTTCGCTGAGGAAAATAAGCTGGGCAAATGGCTCACTGACCTTATGTGCAAAGCTAAGCTGAATATTCAGATAGGCAAGGCGCTGGGCGAAAAATATCCCGTTGCACAGAAGTACGGCACCGACTATCTCGAAAGTGCTTTCAGTGATTGTGCCATAGTCTATGCAGACTCGCCTTTCGTGCTGTGCATATATACTCAGCAGACACCTGAAACAGAAGAAAGCTGTCAGGTCTTCAAAGATATCGCGCTGGTGTGCGATGATATCAATTCGCTGATAGCTGTCAATGATACAGCCGAAGAAACAGACCACGAAGCTGACAACGAAACTCACCCTGAAAATAACACATAAAGTCTGAAACATTTATAAGCATACACCGCACATTTTACAATGTGCGGCGTAAGGCTGTCTTATATCGGGATATATCAAGGTAAATATGGAGGTATTTTATGAGCGAATACAAGGTTTATTCGGTACACATGGGCAAGGCAAAGTGTGCCCTCGATCTGGGCGACGGTTCTGAACGCGGCGAGTATGTGGATCAGGACTATATCCTGCACAAACTGGGCAGACCACACAGAAGCATCAGCCTGATGTACTGCTACTATCCGCTGGATAAGGAATTTCCGGGCAGGATATCGGAAGTCATGAAAGATGCTGATGTAAAGTTCCAGTGGGATTACCCCTACGATGACTATTTCACCTACAAGGGCGGTCTTGAGGGCGACAGGAACGGCGAACCGTTCACATGTATGAGAGATGTCAGAAGACACGGTCAGGATGTTACACTGACCATCACCATCGACCCGAACGTTTCCGATGAACAGCTTATCGCCATTGCCGAAGACCTGCGCACTTTCGGCAGAGTCTTCCTGCGCGTCAACCACGAAGCTACAGGCAACTGGTTCAGCTTTACCAAAAGGACTACATATCAGGGCGTGGCAGATTTCTACTGCCGCTTCAATAAGATACTCCATGAGAAAGCCCCGAATGTGCAGACAGTCCTCTGCATCGGCGGCATAGAAGACCCAAACGCCACCGAGATAATCATGGAAAAGGAATTTTCGCAGGCTGTCAGGGAAACAGATATCTGGTCTGTGGACAAGTATATGGCGCTCCACTGGGGCTGGCCTTTTGATGTGGCACTGAAAACCTCTGAGAACAGAACTTTCAAGCGCGATACTGTCGAGAATACCTACAAGCTCACTAAAATGAGCTATGACCGCTTCAAGGTCATAAACGGCGGCGAAAGCAAACCTATGGTCATGAGCGAGTTCAATGCTGACGGCGACGTTACAGGCGCTTACGATCAGGCTGTTATGGTCAAGGGCTTCTGCGATATGCTCAAAGCAGACCCCGAAGAATGGTTCAGCGGCTTCACTTTCTACCAGTTCCGCGACAGAGGCAGACTCGGTCTTGAGATAGAAGACCCCAACAATCAGAATGTGGGCACCGAACAGCCCGTTTTGCAGACCTATAAAGAGATACTCCATGATGACTTCTTCAAGCCCGAAATGACTAAGGGCGGTGAAGTGTCCTTCCCTGCAAAACTGCGCTGGGGCAGTTCGGAAGACGCTGAGGGTCTGGAGATACCGCTGCACTTTGACAGTGACCCGCACTTCTGCGAAGTCACTTTCGATGACGAGAGCAACCTGATGATGGAGATAAACGGCAAGTGGTTCTATAAGTCGCCAAAAGCAAAGGTCATCGACCTGATGAGCGCTTTCTATGAGAAGCCGCTTAACGGCGCGGCAGACCTGACACTGCGCATTTTCGCACCTCCTGCCAGCGGTGAGAACGACCTTTCTATTGAGGACGGTATGTTCAACAGCTACCAGACCATCGAAAAACTCCCCAAGATAAGAATTGAATTTGAGCCTGTAGAGGCATAACTGATAAGCTCGCCCTTTCCCGACGACGCGGGAAAGGGCAGTTTAATTAGCTTTTTTAATTCACAATTCGCATCAGATAACATTAACCTTGACTTGTAGAAAATGCCTATATCAAAAGAGTTGTGGAGCATAAAAATACGTGGTTATCCATTTATAGCAATCCAACTTTTTAAATTCACAAAATCCAGTCGCAAAAGCTGGGATTTATGGGTTTTGTGACTGGATTTTGTCTGAATTTTAAGGCGGATTGCTATAGTGGTGTCTTAAAGGAATGACCATAAAAAATATTCAGCATGGTCAATATCTTTGCCGTCTTTGTAAAAAACTACCCCAAAGCGAAAACTAAAAGGAATGATAAAAATGAAATACCTATCCGACCTGTTCTCAAATGTATTTGTGCTGACCGCACTTTCATCATGGGCTGAAGCGCAGATACTAAAAACGATAATACACGCCATCGTCAACAAAAAGCTGGATATCACCAGAATATGCGGTGACGGCGGAATGCCCAGCGGTCATTCGGCTACGGTGACATCACTGGCGACTTGTATAGGTCTGGTCAAAGGTTTTGATTCGGTCGAATTTGCCATCGCGGGCATTATGGCAGTGGTCGTCTGCCACGATGCTAAGGGCGTAAGGCTTGAAACAGGCAAGCAGTCAACTGTACTCAACGAAATAGTCAAAACTATGGAACTTTTCACCTCAAAAAAACTGCCCGAAGTCAAACTGAAAGAGTTTGTGGGTCACACCCCCGCGCAGGTATTTGCGGGCGTGATGCTGGGCATCATCAACGCGATAATCGCATACAACTTCTTTATATGAACCAAAGCAGGGCTGTCAGCTGACGGCTCTGCTTTTTTGCATACATGACAGGACAAGCGCATATCATTTACCAGACAAATTATCTCGGAGGTACCTGATATGAACACTAAAGCTAAGAAGATACTAACCTGCTGTGGGGCTTTCGCACTGCTGACAGGCTTTGTATGGGCGGGGGACATTGCGGGCAAAAAAGCGCAGGAACACATCGCCGCCGCAGTTTCAGCCCCCGTAAAAGAACGCCCGCAGGTGGTGCTTGATGCGGGTCACGGCGGAATGGACGGCGGGTGCATATCCGTTGACGGCACTGCCGAAAAGGGCATAAACCTCGACATAGCACTTACCGAACGTGAACTGCTGAATATAATGGGCTTCGATGTGAAAATGACCCGCGAGGACGACCGTTCAATATACGATGAGGGCATAGAGGGGCTTTCAAAGCAGAAGCAGTCGGATATGAAAAACCGCCTTGCAATGTTTGACAGTTCCAAAAACATCGCCATTTCGATACACCAGAACCAGTTCACCGACAGTCGGTTCAGCGGTGCGCAGATGTTCTATTCGCGGCGCAACGGCGAGGGTGAAAGGCTTGCGGGTGCTATGCAGAAACAGTTCGTTTCGCTTTTACAGCCCGATAACGAGCGTGAAACGAAGCCTGTTGATGACGAACTGTATCTCCTTGACAAAACCGACACACCTGCTGTCATGATAGAATGCGGTTTCCTTTCAAATCCCGAAGAAGCGGCGAAGCTGGAAACCGAAGAATACCGCCGCGAGGTATCCTTCACCATCATGACAGGGGTTTTGGAATTCATAATTCATAATTCATAATTCATAATTATTGGCATGAACGATAGCGAGCCGTTTCAGCGAAACAAGTGCTGACTAAGCCGCCAAATTCATAATTCATAATTATTGGCATGGACGATAGCGAGCCGTTTCAGTGGAAAAAGTGCTGACTACGCCGCCAAACAAAGCGGCGATAGAACACAAAGCTATGTGCGAGTTGAGCTTTCCGTCCACCCTTTTGCGAAAGGGTGGGGAGCTAACTCCGCTTTATGTTAAAAGATTGACAAAACTCCGTAAAATGTGCTATACTATATGGAATGGGTATTTGTATCCAAATACAGTAAGATCACGGAGGTCTGAAAATGAGCATAAAGCTGAAGATCAGACAGCTGGCGAAAATGCTGCTGCAAAATTGCCTGCTGCCGTTCATATACTTCTTGAATTCACGGGGAAAGATAGAAAAAGGACTGGTGCTGTTCGCAGATGCACACCATAACGACTGCCCTTTCAGTATGCGGGTGATGCGCAAAAAAGTCGCGAAAATGGGCGACATGCACATCAAGGAATTCTACCTCGACTTCTCAAAATGCGGCAAACTGCAAATGGCGCGGTTCATACTCGACTTTATGACAGCTTTCGGCAGGGCGGAATATGTCTTCATCTGCGATACTTTCCTGCCTGTGTCAAGCTGTAAAAAACGCAGGGAAACTTTCGTCACTCAGCTGTGGCACTCCTGCGGTCTGCTGAAAAAGGCAGGCTATGATTCAAAAGACTGTGTGCCTTCTTTCTACAAGGGCGAAGTCTTCGGCGGCTATGACCTCTGGACTGTCAGCGCTGAATGCGTTGCACCCATCATGGCTGAGTCGATGCACCAGAAACTCGAAAACGTAAAAGCGCTGGGTGTCAGCCGAACAGATATCTACTACAGCAAAAAGTATAACGACCTCTGCCGCGAAAAATTCTTCAAAGCACACCCCGATGCGGCAGGCAGGACTATCGTGCTGTGGGCACCCACTTTTCGCGGCAACGCCGCAGAACCTTTCGTGGTCGGTGAGGATATCATCGAACAGGTTTGCAAAGCGCGCGGCTGGTACCTGATAAAAAAACTGCACCCCCATATGCAGTCCGATGACGGCTTCCCCACCGAAAGGCTTTTCGCCGCTGCTGATATACTCGTGACAGACTATTCCAGCGTGGTCTTCGACTGGCTTCTCTACAAAAAGCCTTTCGTATTCTTCGCGCCCGACCTGCACGAGTTCGATACACAGCGCGGCTTCTATGTGGACTATTTCAGCTTCCCCACCACCGTTGCACAGACCGCCGATGAACTTGCAGAAGCAGTCGAACAGGAACTACTCTGCCGCAGCACAGCTGACCTCGAAGCCTGCGCAGAATACCACATGTCAGCCTGTGACGGTCACGCCACCGACAGGATAATAAATGAGATATTCGGCAGAAAGGAGCGCTGATATGAAGTTCTCGGTACTTCTGATAACGGGCAGTTCAGACCGCGTGGCACTGGAAACGGTAGAGAACATCGCATCGCAGTCGGGCGGACTGACCAAAGATATATTCCTGATAATCGCGGGCGACTTCACCGAAGATGACAGAAAAAAACTCTACCTTGAAAGGTCTGCCGCCTACGGTATGACCGCTTTCATAAATGTAGGCGAAAAAAGCGAAGCCGAACTGCTGAACACTTTCGTCAGGTTCGCAAACGCCGAATACTGCACTGTCATGCGGGCAGGCGCTAAGGCTGACCCGTCATACTTTCCGCGCCTGACTGCGGCACTGGACGATGCCAAAGAACTTAACTTCGCCTGCGGCAGACGTTTAGCCGCCAATAAAGAACAGCTGAAGCGCGAACTCACACTGCCAAAAGGCATACTTGAACTCGATAAGGTATTCTGCGCTTTTCCTGACAGTCTGGAGGGCGTTTGCGCAAGGACTTCCTATCTGGCAGAACACCCCTTTGAAACAGAAGCAGGCACTTTCGCAGAGCAGAAAAATATGCTCGCTATGCTGAACGACTGCCGCAGGATATGGTATGACAGCACGCTGAAAGTTCTGCAAGCCGACCGCAATAATAATTACGAAGATGCAGAGTCTTTCCCGCCCGATGCCATGACCGCAAAATGGCATACCGAGATATTTGAGAACTGCATTCTTCCCATAGAGGAAAACTGCAAGGGCAAAGACGGCAGACTGCCGCTGTTTTTACAGCACTACGCCGCCACAGAAGTCCTGCGCCGCATCGACTATGGCAGACTGCTGACAAACTTTCCCGAAAAAGAACGCGAAACTGTCATAAAGACCCTGACAAAAGCCCTCGCCCCAGTTGAGGACAAGGTGCTGTGCGGTGTCTATGCCGATGACCTGCCACACTGTACAGTCAGCGATAAACGCATTATTTTAGGGCTGAAACACGGGCGCGAGGACTATTACACCGACCTTGGCTACTCCCGCGAAAAGCTGTTCGCGGTGCAGAAAGATATCGTTTTAGCCGACAGCACTGCGCTGAACATTCGGATAGACCTGATAAACCACCGAAAAAACATGCTGGAGATAGACGGCAGGTTCGATGACATGTTCAATCAGCGCCGCACCAAACTGATCGCTGAATATGCGGGCAAAGAATACACGATGACCTACGACAGCAAATCAGCAAAGCACTTCTTTTTCGGCAAGGAGATAAGCGAGGAAAAGAGTTTCCACCTGACATTCCCGCTGACAGGCACCCGCGCTGAACTGAGATTTTTCCTGCTGTTCAAGGGATGCCGCTACGAGATAAAACAGCGCTGTTCGGGTCAGTGGTCGGCAAAACTGCTTGATGACAGATATGACAGCTTCTTAAGGCTGACAAATGACATCTGCATCACCTGTGAGGGCGGCAGACTGGTAACTCAGCCCATGCCCTTAAGCGAACAGCGCAGACGCTTCAGCAAGGCGGTCAGCCTGTCAGCAAGGGACGGCGTATCGTTCAGCCTGCGCACCGCATGCAAATGGTCGGAAAGATGGGCAAGTGGCAAAAGCATCTGGCTGTTTGCCGATGACCCCGAACTCGGCGGCGGCGCGGCAGAGGACATGTTCCGCTATGCCATGACCCGCCACGATGAAGTCTACTGCTATTACCTGACCGAAAAAGGCAGTCCCGCCGCAGAACGCCTTGTGGCTGACGGCTACAGACCGCTGTACGCAGGCAGTTTCCTGCACAAGATGATATATCTGAACGCGCAGGCATACATCACCACAAAGCCCCGCGCCGACAGGATAAACTTCTGCGGAATGACTGAAGCACAAAGCACGCTGGGCAGACACATCAGAAAAAATGTGATAATGCTCCAAAACTCCCCCGAAGATATGCCGAACGTCAGCGAAAACAAACGCATCTGCGACAACGTGCGGCTGTACTTCTGCGGCACGAAAAAATATCTGGACGAGCTTAAGAAGCCCGAATACGGCTACGATAACACCGATGTCCTGCGGCTGACAGGTCTTACCTGCTATGACAGGATAAAGGATATTTCGGGCGAAAACAAACTTCTGCTTATGTTTGCACACCATAAGGCTGAGGATAATGCAGACTTCATAGATACCGAAATTTTCCGAAATATCAGAACACTGCTCGAAAACAAGCGTTTCACCGATGCACTGACAGACAGCGGATACACCCTCACCATAGCATTGCGCGGCGTTAACGATAACGATGCGGACATTCTGCCGAAGCATGACAGGATAACAGTGCTGACAGATGATCCTGACGAGGACGAACTTGAAAGCCGAGCCGCACTCGTAGTCACCGACAACGGCGAAGAAACAGCCGCAGGCGTTATGCGAAAACCGCTGATATATTTCGGCGGCGAGGGCGGATATGATTTCGGTGAGCGGGCAGAAAATGCAGACAAGCTGGCAGACCTGCTGTGCAGTTATCTTAAAGACGGCGTTCATCAGTCAGAAGAAAAGTCCCGCACGGCAGACGAATACTTCGGCAGGGCAGAACTCGGATATAAACGTGAGATATATAATGAGATAATTACGTGGCTCTACGAAAACGGCGAGATAGACGGCTACGAAGATTTTGAGGTGGCAGACGAAAATGAAGATGAAAATTAAGATGACACTCCTGATGACGGCGGCGGCACTGCTTATGGGCGGGTGCGGAAAAAGCACTGTCAGCGAAAGTACAGCCGACACTGCGGCGGCAGAAGTCACTGCGGCTGACCTGCTGGGCGGCATCGAAGACGAAAAGCTGGACGGCATAATAATGTCGGGTGACGAAAAGTTCGACAAAAACGCAGGCAAGTTCTTTTCGGTCGAAAGCGCCGATATACTCGACGGCGGCATACTCTACAACACTGAGGGCGGCTATGCAGATGAGATATCGGCAATAAAGTTTGCCGATGGCATTGACGGTCAGAAGATATTGAAAGACCGCCTTGAGAGCCGCACTTCGACTTTCCGCGATTACCGCCCCGAAGAACTGGACAAGCTGGAAAAGGCGAAAGTGCTGAAAATAAGCGGTTTTGATGTGCTGATAATATCAGACAGGGCAGACGAATTTGAAAAAGCACTCGGCAAAAAGCTGTGATGATGTATTTTTAGCGGATTTGTCAATTGAAATATCCAAATAATGTGGTATAATAAGGTTACAACATTATTTGTGATATGGAGGTACGCATATGTCAATGGTACTTGTAACAGGCGGCGCAGGCTTTATTGGCAGTCACACGGTCGTTGAACTGCTTAACGCAGGCTACGATGTGGTCATCATGGATAACTTTTCCAACTCAAAGCCCGAAGCGCTGAATAGAATAAGGCAGATAACAGGCAAGGAATTCGGCTTTTATGAAGCTGATATGCTCGACCTTTCGGCTATGGAGAGGATATTCGAGGAAAACAAGATAGATGCTGTGATACACTTTGCAGGTCTTAAGGCTGTGGGCGAAAGCGTGCAGAAGCCTGTTGAGTATTACCACAACAACATCACAGGCACACTTCTGCTGATACAGGCGATGCGCAATGCAGGTGTCAAGAAGATAGTTTTCTCCTCTTCTGCGACTGTTTACGGTCCTGTCAACAAAGCGCCATACACTGAGGATATGCCGACTTCTGCCACAAATCCTTACGGCTACACTAAGGTGATGATAGAGCAGATACTCAGAGATGTCTGCGTTTCAGACCCCGAATGGTCGGTATCACTGCTGAGGTACTTCAACCCCATCGGCGCACATGAAAGCGGACTTATCGGTGAAGACCCCAACGGCATACCCAACAATCTTATGCCGTACATCTGTCAGGTGGCTGTGGGCAAGCTGGAAAGGCTGGGCATTTTCGGTGACGATTACGACACCCCCGACGGCACAGGCGTGCGTGATTATATCCACGTTGTCGATCTGGCTAAGGGTCATCTGTGTGCGCTTAAATACGTGCTGGAGAACAAGGGCTGTGACGCGGTAAATCTGGGTACAGGCAAGGGTTCTTCCGTTTACGATGTACTGCACAGCTTTGAAAAGGCGTGCGGCAAGGAACTCCCCTACAAGGTGATGCCACGCCGCGCAGGTGATATCGCCACCTGCTACGCGAACCCCGACAAGGCAAAGAAAGTCTTCGGCTGGGAAGCTAAGCTGACCCTTGACGAAATGACAGCAAGCAGCTGGAACTTCATCAAAAACAACCCAAACGGGCTTTGATAATTCATAATTCACAATTCATAATTCATAATTATTGGCAGGAACGAAGATTTCTGCCGTATACAAGGCATTTATGCGGGCAGGAAAAGATTTTCTGCCTGCTTTTTGTTGACAAAAATGCTGATCGGGTGTGTATTGCTTTCCACGCTGTAGGCGGGGGAAACAATATGATAACACTCATTTTTATCATCGGCAATACACATCGAGATCGGGTGTTCATAATTATTGGCGGGAAAGATTTTCTGCCCGCTTTTTGTTGACAAAAATGCTGTGTTGTGGTAAAATCAGAAGAAAGAAAAATGATTTCCACAACAAAAGAGGGCACGACAATGAAGATCAATATAGCGATAGTTTTCAAGGTGATATTCCTGCTGACACTGTGTTACTACCTTGTCTGGATACTGTTTGCCATGTGGCGTGCTTTTTCGGAAATTCTTTCAGATTGGATAATTTCCTCATACAGCAGCGCCGAAAAAAAATACGGTCTTGACGGCTTTTTATCGGGGATAGACATGGGACTGTTCTTTACAGTTGTTCACGCATGGTTCGTCCCGCTGTATCAGGTCATCTATCTGATAACTTGCGGCATAATCAAGCTGAAAAAACGCATCAGACACAGCTGACTCGTTTTGGGAGATGCCGTCATGCTGCACATCATCGGGCTGATATTTACATGGATATTTCGGGTATCTCTGATATACTATGTTTTGTGGCTGCTGTTAGCTTGTACTAGGCGCTGTCTTAGGCATAGACTCTGGCTGGGCTGCACCCGCACTTGGCAGCGGCAAGAGAAACTACGGTTTGAAAGGCTTTACAGACGGTCTTACTGCGGGGCTATTGCTGACCCTTATGGGCGGCTGGGTCGTGCAGCTGTATCAGGCGGTATATCTGATCGTCAGGCTGATAATTTGGCTGATAAATTAATATGGATAAAATGGGTACTATTTGGAGGAGTTAAAAATGTTTTCATGTTCGCAGATGTTTTCAGACAGAATGGTCTTGCAGCGCGGCAAGGCTGTAAATATCTTCGGTAAGGGCGATGACGGCACTGTTATCACTGCGGAGATAGGCGCAAACAAGGCGGCATGCACCGTCAGGGACGGCAAGTGGCGCTGTGTACTGCCCCCCATGTCTGCCGCAGAGGGTCTTACCCTCACCGTGACAGACGGCACAGATACCGTGACTTTCAACGATGTGGCAGTGGGCGAAGTCTGGTTTCTGGGCGGTCAGTCCAATATGGAACTTGAATTGCAGAACGCCAAAGACGGCGCTAAATATTTAGCTGAACTGACTGAGGAAACGCCCGTCAGATACTACTACACCCCGAAAGTCGCCACCGCCGAAGAAGCCGAGAAGATGGGTGCAAACAGCGGCTGGTCAAGGGCGGGGAGCGAAAGTTCAAAGGCTTGGAGCGCTGTGGGCTTCCACTTCGGCATGAAGCTGGCTAAGGAACTGGGTGTAACTGTCGGGCTGATAGGCTGCAACTGGGGCGGGACTTCCGCAAGCTGCTGGGTAGACAGGGAAACTCTTGCAAACGACAAGCAGATAAGTTCCTATATAGAGGAATATGATGCGAAGATAGCGGGCAAATCCCTTGACGAACAGAAAGCCGAATATGATGCCTATGTCAAGGCAAATGACGAGTGGAACGAGAATTCGGCTCAGCTGATGAAAGAAGAACCTGATATACAGTGGGGCGAGATAGAGAAGCGTCTTGGAAAAAATCAGTGGCCGGGTCCGCTTAACGAGTTCAACCCCTTCAGACCCACCAACATGTTCGAGAATATGGTCATGCGGGTCTGCCCCTACACGATACAGGGTTTTCTCTACTATCAGGGAGAGTCCGATGACCACAAGCCCGACAGCTATTACCGACTGCTTACCTCGCTTATAGGCAAGTGGAGAAGCGTCTGGGGCGATGACACACTGCCATTTATAATGGTGCAGCTGCCCATGTTCAAGTACGCTGCCGACCCCGACTACAAGCACTGGTGCAAGATACGTGATGCACAGATGAAGACCTGGCGCACCGTCAGAAACACGGGCATTGCAGTTATACTCGACTGCGGAGAGTTCAATGAGATACACCCGAAAGACAAGCTGCCTGTGGGCGAAAGGCTCTGTTTGCAGGCTGAAAAGCTGGTCTACGGCATAAATGTCAGCGCATTTGGTCCCATAGCAGACCGCTGCATTTTCAAAAAAGGCAGAGCTGAGGTTAGCTTCCTGTATGCCGATGACGGTTTCAGGGTGAAAGGCGATATAACAGGCTTTGAGATAGCGGGCGAAGACGGCATCTTCTACCCCGCAGAGGCTTCACTCGGCGGAAGGAAAGCCCTTATACACTCAGAAAAAGTCCCGCAGCCCAAAGCAGTCAGATACCAGTGGGTAAACTACGGCGAAGTGACCGTGTTCGGCAAAAACGGGATACCCGCAGCGCCATTCTGCTTTACTATATGAGCAATTTGCACATGACATATTGCAAGATCTATGTATCGAAAACGTTTATGTAAGTATGTCAATATTGAATTGTACAATTCAACCACACCTGATAAATGCCAGCATTTACCTGAACAATAGCATTATCGGTCAGCAAAAAAGCGTTCAACAAATACCATTTTAGTACCTTTTTTGAGCAATTCGTGCGTGACGTTTGATAATGTTCAAATGTCGGACAGCCCCGAAAATTCGATTGTGCACATATTCGTCAAAAGAATTGTACAAATTAAACAAAGTTGTTGTAAGGTACTTGAAATTCTTTAAGTTTTGTGGTATTATTATTTATGTCAAAGTAGTTGAAGTGTATCAACTGCTAAATCCGTTTTTGACTTGGGAGGAAAAAAGAAATGATAAAGAAGATTTCCGCGATCGCAGCAGCAGCAGTTATGGCAGCTACTATGTCTATCGCTGCATATGCTACTACTTATGAAGATGCTGTACAGGCAGCAAAGGATGCAGGCGTTCAGTCCAACAACGTACAGGAACTGGATAACTTCCTGCAGGTACATAAGGATTGCTTCACCAGCGCTCAGTATGATGAGATGATCGCTGACCTGAACAATATCAGAGATACTTACGTTGCACCTTACTGCAAGGGCGGCGCTAAGATGGTCGTTGATAAGGCTCCTGCTGATCTGACCGAAGCTGACAAGATACTGGTCGGCAGAAACTGGACTGAGGACGAGAAGAAGGCTATCACTGATGACCTGGTAAACCTCGGTAAGAGATATGGCGTTACTATAACCGTTACCAATATCGACAAGGCTCACTATGCAGTAGCAGCTGAGCATCCTCATGGCAACGACTCCAACAACTCAAACTCCAGCAAGAAGGATGGTTCTAATTCTTCTAAGAGCGGCGGCAGCGGTGTTACCACCCAGACCGACAAGCCCGTAGCTGATACAGGTGCAGGCGAGAGCCAGACTTCCAACACTGCAGCAGCAGTTGCAGCAGTTGCACTGGCAGCAGCCGGTCTTGGCGTAGTTGTAATGGCTAAGAAGAACAGAGCTTAATTTAAGAGCGTATCGGAGTGTATCAATATGAGTAATGCCGTTTCTTCAAAAGAAAAAGGCAGGCACACTCATGAGCATGGAACTTCGTCATCTAAGGTGTTGAGAACAGTCACTTATGTTCTCACACCTTTTTTGGTATTGATAGTTTTGTGCTGCATCGCGGTGCTTGCACTGTTCAAACCTTATAAGGAATACAAGCCGTACCTGGATGTCGCTTTCGGTGCAACACCGATGGAGGTCAGAAATCTTCGTACCCTAAACAAGTACAAGGACGATGACGCGCCCGACCAGATCAAGGAGATAGAGGTCGAGGTCAACGGCAAGCAGGAAAAACACACCATCGTATACCCTTATTACGGTGACTACTACGCCACCATAAACTGCGAAGCCGCCGACATGAAGGATATCCCCGTCTACAGCGGCACTGCAAATGATGTGCTTGAACACGGCGCAGGCTGGTACAACGGCTCGGTATACATCGGCAGACCCGGCAACGTGGTCATCGCAGGTCACAATCACAGGGAATTTTTCAATCTGCCCCAGTGTGAGGTAGGCGATGTGGTAACGGTGGAAACTGTCTACTGCAAATGCACCTATATCGTCAGTGACAGGGTCGTGTTCCATGAGAAGGACTATACCTACGTATATCCCACCGATGACGACCGCCTGACCATGTACACCTGCTGGAACAACGGCAAGCTGGGCATGTCTGAATACAGACTCGCCATAATATGCAAGCTGGAAGACATCGAATGGAAAGAGGTCAAGACTGAGGAATGAAAAAACTGTATCATTATACACCAATGCTTATCCTGACCATCTTCGCCGCAGTATTCATGGTGCTGACGCAACTGCTGATTTTCTGCCAGACGATGGTCTTAAATACCGATTACTATGTATGGACTATCAGCGACAGCGGCGCGGAAGAAGCGCTGTATAACGAGGTGTCCACATATTTCAGACAGTATTCTATACCTACGGATATCCCGCAGGAAGTTTACATGAAAAGCCTTGACAAAACAACGATAACAGTCACCGCCAAGCGGCTGACAAAAACTTCGCTGGACTACGTTTTCGGCAATACCCACGTTCAGCCGCAGGTACAGTTTGACTTCACCGATTTTGAAAATGATGTAACCGATTATATCGAGAAATATTCTGATGCCAACAACATAGTCAAGGACGCTGAATATTATTCTTTCATCGACAACACGCTGGAAAATGCCGAAGCTAAAATAGAAAACTGCTTCGATATCATGATGGCGCAGAAACTATCCGAGAGCGGCGCAGTTTCCATCAGCAGAAAAGTAGTACCAAAAATGAAAGGTGTACTGGCGTTATCGTGCGTTGTTCTGCTGGCACTGCTGGCGGTAATGTACTACATCGACAGGCATCACCCATTTGATATGCCCTATTGGATAGGCGTTATCTTGTTCGTTGGTTCGTCACTGCTGCTGATACCTGCTATCTATTGCCGATATACAGGCTATTTCGATGGTCTTTTCCTTACGGACGAAAGCATATATTACGCCATAACAGGCGCTATCTACGGTGTCACCGACAGGCTGATACTTGTAAACTGCATTCTCTTCGGTCTTGGTATCGTGCTCATCATATTCGCACAGATAATCCACATATTCCGCGTCAGAGAAGCAATGCAGTACCATCATCACCACCACGATGACGATGATGAGGCTGATACCAACAGCTAAGGTCCTGCAAAAAAACTATAGCGATCCAACTTTTTAAATTCACAAAATACAGTCGCAAAAGCTGGGATTTATGGGTTTTGTGACTGGATTTTGTCTGAATTTTAAGGCGGATTGCTATAAGGCAAAACGCCGCCCCTTTCCTTTTACAGGAAAGAGGCGGCTATTTTGTTATTCAGACATCTGCCGATGGCATTATCTTCACAGTAAAGACCTCAGACTTTAGTACATGCACCACACTTCCCGCATTCCTTGTAGCCCTGAACTGCGCTTTAACAACACCCTCAGCAGACAGCAGACCGCTGGTCATCACCATCTCACCGTCATTTATGTTGACTGTCATTTCGGTGTCGTCATCATATACCAGCACCATAGTGTACATCGCATTCTCCACCTGAGGGTGTATCACTTTATGCACCCTCAGCATATGTTCGCCCACATAGCCCAGCACATTGCCCGCAGGCAGAGTCACTCTGCCGTTCTCACTTATCTTGATTATCATCATATCACTCCGTTCTCTGTCCGTATCTGTCAAGGTATGCGGTCACTTCGGTGAATATCCCGCGCTTGTTTCCCGTAACTTTTATGCGGTTTATCCGCCTGCCCGATATCTCACCGCCGCCGCGTGCCTTATCCATAAGTTCTTCCATCTTCCAGCCCGCATATGTCATGCCAACTGTCCTGACAGCTTTGTTGGAATAGTCCAGCTTGTGCTGAAGACCTACCTGCGGGTCATAGAGCCACTGCATGTCAAGGGGATAGTACCTCGCCCTGACTATTCCCATATCTGCCGCCGAACTGTCATGCGCTTCAAAGGGATATGTGTCCCCCAGCTCTTTCATGTATACATCCGAAAGCACCGCATCTGTCGAAAGACTGCTTGTCTGCGCTGTTATCAGTTCGTCCGAGTAGTCGATGACCCTCGAATTGCCGACCGTCATTCTCACGATATTATTACCGCTTATAAACGGATAGTTGCCGCTGGCTTTTATGCAGTAAGCCACAGCCGCCTCCCACACAGTCGAACCCTCGTTGACATAGATGTTCCCCACTGTCGGCGTGGGGTCTTCGTAGCTTATCTCAGGGCAGGTAAGATTTGCCTGACACAGGCTTTTCAGCGTGACATTGCTGTTTATTCGCGGATAAGGCTGGTTCTGTGCCAGCAAAAGCGTGTAGCTGCGCGACTTCACCCGCACACGGTAACCGCTACCGCTCCTGACTATGCTGACCTCATCGGGCAGTCCCATGTGGAACGGCACAGCATCAATGACCGCCGTTATCTTTATTACCTCTCCCGCCGTGAAAGACGGACTGCCGTCTGCGTAAAATGTTCCGTAAAACTGAGTGTACGGCACATACAGCGCCTTTTCATACCCGAATTCAAGGCAATTCTCCATTATCTCCATCTGTTCGATGCCGTTTCTCTTTATAAGCAGCCAAAGCTGACATACCATCACATCACCTCCGTTTACAATTCATATCCGCCGAACCGCAGCCTGAACGTACCGCCCACATCGCCCGACTTTTCAGTAAGCGTGCCTTCCAGCAGTATCATTCTGCCGTAATCGGTCGCGTCCGCTGTAACGCTCTGTGCATCTGACTCGAAGTTTTTTATGAACGCCAGCAGGTAAGCCTTTTCATCAGCGGTGTACCTGCCAACAGCTATTATCTCCAGACCCTTCGAGCCGTTTGTCCTAAGGTCTATGCCCCCGCCGACCATCTCTATCTCATAGCAGGTGTCCTTTCTCAGAAAATTCAGCGTTTCAGGAAATATGACCCTGTTCCCCGAAACTATGGAGTGGTTCACCTCCGCGCACAGTCTAAGCGCCATCTGCATTCCTCCTTTATGCTGCTTTCCCCGAAAATGCTCACTCTTCTTTCATGCAAACCCTGAATACCACCTCAGCATACCTTGTTATCCTTCGCTGCTGCATGTCACTTCGGGCAGCACCCAGCTTAACTCCGCACCTGCCGTAGCTTCTCAGGCACGCAAGAGCGGCGCATAAAGTAAAGCACCTGTCATCGAACTCAGCATAGTCATCAAAGTTACCGTAATGCCCCATCAGTTTCAGCTGAAAGCCTATCTCTCCCCTGAAAGCGCCGCTGCTGTTTATGACCCTGTGACCTGCCTGCTCGATATTCAGCCCGCTCACCGCCCATACAGCAAGGCAGCTCTCGACTCCCCTGCTCTCAAAGTCGGTGTACTCTTCAAAAGCCGCAAAGCCCGCATCTTCCAGCGCCGTTTTCACCATCGCTTTCAACCTGTTCAGGTCAAGGCTGTCCTGCTCAACATACGCCATTTTACCACCTCACATCGTTTCAAAGAAAAATTCGTTATTGGGCATAAGCCACTCTATCCTGCGCACAGCTTCCCTTTTCAGTTCAGCCGCGCCATTTATTCTGTGGGTGAAATCCCCGCTGTTGTCGGCAGCACCGCCCGCCGTCACAGCCATCTGCTCGCGGCTCGCCTCACGGCAGATGTAGTCATACACCGCCGAACAAGCTGCCGCATACTCACAGGCAGGCACCGCCGCCTCAGTCAGCTTTGCATGGTCTATCTCCCTTTCCAGCGACTTCATCGCAGACATCACCAACGGTGTGACCTCATTTATCCTGTCAGCTTTGCAGCCGCTCAACTGCTGGAATATCAGCAGCACTCTCTCAAATCCTAAACTGTTCACCTTATCTCCCCTTTCCATGCCCCGCAGGGCAGGAGCGGCACACTGCCGCCCCTATCATACGCTGTCAGACAGTCAGTACTGCCACAGCATCGGGTATGACCTTTGAAACACCCAGCAGTACACTACAGCTGACCTCATTCATCTGGTTAGTGATAAGCCTGTCAGTATCCACCATGACATCACTGCCCAGCACCAGTTCTGCCGCCACAGTGCTGTCAACACCCAGTATCTTAGAAGTGCCTATCTGCGCACACTTCACCAGAGTCACACCGTAGGGTGTCTTTATCCTGCCGTTCTTCATGTAGTCGCTGACACAGAACTTCATCTCAGGCAGAGCGAGTATCTGCGCCATAACAGCGGGGTGGCATACCATAACATCCATATCATGGGCAGACATGCTGCTCCAGAATGCCGCAAGGTCTGCATAGGTTATGGTCTGACCCGATATCGAAGAGGGTGTTACACCCAGCGCCAGTTCAAGGCACATGTAAGAATTTATGCCTCTGCCGACCTGTGCACCTATCTCCTTGAGCATGATGCCGAATGCTTCAAGGCGCTGTCTTCTCACCGATTCGTAAGAACAGCTGAGCAGCTTCGAGAACTTTTTCAGGCTCTTCACGGAAGAACTCAGCTTCACAGTAGTTTCAGGCAGGTCATCGCCCTCGTCAACAGTGACTATCGCTGTACTCGTCACAGAAAAACCTCTGTAGTCCACGCCGTCAGTCTTTGATACCGCACCGCAAACCACATCAGATATGCAGGTCTGCTCGATACCTTTCTTTATCATTCTTCTGACATACTCAGGGAAGAGTACTGCCGACTGTGCAGTAACGAAGAACTTCTCTACCCTGTCACTGTCAGCGCCGCTGACCTTTATGCCGAAACGCTTCAGCTGTCTTTCAAAAGCGTCCAGACCTCTCAGTTCAGTGTCCTTGTAGCCCTCATCGGGATCAAGTTCGGTGAGCGCCTGTGTGAAACTCTTGCCTGTGATGTTATACATTGCCTTGTCAAGTCTGATATTATCGTACATATAAACCTCCGTAATTCTCTGCCGCAGTTTTCTTCATAAGCGCACCGCAGCAGCAGACTTTACAGTGCGCCCATCTTCTTTTTTGCCGCTTTATCGTACCTTTCGCCGCCCTTTTTCACATAAGACCACCAGTCCCGCTGTCGGCATGGCACTTTTTCGGCTTTCTTCTGCGAGGACGCTGCCTGTGCAGCAACACGGCTTTGTGCTCATTCAGCCGAACTGCTGTCCCCGTTGACATTCCCCTCTTCCCCTGCGCCCCGCCCACCCGCCCACCAACTTTTTTGTCCCTGACTGTCAGCCGACCAAACCCGTCAGACCTTGAACATTTCCATACCTCCGCTGTCTTCGGTAAGCACCCCGACACTTCCGCCGCAAGCCGCTTCCTCTCTCAGACGGCGCTCCAGCTTCTTCTTGAGTTCCATCAGCCCGAAAACATCAAGTTCGCTGTCATCGCTGACTTCTCCGCCGACAAAGCCTTTCAGCCTGATTATGTCCGACCTCAGTTCTTCGCAGAACCTCTCCTGCAAGCCCCTCAGCTTTTCAAGTTCGCCGTTATCGCCGCGCTCACTGTATACCTTAGTGACACCAGCCGCTCTCTGGGCAGGCACCGCTACAAAACTCCACTCGTATGCGTCCACAGGCTCTTCAAGTGTCACATAACAGAGTTTTCCGCCGTAATACCGCCCCTTTACATGAGCACAGCCGCCCTTTGAAGCGTCGGCGCCGCATACCGAACATACCCGCTTCTTCACCGAACAGCCCACCGACACTTCTTTCTTGATGCCGCCGTCGATCTCCGCTATCAGCGACTTGTTGTCATCTGTCCTCACCATGTAGGCGTGACCCATCAGCGCCTTGTATTCTCTGCCGTCAGCCGTCTTCCTGTCAGGGTGAGATACTACTTCCGTGTCATAGATCCTCGCCGTCTGACCGCTGCTCTTGCAGTCGTGATCGAATATTCCTGTCCTGCCTACGAACAGCTTCGCCAGCACACCCAGCGCCTCCTCCGAGAATCTCTCGTTGTCGCGGTCGATGTCGTTGTCACACAGCAGTACGCTGAAACAGTATACCTGTTCCGCTGTCAGCGCCTTTACCGAGTGTACGTTTATCTTCTCCAGCACTTCCGCTGTAATGACTTTCTTCTCGCTCAATCAGTGTTCCTCCCTTTCTCTTTTTCTTCGTTTTCAAGTTCCAGCTTTTTCGCCTGCGCATTGTAAAGCCGCGACCTCGCCAGCGCTTCCTCGTCCTGCAAGTTGATGTTCCCCCATTCCACATCGACTCCGCATTCTGTGCCGCAGCTTCTTAAGAACACACAGCAGATATCCCTTATCACAGGTTCCAGCAGACGCCTGTAATACTCCAGTTCGCTGGTCAGTATGTCCGCCTGCTGACTGCTCATGCGCTCGGTTGTAGACCAGTTCAGCCCCAGCAGGAACGGCGGCACCGACAGCTTCGCTATCAGCTGTTCAAGTATCTGTCTGACCGGTACTTCCGTGTCGATAAGCTGATTTTCCGCGCCTATCACCTTAATGTCCACATCGCCCACCGTTATGAAGTCCTTCACGATGCCGTTTCGCGCACTCTGCATACCGTCAGCCCACGCCGATGCTATCTCCTGCGCCCTTTCCCGCGCGAACCTCTTGTCATTGCCGTCCTCAGAGGGTTTGTATGTCACCGCATACCTGACATTTCCCACCCTGTCAAAGTTCTGCCCGATGCACTGGTATATGCGCATCAACACCTGACTCATGGCAGGCAGTCCCCTCAGTATCGATACGCCGTCAGTGTGCTTGGGACTTGGGTTCAGCGCCGTGTACAGCAGTTTGTCAGGCTCAGCTATCTTTATCTCTCTGCCGTTGCCGTAAAAGAAGAACTCCCTGTCAAGTTCACCTCTCCCCTGCCTTACGCGGAACAGACTGCTGTCACCTACCACCAGCCCCCGAACTGTCTGCGTTTCCTTGTCAGCGACTATCCTGCCCACAGCCCTGCCGTATGTCAGCAGACTGTCAAGATACATGTCGGCAAAAGTGTTCAGCGACCTGCCCGATACCCCCACCGTCACTTCATCACAGAACTTGTCCAGTTCTTCGCTGAACCTTTCATCGCGGGGTCTGACCTTGAAATCCCCCACCAGCCTGATTATCTTGCCGAAACATGCGTCTATGACAGGCACCGTCGCCCTCAGACTGTCGTAAATGCCGCCCTCAAGCGCCGTGTCATCTGCCGCCAGCCTGAACATGCCGTCCCCCGCCTCAGCCGAAAAACACTGCCGCTCATAGGACTTCTCTTCCGTTTCCTTTCGTCCGAATAATCTCAATCAAAGACCACTCCTTTCACTTTTTTTCTGCTCCTCACTTTCTTCTGCACTTCCCGCCCGACCGCCCACAGCTTTTTCAGACCGATATTGCCGCAAACCCGACTTCTCCGCCGCCGTCCTCCAGCGAACATACGAAATAACGCATGTCGTCCATCGCATGGTCAAACTCTTTTACGGGGCAATCCCTGCCTGCCCCCTCGTCCCAGCGGTAAAGGGTGAACTCCCGCAGTATGTCGGTGCAATCAGCACCTATCCTCAGACCGCCGCCGCGTATGAAGTCCTGCGTGCGGCGTATGCCCGATATCACATCGTTCTTCGCCTGTATCACCCGAAACTTGCCGTGTCGCTTTATGCACTGTATGAACGATGCCGCCGATGGGTCGCATACCACATAGCTTATCTCTCTGCCGCCTGCCAGCTCTTCAAGGGCGGTGTAATGCTCTTCATCGGTGCGCCTGCTTCCCTCTCTTGCCGAGTCGTAGTAGTATTCAGCCAGCCTGTACCATATGCCGCCGCTCTGCCCCCACAGTCCGAAACTGCTTGGGTTGACTGTGCCGTAGTCACAACTCACCACAAACCTCCCGCAGTCCTGCGGAAGTTCCCCGCAGACATACTTGCGCTCGTCAAACATCGGGTAAACAAGCCCCTCAGCCGCACTCCACCTGCCCCTCACGAACCTCTCGTAGAACGCCCCTGTGTAAAGCCTTTCATACCGCTTTATCACAGCCTCGCTAAGCGATGGGTTGTCGCTCAGTTCAAAGTGTACATACAGCAGATTTTTGCTGTCCGCCTTATCTATCCATTCCCGCTTGAACCAGTGGTAAGGATTGTCGGGGTTGCAGTTGAACCACAGTTTTGAACCCGTCACCGAGCATCTCGCTACCGCCTGTTCCACGAAGCTTCGCGGCATCAGCGCCGTTTCGTCCATCAGCACCCCCGCCAGCGTCACGCCCTGTATCAGCGATGCCGAACCCTCGTCCTTGCCGCCGAACAGATAGTACCTGTTGCGCCGACCGCCGAAATCCACGTCCATGTAGTTTTTCGAGAGGTTCTCCGTCACCATGAAACCCAGCTTTTCAGCCCATTTCAGCAGTTCGGTCAGCAGATTTCTCCGCAGGCTGACTATCGTCTTGCCGCACAGCCCGAAATTCCTCTTGTCGAACCGCCCCATCGACCACATCATAAAACTCAGCGACATACAGCTTGTCTTGCCCGACCTCACCGCCCCGTCACAGATGATGCCGTCATACCCGCGATATTTCGCGTTGCTCCACCAGCGGAAGAGGAATTTCTGCTTTTCCGAAAAGGTCAGCCCGCCTCGCTTTTCATCAGCCATCGCGCTCACCGCCCGTTTTTTCAGCCACATCGCTTATCTCCTGCGAACCGCTGTACACCGCGTCCAGAAATTCCTGCGCCGCCGAAACTTCCTTAAGTTCAGGGTCAAGTTCCACCAGCTTTTCAAGGGCTTTCTGCCTGTCAAAGAACTTCATCTCGACTCCCCCGCCCTTTACGCGCTTTATCTCAGCCACATTGAAAAGGTCTGCTCTCAGCACTTCTTCCCTCGTCAGTTCCTCCGCAAATACCAGCGCCGCCGCATCATTTATACTGCCGAACGCCAGCCGCGAAAGCCCCGTCTTCACATAGCAGAGGGTCTGTGTGTCCTCGCTGTCCAGCTTGTTTATCTCCCGCTTGACAGCCGCACTCGCCAGCAGGTCGGCTTCTATCTGCTTCGCCTCAGCGGGTTCAGCCCCAAGCCTCACCGCCGTTTCCGAACCGTTTCGCGTCCTCACGAACATCTTTGCAAATGTCTTCGGTGAGATCTTCATGTCACATCACTCCATTCTTTTTTCTGTGAAGAGAACTTTGCGTTTTCGCTTCTCGCAAAAGTCCTTTCACTAACACCCTTTTTGACCCCAAAAGTTGTACGTTTTTGTACGACTTTTAATAAAATATGTCTAAAATAAATGAAAAAACAGAAGTTTAACTAAACCGCACTCCTAAAAAATAGTCACCCTATCCAAAGAAACGACATGCAAATGTAAATAATTCAAAAGATATGATCAGAAATATCCCCCCGAAAATGACCTCCGCCGCACTCCCGCCAAAATAGTTAAATCATCAAAATATATACCGTCCTATTGCAAAAAAATAACTGCTGTGCTATAATTTAACTGAGGCGGTCTGCCGCCCGAAAGTTCGCAGAATATATCAGTAAATGAAAGGGGTGCGCATATGTACAGTATCAAAGATCTCCCTGCGGAAGTCAGCGATCTCCGCGAGGTTCACGGCTGTGGCTACGAGATAAAAGACGTTCTGACTCTGCTTTCAAATATGATGGCTGAACTGAAAGCCCTCGAAGAATGCCGGCAGCTCAAAAGCTGGAACAAGGAGTTCACCAAGCCCGAGCCATATCGTAAAACACGCCTGCGTGCCGCCCGCACGAACGGCTATAACGCTGACGATGTACAAAAGCTGGTAAAAAAGCTGGACGATAAGATAACTCAGATGCGCCTTAAGCTGGATGTCGAACGCGACAAGAAAAACTGGAATCAGGAGTGGCAGAACGACCGATGAACCCCTCGCCCGCTTGCACAGGGCAAGGGTCGGATATATGGGTAAACCATGATAAATGAAGGGAATGGTAAAAAATGAAAACAAACAAGTTGATGGCTATCCTCTGCGCGGCTGTGCTGACTGTCGGTATGTCAGCCTGCGGCGGCAAAAAAGAGGAAGAAAACAAAAAAACAGCCGACAATAATTCATCGGCTTCCGAAAAGAAAGAACAGTCAAGTGCTGAAACCACCGAAAACTCAGGCAGCGAAGATGTTCTGTCAAAACCCTTTGAAACTTCCTGTGACGGCTCCGCGAAGGTCACTGTATCGGGCGACAAGTTCATGGTCGGCGGCAAGGAACTTTGGTTCAACGGCGTAAATACTCCGTGGGATAAGTGGAACGACTTCGGAGGCGGCTTCAACTTCACTTTCTGGCAGGAACATTTCGAGAAACTCCACAATGCGGGCGTAAACGCCTGCCGTATCTGGATAAGCTGTAACGGCGATGTGGGCATGATGATATCCCCCGACGGCACTTTTGAGGGCGCTACCACTGCCCACTGGGAAGACCTCGACAGCCTGTTCATGCTGGCTGAAAACTATCAGATATACGTAATGGCAACAGTGCAGTCATTTGACCACTTCAAAGACACCAACCAGAATTATGAGGCTTGGCGCACACTTATACAGTCCACCGAACACACCGATGAATATGTGGATAACTACATAGTCCCGCTGGTGAAGCGCTATGATGCCTGCGACTACCTCTGGTCGGTAGACCTCTGCAATGAGCCTGACTGGATAATCGAAAACTCCGAGTGCGGCAAGCTGGACTGGCTGTCGCTGGAACAGTATTACGCAAAGGCTTGCTCTGCCATACACGCAAATTCCGATGTGCTGGTCACCGTCGGCATGGGCATGATAAAGTATAACTCCGATAAGCAGAACGGCAACAAGATATCCGATGAAGAACTGCAAAGCCTTGATATCGGCAAATATGACAGTTCCCTCGCCTATGTTGACTTCTGGTCTACCCACTGGTATGACTGGATGATACCCAACTGGGGCACCATCTACGAAAACACCCCCGAAGAATTCGGGCTTGAAACTTCCAAACCCACCGTTATCGGTGAACTCCCCGCTAAGGGCAAGGACGGCTACGATATCTCGAACGTCTACGAAACTGCCTATAACAACGGCTATCAGGGCGTTTTCGCATGGAAATCCAGCGGTTCGGACGACGGCTGCGGACTCTGGCCCGATATCCAGCCCGCCATTGAAAAGATGATGACTGTCTGCGAAGACAGGATATTCCCGCTGGGCAAAAAATAACAGCAAAGCGCACCCCGCAAGAGGTGCGCTTTACTATTTCTATCAAATCACTAAATCTGGCGGCAAAATACTATTCATCATGCACAATGATAGGCTTTACTTGTTGCATTTTTAATGTAATTGTGTTATAATTTTTATAACAAACTACTCTTTTTTTCTAAAATAAAGGAGGGAAAAAATGCCTTTTACCACTCAATTCAAAGTTGTCATGTACGCCTCGTCGATACTCATCGGTATCACGGGCATACTGTTCACAATTCTCAACCGCCGTACCGAAAAACAGCAGAACAAGATATATCTTGCACTGCTGATAATGGTGGTCTGCAACTGTATATCGGAGATAATCGCCGCAGTCGCTACCCCCTACTGCGCAGTTTCATCAAACGCCGCCCTTGCAGTCAGGTTCGGGCATTTCACCTATTTTCTGATACATGCACTCATCTCACCGATGTTCTACCTGTACGTGCTGTCAGTCTGCGGCGCGAACCTCAGCGGCAAGCGAAAACGCTATATCATCAGCTTCATACCTGCACTGATATTTGAGTTGATGGTGGTCTTCAATCCCGCTACCAAGCTGGTCTACTACTACGACCGCAATATGGAATACCACCGCAACTGGGGACTTATGCTCATATACGCCGAAGCGGGGCTTTATATGATGATGGCGGTATTCATGCTGATGTTCTCGTGGAGGGCGCTGAATACAAAGCGCCGCACAGCACTCATATACTTCTTCTTCATTGTGCTGATAGGTCTGAGCGTTCAGCTTTATAACTATGACCTCAGAACAGAACTTCTCAGCGAGATAGTCGCCATGCTGGGCGTAATGATATCCATTGAGATAGAGGACGACCGGATCGATGCAGGCATGGGCATCTATAACCGCCGCGCCCTCACCGCTGATATGAATACCTATATCATCAGCGGCAGAAACCTCTACCTGCTGTGCGTGAAGATAACCAACACCGAGATAATCAAACGCGCCACAGGTTCGGATAATACCGATGCACTTTCAAAACTGGTGGCTGAATACCTGCGTACACTGGTGCCGCGATATTATGTCTACAGCACCAGCCCCGATACTTTTATGGTCACCCTTATGGACAGCGATGAGCAAAAAGCTGTCTGTCTGGCTGGCACCATCTCCGAGCGCTTTGAACAGCCCTGGAGGATAGGCGATAACGAATTTCCGCTGAAAGTCATGCTGATGGCTGCAGATGTCCCCGACCGTATACATACTGTTAACGATGCCCTTTACATGGCTGACAGCCCTGTTCCCAAAAAGCTGGATAAGAATATCCTCACAGGCTCAGACCTGGACTACCTGCTTCGCCGCGCCGCTGTCGAAAGCGCCGTGACAAAAGGACTGAGCGAACACTTCTTTGAGGTATTCTATCAGCCCACTTACTACGTGCAGGAAAACCGTCTGCATGGTGCAGAAGCACTGATACGCCTGCACGACCCCGAACTCGGCAACCTCTTCCCCGATGAATTCATACCCATCGCTGAACAGATAGGTCTTATCGATGAGGTCGATGACTACGTACTGCGCGAGGTCTGCGACTTTATCAGGAGCGGTGTGCCGAAGAAATACGGCATGGACTGCATCAATGTGAACCTTTCGGTGCTCCAGTGCATGCAGCCGAATTTTGCCGACCACATCGCAGGCATAGTCGAAGAGTACGGCATCGACAAACACATGATAAATTTCGAGATAACCGAGTCCATAGCCGCCAGCGACTACATCACCCTCAGCAGGGTGGTTCGCACCCTTAAAAAACAAGGCTTCAAATTCTCAATGGACGACTACGGCACAGGCTACTCAAATATGCAGTCGATATTCAGGCTGGATTTCGATATCGTAAAGATCGATAAAAGCATTCTGTGGAGCGCCGAAAAAGGTCAGCTCGGTCAGATAATACTCGACAGCAGCGTGCGCATGATAAGACAGATGCGCCGCAAGATACTTGTCGAGGGCGTAGAGACCGAATACCAGCTGCAAATACTCCGCGATATGGGCGTAGATTACGCACAAGGCTACCTCTTCTCCCGCCCGATATCAAAGCGCGATCTCATCGAACTTCTCGAAAAGCAGGCTTAAAGCATAATTTTGCTATCCCGCCGCAACACGCCTGACACTGTTTCGCACGAAAGATAACAGGACCGCAATAAGCAAACAAAGCACCCGTTCCCAATTTCAGGGAACAGGTGCTTTTTATTGTCAGCACACAATTCTTCCGACCATGCCAACAATTATGAATTGTGAATTACTCCGAAAGCTCCGCCCATTCGTCCATCATCTCGTCAAGTTCGGTGCGCTTTGCTTCCAGCAGATTGCACTTCTCGGTCATCAGACCGTAATTTGCCGCCACTTCGGGGTCTGCTATCTCGTTTTCAAGGTTGAAAATGTCCACCTCAGCCTGCTCGATAAGTTCTTCCAACTCCTTGACCCTCGCGCGGCGCTTCGCATCAAGAGCGCGCTGTTCCTTGCTTCGGTAACTTATGGCTTTCTGCTCACGCTTGTCCTGCTCAGCCTGAATGCGGCGCTGTTCTGCCGCCTGCTCTGCCGCTTTCGCGCCCGCCACACTGACAGCTTCCGCGTAAGCATCAAAGTTGCCCTCATAACAGTTGACTTCATCAGCCTTGACCTCAATTATGCGGTCAGCCACCTTGTTTATCAGATATCGGTCATGTGATACCAGTATGATAGTCCCCTCAAACTCAGCCAGCACATCTTCCAGAACTTCTTTCGTGTTCAGGTCGAGATGGTTTGTCGGCTCATCAAGGATAAGCACGTTGCCGCGCGTGTTCGCCATTATCGCAAAGCACAGCTTCGCACGCTCGCCGCCGCTCAGTACCGAAACAGGCTTGAATACGTCCTCGCCCGTCAGCAGTACCGCCCCCAGAGCCTTTCGCGCCTCAGCAGGTGTCATGCTGGGGAAACGGTCTGTCAGTTCATCTATGACAGTGCTGCCCATGTGCAGTATGTTGTGCTCCTGCTCAAAGTAGGATATCTTAACATTACCGCCCCACACTATATTGCCGCGCTCGTGCGGGATAATGCCCTGTATCAGCTTGAGTATCGAGGTCTTGCCGATGCCGTTCGCCCCGATTATGGCGGCATGCTCACCCCGCCTGATGTGCATGTCAAGGCTGTTTATCAGCGTCTTTCTGCTCTCGCCCTCACCCACGACCAGCGGGCAGTCTATCACCTTAACTATGTCCTTAGTCGGCTCGATATCGTATTCCAGCTTTATCTTCGGCGGTCGGGTAAACATCAGCGGCTTGTCGATGCGCTCTATCCTGTCCAGCATATGCTGACGCGATTTCGCCATCTTCGCAGTGGAAGCCCTCGTCTTGTTGCGGACGATGTAATCCTCCAGCTTCTTTATCTCCTCCTGCTGAGCCTCCCACTCTTTCAGCTGACGCTCCGCGTTGTGCTTTTTCTGCACCACATAAGCGGAATACCCGCCCTTGTAGGAGGTCAGCCGCCCCTGTTCTATCTCACATATGCGCGAACATACCTTGTTCAGGAAGTACCTGTCGTGCGAAACTATCAGTATCGAACCCTTGTAGCTTTTGAGATAATCTTCCAGCCACATCAGTGTCGTGAAGTCAAGATGGTTTGTCGGCTCGTCCAGTATCAGCAGGTCGGGGCATTCAAGCAGCAGCTTCGCCAGCGCCAGACGTGTCTTCTCGCCGCCCGAAAGTGATGATATCACCCTGTCACGCGGCACATCGCCAAAGCCCATGCCGTTTAAGATGCGGCTGATGTTGACATCGATGCGGTAGCCGTCATTCGCTTCAAAATATGCCGAAAGTTCGGCATACTCACCGCTGACCACTTCCAGTTCAGCCCCCGTCAGATGTGTCATCTGCTGTTCAAGTTCGTCCATTCGCTTTCGTGCGGTTATCAGCTTGTCGAAAGCCTTGTGCAGTTCCTCGTCAATGGTCGAACTGCTCTCCAGACCGCTGTTCTGCCGCAGAAAACCGATGGTGCAGTTCGATGAAACTTCCACCGAACCCAGCCCGTCATCGGTCTTGTCATAGCCCAGATCGCCCATAAGTATGTTCAGCAGCGTGGACTTACCGCACCCGTTGACACCGATAAGTCCCACAGCTTCGTGGTCTTCGATCACGAGGTTGATGTCTTTCAGCAGCGGCTCGCCGTTAAAATATTTATACAGATGCTCAATTTTTACCAGCATAAAAAACTCCTATACCAAATTTGCGCCGCACTTCGGCGCGGGGCGTAAGCCCTTTTATTTGCAGAACCTCAGCAGCATCTCGCGCATCAGCTTGCATGCAAGGGCAGTGCTCCTGCCGCTGTGATCGTAAGCAGGCGAAAGCTCATTCATGTCAAAGCCCACTACGTTCAGGTCTGACAGCACTTCGATGGCATCGATCAGTTCATCAAAATGCACTCCGCCTGCCTCAGGTGTGCCTGTACCGGGAAATTCAGACGGGTCAAGCACATCGAGGTCGAGTGTGAAATAAACAGGTGCTGCGCCGATATAGCCCACAACTTCATTTATTGTGCGGAAGTCGAACAGGTTCATCGAGGTGTGCTGTTCCATCAGGAAATCCACTTCGCTCTTGTCAGCGCTCCTGATACCGAACTGGAATATCTTTCCGTCACCAAGTATATCGTGACAGCGGCGCATAACGCAGGCATGGCTCAGCTTAACGCCGAGATATTCATCTCTCAGGTCTGCATGGGCATCGAACTGTATTACGTGCAGGTCGGGATACTTTTCAGCCGCCGCACGCACAGCGCCCAGCGTCACCAGATGTTCGCCGCCTATCATGCAGGGTATCTTGCCGTCTGCCAGTATGGCGGCAGTCCTCTCCTGAATGTCCGAAAGTGCCTTTTCGGGCGAACCGAAAGGCAGTTCAAGGTCGCCGCTGTCGAACACCTTTATGTCCAGCAGGTCTTTCATCTGATATACCGAGAATGTTTCTATCCCGAAACTCTCGCTCCTCATCGCCTGACTCGCGAACCTCGTACCCGGTCTGAAAGATGTGGTGCTGTCAAACGGCGCACCGAACATTACTATCTTTGCCTCGTCATACTCGCAGTCACAGCCTATAAAAGTGGAAATATTCTTCTCTAACATAAAAAAACCTCCATACAACTTTTTTCTAAAGAATACGGTTCATAACATGATTATAATATGTATCGTTATTTTCTTTGCAAACCTGATATTCACTTACAATATAATCTGTGAATTCATATAGCTGATTTGGATACTCAATAAAAAGACGAGTAATTAACCCTTCAGATCTAGAAGCAATAGTGTGATGAATACATGTATTATATTTCTTTTTGAATGTATTGAAGTCAATATCAATAAGCCAATACTTTAATTTGCCTTTTCTTTTAAAACGCAACATCTGATAATATCCAAAATTTATATCTACATAAATTTTACCAACTGAAACCTTTAATAATGTCGTATCATAATTTTTTTCATTTAGAATAGTACACACGGTCTTAAATATAGCATTATCGAAATCTGATAATTGATAATCATTTTTATGTTCAACGGTATATTGATCAAAACAATACTTGTATAAAAAACTTGTAACCTGACAGTCGCTTATCGAATCATGTGAGGAATAATCTAAATTAAAATACTCTTTTATTACTGATAATTTGTGATTGACTAACTGAGGCAAATATTTTTGGGCAAGTTTAACAGTATCAATAGTTTCATTAAAGAGTCTTTCATACCCATTTTCAAATAATGCGGTTTGAATAAAAATCATATCAAATCTTCTATTATGAGCAATCAATGGTAAATCACCAATAAACTTTGTGAATAAAGGGAGAACTTCAGAAATACTAGGAGCATCAGAAAGCATTTGATCAGTAATGCCAGTAAGATCAGTTATGGATAATGGAATTTTATATGGAATATTAACAAAACTGTGAAATCTTTCCTTTTCAACATGATCAATATACTTGATAGCACCAATTTCAATAATGTCACAGAAATCAAACTCTAAACCAGTTGTTTCTAAATCAAAAACAACATAATTCGATGGCATTATGCCGCATCTATTAAAGACGTGAATAACTGTAGGATGTCGTTTATAAGATGTACTATTTGAATCTTTTTCTGTAATTGAATCAATGACCCGAAATAAATCATCAAACAACTCACTTTGATGTTCTTTCTCCCATTCAGTCAAAAACTGCCCATTTTCATTTATTTTTTGAACATCTTTGTTTTCAACTAAATCGATTCCATTTTTATCAACATCATCAGTTGTTATTATTTTATTGTAGTTAGATTTACAAGATTGATTATTACTCACTAAAATCCCTCCTTATTTGATGATTAAGACCAAACAAATACTAAAAAATATATTATTTATCCCTACGAATTCTCCAGTATCTCCAGCACATAGTTCGGCAGAGCGAAACAGCCCTTGTGCAGTTCGGTGTTGTAGTAGCGCGTCTTTATGCCCAGCGCATTCCAGCGGTCTGCTTTCAGGTCATAGACAGGGTGCAGGTTCTTCGATGCAAAGCCGAACAGCCAGTGTCCCGACGGATATGTGGGTATATGCGCCTGATACACCATCGTCACAGGGAAGCTGGCACCGATGCGCTTGTGAGTGCGTTTCACCATGTCCACATAGCTGTCGTAGTAGGTGCTTTCGTGCTGGTTTATCAGTATGCCGCTGTCTGTCAGAGCCTTGAAGCAGTTGCCGTAAAATTCCTTCGTGAACAGCCCTTCACCCGGTCCGAACGGGTCGGTGGAGTCAACAATTATCAGGTCATACTCGTTCTGCTTTCTGCGCACGTATTTCAGTCCGTCCTCAAAAAACAGGTGAACTCTCGGGTCATCGAACCTGCACGCAGTCTGCGGCAGAAATTCCTTGCAGACCTGCACCACCTGTTCGTCTATCTCGACCATATCAATATTTTCAACCGACTGATACCTGGTCAGTTCCCGCACAGTGCCGCCGTCACCCGCGCCGATGACCAGCACGTTCTTTATGTCGGGGTTGACCGCCATCGGCACAGCCGTGACCATCTCATGGTAGATATATTCGTCCTTTTCGGTCAGCATGATGAAGCCGTCAAGCACCAGCACCCGCCCGAATTCGTAGGTGTCGAACACATCTATCTCCTGATAATAGCTTTTGCCCGAATAGAGCTGTTTCTTCACTTTTATTGTGAAATTAACATCATCAGTATGCTTTTCTGTAAACCAAAGATCCATTTTAATCCTCTCTTTTTCTGTTTATTTCAGACGATGACGGTCAATAGGTGCGATAGCCTATCACCGCGTAGTATCCGCCGTCATTTTTTCCGAAGCCGATGCCGTAGTCATACAACCCATCGTTTCTGTCTTTAAATTTCAGGTCGTACATTTCGGTGAAGTCATGACCTGCGCCTACCTCGTCAGCCATATCGGCAAGCCAGTCCAAAGACTTTCCCGTGGGGGGCGAAATTTCGCACTTTCCCGCAGGATAAGCCTTTTCAAGGAATTTCTGCGGGTCATCTATGCCGCTCACCCAAAGCCGCACATAACTGTCCAGCCATGTGTCACAGATGAACCGTTCTGCCGTCACATCATCGGGCAGTTCCATGTCAAGTATGCGTTCGGCATAGCTGATGCGTTCATCGTCAAATTTGTCCCAGTCCTTGTGATACTGCCGCCTTACCGAGATCATTGAATAGATCATCAACCCAAAAAACAGCACGACCGCCACGATAAACGCTGTCAGACAGCCCCGCAGTTTCTTCCATTTGGGTCTGTAATAATTGGGTCTGTAATAATTTTCATTCATTTCCATCTCAGCCACCTAATCCTTAGATGCGAACAGCTTTGCCTTAAAACCGCCGCCGTCCCTGTAAAATGCCGCATAATAGTAGTCAAAACGCTTCACACCGCCGCTGTTTACGTACTCGCATCGGAATATTTCTTCCGCACTTTCGGGCTTTTCGCCGTCATAATCGAGATCGTAACTGCCGCTCAGCGCACTCACATCGACAGTTTCATATTTTCCGTCAAAGCAATCCTCCATGAACTCCTGCGGCGGTTCGGTATCCCTCAGCCAAAGCTGATAGCAGTAGTCGCCTGCCGCGTGACTGACTGTCAATTTTTCAGGCGATGAACTTCCGCCAATCGTGATGCCCATTTCGTCTTTCAGCCTATTTATTTCGCTGTCACCGAAGTTTGTGTACTCTCGGTAAGCGTCCCGCAAAGTGAACGCCGCCACGATATTCGCCCCGACCACAAACAGCACCGCCGCCGCTGTCAAACCGACTGCGGCTGTTATGATCGGCTTTTTGTATCTCTTTAGTATCATCGTTATCTCCTGCATTTTTGTTTAATATATTATGACTATCCCTTTAGCACACCAACTAAAAATGCGGTGAACAAAAGGATAATTGAGCGCCATACGCCAAGAACCCTAAGTTCTGTATAGCCGCTGTTTTTATGGTGTGTCAGCGGGATAACCACATAATATATTTCTATCTTATTTCAATGGTCATCGACCATCTGCCGCCTTTCAGGGGAACGCGGTACTTCTCCATCAGCAGAGGTCCGCAGGAATTTGAACCCACGCCTGCCATCGCAAAGTCGGCGCAAAGCACCGAATATCCGCACTTTTCAAGTTCAAAGCGATGCCGCTTCGATGCCAGTTCCTCCTGCGTGTACTCACTCAGGCTGAATGAAAGCCCCTCAGCCGAAGTAATGACTATCTCATTCCTGCCGCCGCTGACTTTCAGCCGCTTTGTACCCCAGTGTGAACCGTTCTCCTGCGGGCGCAGATAAGGCTCATACAGCTGACCGATCTTTGCGCTGTGATCGCCGTACCAGCAAGCCTGATGCTTGTCGATGTAACTTTCGGTCGGTCCATAGCCCCGATAATCCGCCGTATCATAGGCTTTATCGAGAAACAGCCTCAGCCCGAACCGCGGCAGGACTGTCAGCTTTTCGTCATCTGCATCAAGGCTTGCGGTAATTGTCAGCCTGCCCTCACCGTCAATGCGGTACTCGGCATCGACCCGCGCGAAAGGTGCGAAAATACTGCGTCCGTAAGCGGTCTTTGCGCGTATCACCGCACAGCCGCCCTCGCGGGTAAGCACCGTTTCGTAGACTTTCACGGCAGGTGAACGCATGTACAGCCTGTCCCAGTCGCCGCGCATGGTGTCGTTGTCGGTGGGTGCGCGGAAGAAGTTGAACGCCATCGGCTTTTCCAGAATGTTTCCGTCCCGCTCTATCACCGTGAATTCGGCTTTTCTGCGGTCAAACACGAACCTCGCGCCGCCCGCTCTCACTTCAAAAGTCAGCCCGTTTTCAATTACATCTTCCACATTGGCAGAAGTCTTTGCGGGCGAAATATCTTCCTCAGACAGCAAAAATTGGTCAAAGCAAACCTCGTGACCGTCACGCCTGTCATTCAGCGTGAATTTTATGCTGTCCCCCGAAATATCATCGGGCAGAACGATCTTGCACTCGCCCTCAGGCGGCAGTTCAAAGCCTATGACTTCGCCGTTGACGCGCAGTTCATAGCGCTCTTCCGCACTCACAAAATGCAGTTTTGACTGCATGTAAAATTCGCCGCCGCGCTTCACCACCCGCACAGGGCGGTATACCTGTTTTACCTCCAGCAGACCCGTGTGCGGCGTTCTGTCAGGGTAAACCAGACCGTCACAGCAGAAATTGCCGTCATCGTGCAGTTCACCGAAATCGCCGCCGTAGCCGTATTTTACGCCGTTCTCGTCCTCACCTACAGGGAATGCGTGGTCGCACCACTCCCACACCAGCCCGCCGATAAAGCGGTCATCGGACATAAACATCTGCATGTAATCTTCCATATCGCCCGAACTGTTGCCCATAGCATGGCTGTACTCGCAAAGTATGAACGGGCGCTTCTCACCCTCTTTTTGCAGGAACTCCTGCATGCCCTCAACAGAGGTGTACATCTCGCTCACCACATCAAGCACGTCATCGGGTGTACTGTCAAGGCAGTGGGTGCTTTCGTAGTGGACGGGGCGCGTGCTGTCAAGGGACTTGACAAGCTGTGCGCCCTCGCGGAAATTCGTCCCCCAGCCGCTCTCGTTGCCCAGCGACCAGAAAGCCACGCATGGTCGGTTGATATCCCGCTTCACCAGCAGTCGATGCCTGTGCAGTATCCCCTCGCGGAACATGGGGTCACTCGCTGTCAGCGCGATGCCGTTGTAAGTGCCGCCCTCTCTGTCCCAGCGCAAATTCTGGTAAACGTTGACACAGCCGTGACTCTCAATGTCAGCTTCGTCTATCACATAGAAGCCGTACTCGTCACAAAGTTCGTAAAAGCGCGGTGCATTGGGGTAATGCGAAGTCCTCACCGCGTTGATGTTGTGTGCTTTCATCAGTTCAAGGTCGCGGCGCATCTTCGCTTCATCGGCATAGTATCCCGTGTCGGGGTAGCTGTCATGGCGGTTCACGCCGAATATCTTGACTTTCTTCCCGTTGACAGTAAACACGCCGTTTTCTATCTTAACTGTCCTGAAACCCACCCTGTCATATATGACTTCATCATCAGTTTTCAGCACCAGTGTGTAAAGATACGGGCATTCCGCTGACCAGAGCTTTGGTTCGCCAATTTTTGCGTTAAAAGCACTTTCCTCTTCCGCCTTGCCGCCGCAGATAAGAGTGTCGCCGTCATACAGTTCCACCACAGCAGAAGCCCCTGTGACTTCAACTTTGATCTCGCCCGACATATCTGCACAAACGCGGTAATTATCCACCGTTCCCGCAGGTCTGCTGAGCATGTATACATCGCGGAATATGCCCGAAAGTCGGAACTTGTCCTGGTCTTCGAGATAAGTGCCGTCACACCACTTCAAAACCACGCAGACAATAGAGTTTTCGCCCTCGTGCAGATGTTCGGTCAGGTCGAACTCGGTCATGCGGTGTGATACCTGCGTGTAGCCGACAAACCTGCCGTTGACAAACAGATACAGACAGCTGTCAGCGCCCTCGAACACCAGTATTTTCGACATTCCGTCAGACTTGTTCAGATAACTCCTGCGATAGACCCCAACGGGAATATCATCGGGCACAAAAGGCGGGTCAAAGGGAATGGGGTAGTTGACATTTGTGTACTGCGGCTTGTCGAAGCCGTGAAGCTGCCAGTTTGACGGCACAGGAATGCGCTTTGTAAAGGGCATTTCGGTGAAGCGGTCGGGCAGGTCGATGACACTGTCGAAATACTCAAACTCCCACTCGCCGTTCAGAAGTTCCAGCCGCTCGGACTTTTCACGCGGCGTTCCGATACGCTGTGTCGGCGCAAACGGCACAAAGTACGCACGAGGCGCAAGAGTGCCTTTTTCCTGCACAGCAGGGTCTTCATGAAGCGTAAGAAAACTCTTTGGCGAGCTTTTTTCAGCAGTCTGCGAAATGTTCATATGTCGTTCCTCCTTGTAGAGAGTTTATTGTTATCTTTTATCATACCATATTTAAAACCGTTTTTCAATACAGAATATTCACTTCTTTTTTAACAATATGAACTTTTTGCACTTGCAAGCATCGTGCAGCAGCTTTTGTGCGTTACAAAAGGGAGATGTTTTCAAACTGCGCAGCGGAGGGTACAGTTTGCCGCTTATCACGCCGAAACTCCCGCAAAACGCCATTCTTCCGCCCCTGCCAATAATTTTGTATTATGACTATCTCTTTAGCAGACCAACTAAAAAGTGCGGTAAACAAAAGGATAATTGAGCGCCCATACGCCAAGAACCTTAAGTTCTGTATAGCCGCTGTTTTTGTTGTGTGTCAGCGGGATAACCACATTTTGAATTATGGATCAACATGAATATTCCGCATGAAGCACTCATATTATTACTTAGCAGACCCTATTTCAAGAAACAGGAGGTATTTATAATGTCGAACGAATTGAAACTCACTGCCGATACAGTCTGCGTGACGGAAAAACTGCTGGATACCACTGAGGAACTCCCGCTGGAAAGGGACTTCGTACTGCCCGATTATTTCCCCGATGTCTTCCGTATCCTCAGGTGTACCGTCGAACCGCGGCTCGACTCCCAGACAGTCACCGCCGATAAGCTGACTTTTGAACTTACAGCAGTTATCCGCGTGCTTTACCTGACTGAGGGCAGCCGCCGCATCAACTGCGCCGAACAGGACGTTGAACTTTCCCGCACAGTCGAACTATCAGCCGACTGCCCCGCCCCCGAAGTCACCATCGACCTCGCCGCAAGAGGTGTCAGCTGCCGCGCTAAGGGAAGCCGCCGCATCGCCGTTCGCGGAACTGTATGCGCGGCACTGAAAGTCTGCTGTACCCGTGAAAAAACAGTGCTGACAGGCGGCAGCGGGTGCGGCATTCAGCTGAGAAAACAGACCGTCACCTGCCCCGTCAAACGGCTTACCGCATCAAAGCGCATAACTGTCATTCAGCAAACATCTATGCCCGAAGATAAACCCGCAGTCGGCACTGTGCTGAGAACAGGCTGTGTCATTTCCCGCAGTGAGTGCAGAACTGTGGCGGGTAAACTTGCTGTCAAGGGCGAAGCCGAACTTGAAGTGCTTTACGCCTGCATTGACAAAACAGGTGAGGACTGTGTCCAAACGCTGAAATTCACACTGCCTTTCAGCCAGATAATCGACATGGAGGGCGTTGACGACAGCTACAGGGTCAGCGCTGAGGTCACACCGGCGGGGTGCAGTCTTATGGCAGGAAGCGGCGAAGAAAAGACCGCCGAATGGGAACTGACGCTGAATGTCTTCTGCGCCGCCGAAAAAACAGGCACTTCTGTCTATGTGACAGATGCTTTCTCCACCGAATATGAGTGCTTCCCCGATGACATAGCCGAGATACCCGCAGGTCAGGCAGACAGCACGACCCTTTCAGCCAACGCCGAATGCACCCTCACCGCCCCCGACGGCACAGTGGGAATGGTCTGCGACTGTTCAGCAGAATGCGGCAGACCCACCATCAGAAAAGAGGACGGCAAATACCTGCTGACAGGCAGTGTGACCTGCGCAGTCATGGGCGAGGGCAGTGAAGGCGGCATCTTCTGCACTGAGGGTCAGTGCGCCTACGAAGCCGAACTGCCCGCCGCCGACAGCAGTGTGCTGACCGAAGCAAACGCCGCAGTCACAGGCTGTTCCTACTATCTCGGCGAGGGCGGAAGCATTCGCGTGCGCACAGATGTCCGCATCTGCTGTAAGACGGTCAGCGGCGGCAAAGTAAAGCTGGTCAGCAGTGTAAAAATGGACGAAGAAAAACCTGCCTGCCGCGACAACAGCTGTGCCATAAGGCTGTGCAGATGTGTCGGCGGCGAAGATATCTGGGACATAGCCAAACGCACCCGCACCTCAGTCGAAGCCATCTTAGAGGACAACGAACTTGACAGCGACACCACCCCCGCAGGAATGGTAGTTATTCGTAATTCATAATTCATAATTATTGACATGAACAGAAGTTCTGCATTGTTATCGTAGGGCGGGTGGCTTGCCCCCGCCGTTTTGACCCACAACCACAAGCAAAAACAACAAACAAAAACAACATACCCACGCAAAGCATCGTGGCATAACAAAGTTCTGCCCATGCCAAAGAGCGACCCGCGCCCCGTTATCGCGGAAGTGAACAACGCCGACGCAGTCGCGCACGAACGAAGCGATAACCCTTCGGGCGCGGCGGAGCGCAACATCAGCAAAGCTGATGTTTGGGGTATTGGGGTAACGTTGACTGCATCGAACGTGGTCAGCCCCAATTTAAGATATGTAATAAGGCAAAGCCCGAAAAACATGCCAAAGAGCAAGAGCTTTTTGCGCCTTGACCGTAGTGAACAAAACGACCCGTAGGGGCGTTTTGCGAACGAAGCGTCAAGCCTGACGCGCAAAAAGGCTTGCGTGGGGGTATGGGGGCTTCGCCCCCATTTAAGATTAGGAGTTAACATGAGTGATATTTATGGTGAGATAGCCCGTCGGACGGGCGGAGATATTTACATCGGTGTGGCAGGTCCTGTGCGCACAGGTAAATCAACGTTTATAAAGAGGTTCATGGAACAGCTGGTTATACCAAATATCGGCAGTGAGTACAGGCGCGAACGTGCGCAGGACGAACTCCCGCAGTCGGCAGGCGGCAGGACGATAATGACCACCGAACCGAAATTCATACCCGAAGAAGCCGTCAGCATAACACTGGACGGCGGCGCACAGTTCTCGGTAAGGCTGATAGACTGCGTTGGGTACATAATACCGTCTGCACAAGGGTATATAGAGGAGGAAGCCCCCCGCATGGTGATGACCCCCTGGTTCGATACCGAGATACCGTTCAATATGGCGGCAGAGGTCGGTACAAGAAAGGTCATAACCGAACATTCGACAATAGGACTGGTGATAACCACAGACGGTTCTTTCACAGACCTTCCCCGCGATGAGTACGAAGAAGCGGAAGAAAGAGTCATAAACGAACTGAAAGCCATAGATAAGCCGTTTGTGGTTCTCATGAACACAGCTGAACCAAGATCCCCACGCACTAAGGAGATGTGCGCCGCGCTTGCCGAAAAGTACGGCACTGAGGTCATGCCCGTAAACTGCCTTGAACTCGATGAAGATGATATCAAAGGCATCATGGCGAACCTGCTGTACTCTTTCCCCGTAAGGGAGATAGGTATAGCTATGCCCGAATGGGTCAACACGCTGGGCAAGGGTCACTGGCTGAAAGAGTCGGTGTTCAGCCACATACGCGAAGCGGCTGAGGGCGTGCAGACCCTTCGGCAGATAGCGGATTGTGCCGAAGTGATAGGCGGCTGTGAGTATGTAGAAAGGTGTACCGTGAGGAACATCGATGCGGGAAACGGTTCGGCTGTGATAGAAGCACAGCTTTACAGCGAACTTTTCTATCGTGTGATAGGTGAAGCTACAGGTCTTGAGATAAAGGGGGAGAACGAACTCCTGCCGCGAATACTCGAACTTGTGGAGATACGCCGCAAGTTCACAAAATACCGCGATGCCATCGCACAGATGGAAAGCACAGGCTACGGCATAGTGATGCCCGAATTATCAGAACTCAGCCTTGAAGAACCCGAAATAATCAGACAAGGCGGCAAATACGGCATACGCCTTAAAGCACAGGCACCCGCCATACATCTTGTAAGAACAGAGATAAACACCGAAGTCGCGCCAATAGTCGGCAGTGAAAAGCAGTCGGAAGAACTGGTGATGTACATGATGAGCGATTTCGAGAACAGCCCCGACAAGATATGGGAGTCGAACATTTTCGGCAAATCCCTGCACGAACTGGTCAGCGAGGGTCTTTACACCAAGCTGTCAAAACTGCCCGATGATGCCCGCATGCGCCTGAAAGAAACCATCGAGCGCATGATAAACGAGGGCTGTTCGGGTCTGATATGCCTTATCCTGTGATGTCCTGAAATTTATGTCGTATGATATAAGCCGCGCATTTTTCCCGAATGCGCGGCGCTGTGATATGTACGGCGGATAACTCCCGCCGTTTTTCTGACTGAACAAGGAGAGCGCGCTCCCCCTGTTATGAGGTCAGTTGCAGCCGCAGCCGTTATTGCAGCCGCAGTTGTTCCCGCCGCAGCAGCCGCAGCCTGCCATGCCGATGATGAGGATAAGAATGATGATCCACCAGTAATTTGATCCGAAGTTCATAGTATTTTCTCCTTTTGGGTCTTATTTAAGGCTTCGTGAACCTTATGGTATATATTATGTGAATCGGGGAAAAGTGTGACAGCGCAGGAGGAAGTTTATTTTTTTATGTGGTTATCCCGCTGACACACCACAAAAACAGCGGCTATACAGAACTTAAGGTTCTTGGCGTATATTTTTCCCCCGCCGCAGGCGGGGGAAAAATATACAACGCTCAATTATCCTTTTGTTTACCGCATTTTTAGCACACCACCAAAAAATACCTTTATAACAAGGAAAGATAAACGCAAACTATATTCAGTTCCCGATATAACATCGCTTATTTTGGTGTGTCAGCGGGATAACCACATATTTTTTTGACTGATGCGCCTGCACGTTCGGCAGACATATTCGGCGCTGCGGCTGAATAGCTTTTGTATCACGGGCGATACTTTCATAGGAGGTGCTTTTTATATGGACAGACAAACAGATATATACAAGCAGACTATCCGCAGTGCCGCTGGACTGGCGGGTCAGTGGGGACACACCTATCTTGGTACGGAACATCTCCTGCTTGCACTGACAGCCTGCGGCGGTGCGGCAGAAGCTGTTCTCTCACGGTACGGTGTGACTTATGAAAAAGTGTCTGATGAGATAGAAGAACTCATCGGCAGAGGTACGCCCTGCATGACCACCGAGAACGCCAAGACCCCCAACGTAAAAAGGGTGCTGGAAACAGCAGGTCAGATGGGCGGCGCAAGTGTTGGCAGTGAGCATATCCTTGCGGGGATACTCAGGCGCGGCGACTGCTGCGGCGTGCAGATACTCAAACGCCTGCACGCCGACATGCGCAGAATGTCAGCAGACTGCCTTTCGGGGAACCGCCGCGAACTCCGACCGCTGATGCGCCTGAAAACTCTGCCAAAGTTCGGCAGAGAACTGACCGACCCGACCGTCTGCCTTAGCTTTGACCCGCTGATAGGCAGAGATAACGAGTTGAAACGGGTCATGGAGATACTTTGCAGGCGCACCAAGAACGACCCCTGTCTTGTGGGCGAAGCAGGCGTCGGCAAGACCGCCGTAGTCGAGGGTCTTGCAGTTAAGATAGTTTCAGGCAGTGCTCCCGCACCGCTGGCTGACAAACGCATATTCGCCCTTGACCTGACACTCCTGCTGGCAGGCGCAAAATATCGCGGCGACTTTGAAGAACGCCTTAAAGCATGCCTTGATGAAGCCGAACAGACAGGCGGCTGTATACTGTTTATAGATGAGATACACAACATCATGGGCGCAGGCGCGGCTGAGGGTGCCATAGATGCGGCAAATATCCTGAAACCCGGTCTTGCGCGCGGCAAGATACAGGTCATCGGCGCGACCACTTTTGAGGAATACCGCCGCACCATCGAACGTGATGCGGCTATGGACAGACGTTTCAGCAAAGTGGTAATAGAAGAACCCGATGAAGACAGCACTTACGATATGCTCAGAGGTCTTAAAGGCAGGCTGGAAGAATTTCACGGGGTCAGCATAAGCGATGATATATGCAGATACGCAGTTACTCTGAGCGGACGCTTCATGCGCCATAAGCACTTTCCCGATAAAGCCATCGACCTGCTTGATGAAGCATGCAGCGCCCGCAAGCTGGCGGCAGGTAAGAAAGAGGGTCTTGACCGCGCATTTGAGCGCTATATCACAGGCAAGTCCGACAGGAGCGAGTACCTCGATGCAGTGGCTAAAGCACGCAGGCTGACAGTTCTCGACCGCTCCACTCTCGAACAGGTCGCGTGCAGGTGTACAGGTTCAAACTGTGCGGCGGCAGATGACGAGGAGCGCAAACGCCTGAGAAGTCTTGAAAAAAGGCTGAACAGCAAGGTCATCGGACAGGAGAAAGCGGTCTTGGCGGTGGCAAGGGCTGTAAGACGGCGCAGACTCGGACTCAGGCGCGGCAGAAGACCTGTGGGAAGTTTTGTCTTCGCAGGCAGCGCAGGCGTTGGCAAGACCATGCTCGCACGCGAACTTGCATGCCTGCTTTACGGCGAAGACTGCCTGATAAGGCTCGACATGAGCGAGTATATGGAAGCACACAGCGTATCAAAACTGCTGGGCGCACCTGCGGGGTATGTGGGCTATGAAGACGGCGGCAGACTCATAGAACTGATACGCCGCAAGCCTGCGGGCGTTCTGCTTTTTGACGAGATAGAAAAAGCCCACCGCGACATTTTCGGCATACTGCTCCAGATGCTTGAGGAGGGCGTGGTCACCGATAGCCTTGGCAGGCGCGCAGACCTCAGCGAAATGACCGTCATACTCACTACCAACGCGGGCGCGGCAGACCTCGCAGAACGCAAAACAGCAGGCTTCGGAGAACGTGATAAAACTCTGCAAAGTGAGATGGAAAAGGCAGTGCGGCAGGTGCTCACCCCCGAACTTCTCAGCCGCATGGACGATATCATCGTCTTTGAGCCGCTCTCGCGCGACAGTCTTTGCCTTATCGCAGAGGGCGAGTTTGAAAAACTCCGCGAGAGGGTCAGCGCAATGGGTCATACCTTAGAAATATCCCCCGAATGCGCCTCATTTGCGGCTGACAGATGCCTTGAACGAAAAGGCACAGCCCGCGATATAAGGCGTTTTGCCGAGCAGGAAGCCGAGGATATCATCTGCGACCGCATTCTTGACGGCTGTGGACGCGAGATAAATCTTTGCATAAGAGATGGCAGGCTGGCGGCAGAAACAGCGGTACACAACAGCTGAAACGGTGCAACATTATAATATTGTGAATTAATGCAAAACAGATAATAATTATAATGAAGTTTTTGCAATTACATCTTGCAATTTGGCGTAAAATATGTTATGATATACGTTAAGGGATTTTTTTAGAAATTTTACGCACAGCTGTGCGGGATAGGAGATCTAGTATGCCAAAGAAACAGGACATCAATAAGATAATGATAATCGGTTCGGGACCTATAATCATAGGTCAGGCTTGCGAGTTCGACTACTCAGGCACTCAGGCTTGCAAGGCGCTGAGAAATCTGGGTTATGAGATCGTTCTCGTAAACTCGAACCCCGCCACCATCATGACAGACCCCGATGTGGCTGATATAACCTATATCGAGCCGCTGAATCTCGACAGACTCACCCAGATAATCGACAAGGAGCGCCCCGATGCTCTTCTGCCCAATCTCGGCGGTCAGTCGGGTCTTAACCTCTGCTCTGAACTTGACAAGGCGGGCGTGCTGAAAAAGTACGGCGTGCAGGTCATAGGTGTTCAGGTAGATGCCATCGAGCGCGGCGAAGACAGGATAGAGTTCAAGAACGCCATGAAAGAACTTGGCATCGGCATGCCCAAGAGTCAGGTGGCTTACTCGGTCGATGAGGCTGTTAAGATAGCCGAAGAACTTAAGTACCCTGTAGTTCTCAGACCTGCCTACACTATGGGCGGCGCAGGCGGCGGCATGGTATACAATGTTGACGAACTGAAAGTAGTCTGCGCAAGAGGTCTTCAGGCTTCTCTGGTAGGTCAGGTACTTGTTGAAGAGTGCATCTTCGGCTGGGAAGAACTGGAACTGGAAGTAGTCAGAGATGCAAAAAACAACAAGATAACTGTATGCTTCATCGAGAATATCGACCCCATCGGCGTTCACACAGGTGACTCCTTCTGTTCCGCACCGATGCTGACTATCCCCGAAGATGTTCAGAAAGAACTCCAGGAGATGTCCTACAGGATAATCGAATCCATCGAAGTTATCGGCGGCTGTAACTGCCAGTTTGCAAGAAACCCCGAAGACGGCAGGATAGTCGTTATCGAGATAAACCCAAGAACTTCACGTTCTTCGGCGCTGGCTTCAAAGGCTACAGGCTTCCCGATCGCACTGGTATCTGCTATGCTGGCATGCGGTCTTACACTTGATGAGATACCCTGCGGCAAGTACGGCACACTTGATAAGTATGTTCCCGACGGCGACTATGTAGTTATTAAATTTGCAAGATGGGCTTTTGAAAAATTCAAGGGCGCTGAGGATAAGCTGGGCACACAGATGCGCGCTGTCGGTGAGGTAATGAGCATCGGCAAGACCTACAAGGAGGCTTTCCAGAAAGCTATCAGAAGCCTTGAAACAGGCAGATACGGTCTGGGCTTTGCAAAGAATTTCCATGACCTCAGCAAGAAAGAACTGCTGGATAAACTGCGCTTCCCCACCAGCGAAAGACAGTTCGTTATCTACGAGGCTCTGCGCAAGGGCGCTACCATCGAAGAGATACATGAACTGACCAAGATAAAGCACTGGTTCTTAGAGCAGATGAAGGAACTGGTGGACGAGGAAGAGGCTCTGCTGGCTAACAAGGGCGCTGTTCCCGAAAAGAATGTGCTCAAACAGGCTAAGCTGGACGGCTTCTCCGACAGATATCTGTC
>Ga0129310_1000261_pt1 | contig 70501 bp, 59 predicted proteins | sample Go1ome_2_FD_94433 | JGI IMG/M metagenome (GOLD analysis project Ga0129310, IMG submission 94433) | Western lowland gorrila individual fecal microbial communities from Wisconsin, USA - Go1022A metagenome | ecosystem: Host-associated > Mammals > Digestive system > Large intestine > Fecal | place...
GCACGGCTTGCGCTGCCGGCCCAGTAATGGAAACGCCGTCAGCGTTCTGGTCAGGCAGGCCAGGCCGGGCGCACCGCCCGGAGATAAAACGAAGAAACTTCGCAGAGTGGTTTACTCTACGAAAAAATCCGGGCAGTGCGGCAGGGCCGTTTGTTTTTCGGATGCCACTGGGGAGAATTTATATGAGTGCAAACGAAGAAAAGCAAACCCTTGTCAACCGAATCTGGACGGTGATCGGCATTATTCTGTGCTTGATTCTGGCTCCGATTCTCATCATCAACTGTACGCTGCTGTTCCGGGGCTACACCGGCGACGGCAAGGTGCCCACCGTGGGCGGCATTTTCCCCATGATCGTGCTGACCGACTCAATGAGCGGCACCTTTGAATCCGGCGACCTGATCATCTGCCATACCGCTGACCCCGCCGATGTGCAGGTGGGCGATGTGATTTGCTATTACGACCCCATGGGCAACGGCACCACCACCGTGACCCACCGGGTGACCGGCCTGACCACCGACAACAACGGCGGCCTTGCCTGGAACACCAAGGGCGACGCCAACAACACCGAGGACCTTGCCATTGTACCGGCGGAGGATCTGATCGGCGTTTACCAGATGCATCTGGCGGGCGTGGGCAACGTGGCGCTGTTCATGCAGTCCACCACGGGCCTGGTTGTGTGCGTGATCTGCCCCATTCTGCTGCTGGTGGTGTACGATGCAGTGCGCCGCCGCCTGTACGAAAAGAAGGCCGCGCAGGACACCGACGCCCTGATGGCCGAGCTGGAAGCCCTTCGCGCCGAGAAAAAGCGCCAGGACGAAGGCAAGTGACCGGGCGGCAAACGCCTTCCCCTTGAGGGGAAGGTGGCCCGCAGGGCCGGATGAGGTGGAGCGCGAATCACCGCGAGGGCCTTACGGCGGCTATGATGGCGAAAAGCGTCCGTTGTGTTTTGGCACTGCTGGAAGCTGACGGCGGCGGCAAGATGCCACCTCATCAGTCTGCTTGCGCAGACAGCTTCCCCTCAAGGGGAAGCCAAGGGCGCGGCGGGGACAAAAGCCTTCCCCCTGAGGGGAAGGTGGCCCGCAGGGCCGGATGAGGTGGAGCGCGAATCACCGCGAGGGCCTTACGGCGGCTATGATGGCGAAAAGCGTCCGCTGTGTTGCGGCACTGCCATAAGCTGACGGCAGCGGTAAGATGCCACCTCATCAGTCTGCTGTCGCAGCCAGCCTCCCCTCAAGGGGAAGCCAAAGGCGCGGCGGCAAGGGCACTGCACAAACTGAGGTTTGACCCCGGGCGGCCACACCGGGATTGAATATACGAACACCAACCCACAAAAACATGAGCTGCACAGGCCTGCGGGATAAGGGACGGTCTTGGCCGTTCCCCGAACGAGGAATGGCAACGCGCCGGCGGAACGGCGAAGAGCGTTTCTTGTATCGCGGCCCCCGCGCAGCGCACACAAAATGAGAGGAGACGTTTCTCATGAAAAAGAACAAGGCTATGCGCCTGGCCTCTGCCCTGCTGGTGGCTACCCTGGCCACCACCTGTGCCATCAGCGGCACCTTCGCTAAGTATACCACCAAAACCTCCGGCAGTGATAGTGCCCGTGTTGCCAAGTGGGGCTTTACGGATACCACTTCCCAGATCACTCTGGACGACCTCTTTAAGACCTCTTACGACCAGAATGTTCAGGGCAAGGCTGATGTGATTGCTCCTGGTACTACCAACAAGGCCGACTTCAAGTTTGCATATAACACTACCAACAACGGTGCTGAGGCACCTGAGGTTGCTTACAACTTCACTGTGAGCACCGACGGCAGCACGATTGCTGATTCCATCAAGAATAATCCTGACATTCAGTGGAAGCTGGATGATGGCGAATGGGGCACTTGGGATAATATGATTACCGCCATTCAGAAGCTGTCCGGTGCAGAGACCGGTGCCACCAAGCAGTATGCCGCTGGCGAACTGCCTGATGCATTCAAGACCAACCAGCCCCATACTGTTGCCTGGCAGTGGAAGTTCGAAGGCACTGGTGATCAGGATAAGACCGATACCGAGATGGGCAATGCTACTAGCCTGGCAGAAGTAAAGCTGGCAATCACTGTCACCGCCACCCAGGTCGACTAACCCCTATACCTAACCCGCCCGTCTGCATATTGCATCAATGATTTTTCATCCTTTCAATTGATTTAATGTGCAGCATTTTCCCCGCCCTGCCGCTTTGTGGCCTGCGCAGGGCGGGGCTTTTCAGAGTACCGGAGCGGCCAGCCCCCGCTCCGGTGCCGTGAAAAGCCCTTACCTCACCCCAAAGGAGGTTCGCCTATGAGACCCGCCTCGGCCCGGCCCCGGCCGGGTGCGCTGCTGATGCTGAGCCTGGTGCTGTTCGCGTTGGTGGCGCTCACCCTGCCCTATGCCCTGAACATCACCTGGGCGCTGCCCGGCGAAGGCGCCGATCGCCAGCTGACCTACCGCACCAATGCGCTGACCTGGGACAGCGACTCCTGGATCAACGAGGACGGCGCGGTGCAGCTCTCCCTCTTTCACAAACATTACAGCAACGTCAGGGGCGAAACCGGCAAGGTGGTCGCCCCCGGCACCAACGGCGGCACCCGCGTGCGCCTGCAGAATACCGTTTCCGGCCCCATCCGCTACACCGCTGTGCTGTACCGGGTGCGGGGCGATCTGTCCATTCCCATCGACCTGTACCTGGGCGGCATCAACACGGCCGGGCAGGCCCCGCAGGACGCTGAAACCTACGCCCTGCCCAGCGGCGCCAAACCCTCGGATGTGGTGCGCGCCGTCAGCGGCACCGTGGAGGCCTACGGTGTGCAGGAGCTGGACGTGAGCTGGGAGTGGCCCTTTGACCTCTCCGCCGCGCAGGACGCGGTGGACACCGCCTACGGCAACGATTCGCCCCTGCACAACCTGACGCTGGGGCTGTACATCACCGTGGAGGACGAGAACACCGGCGTGACCACCACGCCCAAGACCGGCGACCGGAGCGACCTGGGCCTGTACCTGTTCATCCTGGCCCTGTGCGCGCTGGGCGTGGCCCTCTCGGCCCTGTGGGAGTACCGCCAGTACAAACGGAGCAAGCAATGAACGGCAAACGGAAAAACTGGATACGCCGGGCGGTGCTGGTGCTGCTGGGCATGATTCTGGGCGTGAACGTCTACCTGACCAACGCCCGAACCATCGTGGGCAACCGCATGCCCATGCCCTTCGGCATGGGGGCGGCGGTGGTGCTCTCCGGCAGCATGGAGCCGACCCTCTCCCGCGGGGATCTGATCTTCGTGCGGCAGGCCGACCGCGCCCAGCTGGGCGACATCGTGGTGTACCAGTCCGGCGGCACCCTCATCGTGCACCGGGTGGTGGCCGCCTGCGACGGCGGCCTTGTGACCCAGGGTGACGCCAACAACGCGCCGGACCAGTCCATCACCACCGACCAGCTGAAGGGCGTTGTGGTGTTCAGCATCCCGGCCATCGGCACGGCGCTGGGCCTGCTGAAAACCCCGGCCGGCACGCTGGCCGTTCTGGCGCTTGCCTTCGCGCTGGTGGAGTTGTCGTTCCGCCGCGAGCGCGCCGCCGACGAGCAGAACCTGCAGGCCGTGAAGGAGGAGATCCGCCGCCTGAAGGAGCAGCTTGGCGAGCACGATGAACCGTGACGGGGTTGATGCCTTTGCGAGTGTTTTTGCGCTTCGAGCGGCGATAAAGCCTTCCCCTTGAGGGGAAGGTGCCGAACGCAAGTGAGGCGGATGAGGTGGGGCGCGAAGTATCGCGGTGACTTTATTACAGAAGAAGGCGGCCGTGGCGTTTGCTTTGCACTGCCATAAGCTGACGGCGGCAGCAAGATGCCACCTCATCAGTCGCTGACGCGACAGCTTCCCCTCAAGGGGAAGCCTAATGCCGCGGCGATAAAGCCTTCCCCTTGAGGGGAAGGTGGCCCGCAGGGCCGGATGAGGTGGGGCGCGAATCAGCGTGGTGCCCTCATGGCGGCGCGACTACAAAGGCAAGCGCCCATCAAGTTCCGGCACGGCCGTAAGTTAATGGCAAAGGCAAGATGCCACCTCATCAGTCGCTGACGCGACAGCTTCCCCTCAAGGGGAAGGTGGCCCGCAGGGCCGGATGAGGTGGGGCGCGAATCGCCGCGGTGACCCCATGGTGGCGCGACTGCAAAGGCGAGAGCCCATCAAGTTCCGGCACTGCCGTAAGTTAATGGCAAAGACAAGATGCCACCTCATCAGTCGCTGACGCGACAGCTTCCCCTCAAGGGGAAGCCAATGGCGCGGCGGCAGCGCCGCCCTCGCGACAAAAGCCGCGGCAAAATCCACCTCATCGCCCCGCGAACACACCACACAAAAGGAGGAACCCATCCATGAACCGCAGCGAAAAAGCGAAAAACTGGATCATGCGCTTGGCGGCGGTGCTTTTGTGCCTGGTGCTGGTTACCACCTGGGCCACCGGCAGGATGTACGCGCGGTATACCACCCGGGTAACCGTTTCCGATCGGGCCCGGGTGGCGCTGTGGGGAAACAACCAAAGTATTGCATTAAACTCGATTAAGTTGCCTCAGCAGCCCGGAGAGTCTTGTACTTATACAATTACTGTTTCAAATCAGCGTTCGGATGGCTTGGTTAGTGAAGTAAACCAGAAATATTATATTGAGGTGGTTACTGCCGGAAACCTTCCGCTTACCTATACGATGCAAAAGGATAGTATACCGCTTGGCACCTTTACCGAGACTGCACAAAATAGTGTCTGGACAATTTCTGGAGATAGTATGGTATTTCAGGCGGGTGTTGCCGAAAACAGCGAATATACGATGACCGTCACATGGCCATCGAATCAGGTGGACCAGAAGCTGGCCAATGTGCCGGATTATATTCAAGTGAATGTCTGCTCTGAGCAGGTGGATTAAGGGGGCATTTGAATGGCAATGCGAAACGAAAAAATGCCTGGAGAAAAACTAGTTGGATTGGTAGCAGGACTAATAGCAATTGCGGCACTGGCAGTTGCGGCGGTAGGCGTTTCAGCGAAGTATACTCAGAAAGAGACGAAGGTAGATGATACGCTTTCGTCTGATTTTTATTTTACCAGCACGTTGCTCAGCGAAGAGGGAACAACGTATACGCTGATGCCGGAAACTACGGAATTGAAGATACCTCTATACAACTATGCGGACAGTCTGCGTATTTCAAACGCAGATATTCAGTATTCGTACACGGTGACAAAAGATGGCCAGACGATTAAAAGCGAAAATGGAACGCTTTCGGCAGGGGCGGCACAAACGGCCTATATTTCACTCGAAAATACGACAACAGGAACTTATACCGTAAAAGCAGAAAGCAGCAGCCCATATAAAGCAGTATTGAAAGCTACGTTTATTGTCCCGCAGGCGTCAGCAGGAGTGAATTACAGTGTCAGTGATACGTCTGGCAGCCCGTATGTGTTGCTGACGGTTTGGACGGAAAATTACAGCGGAAATATTATTTTAAATTGGCCCGCTGGCGTGATACCTGACAGCACAAATTTACAGCTGGCCGGGGCGAGTACCTATTCAGGCGTGAGCTATGCGGCTGGAACGGTAACGGTTTCTGGTACACCCTATGGTTCGAATGTTTACCGATTCTTCAAGCAGGATACGTTGAAGTCCTATACGGATAAGGACTTTGCAGCCACAGCGGCAAACCAGTGATCGGGAGGAAGAAGAATGAAACAAAAGAGGAGATTTGGCAGAAAGGTTCTTTCGCTTTTGCTGGTTTTGTGCTTTGCTGTCAGTCTGTTTCCTGCTGTACCGGTATTTGCACAGGAAGAGGATAAAGCCGCAGAACATACTGCAGAAAGTATTGCGGCAGAGCCTGCCGATTCTGATGAGTCGCTTGAGAAAAACGCATCAGAGAATGATCCTGGTGCAGACGAGCTGCCTTTGAATGGAGAAACCAGCGAAGAAACTTCCGGAGAGGAGAAACCGGATCCTCAGGAAAGTGAACAGCTGACCGAAAATACGGAAGAGACTGACCATCAGAATGAGGAAGAAGCGGCACCCAGCGGTCAGAGCGGGGAGGTCAACGACACGCCGGATGAAGTTCAGACAGCGGAAAATGGAACAGAAGGCGAGCCGGTGACGCCCAAAGTGGTGGATGAATCTGGCGCATTCCGGGTGAACGTTTCCTTTGACGGACAGGATTTGTCGGAAGATGGTCCAAATGTGATCCAAAACACATGGTCGAATAATTCATCTAAGATCATGCAGGTTCAGATTGTCCGCGATAAGACCAAAGATGTAGATGTGAATCGTCAGTATGTGCTGTGCATGAAAACCTCTGAGGTGTTCTATTTCAACGGCCTTCCGGAGGTTAGTAAAATTACTGGCGCGGAAGATGTGGCGATTGTAAAGAATGCAGCGCCCGTTGTGAATAAGTCTGCTGGCCAGAACGGCGCACTGGCTGGATTCAGCAATTACAGCGGTGAAATTCGCATCAAGATTAACCCATCGGTAGAAGACATTACAATACCTGACATTGGCATTAGTTATAATATCGCGCTGCTGGGATACAGCGGGGGAAGTCAGAATGTACCAAACCCGGTCGAGGTGAAACTTGTCTCCATCGAAAATAATGCAGAGTTGGAGAACTTTACGGATGCGGATGCTGCTGAATTGCACCACGTAAAAGTGGATACCGTATCTGTTAGCAGCGGCAGCCTTGCTGGGGCAAATTGGAAAAGTGCAATGTCCACGGATTCGTTTGCGAATGCGGTGTTGGCACAACCTATTATCCTTGGAAAAGATGGACATATCAGCTATTATTTCGGAACAAATGGCATCGAGTCACAGGTATATAAAACCTTAACCATAAAAGTTAAGTGCCCGTACATCACTGTGGACGGAAAGCAATATTATCTCGGCTTTTCTGAAAGTGATACGGCGTTAAAACAAAATCAACAGGGAAACACAAAAGGTTATAGTATGTCAAAAGCTGCAGAATACGATGCAGCGGAGCATACAATAACGTATTCCTTTGAGAACATCTATATAGGTGGACATACCGCTCTTTTGTATACGCCCAATTTTACATGGCCGAATGACGCAGAAATTAAAGATAGAGTATTAAACAAAGATGAGAGATTTGTAATTCAGGGCGTTGGAATGGAGGTAGTGGAGCAGACAGGATATTTGGGAAATCCGTCAACCTTAAAGAAAACGTATGAGCAGGCGTACGATGCAACGTTTGTGCCCGAACAGGTGGATGTGCAGATGAGCTCTTCAGCAAAGGCGGGGACTGACGTTGCAAAACGATTTATTTATAAGGATTTGACTCGAGCAAACGGAAACGATGGCGCAGTGGGCTTTTTTGATGTTCATAATGAAGGTGCGCAGGATTCACCTCTGTTGAATATTAAATTTGAATTCAATACGCAAAATAACGGCGCGACATATTATATAACAAGAGTGAATCTCCCTGCATATGGAACTCAAAATGGAACAGATGTCCGTTTCGTCTTAAGCAATGGAAGCGATGAACAGTCAGGCACGCTGCATTATGCCGACAACAGCAGCTTTTCGTGCTATGCGGCTGCTCTGCGTGCCAAATGCGGAGTGAATGAGAGCTATTATATCAAATCTATCTCTTATCAGACTTATTTGCAAAAAGGAACGAAATATCATTACGAAACGGCACATTCGAAACGAAATCGCGTGAATGATTCAGGCCTCTTTTTTGGATATTTGGAAGGTGATATGGGCGCTACGGCCAGTGCGACCATGACCATTTCGTCGGCTGAAGAGGGAAAGACGATCACAGCAGACGGGAAAGCAAGTATTTGTTCTGATGAGACAAGCACGGTTTCGGACAAAGATTACATCGGCATGGCAATCAATAGCGCGAATATTGGCGGCGCATCCTCGCAGTCAATCACGGCTGGCAGCAGCGTAACGCTTAATTTCGGCGGTATTGTTTCTACGGAAGAATATCCTGTACCAAATACGAATCAGGTGAATGGATATCATATACTGAAAAATGGAATCTTCTATGTGTGCTTGCCGGAGGGTGTGAGCATAGCAGGTGCAGAACAGGTAAGCGTTCAAAGCAACGGAAAAAGTGTAACCCCAAATAAACCAGAGCGAATTGCTGGACCGTTTGATGTAGGTGGAGTACAGGCATATTGGTGGGCAATTCCAGTGGATGGGCTGAACACAACGGCAAATAGCACGGTAAATGTGTCCATCAATCTGGCCACTAGTGAAGCAATGCCCGGCGTTGTCTGGAACTTTTCTTACGCGATTGCAATTCGTGCAAACGGACAGCGTATTTCCTGGGGTGCAGCAAATACCTCTACAACTGTTTATAACACCATTACAGAGCTTACAAACTCGAAAAACGATGCAATGATTCAGCTTGCTTCTTATCTGGAGAGCAAATCAGAAGTTAACGATCTCGGAATCGAAGTACTGAACAGCAACGGAAATGTGAAATTAAACGTCGCCCGTGCTGAGGCTAAGCTGGACGTTGCAACGGAGCTGTCTGCGGATAACTCTGACAGTGTCAATGGTCAGGTTGCGGTACCAGGCAAGGATACGAAAATCACCTATGCAGTAACTGTAATCGGAAAAGAAGGCGGAATAGCAGAAGATTTTAACTATTATATCCCTATTGTGCATACGGATTCCATGCTGGATTCCGGCGCGCTGGTCAACCAGAAGGAAATTGGATTGCAGTTGAGCGCGGCTGTGAGCATCACATCGCTTGACGATACAGCGGCAGATGCTGATTTGCCCTTTGATGTGTATTATACTACAGACCAGAATTTGAACTCCACGACAATTCAAGGAGATGGTATAACGTGGGTGTCTGCGCTTGAGGACTATGCTCGGGTTACGGCAGTAAAAATATCAACCAAACAAAACGCGTTCATTCATGAAAAAGATAACTATCGGTTTGATGTGGTGATGAAGTATGATAATTCCAAGGGAGACTTTGACCAGCAGGCCGGTAGTGTGGCGCAATGGCGTTCTTTCGGGCACTATACATATGTCCGAAATAATCAGTCAACCACCAACTCGTACCCTTCCCCAAGTAATTCCGTCAAAATAAAATATGTGAAGGATTTGACTGGCACCCCGATGACGCTGATGCTGGATACGGCTGCAGCTAAGAATTCTAAGGATGCGTCGCAAAAGCTGGAAACAACCTTTGTAAAAGATCAGAACCTCTCGATTAAAAGGGTTACGGTATCCAGCGGAACACAGCTGGTTTCCGATGATCCGCAGAACTTGATTGGCGCTGATGCGAATAGTAAATTCCGAATTTCTTTTAACATCAACAATACGAATTCTGCAAAGACGCTGCCATCGGTTGGTGCAGCATGGCAGATTTCAAAGAATAGCTCCATTACGTTACAGGCACAGGCGTTTTTCTCCAAAGCGTTGACGGACATTACCACAGAACGATATGTGGATATTGTGTTGGGAAATGATGATATTGATATCACTTGCCGCATCAAGCTGGAGCGCAAGGTGGCGGCAGCCACGGCAGATGGTTCGGGTGTAACGGTAGGAGAACGGTTCCAGGTTCCCACAGTAAGTACAAACTGTAACATCAGCAGAGATTCTGCATTTACTGCCCTGTATGTGATCAAAAACTTCGTTCCGGGCAATTACAGCAGTCAGCTGCTGAAGTGGCAGGATTCCAACGGAAGCACCATAAACTTTCCTGCAGGGACGACCATCACTATGATGGAGGTGGATGAAAATAGCCAGATCACAAGCTACTGGTATTATAAGCCTTCTGGTTCTTCGGTAGATCTCAAAAACTTTACCAGGATGGCTGGTACAGAAACTTACAGCTATGATACTGCCGCTACCGTCGGAACGACCCTTCGCTATCTGTTTGTGGTGAACTTCGGACAGGCAGATGCTCCTGCCGGAAATTATCGGCTGGTATTTGATGCGGCTGCAAAGAATGGTGTTACTGCATTTGCTCCCGTTGCGCTGGATGTCGGCCTTGGTACGACAAAGGGTTACAGCCTGAACGCCGTCTCCGCGGAGGCTGTGCAAAATCCTGCGGCGGATGTGAGCTATACGGTAACAGAGGCTTCTGGCAATGACAGCTATACAGAAGGAAGAAGCCTGTCACTGGTTCTGAAACCGATGGTTGCTGCGGCGCTTCCGCAGGATGCACAGATTCAAGTGGGAGATCAGGTCTATTCCTGCAATGGGCAGAACGAAATCATTATCCCCATTGGTACCATTGCAACCGGAAATAAGAACCTGATCCTGACTTCCAAAATGTTCCCGGAAACAAAGCAGACTTATTCCTTTGAGGCATTCCTCTATTTGGCGAACTCCGCAAAGGATCTTGCGCCGTGTAATGGTACACCGGTGGCCCAGTGCAATCTTCAGTTTACGAAGACAGCAGAGAATCGGCCTGCATTGAGTGTTACTGGCGACAGAGTTGCAGATGCAAACACATGGGTGTCCGGCCAAGCAATCGATATCCAGATGAAGAATCTGGAGGAATGTGATGTGACGGTGACGGTCTATTCCGGAATCAGCAGCACAGTTCCCGTGACAGATCTGGTTTCTTCGGTATCCGGAATATTCAGTATGAACGGCGGAATTGGAACTTATCAGAAAGCAAATACCCAGACGGGGAAACTTATTCTGAATAGTACAGCGAAGCCAGGGACGTATAGACTCATTTTTGAGGTCAAAAAGGATGGAGAATTGTTACTGAGTGTGCCGTATTATGTGATTGTCAGACAATGAAAATGTCCCCTATTACTTCATCGTGAAGTGAGAAAATGAAAAATGCCCCTTGCGCAGCTGTGCGCAGGGGGCATTTGCTGTTTTGGGGCCTTTTGCGGCGCGTTTGGGGCAGGCGCGCTGCCCTGGCCCGGCCCGCCGGCAATGCCGCATTTGCTGCATGCAACGTAGCTGATCTTATACCACGTTGCCCGGCCGACGACTCCGTCCTGGGTCAGGTTGAACTGCTTTTGGAAGCGCCGGACCAGCGTTTCGGTGGAAGCGCCGAAGCTGCCGTCCACCGAGACGGTGCCGAAGAACGGGTAGTCCTTGGCGACGCGGTTCAGCTGGCGCTGGATGGTGGCCACGGAGGTGCCGCTGTCGCCTCGGCGCAGGGGGCTGCCGGGGTAGCTGGAGGGGATGGACTGGATGTTCTGGGTGCGCACGATCTCCACGCTGCTGCCGTAGTAATTGCGCAGGATCTGCAGGGCATTGCGGCCCTGGTTGGCCAGGGTCACGGTGCCCCACTGCTTCATGCCGGGGCAGGTGACGGTTTTGCCGTCGCAGTATTCGGTGTAGTAAGGCTCAACATTTCCGCTGCGGCGCACGTAGGTGTTGAAAATGTCGTCGGTGATGCGCTCCATCACGTCGAAAATCGTGCGGCCGTACACAAAATACTGGTCGTAACTGGTGGAGTTGGTGATGTTGAAGCTATACCCCTTGCTGGGGTACCACTCGGTGTAAATGCGGTTGAGGGCCAGGCTGATCTGGGCGTGGATGTTGGCCCGAAGGGCCTGCTCCGGCCAGGTGGGGTACACCTCGCTGGAGGCCACGTTGGCGATGTATTTGCGGAAGGACACGGTCACGTTGCGGGCGCTGGCCGCGGGCTTGCCCAGGTGCACCGTGATGTTTTTGGGGATGATGACCTGATCCAGCACCCGGGGGCTGCCCTCGGGGCCGGAACCGGAGCCGCCCTCGCCCACATACAGCGGGTGGGGCGGAATCTCCACCGGCTCGACCTGCTGGCGGCCGGGGGTGCTCTCGTTGACTGGGATCATCTCCAGAGTGGCCAGGGTGGTCTGGCAGGGGAAAATCTGAATGCCCTGAATGACCTGCCGCTGCCAACCCTCTTTTTCGGCGGTCAGGGTCACGGTGGAATAGGGCTGGGCGGTGGGGTTTTCGGTGAGGGAGAGCGCCTGAGGCGGCGTTTCAATGGCAAGGTCGGGGGCAGTGCCCTCGGCGTCGGTGAGAAAGGTGCGGGAAAAGCCCGGCCCGGAGACGGTGACCAGCACCCCCGGCACGGCGGAGGTGAGCCGCTGGGCAAAGCTCTGCACCCGCAGAGTGCCTTGCTGATTCATAAACAAAACTCCTTTGTCTGGAACGGGATAAAAGGCTGTGGGCGGCGCAGCACGCCGCAGAGGGGGCACCGGCTGGCGGTGCTGCCCTCGCTTCAGCATATGCCCCGGGGGCAGGATGTGGGAAGGAAATTTCACCAAAAGCCCGGCGGGATTTTACACGTTCTATCTTGCATTGGGGCGGGGAATCGGGTATCATAAAGCTATGGAATCAGCCAGTGACGAAGGGGGGATTTGCCCGTGTATCGCCAAATGCGAAAAGCCATCCGGCCGCGCCGGGCGTGTTTCTCTTCCTCTCACTGTCCGCAGCAGGCAGCCGTATGCTGCCGGGCGGGTGTGCCCTGTGCGCACTTTGCCCGGTGACGTGCGGCTGCTTTTTTGTGGGCAGGGCGGCAGCCTGCGATGCCGTTCTGCCGGAAGCTCGAAAGGAGTGTTCTGCCATGATCCCGTGCAAAACCGGCTGTGACCATTACTGCGAGGGCTGCCACAAAACCTGCCCCGCCTGGAAAGAGCTGCAGCAGCGCTTCAGCCTGGAGCGCCAGAAGAAAAAGAACTACCTGAACTACTACAACGACCTGTGCAGCACCGTGGTGCGCCAGTGCCGCGCCAACGAGGTTCGGGCGGCGAATTTCTGAGGGCGGCCCGCTGAAAGCGGGGGGCACCTCGGCGGAAAGAACCCCGGCCGGCCGCAGCAAACCCGCGGCCCGGCTGAAGTGAAAAACCGCCCGCTGCTTCGGCGTTCAACGCCCGCAAAACCAGCAAAACAAAACGATAAAACAACGAGAAAGCACCCGCACTGCCATTGCACGATGGCGGTGCGGGTGCTTTTTGCCTGTGCGGGAAAAGTGCGCAGAAAAGTCGCGCTGTCAACCTTTGAAACGGCTTTTCGTTGACGGGGCGGGCAGGCTCCGGTATAACAAAACCATTGCGGACAAAACGCCCGGAAGGACGCCGGTGCTTGCCCGGCCGCCCCGCGGCCCAACGAAAAAGGAGAAACGTGATGCGAAATCAGAAAACGAGAGAGCTTGTGCTCTGCGCCCTGTTTACCGCGCTGACGGCGGTGGGTGCCTTTATCAAGGTTCCGGTGCCGGTGGTGCCCTTTACCCTGCAGTTCCTGTTCACCATGCTGGCGGGCCTGCTGCTGGGCGGGCGGCTTGGGGCCATCAGCGTGGGGGCCTATGCGGTGCTGGGCCTGCTGGGCCTGCCCATTTTCACCGAGGGCGGCGGCTTCTGGTATCTGCTCAAGCCCAGCTTCGGGTACATTCTGGGCTTCATCGTGGGGGCCTATGTCACCGGCAAACTGGCGGCGAAAACCAGCAATTTCTGGCACATTCTTGGGGCCAATCTGGTGGGCCTGGCCATTGTGTACGGCATGGGAATGGTCTACTACTACATCATCTGCAACTTTGTACTGGGCACCCCCATCGGCCTGTGGCCGCTGGTGCTCTACTGCTTTTTGCTGGCGGTGCCGGGCGATCTGTGCCTGTGTGTGCTGGCGGCGGCGGTCACGGTTCGGCTGCGGGCGGCCCTGCCCGGCCTGAGCCGCGCCTGAGACGGAATGCTTTGCTTGCGATAGGAGAAGGAAAATGGAACGTGTTTGCGAACTGAAAGAAAAGGTTCTGGCCGGGGGCGAGATCACCCGGCAGGAAGCGCTGGAGCTGGCCCAGGCCCCCTACGACGAACTGTGTGCGGCGGCGGACGAGATCCGCAAGGCCAGGTGCGGCAACGGGTTTGACCTGTGCACCATCATCAACGGCAAGTGCGGCCGCTGCTCGGAGGACTGCAAGTACTGCGCCCAGAGCGCCCACTACCACACCAGCTGCACCGAGAGCTATCCGCTGCTGCCCACGGAGGAGCTGCTGGCCGGGGCCAGGCACAACGAGGCCCAGGGCGTGCTGCGGTACTCCATCGTCACCTCGGGCAAGCGGCTGAGCGACGCGGAGGTGGATCAGGTGTGCGAGAGCATCCGCGCCATCCGCAGCCAGACCAGCCTGGGGGTGTGCATCTCCTTCGGGCTGCTGAACGAGGCGCAGTTCCGCCGCCTGAAGGAAGTGGGGGCCGACCGGGTGCACTGCAACCTGGAGAGCAGCGCCCGTTACTTCCCGGAAGTGTGCACCACCCACACCTATCAGGAAAAGATCGACACCCTGAAGGCGGCCAAGCGGGCGGGCCTGTCCATCTGCTCCGGCGGCATTCTGGGGCTGGGCGAAACCATGGAGGATCGGATCGACATGGTGCTCACCGCCCGCGAGCTGGGCGTGAAGTCGGTTCCCGTGAACCTGCTGAACCCCATTCCGGGCACCCCCTATGCGGGCAACCGGGTGCTCAGCGAAGAGGAGCTGTGCCGCTGCGTAGCGGTGTTCCGCTTCCTCATTCCGGATGGCTCCATCCGTCTGGCGGGTGGCCGCGGGCTGCTGGCCGACAAGGGCGAAGCCTGCTTTAAAAGCGGTGCGAACGCGGCCATTTCCGGCGATATGCTCACCACGGCGGGCATCACCACCCAAACCGATCTGGCCCTTTTGAACAAACTGGGATATGAACCGAGGAAATGCAATGAGTAAGAATCTGTTTATTACCGGCACGGGCACCGACGTGGGCAAAACCTACGTCACCGGGCTGATCGTGAAAAAACTGCGGGAGACGGGCTACCGCCCCGCTTACTACAAGGCGGGCATGAGCGGCAATCTGCGCCGGGCCGACGGCAGCCTGATTCCGGGTGATGCCGACTTTGTGCGCACGATGGCGGGGCTGGAGCAGCCGCTGGAGACCATGTGCCCCTATGTGTACGAAAACGCGGTGTCGCCCCATCTGGCGGCCCGGCTGGAGGGCGGCCCGGTGGAGCTGGACGTGGTGAAGGCCGGGTTTGACGCGCTGGCCAAAACCTACGATCTGGTGACGATGGAGGGAAGCGGCGGCATTCTCTGCCCCCTGCGGGTGGACGAAACCGGCGAGCTGTGGCTGGAGGATGTGGTCAAGGCGCTGAACCTGGGCTGCCTGGTGGTGGCCGATGCGGGCCTGGGCACCATCAACAGCACGGTGCTCACGGTGGAGTATCTGCGGGCCAGAAACATCCCGGTGAAGGGCATCATCCTGAACCACTACCACCCCGGCGATGTGATGGAAGAGGACAACCGCCTCATGTGCGAGAAGCGCGCCGGGGTGCCGGTGGTGGCCTGTGTGGCCGACGGCGACCGGGAACTGAACATGGACGGGCAGGCTCTGGCCGCTCTGTATGAATAACACCCTGTGCTGCGGCCCGGACCATCGGCAGCGGTGCCGGCGGAAGGGCCGCCTTGAAGGAGAAGAACAATGATTTGGTACCCCTATCAGCAGATGAAAACCATGAAGGCTCCCTTCCAGATCGTGGATGCACAGGGCGTGTATCTGCGCACCCCTGAGCGGGAGATGATCGACTCGGTGTCCTCCTGGTGGAGCGTCATTCACGGCTACAAGCACCCCACCCTGACCCGGGCCATTCAGGACCAGGCCGGGCAGTTCTGCCATGTGATGCTGGGCGGCCTGACCCATGAGCCGGTGCAGAAGCTCTCGGCCAAGCTGGAACAGTGGCTGCCCGGCGACCTGGACTGCTGCTTTTTCTCGGATTCCGGCAGTGTGGCGGTGGAGGTCAGCCTGAAAATGGCCCTGCAGTACTACATGAACCGGGGCGACAAGAGCCGCACCAAGGTGCTGGCGCTGGAACACGCCTACCACGGCGATACCTTCAAGGCCATGGAGGTGGGCGACGACGAGGATTATCACTTCGTGCTGGAGGCCTATGGCGAAAAGACTGATGTGATCCACATTCCCACCCGCATTGATGCGCTGGAAGAGGCCTTCGAGCGCTGCCACGAGCGGCTGAACAGCTTTATTGTGGAGCCGCTGCTGCAGGGCGCGGGCGGCATGCGCATGTACGACATCGCCTTTTTGAAGCGTGCGCGGGAGCTGTGCGACCAGTACGACGTGCTGCTGATCTTTGACGAGGTGGCCACCGGCTTTGGCCGCACGGGCAACCGCTTTGTGGCCGACCTGGTGCAGCCGGACATTCTGGTTCTGGGCAAGGCTCTTACCGGAGGCTACATCGGCCACGCGGCCACCGTGGCCAACCGGAAGGTGTTCAACGGCTTTTACAGCGACGACCCCACCAAGGCCCTGATGCACGGGCCGACCTTTATGGGCAATGCGCTGGCCTGCGCCGCGGCGCTGGAGTCCATCCGCCTGTTTGAGGAAGAGGACTACATGAGCAAGATCGCCCGCATTGAGGCCATTACCCGGCGGGAGATGGCGGGCTTCGGCGACGAGCGGATCAAGGAAGTGCGCATCATGGGCGGCTGCGTGTGCGTGGAGGTAAAGGACCCGAAGGTGCTGGAGGGCTACCGGCAGTTCGCCTACGAGCACGGGGTGTTCAGCCGGCCGTTCCTCAGCTACATGTATGCTATGGTGCCCTATGTGATCGGGGAAGAGGAACTGGTGAAGGTGCTGGATACCATGAAGGCCTGGTTCCGGCGGTAATTTTACACAGGAAAATGCAAAAAAGAGCAGGTGCGCCGCACCTGCTCTTTTTTATATGCAATTTAAGGGGAAATGCCCGCTCAGTCCTGCTTTGCCTTGTTGGCGAAGAAGCAGACACCGGCGGCGCCGGGGCCGATGTGGGTGCCCACCGCGGGGCCGACGTGGCACACGGTGCTGTTGTTCAGGCCCAGGTTGCCGGTCAGGTACTGCTGCACCGGCTCAAACCGCTTTTTCTGGGCGGTGTAGCCCACCACATAGTCCATCTTCGGGTCAATGCCGCCCTTTTCGTCAATGAGCTTGAACAGGGCCACGTAGGCGCCGGGCAGGCCGCGGGCCTTGCCCACCAGCTTGACCTTGCCCTCCTCCACGCAGATGACCGGCTTGATGCCCAGCAGGCCGCCGGCTACCGCGGCAGCGCCGGAAAGGCGGCCGCCCTTATGCAGGTATTTCAGGCTGTCCACAATGGCCAGCTGGCACACCCGGTGCTTTTCCCGGTCCAGCCGGGCGGCGATCTGCGCGGCGGAGAAGCCCTCGTCCCGCAGGTGGGCGGCCAGCCGCACCAGCAGGTGCTGGCCCATGGCGGCGTTCAGGCTGTCCACCACATGAATGCCGGGGTACTCCACGGTGTCGGCGGCCATGCAGGCGCTCTGGTAGGTGCCGGAGAGGTGGCTGGAGATGAAAATGGCCACCATCTCATCGCCGGCGTCCCGGGCGCTCTCAAACGCGGTGAGCACATCGCCCAGGTTGGGCTGGCTGGTCTTGGGCAGCTTTTCGCAGGCGGCCAGCTTTTCGTAAAATTCTTCGGGCTGCAGATCCACCCGGTCCCGGTAAGCCATGCCGTCCTCAAACGTCACGCCCAGAGGCAGCACCTCCACGTTCAGCTGGCGGGCAAGTTCTTCCGGAAAATCTGCGGCAGAGTCGGTCAGAATACGCACCATAATCAGGGTTCTCCTCTTCTTTGGGGGCCGGTCAGCCCCGGTTCGCTGTGTGCCCCGGCCGGGCGCACACGGCGTTTGATTGCGGTCTGCTTTTGCAAAAGCAGAAACGGAACATTTACTTTACAAAACCATTATAAGGTAATATAAAAGCATTTCGCCGCCTTGTCAAGAACGGCGGCCGGTCAGCCCCGGGGCTTGCGGGGCAGCTCTTCCAGCCGGTACAGCGCGCCGCTGAGGGGCGGAAGGTCCACATACAGGGTGTGGTTGCGGCCAAACACCCCGCCCGGCAGGGTGGCCTGGGGCTGGCTGGGGGCCTTGGTGGTGCCGCCCCACTGCTGCAGGTCGGTGCTGAACAGCATGCGGGCGGTGCAGCCCTCGGTGAGGTACAGGGGGTACTTCAGGTACGCCCGGGGCTGGGTGTTCATCACGGCCAGCAGCGGCCCGCCGCGGCCCTTGCGCAGGTAGGCGTAAATGCCCTCGTCCCGGCTCTGGCAGGCCACCCACTCAAAGCAGGCGGCGTTGTACTCGCCCTCATACAGGGCCGGTTCGGCGTGGTACAGGCCGTTCAAAGCGGCGATGTACTTGTGGAAGGCATCGTGTAGGGGGTAGCGCAGCAGCATCCAGTCCAGCTCGCGGTCCTCGTCCCACTCCCGGAAATGGGCCAGCTCGCTGCCCATGAAGTTCAGCTTTTTGCCCGGGTGGGTGAGCATGTAGAAATACAGCAGCCGCGCCTGGGCGAACTTTTCTTCGTAGGTGCCCCACAGCTTGTCGATCACCGTTTTTTTGCCGTGCACCATCTCGTCGTGGGAGAGGCTGAGCAGATACAGCTCGTTGTAAAAATAGGACATGGAGAAGGTGAGCTTGTGGTAGGCGTCCCGCCGCTGGTCAAAGGGGGTGGCGAAGAAGTCCAGCGTGTCGTGCATCCAGCCCATGTCCCACTTGTAATCAAAGCCCAGGCCGTCGTATTCCACCGGGGCGGTCACCTTCAGGAAATTGGTGCTGTCCTCGGCGGTGAGAATGGCCGAGGGGAAGCGCTGGTGCAGCCCCTGGTTCATGTTCTGCAAAAACTGCACCGCGCCTTGGTTCACCCCGCGGCTGGGGTCGCCCAGCCAGTACAGCGCCCGGCTGATGGCGTCCATGCGGATGCCGTCGCAATGGTACAGGTCCAGCCAGATGGCGGCGGCGCTGTTCAAAAAGCTGCGCACCTCGCCCCGGTAAAAGTTGAAGTTGCAGGTGCCCCACTCGCTCTGGCCCACATCGCTGTCGTATTCATACAGGAAAGTGCCGTCCAGCCGGGCCAGGCCGTCGGCGTTTTTGGCAAAGTGAACGGGCACAAAGTCCATCAGCACGCCGATGCCGGCCATGTGGCAGGCGTTGACAAAGCGGGCAAACTGCACCGGGGTGCCGTAGCGGCTGGTGGGGGCAAAATAGCCGGTGTTCTGGTAGCCCCAGCTGCCGTCAAAGGGGTGCTCGGCCAGGGGCAGCAATTCCACATGGGTGTACTGGTGCTCCACCAGCCAGGGAATCAGCTCCTGCGCCAGCTCCTCATAGTCGTACCAGCTGCCGTCCGGCCTGCGCTTCCAGCTGCCCGCGTGCATCTCGTAGATGTTCATGGGCCGGTCGTAGTGCTTGTCCTGCCCGGCCATCCACACCCCGTCGGTGAACTGCGCCTCCAGACGGGAGAGGTCAAACAGGCGGCTGGCGGTGCCGGGGCGCAGCTCGGCGGCCAGGGCGCAGGGGTCGGAATGCTCGACCCAGCTGCCGTCCGGCCCCAGAACCCGGAATTTGTACAGCTGGCCCTCTTTGGCTTTGGCGGTGCAGGACCAGACCCCGGCATTGTCCCGGGACATGGGGGCGCCCCGCCAGCCGTTGAAATCCCCCTCCAGCTGGACATCCAGCGCGCCGGGCGCCCAGATGCGGAAGCTCCAGCCTCCCTTGCAGGGGTGTGCGCCCAGGTGACGGTATAAATCAAAGCAGGCACCGGTGTGGTACTCCTGCGGCAGCATAGTCCAGGTCATGGCAGCTCCTTTCAGCGCGGCGGTTTATCACAAAACGGGCAGCCCGGCGGCGGCCCGCGAAAATTCACTTAAACGGTACGGCAAAACGCCGCACTTCATCCATTCTATTATACCAAAGCGGCAGCCGGTGCGCCAGCCCCACCCGGCCGAAATTGCCCGGCAGCCTGCACATGGATGAAAACCCGGCGGATTTGTGGTACAATAGGGCCAAATTGTCAAACCGTAAAAGGAGGCCGACCCCATATGACAGCACAACAGCGGCGGCAGCAGATCACTGCCATTTTAGCAAAGGCCACCGGCCCGGTCAGTGCTTCGGCGCTGGCGGGGCAGCTAGGAGTTTCCCGGCAGATCGTGGTGGGCGATGTGGCGCTGCTGCGGGCCGGCGGGGAACAGATCGACGCGACCCCGCGGGGGTATGTGCTCACCGGAGAAAAGCAGAGCGGCTACACCGGCCTGCTGGCCTGCCGCCACGACGGCAGCGAGGGCCTGCGGCAGGAGCTGTATCTGGTGGTGGACAACGGCGGCATTGTGGAGGACGTGAAGGTGGAAAGCCCCCTGTATGGGGAGATCACCGGGCGGCTGCACGTGACCAGCCGGTACGACGCCGACAACTTTATGGCCCGCGCCATGGAGCAGCCCGACGGCCTGCTGCTGCGCCTGACCGGCGGCGTGCACCTGCACACGCTGGTCTGCCCGGATGAGGAGACCTTCCTGCGCATCCGCCAGGTTCTTGCCCAGGCGGGCATTCTGTACGAGAAGTGACCGGGCGCCCGCAGCGCCGCCCTGAACAGCACGAGGTGCCCATGAAACAAAAACACACGCCGCGCAGCCCAAAAACCGGCTGCAAAGGCCCGCTGCTGGCCCTGCTTCTGGGGCTGGCCGCGCTGGGGGCCTTCTGGTACTTTCGGCGAAGCACCGCCGCCATGAACTGGTTCATCCAGCACGTTTCCATGCCCTACAAGCGGGTGCTCAGCGCACTGGTGGACCCGCTGCCTTTCAGCGCGGGGGAGCTGGTGTGCACGCTGGGGGGCCTGTGGCTGGTCTGGATGGCGGTGCGCACCCTTCGCCGGCAGCGGGCCGGGCAGAACGTTCTGCCCCGGCGGCTGGTGAGCCTGGCGGCGCTGGCGGTGTGGATCTACGCGCTGGTGTGCGGGGCCTGGGGCGTGCATTACTACGGCACCAGCTTTGCAGGCCGTGCCGGGCTGGACCCTCAGCCGGTGACGGCCCGGCAGCTGGCGGACACCGCCGCCTGGTTTGCCCAGAAAGTGAACGAGACCGCCCCGACCGTGCTGCGGGATGCCTCCGGCCGGTTTGCGGTGGAGAGGCGGGACATCCTGCACAACACCCGGGGCCTGTACGAGGGCGTGACGCAGGAGTACCCCTTCCTGGCCGGGCCGGAGCGCCGGGCCAAGCCCGCTTTCTATTCGCTGGTGATGAGCGCCGCGAACTTTACCGGGTACATCTTTCCGCCGCTGGGGGAGAGCACCCTGAATGTGGACTGCCCGGCGGTGTTCCTGCCGGTGACCATTGCCCATGAGTTTGCCCACCAGCGGGGCGTGGCGGCCGAGCAGGAGGCCAACTTTGTGGGCATTGCCGCCTGTGTGGACAGCGACAAGCCCGAGTATGTGTATTCCGGGTATCTGTTCGGCTACCTGCATCTGGCCAACGCCCTGTATGAGGCCGACCGGGACCTGTGGAGCCAGACCGGCCAGCTGCTGTGCAGCCAGGCCATTGCGGATTTTGAGGACAACAACGCCTATTGGGCCCGATTTGACGGCCTGACCGCCAAGGTGATGACCACCACCTACGAGGGCTTTCTGCAGAGCTACGGGCAGGATCTGGGCATGAAGAGCTACGGGGCCTGTGTGGACCTGCTGGTGGCCCGCTACTGCCCGCAGTAAGCGGGAAAACCACCCGTTTGTGCAAACGCCGGCCCCGTGGGCGTGCACGAACCGGCAAAAAAACAGAACGAAGGCGCAGATTTCACAAAAACAGTGGAACCTGCGCTGTTTTTTTGCCCGTTCGGGCTTGTAAGCGGAAAACGCGCATGGTATACTTACAAAAGTATACCCCACAATTTTGGATGAGGAGAAACCGACGCCCGGCCCCGTCTGTCTGCCGCAGAGGGGCCGCATGCTGCCGCAGGGCGCCCGGAGAGAAAACAATGAAGCGCGAAGATTTATCCAGGCTGTTCAGCACCAAAAAACTGAACGGGGTACCCACCTACAAGATTCTGGTCAGCGCCGTGGTGGTGCTGGCCCTGGTGGCGACCATGGGGGTCACACTGGCGGCGGGGGCGCTCACCCCGGCGCCCACGGCCACCCCTGCCCCCACCGAGACGCCGGCCCCCACGGCGGAGCCGACCCCGGAACCCACCGCCGAGCCCATCCCGGTGAAGCTGGAGGCCACCGCCATACAGCAGAACCTGGGCGTGGAGGTGCAGAACGAAGAGGGCGAACCCATTGTGGACGTGCCGTTCGTTCTCACCGTGACCGATGAGAAGCAGAACACCCAGACCTACGATGTGGACACCGCGACCGGCACCATTCTGGTGGAAAAGGTGGAGCCGGGCGACTACACCGTGGGCATGGAAGAGCTGGAGGGCTACGCCGCCGCCGAGCCGGTGACCATCACGGTGAAGGCCAAGGTGGTGTACAAAGCCGACACAGCGGCCGTGAAGGAAAAGATCGTGCAGGCCAGCCAGGTGGTGGAGGCCAAAGAGGACAGCAGCTTCGGCAACACCACGCCGGTGAAGGAGGAGCTGACCAACACCGCCGAGGTGGTGGAGAGCAGCAAAACGGCCATCACGGCGGACCGGGCCCTGTACATCGGCGCAAAACTGCAGGACGGCTACATGGTGCTGACCGACGGAACCGTCACTGATTATCAGCCGGTTTACGCCACCGTGCTGGAGCATCAGGCCATTGTGGGCGCAAAGCGGGTGCCCCGCGCCACGGCGGTGCCTACCCAGGCCCCTACCGCGGAGCCGACGGCAGCCCCCACCGAAGCCCCGACCGCCGAGCCCACGGCCGAGCCCACCGCCGAACCGACGGCGGAACCCACGGCCGAGCCGACCGCGGAACCGGAGAACCTGCCCAGCGCCTCGCCGGAGGCTTCGCCCGAGGCGATCGAGGGCGTGAAAACGCAGGTGTACAGCATGACGGTGCAGCCCCTTGCCGCACTGGCCCGGGCCATGAACAGCACCGAGAGCTGGCCGGATGAAATCACCCTGTACGATGCCTCCACCTATACCACCCAGAACGCCGACAAGTACGCCTTTGACCTGACCAGCACCACCGTGAACGTGGAAACCGGTGAGTATCTGTACACCGGCTGGACGGAGGTCAACGGGTACAGCTATTACTACACCAAGGACCACAAGGCCCTCACCGGCAGCCAGGTGATCGATGGCGTGATGTATGAATTTGACGAGACCGGCGCGCTGAAGCGCAACAGCCGCGGCGTGGACGTCTCCAAGTACCAGGGCACCATCGATTGGAACAAGGTCAAGGCCTCCGGCATTGACTTTGCCATCATCCGCGTGGGCTACCGCGGCTACGGCAGCGGTGCGCTGGTGGAGGATTCCTCCTTCCGCGCCAACATCAAGGGGGCCACGGCGGCCGGCCTGCGGGTGGGCCTGTACTTCTACAGCCAGGCCATTGACGAGGCCGAGGCCGTGGAAGAGGCCAGCATGGTGCTCAGCCTGTGCCAGGGCTACAACATCAGCTACCCCATCTTCTTCGATACGGAAAAGGTGGCGGGCGACACCGGCCGGGCCGACAACATCAGTAAGGCCGAGCGCACCGCCTGCGCCGTGGCCTTCTGCGAGACCATCCGCAACGCGGGCTATCAGGCGGGCGTGTACAGCTATGCCAGCTGGTTCTACAATCAGCTGAACCTTGCCAACCTGGGCAAGTATAAGATCTGGATCGCCCAGTATCGGGACACCCTCAGCTTCAACAGCCGGTATGACATCTGGCAGTACAGCAGCAAGGGCAGCGTGCCCGGCATCCCCAAGGATGTGGACATGAACATCGGGTACTGATCCCCGCCGCAGACCCAATAAAACACGAAGAAGAGCGCCGCACGGTGCTGCCTTTTGGGGCAGGCCGTGCGGCGCTTTTTGATGGCTTTAATCTCATAAAATGGTGGCCCATGGCTTTGCAGGCCGGGCTTTGAGTGCCGGAAATGCAGCGAAGAGGGTTCGCAGCAAAGAAGTTACTTGCTGCACACCCGGTAGCGCTGGGGCTGGCGGGGGGAACCGGCGGCCACGGGCTTTGCCTCCAGATAGGCGGTGTAGGCGGCTTTAACCTCGGCAAAGCGGCTGCGGGGCACCGGGATCACCAGCTTTTCGGCCCGAAGCGACAGGCCCTCGGGGGCAAGGCCGGTGATCTCTTCCATGTTCACCACGAAGGACTTGTGGGGCTGCAAAAAGCGGTGGTCCTGCAAAAGCGGGGCCAGCGCCCGGGCAAAGGGCACCCGGATGTTCCGGCTGCGGATCAGCTCCTGCCCGGTGGTGTGAATTTCCAGCACGTGACCCACGCATTCCACATAGCGCACCTCGCCGGGCTGCACCAGGCGAAGGCCGGCCGGGGTGTTCACCCGAAGGCCGGGGCCTTCCCGCCCGGCCCCAAGGCGGGCGGCGATGCCCAGGGCGTGGTAGAGCAGCGGCTGCTCCAGCGGGCGAACCAGATACTGCAGCGCCCCGACGCGGTAGGCCTCCATGGCACGCTCCGGCCCGTCGGCCAGAAACACCACCGGGATGCGGTGGCCCTGCTGATGAATCAGATGAGCCAGCTCAATGCCGTCCATGTCCGGCAGGGAGAGCTGAATAAAAATCAGGTCAAAACAGCCGCGCTTCAGCCCGGCCAGCAGCTGCTCGGCCGAATGAAAATGGGTCATGGCCGGGGCCAGTTCCCTGGGGTGGGGCGAGTAGGCCTGCAGCAGGTCCAGCAGCTCCTGGTCCTGCTGCGAAATCCCGCAAAGTGCAATATGCAGCATCGAAACGGCCCCCTTTCCCTGTGTATTTCGGATGCATTCCGGCAAAGGACGGCCCATTTTCGGCCAGGGAGGGTCTTTGCGTTGAAAAGTATCCGAAAAGTTGAAAATAAAACGAATTGTTATTGTTTTTTAAGTTTATCAGGTCAGAGGTACTGTGTCAAGATGGCAAGAAAAACACAAATATCGAGTGATTTGTCCAAAATGTCGATGCATCGAAAAGTATGGCGGGGGCAGAGCGCTGCAAAAAGGAAAATTTTTGGTCTGGTAAAAAAGGAACAATTGCGGTGGGTACAAGGCTGCCGGTGATGCACAGAATGCATAATGCGCGCCGCAAAAAAGAATGAGCAGAATGCCGAAGGGCACACCGCAAAAAATAGAAGGGGCAGGCGCGGCCCAATGCCGCAGCCTGCCCCTTTGAAAAACGGGTCAGTTGAATTTGTAGATCTTTTGCACGCCCCGGTACAAAAGCACCGTCAGGTGGTTGCCCAGACCGCCGGGCAGGTTGGTGAAGGCGCTCACCGAGAACAGCTTCATGCGGCGGTACAGCCGCGGGTCGCCCTCGCTCAGCTCCTTCCACAGCTGGGCCTTCTTCTCCAGCGATTCCGGCGTGCCGCTGATGGTGAGGAACACCGAGGAGATGGCCACCATCATGGAGAGGTAGTTCAGCATGTACGAGGCCAGGTTCTTCTGGCGCTCGGGCAGGTCGTAGGGGCTGGGGCAGGCCAGCATGATGCGGGTCACCCGCAGCTGCTGATCCACCCGGCGCACCATCACCTGCTCGTTGACCGACTGGTCCGCCCGGCCGATGAAGTAGCGGTACAGGTCCAGATCCATATAGTACAGGGTCTTGACCGAGGGCAGCGGCTGGTAGACAAAGATGTTGTCCACATAGAAGGTGTGCTTGGGCAGCACCAGGCCGCAGTCCCGCAGAAGCTGACTGCGGTAGATCACCGAGTGCATCAGCAGGTTCTGGGAAGGCAGGAACTTGTGGATCTCCTCCCAGGTGAACACCTTGCCCACCGGGAACACATTCCGGTAGTTGACGGTGTGGCTGGTGTTGTCCTCCACGTGCTCGTACACATAGTTGCACACCACCATGTCCACCGGGTTTTCGGCAAAGGTGCGCAGCTGGGCCATCACCTTGTGCAGGCTGGGCACATCCAGCCAGTCGTCCGAGTCCACCACCTTATAGTACAGGCCGGTGGCGTGGGCCAGGCCCTGGTTCACGCCCTCGCCGTGGCCGCCGTTGGGCTGGTGGATGACCCGCACCACGTCGGGATACTGTTCGGCATACCGGTCGGCAATGGCGGGGGTGTCGTCGGTGGAGCCATCGTCCACCAGGATGATCTCGGCCTCGTCGCCGGCCTCCAAGAGGGTTTTGATGCAGCGGTCCATATAGGCGGCCGAGTTGTAGCAGGGCACCGCGAACGTGATCAGTTTCAAGGATATTCCTCCAATTTCCTTTGTTCAGGAAGTGATGATGCAGGGAAAGGCGGCCCTTCCGGCACCAGGCGCAAAGCCCGCAGGCCCAAGGCCGATAAGATGCAATCATTATAACATATCCCGCAACAAATATCGAGAGCAAAGGCGACGTTTGCGGAAAAATGGTGGAGAATCTTGCGGATTTGGCGGATGCGTGAAAAACGCCCCGGATTCTTTGTGCAGGATACAGAGGGCTCGCCCGGGCAGAGCGGCCCGGGGCAGGGCCTTGTGGACAATCCCCGCCCCGAATGTGTATAATGTGGATAATAAAAACCCAAGGCGGCGGGAAAGGCAGCCCGCCGTGCCGAGGTTGTGTGTGAAAGGAGCGACCCGATGATGTATCGCAAATGGGTCAAACGCCTGTTGGACATTCTGCTCTCCGGTGCAGCGCTGGTGGTGCTGTGCATTCCCATGGGGGTGATCGCCCTGTGGATCAAGCTGGATTCGCCCGGCCCGGTGCTGTTCCGGCAGAAGCGGGTGGGCAAAAACAAGGTGCTGTTCGACATTCTGAAGTTCCGCACCATGCGCACCGACACCCCCCACGATATGCCCACCCATATGCTGAAGAACCCCGACGCCTTCATCACCAAGAGCGGGCATTTTCTTCGGAAAACCAGCCTGGATGAGCTGCCCCAGCTGTGGAACATCTTTGTGGGGCAGATGAGCGTGGTGGGCCCCCGGCCGGCCCTGTGGAACCAGTACGACCTGATCGAGGAGCGGGACAAATACGGGGCCAACGACGTGACCCCGGGCCTGACCGGCTGGGCCCAGGTGAACGGCCGGGACGAACTGGAGATCCCGGTCAAGGCCCGGCTGGACGGCGAGTATGTGCAGCATCTGGGCTTTGCCATGGACCTGAAATGCTTTTTGCGCACCATCACCAGCGTGCTGGGCCACGAGGGCGTGGTGGAAGGCGGAACCGGCGCGCTGCACGAGGCCGAGCAGCAGAAAACCCAGACAAAATAACAAGAAGCAAAATGGGCAAAAATGTAGTTCCAACGCAAAAATATGCCGAATTTAGCCGAAAAATCAACGGCGCGGCCGCGGCGGAAAAACAGGCGGAACGGGCTTTGTAAAATTTTGTCCGAAACATTTGATTTCTTGTTATTGCCATGCTATAATCAGGCTGAAAAATGACCGGTGAGGTCCGCATTCTTTGGAAAGGAGGGAACAGTGCAATGGAAAAAATGACACGCCTGATGCGCCTTTTGGTCGTGCTTCTGGCCGTGACCGTGCTTGTGGGCATGGGGTACGCCGCGCTGCTCCCCGAAGAAGAGGTCATCACCGCGCCGCAGCAGACGGTGGAACTGCAGGCGGCTCTGGCTTCCAGCCGGGGCGGCGTGCACCCTGCCAGCAGCGTCCTGAGCGACGGCCAGGGGGTGACCCCTGCCGCACAGGACGCCGCCATCCAGTCCGGCAACGGGCTGATGGTGGCCCACGACAACACCCGCCTGGTGCAGCGCCAGACGTCGTTTTTGGCCGAGGCCCAGCGGGGCCAGGGGCGGATCGACCGCGCCCGTGAGCTGAAAGCGGCGGCCATTCGTGTCAATCGCCGCCTGTGCGGCTGTTTGTATCATACCAGACTTTCCGATCCCCCCGGCTGAACCGGCGGATCGACAAAAGGCCCCGGCGGCACAAAGCGGCCCGGGCCTCAGGGGTGAATTGTACCCTTTGCTCGCTGTGCGGGCGGGGTGCGGTGCGGCCCCGGCTTTGCTGCCCTCGTTTTGCTGAGGGGGCAGGGCCGGTCGTTTCGTTGGAGTTGACCGGGGGATTGCTGTACCCTTTTGCACGGTTTTGCGCCGGGCAGGGGGCCATTCCCCGAAGAGAAGAGAACTGCCCGGCAGCGGCTGCGGACACGCACGCCCGGCCTGCGGCGGGACAGGGGAGGTTTGGATATGACCCATATCATGATCGTGAGTGCCAATGGCAGTGAAGCCAAGGCATTGTTTTATCTGCTGCAGCGTGCGGGCCTGGGTGCCGTTGACCTGAGCATCTGCCCCGGCGAACATCTGGCGCGCCTTGCGGCCGAAAAAGGGGCCGGTGTGATTCTGGCCGAAGCAGAGGCCCTGGGAGACGAGCCGGAACAGGCGCTGGATGAGCTGTTCCAGGTGGTGCCGGACTGCCAGGTGGTGCTGTATTCCGGCAACGCGGTGCAGATGGATGCCCTGCGAGCCCTGAAGCGGGACAACGTGCAGATGCTGATGCGCCCCCTGCGCAAAACGCAGATCCAGCGGGCGGTGGCCCGTGCACTGGAGCAGGCGGGCCATGGTCCCCGGCAGGCCCGGTGCGAGCAGCTGCTGCGCATGATGACCCAGCGCACCCTGGACGACCTGCTGGAGGGCCGCACCGAAGAGGCCTGTAAGAGCCTGAACGCGCTGGACCTGGAGCAGGAGAGCGGCGCCGTGTATCTTGCCTGGCTGAGCGAGCCGCTTGCCCTGCGGGAGAGCGAGGGCCTTGCGGCAGAGCTGCGGGGCCGCCTGCTGGGCGTGGGCTGCACGGCGCTGCTGCGGGTGAGCGGCGGCAGCCTGGCGGCGGTGGGCTTTGCCCCGGCCGACCAGCAGGCTGCGGTGATGGGCACGCTGGAAACGGCCCTGAAGCGCTACTGCTTTGAGCATGGGCGGAAGCACCAGCTGAGCAGCGCCCCCTTCGACAGCCTGGAAGAGCTGCCTGAGGCCCTGCAGCAGGCGGCCGCCGGGCTTGGCCCCCGCGTGGGCTGGGCCGAGCCGCTGCTGAAGCCGGAGCGGCCGGTGCTGCCGGTTCGGGTGGAGCGGGTGCGTCAGTACATACAGGAGCATTTCTGCGAAGAGATCAGCCTGGAAAGCATTGCCGCCGCCTGCGGAATGAGCAAGTATTACCTGTGCCACGTGTTCAAGGAGAACATGGGGGTGTCCGTGTTCAATTACCTCATCTGGCTGCGCATGGAGGAGGCCCGCCGCCTGCTGGCCACCACCACCCTGAAGGTGTCGCAGGTGGGCAGCCGGGTGGGCTACGCCGACCCCAACTACTTCATCACGGCTTTTAAGAAGCAGGAGGGCGTTACGCCCACCGAATACCGGGCTGGCCAGACCGTGCGCCGCCTGAGCGCAGAATAACGGGGCGCTCTGGCTGCCGGGCCGCGCCGCCGAGACCTCAAAGCGGCGGCCTGCACCCCTGCCGGGTGCGGACGGGCCGGGGCCGACCGGCATTTCCCGGCTTTTCCGGCAGGGGGGCTCTCTGCCCGGCAGCAAACCCATACGGCCCAATTCCCAAAACTGTAGTTCCAATCAATGAAGCATCGCCGTCCGGCTCAGCACCCGCCGAAAAGGTGCAGGGCCGGACGGCTTATTTTGTGCGAATTTGGGTGGACAAACGCAAACCACCACGATATAATGTGGTTGTTACACGCTTTTCAGAAGCAAAAAAGCCGCGGCCTATGCGGGGCCGCATGGGGGATCACAGAACAGGAGGATGCAGCGATGAACACACCGGCACAGGTGGCGGAAAATTATCTGAGCACCGGGAAGGCGAAGGTGAGCCTTCCCTTTGGGCGAATGCTGGCGCTGGCCATTCTGGCGGGCATTTACATTGCGCTGGCGGGCGTTGGCGCCAGCTGCGCCGCCGTGACCGTGGAAAGCGCCTCGCTGGCCAAACTGGTGAGCGGCTGCCTGTTCCCGGCCGGGCTGACCATGGTGTTGCTGGCGGGCAGCGAGCTGTTCACCGGCAACTGCCTGCTGGTGATGCCGCTGGCCCAAAAGACCATTACCCCGGCGCAGATGCTGCGCAGCTGGGCGGTGGTGTATCTGGGCAATTTCATCGGGGCGATGGCGGTGGCGTGGGTCGCCAGCGCCAGCCATACGTTCACCCTGTTTGGCGACTGGTTTGCCATCAGCGTGGTGAGCACGGCCGCCGCCAAGTGCAGCCTGAGCTTTGGTGACGCGCTGCTGCGGGGCATTCTGTGCAATCTGCTGGTCTGCCTGGCGGTGTGGATCAGCTTCGCGGCCAAGAGCGTGGGCGGAAAGATCGCGGGGCTGTACCTGCCCATTCTGCTGTTTGTGCTGTGCGGCTATGAGCACTGCGTGGCCAATATGTATTACATTCCGGCGGGCATTTTTGCCCTGGCCGACCCGGCCTATGCCGAAGCGCTGGCGGGCCTGAACGCAGACGCCGTCACCTGGGCGGGGCTGGCGGCCAATCTGATTCCGGTGACCCTGGGCAACATTCTGGGCGGCGCCGGGCTGGGGCTGGCCTACTGGTACATTTATTTGAAAAAGCCCAAGGCGTGAGCAGCGCGGCGAATTGAGACAGGAAAAGGCGCATCCATTCTGTTGTGAAAAGCAGATGGGTGCGCCTTTTTGGCTGCACTTTTGTTGCGAAGGTGTTGCGTTCTGCCGCGAAATTTGGCTTCCCCTCGAGGGGAAGCTGGCGCCGTAGGCGACTGATGAGGTGGCATCTTTTGGTTGCGGTTGGGTTATGGCGGTGATGGAGGGGCGGCGCTTTGTTTATGCGGTTTGGTTCTGTGGTTCGGCTTGCGATAAAGATTTCGAGGTGCTGGATAGGGTAGTGCGCTTTTCCTCTGCCATAACGTCTTGCGTTGATTCGCGCCCCACCTCATCCGCCTCACTAGCGTTCGGCACCTTCCCCTCGAGGGGAAGGCTTTGTTGCGAGTGTATTGCGTTCTGTCGCGGGTTTTGGCTTCCCCTTGAGGGGAAGCTGGCGGCGGCAGCCGACTGATGAGGTGGCATCTTTTGGTTGCGGCTGGCTTGTGGCGGTGATGGAGGGGCGGCGCTTTGTTTATGCGGTTTAGCTCTGTGGTTCGGCTTTGCAATAAAGATTTTGTGGTGCAGTATGTGGCAGTGCTTTTCCCTGCCATAAAGTCTTGCGGTGATTCGCGCTCCACATCATCCGCCTCACTAGCGTTCGGCACCTTCCCCTCAAGGGGAAGGCTTTGTTGCGAAGGTGTTGTTTTTGCCGCGAGATTGGCTTCCCCTCGAGGGGAAGCTGGCGCCGTAGGTGACTGATGAGGTGGCATCTTGTTGTCGCGGTTGGGTTATGGCAGTGACGGTTGGGCGGCGGTTTGGTTCGGCGGTTCGGCTTTGCAATAAAGATTTTGCGGTGCTGGGGGGAGTGCTTTTCTCTTCCATAAAGTCTTGCGTTGATTCGCGCCCCACCTCATCCGCCTCACTGCGTTCGGCACCTTCCCCTCAAGGGGAAGGCTTTTGGCGGCGGCATACGTGCTGCTGCTTTGCACAGCATTTCGCCGAGAAATTCGTACGTTTCTACAATTGACAGAGCACTCTACAACATGTACACTAAAATTAAACTACAGGTTGTAGAGCAACCCGTCCGCCCGCGCACCCCGCTCCCGCATCCGCACAACCCAAAAAATCCGCATTCAAAATTCCTCATTCCTAACTTCTAATTTCTAACTCAGAAAAGAAAGGAGCCCCCATGCCGGATTACCATCTTGCCGAAGCCGAAAAAAAGTTTGCCCAGCTGATCTGGGAGCACGAGCCGCTGCCCTCCCGCCGTCTGGTGGAGCTGGCGGCGCAGGAGCTGGGCTGGAAAAGCACCACCACCTACACCGTTTTGCGCCGCCTGTGTGACCGGGGCCTGTTTCAGAACGAAAAGTCTCAGGTGACCAGCCTGGTCAGCCGGGAGGAGTTTCGCCGCCAGCAGAGCCGGAGCTTTGTGCAGGAGGCCTTTGGCGGCTCGCTGCCCGGCTTTCTTACGGCGTTTATGGGCGGGCGCAAGCTCACGCAGGCCCAGGCAGAGGAACTGCGGGACCTGATCGACCATTACGAGGAGGAGTAAGCCGTGGAAGAACGTCTGCTTTCGCTGTTTGTCGCAATGCTCAACCTGGGGCTGGCCGGGGGGCTGGCGGCACTGCTGGTGCTGCCGGTTCGTCTGGCGCTGAGCCGGGCACCCAAGCGGTACAGCTGCTGGCTGTGGGCGGCGGTGTTTTTCCGGTTTGCCTGCCCCTTTGTGCCCCAAAGCCCTCTGGCTCTGGTGGCGGTGCGCCAGCGGGCCATCGTGACCGAACTTCAATACCAGGCGGTGCCCCGCGTTGACACGGGCCTTGCGCCGCTGGACGGCGCGGTCAACCGGCTGCTTCCGGCGGCGAGCCCGACGGCCAGCGCCAACCCGGTGCAGCTGGCGCTGCAGATCGGGGCGCGGGTCTGGGTGGTGGGTGCGGTGCTTCTGCTGGCCTGGACGGTGCTCTCGGCGCTGACGCTGGCCCTGCGGCTGCGGGCAGCTGCCCAGACGGAGCCGGGCGTGTATGAGGTGCCCGGGCTGGCGACCCCGTTCGTTCTGGGTCTGGTGCGGCCGCGCATCTACCTGCCCGAGGGCCTTTGCGGGCAGGAGCGGGCCTGCATTTTGGCCCATGAGCGGGCGCACATCCGCCGCGGCCACCCGCTGGCCAAGGCGGCGGCTTGGGTGATCGCCTGCCTGCACTGGATGAACCCGCTGGTGTGGCTGGCCTACTGGCTGCTGGGGCGGGACCTGGAAATGGCCTGCGACGAGCAGGCGCTGGCCGACCTTGGCGGCGGGCAGAAGAAGGTGTATGCCGCCGCCCTGCTGAATCAGGCGGCGGGCCGCCGGGCCGGGGTGCCGCTGGCGTTTGGGGAAGGAAACGTGAAGGGACGCATTCACCGGGTGCTGGCCTGGCGCAGCCTTCCCCACGGGGCGGCGGTTTTGCTGGCGGTGCTGACGCTGGCCGTGGGGGCCGGGCTGCTGTTTGCCCGCCCGCAGAAAGCGGCCGAGGCGCAAACCGGCTGGCCTGTGACCGAGGTGACCATGGCCCTGCCCGGCGACCAGGCGGCCGGCACCCTGCCGTTGGCTCTGCCCGAGGGCTGGCAGGTGGGGGAGAACGGCGTGATCACCACGGCGGACGGCACCGGCGTGGGCGTGGTGATGCTGGGCAGGACCATGGACCTGCCGGAGGACCTGCCCCGGGAGGACTACTACAAGGCGGCCATGGCCGAACTGCGGCTGAGCAGCATGATGACGCTGGAGGACTACACGCCGGTTTCCAGCGGGGACAGCTGGGAGAAAGCCACCGCCGTGTTCGGCATCAGCGACTATGTGCTGAGCGACGGATACGCCTCCAACGCAGAGGCCCCACTGCGGGAGCACCCGGCCGTGACGGAGTTTGACTGGGAACAGGGCATTTATGCGCTGGTCTGGTTTGACCCGGACTGCTTTGCGCCCCTGGGCCTGACGGACGCACAGGCGATGGAGCAGGTGGCCCAGGGGCTGGGCACCCTGCGCACAGCCCAATAAAACAAAAAAGGCACCTCCGCCGCTGCATGGTGCAGCGGGCGGGGGTGCCTTTTTGCTTTATTTCAGGGAAGCATTGCCTGCGAACTTATCGCAGAGCCAGCTGCCCGTCTTTCAGATCCACCGTGATGGTGCTTCCGGCGGGGCGGTCGCCGCGGATCAGTTCCTTGGCGATGAGGGTTTCCACCCGGCTCTGGATGAACCGCTTCAGGGGACGAGCGCCGTAGATGGGGTCGTAGCCCTGGTCAATGATGTAGTCACGGGCTGCATCGGTGACGGTCAGGCCAACCTGCTTGTCGGCCAGGCGCTGACGCAGGTCGTCCAGCAGCAGCTCCACGATGCCGCCGATCTCGCCCTTGGTCAGGCTCTTGTAGTACACGATTTCGTCCAGACGGTTCAGGAACTCGGGGCGGAACTTGGTCTTGAGCAGAGCGTCCACCTGATCCCGGGCTTCCTGGCTCAGCTCATTGCTGCCCTTGGCCCGGCTTTCCTCCAGGTCGTTCAGGATGATGTCGCTGCCCAGGTTGGAGGTCAGGATGATGATGGTGTTCTTGAAGTCCACCGTGCGGCCCTGGCTGTCGGTGATCCGGCCGTCGTCCAGAACCTGAAGCAGGATGTTGAACACATCCGGATGGGCCTTTTCCACCTCATCGAACAGCACCACGCTGTAAGGATGACGGCGCACAGCCTCGGTCAGCTGGCCGCCTTCCTCGTAACCCACGTATCCCGGAGGAGCGCCGATCAGGCGGCTGACGCTGAACTTCTCCATATATTCGGTCATGTCGATGCGGATCAGGTTCTTCTCATCGTCGAACAGGCACTGGGCCAGCGCTTTGGCCAGCTCGGTTTTGCCCACGCCGGTGGGGCCCAGGAACAGGAAACTGCCGATGGGCCGGTTGGGGTTGGCGATGCCGGCGCGGCTGCGCAGAATGGCGTCGCTCACCTTGCGGACGGCCTCGTCCTGGCCGATGACCCGCTTGTGCAGGATGTTCTCCAGGCCAAGCAGCTTTTCGCGCTCGCTCTCCACCAGCTTTTCCACAGGAATGCCGGTCCAGCGGGCCACGATGCGGGCGATCTCTTCCTCGGTCACCCGGTCACGCAGCAGATTGTCCTGGCTGCTCTGGGCGGCTTCGGCCAGCTTTTCCTGCTCGGCCAGCTCTTTCTGCAGCTGAGGCAGCTTGCCGTACTGCAGCTCGCCCGCTTTGGTGTAATCGCCGCTGCGGGTGGCCTGGTCGATCTGGGCCTTGATCTGCTCCAACTGGGCGCGCAGGTCCTGCACCTTGCCGATGGAGTTCTTTTCGTTCTCCCATTTGGCCTTCATGGTGTTGAACTTGTCGCGCATTTCGGCCAGCTCCTTCTGAAGGGAGGCCAGCCGGTCTTTCGACAGCTGATCCTCTTCCTTCTTCAGAGCGGTCTCTTCAATTTCCCGCTGCATGATGTCCCGGCGCAGGTCGTCCAGCTCAGCCGGCATGGAGTCCAGCTCGGTTTTCACCATGGCGCAGGCCTCATCCACCAGGTCGATGGCCTTATCCGGCAGGAACCGGTCGGTGATGTAGCGGTTGGAGAGGGTGGCGGCGGCGATGAGGGCATTGTCCTGAATCTTCACGCCGTGGAACACTTCATACCGCTCCTTCAGGCCACGCAGAATGGAGATGGTGTCCTCCACCGTGGGCTCATCCACCTGCACAGGCTGGAACCGGCGCTCCAGAGCGGGGTCCTTTTCGATGTACTGGCGGTATTCGTCCAGCGTGGTGGCGCCGATGCAGTGCAGCTCGCCGCGGGCCAGCATGGGCTTTAGCAGGTTGCCGGCATCCATGGCGCCGTCGGTTTTGCCGGCGCCCACGATGGTGTGCAGCTCATCAATGAAGAGGATGATCTGGCCTTCGCTCTTCTTGACTTCGTTCAGAACGCTCTTCAGGCGCTCCTCAAATTCGCCCCGGTACTTGGCACCGGCCACCAGGGCGCCCATATCCAGGCTGAACACCTTGCGGTCCTTCAGGTTGTCGGGCACATCGCCCCGCACGATCCGCTGGGCAAGGCCCTCGGCGATGGCGGTTTTGCCCACGCCGGGCTCACCGATCAGGCAGGGGTTGTTCTTGCGCTTGCGGCTCAGAATGCGGATGACGTTCCGGATCTCCTGGTCACGGCCGATCACGGGATCCAGCTTGTTCTGTTTGGCCAGGCTTACCAGCTCCTGGCCGTACTTTTCCAGCACGTCGTAGGTGTCCTCGGGGTGGTCACTGGTCACCCGCTGGTTGCCCCGCAGGGCGGCCAGCTGGTTCAGGAAGTTGTTCTTGTCGATGGAGAAGGCCCGGAACAGGTCGCTGGCGGCCCGGTTGGGGGCTTCCAGAATGCCCAGGAACACATGCTCCACGCTGACGTATTCGTCCTTCATGGCGGCGGCCTGTTTCTGGGCGGCGGTCAGGGCCTTGTCGGTATCCTGGCTGATGTAGACCTTATCGGGGTCACGGCCGGTGCCGCTCACGTGGGGCAGCTGCTCCACCTTTTCCTGGGCGGCCACGGCGAAGGCCGAGGGCTCCACGCCCATGCGCTTCAGCAGCTGGGGGATAAAGCCGTTTTCCTGGCTGGCCAAAGCCGCCAGCAGATGCTCCGGCTCCAGTGCCTGGTTCTGATGTTCAATGGCAAGGCTCTGGGCGCTTTGCAGAGCTTCCATGGTTTTCTGTGTGAATTGGTTGGTGTTCATAAACAACAGCCCTCCTTGTTTGCGGGCCTTTGCGGCCCGCCGTCCTTGCCGCCTGCGGGCAACTGACCAGCAATGCGGTTAGCAGTCGAAGTGCACAAGTGCTTAAAAGCCGCGGTGCCGGATCGTCTCTGCACGTCTGGCTCGGCATCTGCCTGGCCCTCCGTCGCCTCACTTGCTCTTTAGCACTCTATCTGTTCGACTGCTAACAATATAAACCTACCAAACCGGTTTGTCAAGGGGGCGCACAAAAATTCTCAGATTGTTCACAAACCGCCCCCGGCGGGTTGCAGAAAGGCACGGGGGAACGGAATGGTGATTTTGACCGTGCGGGTTTTCTTGACAGAGCATACGGCGGAAAGGTATCATAAAACTGTAATATTTTTTACCTATATATAAAGGAGGCTGCCGTCCCTTGCTGACCAATGCGCCCGCTGAAAAGCACCCCTGCCTTCGCTGCCTGATTCTGGCCTTTTGCTGTGCCCTGCTCAGTTTTCTGCCCCTGCTTTTGCAGGACGGCGGGAAGCTGCTGTTTATGTCCGACTATCTGGAGCAGCAGATTCCCTTCGGCATGTACGTCAACGAGTCGATCAAGAGCGGCCAGGTGTACTGGAGCTGGGGGATTGACCTTGGCACGAATTTCATCGGGGCCTTTTCCTTTTATCTGCTGGGCAGCCCGTTTTTCTGGCTGTCCATGCCGTTCCCAGCGTCCTGGTACATCTACATCGCCGGGGTTATTTACCTTATAAAGTATATGACGGCGGCCCTGACGGCGTTTTTGTGGCTGCGGCGGCAGGTGAAAGGGGAGAACGCGGCCCTCATCGGCGCGCTGCTGTATGCCTTCAGCGGGTTTCAGTCCCTGAACCTGATCTTCTCCCACTTCCACGATGTGGTGGCGCTGTTCCCGCTGCTGCTGCTGGCGGTGGACCTGTGGGTGCAGGAGGGCCGCCGCTGGCCGCTGGCCCTGGCGGCCTGCGTCAACCTGCTGACCAACTACGTGTTCTTTGTGGGCGAAGTGGTGTTTCTGGCGGTGTACTATCTGGTGCGCTGGCTCATCCCGGATGTGCGCCGGGGCCTGCGCCGCCTGCCGGGCTGTGCGGCCCTGGGGGCTTTGGGCGTGGCCATGGGGGCTGTGCTGTTTGTGCCGTCGGTGCTGTTTCTGCTCAGCAACCCGCGCACCCAGCAGCACGGCGTTTCGCTGCTGTTCTCCAAAGAGGAATTGCTGTATCTGGTGCGCAGCATGCTGCTTCCGGCCTCCAGCATGCACAGCCCGGATGTACTGATGGAAAACCACTGGGCCTCCTGCGCGCTGTGGCTGCCCATGGGCGGGCTGGTTCTGGCGGTGATCTACTGCTTCGGGGCCAAAAAAGGCGACTGGCTGCGGCGGCTGTTCCTTGTGTGCCTGCTGGCCACCCTTTCGCCGGCGCTGAACGGCGCGTTTTTGCTGTGGACCCAGAGCGGCTACCGGCGCTGGTTTTACATGCTGCTGCTGCTCGCCGCGCTGGCGGCGGCCCGGGTGCTGGATGCCCCGGCGCAGTACCCGGTGCGCCGGGGGCTGTGGATCGGGCTGGCGGTCACGGCCGCGTTTCAGGTGGGAATGCTGCTTTTGCCGGACGCGGTGCGGCGGCCCGGCCTGTTTGCCTGGAACTGCTTTGTGGCGGACGCCGCGCTTCTGGCGCTGCTGTGGGCGCTGCCCGGCGGCAGGCGGGTGCGCGGACGGGCGGTGCTGGCCTTCACCATGGCGTTCTGCGTGCTCTCCACGGGAACCTGTGCCCGGCTGTACCACGACGACCGCCGGACCGACGGTGCCCGCTATGCGGCCCAGCTTAAGGCGGCCAGCCAGCTGACGGTGCCGGAGGGCAACCGGGTGCGGCCGGCTGAAAACCGGCAGGTGCTGCCGGGAATGCTGATGAACGCCGACACCTTCTGCAGCACGGTAAACGGCGGAATTTTTGAGCTGAATGAGCTGCTGGGCACCCCGCGCGTGGTGCGAAGCGAACTTTCCGGCGAGGGCCGGGCCGAGCTGCTCAGCGCCGGGTACACCGTGCAGGAACAGCCCTGGGAGGGCAGCAGCCCCAAGAGCGAGGGCCATGCCGACGGGGCGGATTACTACATTTATCACGACAAGATCACCCCGTCCATCGGGTTTGCCTACCATACCTATATGCCGCAGAGCCAGTGGCTGCAGATCGACCCGGAGCTTCGGTGCCTGGCCATGCTGCGCACCCTGGTGGTGCGGGACGAGAACGTGCCGAAAGTGGAGGGGGTGCTGCGCCCCTATGACCCCCAGCAGGATGGGGAGTACCTGCCGGAAAACAAGGAGGACCTGGTGGCCCTTCGGCGGGAAGAGGCGAGCGAGACCTTCACCCGGGACGAGAGGGGCTTCTGCTCCGAGATCACCTGCGCCCAGGCGGGGTACGGCTTTTACAGCTTCTCTTACGATGCAGGCTGGAGTGCTGAGGTGAACGGCGAGCCGGTGGAGATCCTGAACATCTGCGGCCTGATGGCGGTACCCCTGCGGGCCGGAGAAAACCGGGTGGAGTTCCGCTACACCCCGCCCGGCCTGGGGCTGGGCCTGGCACTGACCGGGGCCGGCTGGGCGGGGTTTGCCCTGCAGACGGTGCAGGAGGTGCTGCAGGACCGCAGACGCCGGAAGGCCCGGGGCGGCGCCTAAGAGAAAAGCGAAGAGAAAGAAATCGGCGGAAGAAACCGCCCGCAGGCTCAACCTTGCCCTTGACCCCGGCCGTACAAAAACGTATGATAGTAGAAGTGCTTTTGGAACCGTGCAGTGAGGCACGGAATAAAACCCCGCTGCGGGCCGGTGTGTATGCCGGAAACGTGCCTGTGAGAAAGGCAGCCTCCGGCGGGCAGGAAAAGGAGAATGGTTAAATTATGAAGCAGGATACCATCTGCGTGCAGGGCGGCTATACCCCCGGCAACGGCGAACCCCGCCAGGTGCCCATCATTCAGAGCACCACCTTCAAGTACGCCACCAGTGAGGACATGGGCAAGCTGTTTGACCTGGAGGCCGACGGCTATTTTTACAGCCGCCTGCAGAACCCCACCAACGACATCGTGGCCAAAAAGATCTGCGAGCTGGAGGGCGGCACCGCCGCTATGCTGACCTCTTCCGGTCAGGCGGCCACCTTCTACGCGATCTTCAACATTGCCTCCTGCGGCGACCATGTGGTGTCCAGCTCCAGCATCTACGGCGGCAGCTACAACCTGTTTGCCGTCACCATGAAGCGCATGGGCGTTGAGTTCACCTTTGTGGACCCCGACTGCACCGAGGAAGAGCTGAATGCGGCCTTCCGCCCCAACACCAAGGCGGTGTTCGGCGAGACCATCGCCAACCCGGCCCTCACCGTGCTGGACATTGAGAAGTTCGCCAAGGCGGCCCACGGCCACGGCGTGCCTCTGATCGTGGACAACACCTTCGCCACCCCGGTGAACTGCCGCCCCTTCGAGTGGGGTGCGGACATTGTGACCCACTCCACCACTAAGTACATGGACGGCCACGGCGCAGGCCTGGGCGGCTGCATCGTGGACAGCGGCAAGTTCGACTGGACCAAGTACCCGGAGAAGTTCCCCGGCCTGTGCACCCCCGATGAGAGCTACCACGGCGTGACCTACACCGAGCGCTTTGGCCTGGGCGGCGCGTTCATCACCAAGGCCACGGCCCAGCTGATGCGGGACTTTGGCTCCATGCAGGCCCCCAGCAACGCCTTTTTGCTGAACATGGGCCTGGAGAGCCTGCACGTGCGCATGAAGCGCCACTGCGAGAACGGCCAGGCGGTGGCGGAGTTCCTCCAGAATCACCCCAAGATCGCCTGGGTGAATTACAGCGGCCTGCCCGGCAACAAGTACTATGCGCTGGCGCAGAAGTACCTTCCCAATGGCAGCTGCGGCGTGGTGAGCTTCGGCGTGAAGGGCGGCCGTCAGGCGGCCGAGACCTTCATGAAGCACCTGAAGATCGCCGCCATTGAAACTCACGTGGCGGATGCCCGCACCTGCTGCCTGCATCCTGCTTCCTCCACCCATCGCCAGATGAACGACGCCGAGCTGGCCGCTGCCGGTGTGGGCGCCGATCTGGTGCGCCTGTCCTGCGGTTTGGAAGCCAGCGAGGACCTGATCGCCGATCTGGCCCAGGCGCTGGAACAGGTGTGATTGTTCGCAAACACAAATTTTTGCATGGGGCACCGTGCCCTGTGCCCATGAAAAAGGACGTAACAAACTGCCATGCCTCTGATTATTCCCAAAACTCTGCCCGCCTATAAGGCCCTGGGCGAGGAAAATGTGTTCGTAATGCATAAGGAACGGGCTGAAAACCAGCACATCCGCCCGCTGCGGATTCTGGTGCTGAACCTGATGCCCACCAAGATCGTCACCGAGACCCAGCTGGCCCGCCTGCTGGCCAACAGCCCCCTGCAGGTGCAGCTGACCTTTCTGCAGACGGCCAGCCATGCGGCCAGCCACGTGTCGGCCCAGCATCTGGATGCCTTCTATACGACCTTTGATGAGGTGAAAAATCAGCGGTACGACGGTATGATCATCACGGGGGCGCCGGTGGAGACCATGCCCTTTGAAGAGGTGGATTACTGGGACGAGCTGTGCCGGATCCTGGAGTTCAGCAAGACCAACGTGTACTCCACCCTGCATGTGTGCTGGGGCGCGCAGGCCGCGCTGTACTACCACTTCGGAATCCGCAAGGAGCTGCTGGACCAGAAGATGTTCGGTGTGTTCCTGCACAAGGTCACCCGGCCCTCGAACCCGCTGGTGCGCGGCTTTGATGAGGTGTTCTATGCCCCCCATTCCCGCCACACCGGCATTCGCCGGGAGGATGTGCTGGCCTGCCCGGAGCTGCGCCTGCTGGCGGACAGCGAGGAGGCCGGCCCCTACCTGATGAGCACCGAGTCCGGCCGGCAGATCTTTGTGGCCGGCCACCCGGAGTACGACAAGTACACGCTGGACAGTGAGTATCGACGGGATGTGGACAAGGGCCTGCCCATTGCGGTGCCCAAGAACTATTACCCGGACGACGACCCCACCAAGGAGCCGCTGTTCCGCTGGCGCGCCCACGCCCACCTGCTGTATTCCAACTGGCTGAACTACTACGTTTACCAGAATACCCCCTACGATCTGGACCTGCTGGAGAAGGTGGAGGAGAGCGAGAAGCACATCCACCCCTGACCGACCAAAACCGGTACAGGCGGGGGCCTGATAAACCAAATTGCCCTCAGTTAAACCCAATTGAATCAGAAGCAGCCGTCCCTTTCTGCGGAAAGGGGGCGGCTGCTTTTTTGCGTATATGGGGGCCCGGAGCATTACAGCGAGGTGTGCGGCGAGGCGGCGGTGTTCAACCTGCTGGCCGGGGTGGTGAGCAACCCGCTGCTCTCGGGCCTGTATGACCTGACCGGCGGCTACACCCTGGCATGGTGCGTGTGCCTGGGCTTTTCCGTGGCATCCCTGCTGCTGCTTCTGCGGGCCATTGCCGCACGCCGGCCCTGCTGAACCCATACAAAAACAAGAACAGCCCCCTTCCGGCCGGAAGGGGGCTGTTCGTATTTGCGGTTGATTCAGGGGCGGATCAGGCGCGCACGGCGCTGCTGGTCACCAGATCCATGGCGCTGTCCAGCAGAACGGCCTGGCACAGGTAGCCGCGGCCGTAGTAGGTCTGATAAGCGGAATAATCGCTGGTGCCCACGTTGGTGCTGAAGTAGTTGGTCAGGGCGTCCTCGTCCACGGTGAGGCCCTCGGCCTTGGCAATGGCCTCCAGCATCACGATGGTCTTGAGCTGCTCCTGAGCGGAGGCGGTCATGGCCTCACGCTGAGCGTCCTCGCTCTCGTAGCCCATCATGCTGCGGGCGGTCTCCATGTCCAGGCCGTAGGCGCTCACCTGAGACTCGAACTGGGCCATGCTCACGTTTACCAGCTGGTCCACCAGGTCGGCGGGGAACTCGCTGAACTGGCACTCGTCCAGAACCTTCTGCAGCACGTAGTTGTCAGCCTTGTTGTTCTCCATGCTGGTGCGGATGCTGTCCTTCATGCCCTGGGCGGTGCCGTAGTCGGCCAGAGCCGCGGTCTGGCTGACGAACTCGTCGGTCAGCTCGGGAACCTGCTTGTCGCCCTGGATGTAGTTGATGGTGGTGACGAACACCGCATCCTTGCCGGCCAGGTCGGGGTTGTTGTCGTAGGGGTCGGGGAAGGTGACCTCCACGTTGAAGGTCTCGCCGGGGGTGTGGCCGATGATCTGGGTCAGGAAGTCGTCGATGTAGGCGTCGCTGCCGGCGGTGACCAGGGTGCCGTTGCCGTTGGTGTTGCCGCCGCTGAACTCCTCGCCGTCCACGCTGCCCACGTAGTCGATGTTCACCACGTCGCCGTCCTCGATGGCACGGTCCTTGATCTGGTCGTAGGTGGCGTACTGGTCCAGAATGGAGCTGATCTGGGTGTTCAGTTCGTCGTCGGTGATGGTGTACTCCTCAGCGGGCACGGTGACGCCCTTGTACTGGGGCAGGGTCACCAGAGTGCTGCTGTCCACATCCTTCAGGGTGCCGTCGTCGTTCAGGTAAGCGCTGTACACATCGCTGTGGTCTTCCACTTCCGAAGAGCTGCCGGAAGCAGCCTGGCTGGAAGAGCTGGAAGCGCCGCAGCCTGCCAGGCTGAGCGCCAGGGCCAGGCAGGTGCAGACGCTGCCCAGACGAATCAGATTCTTATTCAATGCAGTTTTCCTCCTTGAGATCCCGCTCACGGAAAAGCCCGGGCGGGGGCAATACAAAACATTATACCGCGTGAAAGGGGTTTGAACAACAAATTCTCATAAAATTTCTCAATTCCGGCCCGCAAACGGGATAGAATCCGGTGGAAAAAGCCGTGCATATCCGCTATAATTGTAGCCGAAAGCAAACACAGCACGAACGCGCCCCGGCCCGGCCGCCGCGCCGCCCGTGAGAAACGATGAACACAAAGAAAAGGAGAGTACCCCCATGGATTATAACAAGGCAGCACTGGAGATGCACGCCGCCCACCACGGCAAGCTGGAAGTTATCAGCAAGGTGCCCGTGAAAACGCGGGATGACCTTTCCACCGCCTATACCCCCGGCGTGGCAGAGCCCTGCCGCAAGATCTGCCAGAACCCGGACGATGTGTACACCTACACCACCAAGGGCAACATGGTGGCGGTGGTTACCAACGGCACCGCCGTGCTGGGCCTGGGCGACATCGGCCCTGAGGCCGGTCTGCCCGTGATGGAGGGCAAGTGCGTGCTGTTCAAGGAGTTCGGCGGCGTGAACGCAGTGCCCATCTGCCTGGACACCAAGGACCCCGCCGAGGTCATCCGTGCGGTGGAGTTGATCGCCCCCAGCTTCGGCGGCGTCAACCTGGAGGACATCCGCAGCCCCGAGTGCTTTGAGATCGAGCGGGTGCTGGAAGAGAAGCTGGACATCCCCGTGTTCCACGACGACCAGCACGGCACCGGCATTGTGGTGACGGCTGCCCTGCTGAACGCCCTGAAGGTGGTTGGCAAGGACATTGCCAATGTGAAGATCGTGCAGAACGGCCCCGGCGCGGCGGGCACCGCCATCATCAAGATGCTGATGGCCGCCGGTGCCACCGACATCACCGCTGTGGACGAGCACGGCATTCTGTACGAGGGCCGCCCCGCCGGCCTGAAGGACCACAAGGCCTGGCTGGCCACCGTGACCAACCCCCGCCACCTGACCGGCGGCCTGGCCGAGGCGGTGAAGGGCGCCGACGTGTTCATCGGCACCAGCATTGCCGGGGCCCTCACCCCCGAGATGGCCGCCACCATGGCCCCCGGCGCGGTGGTGTTCGCCATGGCCAACCCCAACCCCGAGATCATGCCCGACGCGGCCAAGGCCGCCGGCGTGGCGGTGGTGGGCACCGGCCGCAGCGACTTCCCCAACCAGATCAACAACGTGCTGGCCTTCCCCGGCGTGTTCAAGGGCGCCCTGAGCGTGCGCGCCCGGGACATCAACAACGAGATGAAGGTGGCGGCCGCCAAGGCCATTGCCGGCATCATCTCGGACGAAGAGCGCAGCGCGGAGAACATCATCCCCGGCGCGTTTGACCCCCGTGTGGTGGAGGCGGTGAGCGCCGCCGTGGCCCAGGCTGCCCGCGACAGCGGCGTGGCCCGCGCCTGACCGGCCCGAAAAGGAGGAACTGTCATGCGTACCATCAAAGCCGAGGAGATCACCCGGCGGGTGGCCACCCTGTGCATTGAGGCCAACACCTGCCTGCCCGCCGATGTGAAGGCGGCCCTGGAAAAAGCCCGGGAGGAAGAGCCGTGGCCTCTGGCCAAGCAGACGCTGGGCCTGCTGCGCAGCAATCTGGACGTGGCCGCCGCCAAGGAACTGCCCATCTGCCAGGACACCGGCATGGCCTGCGTGTTTGTGGAGCTGGGCCAGGACGTGCATGTGGAGGGCGACCTGGAGGCCGCCGTCAATGAGGGCGTGCGCCGCGGTTACGGCGATGGCTACCTACGCAAGAGCGTGGTGGGCGATCCGCTGCGCCGGGTGAACACCGGCGACAACACCCCCGCCTTCCTCACCCTGCATCTGGTGCCCGGCGAGGGCTGCCGCATCACTGTGGCCCCCAAGGGCGCGGGCAGCGAGAACATGAGCCGCCTGGCCATGCTCAAGCCCGCCGACGGCGAACAGGGCGTGAAGGATTTCATTCTGGACACCGTGAAGTGGGCCGGCTCCAACCCCTGCCCGCCCATCGTGGTGGGCGTGGGCATCGGCGGCAGCTTTGACAAGTGCGCCGCACTGGCCAAAAAGGCCCTGCTGCGCCCGCTGGATGTGCCCAACCCGGACCCCTACTACGCCGCGCTGGAACAGGAGCTGCTGGAGAAGATCAACGAGCTGGGCATCGGCCCCCAGGGCTTCGGCGGCCACACCACCGCGCTGGGCCTTGCCATTGAAACCATGCCCACCCATGTGGCCTGCCTGCCTGTGGCCGTGAACATGAGCTGCCACGTCACCCGCCGCGCCAGCGCCGAACTGTGAGGTAACTGCTATGGAATACAAACTGACCACCCCCCTCACCAAAGAGGCGCTGGCCCCGCTGCGGGCGGGGGACACGGTGCGGCTCTCCGGCGTGGTGTACACTGCCCGGGACGCCGCCCACAAACGCATGATGGAGCTGCTGGACGAGGGAAAGCCCCTGCCGTTCCCGGTGGAAGGGGCGGCCGTGTACTACGTCGGCCCCACGCCGGAGCGCCCGGGGCAGGTCATCGGCGCGGCCGGGCCCACCACCTCCGGCCGGATGGACGCCTATGCGCCCCGCCTGCTGGACCTGGGCCTTGCAGCCATGATCGGCAAGGGCGGCCGCAATGAGGCCGTGCAGAAGGCGGTTGTGCGCAACGGTGCGGTGTATCTGGCCGCGCTGGGCGGCGCAGGCGCGCTGATGGCCGGAAGCGTGGAGAGCCTGGAGATCATCGCCTGGGAGGACCTGGGCTGTGAAGCCGTGCGCCGCCTGGAAGTGGAGGACATGCCCCTGACCGTTATTCTGGACAGCGTGGGCGGCAACCTGTACGAGAGCGGCCCCGCGGCCTATCTGGCCAGCCGGGAATAAGCCGGAATCGACAGGTGTAGAAAAACACCAGAAATTTACCGCTTCAATTTGGTAAAGTTGCATAGTTGACAAACGGCCCAAACCGTGGTTTAATAAGGCTACACCGATGAGGCGAAGATAAAACTGCACAGCGCACTTCCAGAGAGCCCGGAGGATGGAAACGGGCAGAGAGCGGGGCAGACAAATGGATCGCTGAGGGCAGGGGGAACGCGCCGGAAGTTCATTCCGCGTTATTATCCGCTGACGGGCACTCCCGTTACAGAGTAGGAAGCGTGTTGGCGCTTCGAGAGGTGGCTGTGGCCAGAAGGCCCGGCAAGCAAGGTGGCACCGCAGGTGTTTTGAAACGATTCAAAGCCTGTCCTTGTACGAGTTCAGTACGAGGGCAGGCTTTTTTGTATTTCCCTCGTGGCGGCGCGGCCGCCGAAAGGAGGAACCTCATGATGCAACAAACCGAATACAACGCTTGTGTACGTTCCCTTCGCCGATGGCGATGGCAGGCATAAACCAGTGCCCGCCGCCCCGGCCGGGGCGAACCGTCAAACCGCGAACAACAACACAAACTGAATTGTGAGGATATTACCATGAAAAAGATGAACAAGATGATCGCCGCTTCTCTCGCCGCTGTGATGGGCCTGTCTCTGGCCGCCTGCGGTTCTTCCGCTTCCTCTTCCGCCGCCGCTTCCAGCGAGGCAGCTTCCGGCGCGGCCGAGGGCAAAACCTACCGGGTGGCCATTGTGCAGCAGCTGGACCACGCCAGCCTGAACGAGATCCGCAAGGCTGCCGAGGCTGAGCTGGACGCCAAGGCCGCCGAGCTGGGCGTGACCATTGAGTACACCGAGTTCAACGGCCAGAACGACGCCACCACCCTGAACCAGATCGGCAGCCAGGTGGTGAGCGACGGCTACGACGCGGTGATGCCCATTGCTACCCTGGCCGCCCAGTGCATGCAGAACGCCACCGAGGGCACCGACATTCCGGTGGTGTACGCCGCCGTTTCGGACCCCGAGACCGCCGGTCTCACCGCTGAGAACGTGACCGGCACCTCCGATGCCCTGAACACCGACTTCATCCTGGACATGATGTTTGCCCAGAACCCGGACATTCAGACCGTCGGCCTGCTGTACAGCCTGTCGGAGGACAACAGCAAGAAGCCCATTGAGGACGCCAAGGCCTATCTGGATGCCAAGGGCGTGAAGTACGTGGAAGGCACCGGCAACACCACCGATGAGATCGTGGCCGCCACCAACAACATGCTGGATCAGGTGGACGCCATCTTCACCCCCACCGACAACCGGGTTATGGACGCGGAGCTGACCATCGCGGAGAGCCTGATCGAGGCGGGCGTGCCCCACTACACCGGCGCGGACTCCTTCGTGCGCAACGGCGCCTTTGCCACCTGCGGCGTGAACTACACCGAGCTGGGCGCTTACACCGCCGACATGGTCGTGGATGCCATGGTCAACGGCAACCTGCCTGCCTTCCATGTGATGGACGGCGGCATCATCACCGTCAACACCGAGACCGCCGAGGGCCTGGGCGCCGATTACAGCGTGTTCAAGACCATGGCCGGTGAGGTCGTGGAAGTGACCACCACCGAGGACTAAGCAGACAGCAGCATTATTTGAACGCGATCCCGGGGATCGGGGCGGCCGGGCCGCCCTGGTCCCTTTGCGGATTTCAGAAGGGAGATACCCATGACGTCCTTTTTCACCCTGGCCATTGTGCAAAGCGCCCTGGAAGTGGGCTTTATCTATGCGCTGGTGGCCATGGCGCTGTTCCTCAGCTACAGCGTGCTGAACATCGCCGATCTTTCCACCGACAACTGCTTCATTCTGGGCTGCGCGGTGGGTTCCACCGTGGCTCTGGCGGGGCACCCGGTTCTGGGGCTGTTTGCCGCCATGGCGGCGGGCGTGTGCTCCGGCTTTGTCACCGCCTTTCTGCAGACCCGCCTTGGGGTGGAGAGCATTCTGGCCGGCATCATCGTGAACACCGGCCTGTACACCATCAACCTGATGGCCATGGGCTTCACCAGCAACCTGAACCTGTTCAAGTGCACCACCATCTTCACCCTGGCCAAGGATGTGCTGGAGCCGGTGATCGGCAGCTGGTACAAGCTGGCGGTGGCGGTGTTCATTACCCTGATCGCGGCGCTGGCGCTGCGGCTGTTCCTCACCACCCGGCTTGGCCTGTCCATCCGGGCCACCGGCGACAACGCCGATATGGTGCGTGCCTCTTCCATCAACCCGGCCTTTACCATCACGGTGGGCCTGTGCATCAGCAGCTCGCTGACGGCGCTTTCCGGCGCGGTGCTGGGCCAGTACCAGAAATCCTGCGACATCAACCTGGGGCAGGGCATGGTGACCATCGCCCTGGCCAGCCTGATCATCGGCGAAACGCTGGTGGGCCGCCAGAAGATCAGCCACCGGCTGTTCGCGTCCATTCTGGGCAGCGTGATCTACCGGTTCGTGGTGGCCATTGCCCTGCGCATGAACGTGCCGGCCGAGTGCCTGAAGCTGGTCAGCGCCATCATTGTGGCGGTGGCAATCTCCAGCCCGCAGGTAAAGGTGCTCATTGGCCGCTCCCGCCGCAAGGCCGCGGCCCGGGCTGCAAAAAAGGAGGGCGTGTAAAATGCTGAAGCTGAATCATGTGAGCATGACCTTCAATCCGGGTACCGTCAACGAAAAGAAGGCCCTGAACGACCTGAGCCTGCATCTGGCCCCCGGCGATTTTGCCACCATCGTGGGCTCCAACGGCGCGGGCAAATCCACCCTGTTCGGGGCCATTGCAGGCAGCTTCTGGCCGGACACCGGCAGCGTTGTGCTGGACGGGCAGGACATCACCTTCCTGCCGGCCCATATGCGCAGCAAGCAGATCGGCCACCTGTTTCAGGACCCCATGCGGGGAACCGCGCCCCATATGACCATTGAGGAGAACCTGGCCCTGGCGTACCTGCGCACCGAGAAGTCGAAAAGTTCGTTCTTCAGCCGGGTGAACAAAAAGGACAAGGAGCTGTTCCGGGAGCATCTGGCCCTGCTGGGCATGGGCCTGGAGGACCGGATGAGCCAGCCGGTGGGCCTGCTTTCCGGCGGCCAGCGCCAGGCGCTGACCCTGCTGATGGCCACGCTGGTCACCCCGAAGCTGCTTTTGCTGGACGAGCACACCGCCGCGCTGGACCCGGCCACGGCCGAGAAGGTGCTGGCGCTGACGAAGGACATTGTGGCCCAGCGGCACATCACCTGCCTGATGATCACCCACAACATGCACAGCGCCCTGGAGCTGGGCAACCGCACCCTGATGATGAACGCCGGGCAGATCGTGCTGGACGTGCAGGGCGAGGAGCGTGCCCACATGACGGTGGACGACCTGCTGGCCCGGTTTGCGGCCGGGGCCGGCCAGGCGCTGGACAACGACCGCATTCTGCTGAGCGGCGAGGCCCGGTAAAACCGGCAAAAAAACGCCGCGGCCCCCGGGGCAAACCTTGCCAGCGGTGGGCAAAGCCGCTATAATAAAAGAAGCATGGCCTCGCCGCGTGCGGGGCCATCTTTTCTGCGTCGGGCCGGGCAGCCGCCTTGGCCGGGCCGGAAATTCTGCTGGAATACGGGCGGCCGCCCTGCGGCCTTTGCCCTTTGAGAGAGGAAGGTTACAAGATTGGAAACCATGGGAAATCTGCGCCGCACCCGCTACTGCGGTGAGGTGCGCCTGCCCGACGCCGGGCAGGAGATGGTGGTGGCCGGCTCCATCGCCAAGTGCCGCGACAAGGGCGGCATCATCTTTGCCGACCTGCGGGATACCACCGGCATTCTGCAGCTGGTGTTTGACGACGGCACTGACCGGGACGTGTTTGCCAAGGCCCAGAGCCTGCGCAGCGAATATGTGGTGATCGCCAAGGGCCTGCTGCGTGAGCGGGACGCCAAGACCACCAAGATCGCCACCGGCGATGTGGAGCTGTATGTGAGCGAGCTGCGGGTGCTGAGCGAGGCCGAGACCACGCCCTTCGAGATTCGCGACGAGGTGAGCGTGAAGGACGAGCTGCGCCTGAAGTACCGCTACCTGGACCTGCGCCGTGAGAGCATGCATCAGCCCCTGATGGTGCGCAGCCGCATCTGCCAGATCGTGCGCAACTACTTCTGCGACCATCACTTCACCGAGATCGAGACCCCCATCCTGATGAAGTCCACCCCCGAGGGCGCCCGCGATTATCTGGTGCCCAGCCGCGTGCAGCCCGGCCGTTTTTACGCCCTGCCCCAGAGCCCTCAGCTGTACAAGCAGCTGCTGATGCTCTCCGGCTTTGACCGGTACTTCCAGATCGCCCGCTGCTTCCGCGATGAGGATCTGCGCGCCGACCGTCAGCCCGAGTTCACCCAGATCGACCTGGAAATGAGCTTTGTGGACGACAACGACATCATGACCCTGAACGAGGGCCTGATCAAGACCCTGTGGAAAGAGATCCTGAACGTGGACGTGGCCACCCCCTTCCAGCGCATGCCCTGGGACGAGGCCATGAACCGCTTCGGCAGCGATAAGCCCGACACCCGCTTCGGCCTGGAGATTCTGGACGTGAGCGAGGCCGTGCGCGGCACCGAGTTCGTGCCCTTCAAGGCGGCCCTGGAGGCCGGCGGCACCGTGCGCTGCATCAACTGCAAGGGCATGGCCGACAAGCTGACCCGCAAGAACATTGACAAGCTGGCCGCCGATGCCAAGACCTACGGCATCAAGGGCCTGGCCTACACCCGCCTGACCGCCGAAAACGAGACCTCCAGCTTTGAGAAGTTCCTCACCGAGGAGGAGAAGGCCGCCCTGCGCGCCGCCGCCGGGCTGGAAACCGGCGACGTGCTGCTGGTTGCCGCCGACGCCAACTGGGTGAAGGCCTGCACCGCGCTGGGCCAGATCCGTCTGCTGGTGGCCAAGAAGTACGACCTGATCGACCAGAGCAAGTTCAACTTCCTGTGGGTCACCGACTTCCCGCTGTTCGAGTACAGCGAGGAGGAGGGCCGCTGGATGGCCATGCACCATCCGTTCACCCTGCCCCGTGCCGACTGCATCGACAAGGTGGAGTCCGATCCGGGTGCCTGCTACGCCGTGGCTTACGACATCGTGCTGAACGGTGTGGAGATGGGCGGCGGCTCCATGCGCATCAACGACCCCGCCCTGCAGCAGCATATGTTCAAGGCGCTGGGCTTTACCGAAGAGCGCGCCCGCACCTGCTTCGGCTTCCTGATGGATGCCTACCGCTACGGTGCACCCCCGCACGGCGGCATGGCCTATGGCCTGGACCGCATGGTCATGCTGATGCTGGGCCGCGACTCCATCCGCGACGTGATCGCCTTCCCCAAGGTGCAGAACGCCGGCGAGGTGATGAGCGGCTGCCCCGATGTGGTGGACCCCAAGCAGCTGGAGGACCTGCACATTCTGTGCGAGTTGCCCGCTGCCCCCAAGAGCGCCGAATAAGCGCCGCAAACCTGAATGAAAACAGCGCCGCTGCCCTCAATGATGGGCGGCGGCGCTTTTTTGCGTGGTTTTCTGGATTTTTTGGGGGTGCAGCAGGGAGAACGCAGCGATGCAGGCGCCGCGTTCGTGGTTTCTCATGGATTTGAGAGCGCATCCGGATGCGCGAGCCGATATTCCCGCGGCGTACAAAGATAGAATTCTTTGAATTTTTTGGCGTAGTATGCAGGCGAATCAAAACCGCATTCCGCCGCAACCATGGAGATGTTTTTATTGGGATACTCCGCCAGGGCGGAGGCGCTTTGAATCAGCCGGTATTTCAATAAATATTGAATCGGCGACTCTCCGGTAATTTTTCGGAAGCAGCGAAGTGCCTCTCGCTCACTGGTATTTACGGCCCGGGCAATGTCAGCGAGCGTAATATGTTCCGGATAGTGATGCTCAATGAAAGATAGGACTTTTACGACGCGAACAAACGCAACATCCCGGTGAAGAGGCGAACTGTTGGGCTGAGGGTTCACCTCAGAATATACACGGAGCAGAATCTGGCTGAGCTGTTCCCGAACCGTGAATTCATAAGCAAAGGCGTCATTTTTCAGCGCCTCGAATGCAATGGAAAACCGATCGGATATGGATCGATTGCTTAATAAGCAGCAGGAAAACTGACTGCAGGAGAGCAGCGGCATAACATATCTGGAAGCGAAAACGGAATCCACATTGCCGGTAAGCAGCAGTGGAGAAAAAACAAGGGACTGAATCTCACAATAGGGATTTCCGGAGGCGGAATGCAGCATATTGGCGTTTACAACAACCGTTTCGCCTTCCTGCATGAAAATGGTTTCGTTGGACACCTGAAGCTTCATGCAGCCTTTGATGATGTGAATCACTTCGATTTCTTCATGCCAGTGCCAGGGAATAAAGTCAACGATCGAATCGGTGTGTGCGGATTCATAACCGGCACATGGAAATTCCCGTGAGCCATGGGGCTGCAGTTCTTTGTGCTTATTGCTTATGTTCAGGCCACATTGTTGCAGAGCCATTGGAACCTCTCCTGAGGATGTCTGTTTTGTTATATTATCTGGCGGATTTGAAATTGAAAATCAAATTCATACGGCCATATAATTATAGCACAAACAGAAACAGGGAGGAGAAAAAATGAGTTTTCTGCTGGGCATTATCTATCTTGCGTTTATCAGCCTTGGCCTTCCCGATGCGTTGCTTGGCGCGGCGTGGCCAAACATATATCCGGAAGTTCAGGTTCCGGTATCCTATGCGGGGATAATTTCCATGATTATCGCCTTCGGAACCATTGTTTCCAGCTTACAGAGTGATCGGCTCACAAAAAAATTTGGAACCGGCAAAGTTACAGCCGTCAGTGTTGGCATCACCGCATTCGCGCTATGGGGCTTTTCCATCAGCCACCATTTTGGCATGCTGTGCATATGGGCCATTCCGTATGGCCTCGGTGCAGGCAGTGTGGACGCTTCTTTTAAACAACTACGTTGCGCTGCACTATGCCAGCAAGCACATGAGCTGGCTGCATTGCATGTGGGGCGTTGGGGCAACGCTTGGCCCGTACATCATGGGTGCGGTGCTTACCGGTGGTGCCGGATGGAACACAGGGTATCGAATCGTTTCGGTGTTGCAGATCGTACTTACGGCCATTCTGGTGTTCAGCCTGCCGAAATGGAAGAAGCAGAATAAATCCGGTGAAGAATCACACCACGAAACGCTCTTCTCTTTGAAGGAGATTCTTGCAATTCCGGGCGCTAAGGCGATCATGATCTGCTTTCTTTGCTATTGCGCGATCGAGCAGACCGCCATGCTCTGGGCAAGCAGTTATCTGAATCTGGCAAAAGGCGTGGATGCAAAAACAGCGGCTTCCTTCGCCGGGATGTTCTGCATCGGCATTACAATTGGGCGAGGAATCAACGGCTTTATTGCCATGAAATTGAAGGACCGGCAGATGATTCGGATGGGGCAGGCCATTGTTCTGGCTGGCATTGCCGTGATGATGCTGCCCTTTGGAAAGGTTGCGTCCCTGATTGGCTTTTCTCTGATCGGATTGGGCTGTGCGCCGATTTATCCCTGCATGCTTCACTCCACGCCGGAGCATTTTGGCGCAGAACGCTCGCAGGCCATCATCGGCGTACAGATGGCCAGTGCGTATGTGGGAACGTGCCTTATGCCGCCCCTGTTTGGTTTCATTGCCAATCATAGCTCCATCGGCCTGCTGCCGTTGTATTTGCTGGCCCTGCTTGCATTGATGGTATCGATGCATGAGCGAGTGGAAAAAAGAAGCCGTCGGAGCGCGGATTGATGGGGTTCATCCCGGGGTTCACCTGCAATAAAAACGGCAGAGAACGCGGACAGCGCTCTCTGCCGTTTTTCGCATGGGTGGAAATCCGCGAAAAGGCCAGGTGGGCTTCACAGCGGCCCCTTTACCTTTTCCTCAAAGCCGTTTTCCGGCTCCTTGTCCGGGGTCAGGGTGGCCTTGCGGGCCTCGGCGCCCGGGCCGGCCAGCCCAAGCTGATTTTTTACGGTGCTGGCGGGGCCAACGGCCTGCTGCCCGTATTTTTTGCGGATGGCGTCCAGGCTGGCCTCCAGCCGCTCCCGCTTTTCGTCGGGAACGGGCGCGTCGTCAAAGAAGCTCTGCTGGATGCCCAGCGGCTCTTCGGTGAGGGAAAGGGCGGTCACGGTCAGCATGCGGATGGGCTTTGTGACCGGTCGCCAGTTGGCCCGCACCAGCTCCAGGCAGGCGGCGGCCAGTTCGCTGGCCAGATGGCTGCTCTGGGGCAGCCGCTTTTGCCGGGTGATGCTTTTGAACTGAGGGTCGCGGATGGTCAGCTGCACGCCCCCGGCCCACAGGCCGTGGCGGCGCAGGCGGCTGGCCACCTCGTCGCACAGGGCGGCCAGGGCGGTGCGGATGTCCGCCTCGCCGGCCAGATCCCGGCGGAAGGTCATGCCGTTGCCTACGCTTTTGATGGGGTCGCTCTCGCCCACAAAGCGCACCGGGGCGTCGTCCTCCCCGCGGGCGTAGCGGGAAAGTTCGCCCCCAAGCTTGCCCAGCGCTCCGGTGAGGGAGGCGGGGTCGGCGGCGGCCAGCTGGCCGATGGTGCGGATGCCCATCCGGGACAGGGACTGAGCGGCCGAGCGGCCCACGTACAACAGGTCGGTCACCGGCAGGGGCCAGACGATGTGCTCCACATCCTCCGGGCGGATGACGGTGGTGGCGTTGGGCTTTTTGTAGTCGCTGCCCAGCTTGGCGAACACCTTGTTGAAGCTGACCCCCACGCTGATGGTCAGGCCGGTGACGGCCTGCACCTCCCGGCGGATCTGGTTGGCCAGGGCGATGGGGTCGGCCGCGAACAGGTGCCAGGTGTGGGTGATGTCCAGCCAGCTCTCGTCGATGCTGAAGGCCTCCACCCGGTCGCTGTATTTTTCGTAAATGTCGTTGATCACCCGGCAATAGTGGCTGTATTTTTCCCGGTGGGGCGGAAGAAGCACCAGATTCGGGCACTTGGAGCGGGCGCTCCAGATGGTTTCGGCGGTTTGAATGTGATACTTTTTCGCGGCTTCGTTTTTGGCCAGCACAATGCCGTGGCGGCCCTCCGGGTCGCCGCAGACGGCCACCGGGGTGTTCAGCAGCTCCGGGTGGGCCAAAAGCTCCACGCTGGCGTAAAAGCTGTTGCAGTCGCAGTGCAGAATCCAGCGCTCCGGCGTCATGGGCGGGGCCTCCTTTCCGGCAGAAAATGCACAGGCGTTTTCTCTATTATAGCATATGGGCGGGGAATTTCTGCGGACAACTGGCCCGGAATTTTCATTGGAAAAAACCATCGGCCATGCTATAATGAAATTCATTCCGCATCGTTTGAGTTTAAAAGGAGGGATTTCTGCCATGCAGCTGCATCTTTTCCCGATTTATCAACTGCTCTGGCTGTTTTTTATCTATGCATTTCTGGGCTGGTGCACCGAGGTGGCCTACGCCGCGCTGGACACCGGCAAGCTGGTGAACCGGGGCTTTCTGAACGGGCCGCTCTGCCCCATTTACGGCTGCGGCATGGCGGCGGTGCTCACCCTGCTGCTGCCGCTGCAGGACAACCTGCTGATTCTGTTTGCGGGGGGAATGCTGCTGACCACCCTCATTGAGCTGGTGGGCGGCTGGGCCCTCAAGACGCTGTTTCACACCACCTGGTGGGATTACAGCGACAAGCCCTTCAATCTGGGCGGCTACATCTGCCTGGAATTCAGCATTCTGTGGGGCATCGGCGCAACCATCATGGTGCGGGTGGTGCACCCGGTGGTGATGAAGCTGGTGCTGGCGATTCCCCACAAGATCGGGCTGGCGCTGCTGGGCAGCATGACGGCCCTGTTTGTGGTGGACCTGGTGGCCACGCTGCGCGTGGTGGCCGGCCTGGAGCGCGACCTGAGTGAGCTGGACCGCATTGCCGAGGCGCTGCGCAAGGGCAGCGACCGGCTTACCGCGAAGGTGGGTGGGGCTGCCCTGCAGGCGGATGAAAAGCTGGACGAAAGCAAGGAGACGCTGGAAGCCGGCAAGCTTGCCCTGGAAATTCAGGTGGACACCGCCAAGGACGAGCTGCTGCAGCGGCAGGCGGAACTGCAGGCCCGGTACGATATGCTGCGGGCGGAGCTGACCGACACCCGGCTGTTCAGCACCCGGGGTGCGCGCCGTCTGCTGCGGGCCTTCCCCCGGATGGAGAACCTGCGCCACACCGGCCGGCTGTCGGAGCTGCGCGAGAAGCTGGAAAAGCTGGAGCTGGGCAGCCGCAACAAGGCGGCGTGAGCTGGGAGGCTCAGGCTCGAGTATCGGCGGTAAACCGCGACCAACAAAAGCAAGCAAGACAAACAAGACGCAAAAAGGCTTCCCCCTGCGGGGAAGCCTTTTTGCGTACCATCGGGATGAATGCGGCCCGGGTCAGTGGATCTCGTCGCCCACCCAGCGGGGGCGGGTCTCCCACACGGCCTTGCCCTGGGCGAGACTCTGGGGGACGTTCAGAATGCGCTGGTTGGCGCTGCCGCGAAAGCGCAGCTCCAGGCTCAGCTCCTTCTGCCGGAAGGGCCCATCCACCAGAATGTCCAGCTGCTGCAGCAGGTCCAGCTTGGCGGGGTCCTGCTCTTCCAGCAGCTGCTCAAAGGTGTAGCCGGTGTAGCTGGCCACCTCGTAGCCTGCCGCCTTCAGCTGGCGGGCCAGTTCGGCGTGGGCGGCCGCCTGGGCGAAGGGCTCGCCGCCGGAGAAGGTGACGCCGCGGGTGAGGGGATTGCGCTTTACGTGCTCCACCACTTCTTCCGGCGTGACCTCAAAGCCGCCCTCAAAGGGCCAGGTTTCGGGGTTCTGGCAGCCGGGGCAGTGGTGCGGGCAGCCCTGGCAGAAGGTGGTGAACCGAATGCCCGGCCCATCCACAATGCTGTCACCGGCAAAGCCGGCCAGACGGAGGGTCACAGCTTGGTGCCGTGCTTCACACGGTCCCGCTCCTCGGCCTTCTTGGCATCGTTCCACTTATCCATGGTGCCCACCAGATAACCGGTGATGCGGCGGATGCGCTCAAACTCAACATGATTGCCAACGACGGACTGACGCTGCATAGCGGACATAAACGGTTCCTCCTTTTATTTGGGCAGCAGGCGGCAAACTTCCGCCCGCTGTGGCATTTGCAAAACATTGGGGTTCCAGCGAAAACACAGGATGTAGATGCTGAATTGGGGTTCGGACACTAAATCTTGCGTTCTCGCTGGAATCATCATACCACAAATTGGCTCGGGTATGTGTTGCCCTGGCAACAGACAGCGGCGAAATTATTCGCAGCCGCAGAACTTGGGCACGCTGGGATACTTGCGGCGCAGCTCGGCCAGCTTTTCGGCGCTCAGAGGCTCACCGCTGCGGCGGCCGCACCGGGGGCACACGTCGCCGATCACGCCCACGTAGCCGCACACGGGGTCACGGTCCACAGGGTGATTGATGCTGCCGTAGCCGATGCCTGCATCGTGCATGCAGCGCACCACGCTCTCAAAGGCCTCCAGGTTGTTGGCGGTGTCGCCATCCAGCTCCACGTAGCTGATGTGACCGGCGTTGGTCAGGGCGTGGAAGGGGGCCTCCTTCTGGATCTTGTCGTAGGCGGAGATGTTGTACCACACGGGAATGTGGAAGCTATTGGTGTAGTATTCCCGATCGGTCACGCCGGGAATCTTGCCGTAGCGCTTCTGGTCCATGCGGGTGAAGCGGCCGCTCAGGCCCTCGGCGGGGGTGCCCAGCAGGGTGAAGTTCATGTGCATTTCCTGGCTCTTGGCGTCGCAGAACTTGCGCATGTGGCCGATGATCTCCAGGCCCTTCTTCTCCATCTCGTCGCTCTCGCCGTGATGGTGGCCGTACAGGGCGGTCAGGGTCTCGGCCAGGCCGATGAAGCCGATGGACAGGGTGCCGTGCTTCAGCACCTCACGCACCTCATCGTTGGGGCCGAGCTTCTCGCTGTCCAGCCAGACGCCCTGGCCCATGAGGAACGGATAGTTGTACACCCGCTTGGAGGCCTGGATCTCGAAGCGATCCAGCAGCTGCTGGGCCACCAGCTCCATCATCTTGTCCAGCTTCTGGTAGAACAGCTTCTCGTCGTGGTTGCTCTCAATGGCCAGACGGGGCAGGTTGATGGAGGTGAAGCTCAGGTTGCCGCGGCTGTAGCTGATCTCGCGGGTGGGGTCGTACACGTTGCCCATCACGCGGGTGCGGCAGCCCATGGTGGCAACCTCGGTTTCAGGATGGCCGGGCTTGTAGTACTGCAGGTTGAAGGGAGCATCCAGGAACACATAGTTGGGGAACAGCCGCTTGGCGCTCACCTTCATGCTCAGCTGGAACAGGTCATAGTTGGGGTCGCTCTCGTTGTAGTTGACGCCCTCCTTCACCTTGAAGATGTGAATGGGGAAGATGGGGGTCTCGCCGTGGCCCAGGCCGGCGTCCTCGGCCAGCAGCACGTTGCGGATGGCCATGCGGCCCTCGGGGGAGGTGTCGGTGCCGTAGTTGATGCTGCTGAAGGGGGTCTGCGCACCGGCACGGCTGTGCATGGTGTTCAGGTTGTGCACAAAACCCTCCATGGCCTGGTAGGTCTCTCGGTCGGTCTGCTTTTCGGCGCGCTGGCGGGCCTTGGCCACCAGACGGTCGGCCTGGTCGGCGCTCAGGCGCTCATCCTCGATCAGCACCTGGGCCACCTTGGCGTCGTAATCGGCGGCATCACGCTCCAGCTGGGGCTTGTGGCCGGCGGCAGCGATGGCCTTTTCCACCAGCGGGGTCTCGTCCTCGGTGCACAGCACGTCCTCAATGGCCTCGTGCAGCTTGCGGGCATACAGCTTGGCAAAGGTTTTGGCAACGCCCTCGGCCATGCCGTAGTCAAAGTTGGGAATGCTCTGGCCGCCGTGCTGGTCGTTCTGGTTGGACTGAATGGCGATGGCCGCCAGCGCCGCATAGCTGGCAATGCCGTTGGGCTCCCGCAGGAAGCCGTGGCCGGTGGAGAAACCATCGTGGAACAGGCGCAGAATGTCGATCTGAGTGCAGGTGGTGGTCAGGGAATAGAAATCAAAGTCGTGAATGTGGATGTCGCCCTCCGCATGGGCGCGGGCCTGCTCGGGGGTGAGCAGGTAGGCCGAGTTGTAGGCCTTGGCGCCGGCGGTGCCGATCTGCAGCATGCTGCCCATGGCGGTGTTGCCGTCAATGTTGGCGTTGTCCCGCTTCATGTCGCTCAGGCGGGCGTCCACATTGGTGATCTCGTCGATGGTGTGCATCAGGCTGGTGTTGGCCTCGCGGATGCGGGTGCGGTTGGCCCGGTACAGGATGTAGTGCTTGGCGGCCTCTTCGTGGCCGGTTTCCATCAGGGCCTTTTCGGCCAGATCCTGCACCTGCTCGATCTGGGGGGCGTCGTCGCCGCAGATCTGCTCCAGCTTGGCGGTGACCAGGTTGGCCACATGGGCAGCCTCAGCGGCGTTGTCCTCGCCGGTGGCGATCATGGCTTTGAGAACGGCCTTGGCGATTTTGCTCTCATCGAACAGAACCTGACGGCCATCGCGCTTGATAATGCTTTTGATCATTGGGGTTCCTCCTCGGGTCAATGAAAAGTGACGGGCAGCCCATAGCCGGGCATGAAAAACGACCCGACCGGCCAGGGAACAAAACGTCTCGGGCCCGGCCGCGGCCGGATTAAAAGTTTTGTTATACAGGTGGTATATTTAGGGTGCCCACACTGCACGGTTATTATCGTAACACTAGATATAGTGTCCGTCAAGGGGGAGAGCCTGCCAAAAAATCAACAAAAAAGAGGGTCTGATTTTTGCACCCTTTCGGGCGAATATGATATCATAAGCTATTGACAAACGGTGGTTGACCGGGAGGGAAAAACAGATGGCAGCAAAAAACGTGACCTGCCGCAGGGCAGGAAACATCGAATATACGTTGGTGCGGGGCGGGGTGAAAAACTTCAATCTGCGCGTTGCGCCGGACGGCCGGGTACGCCTGAGCGTTCCGGCGCGGGCAACGCTGGCCCAGGCCGACGAGATGGTACTCCGTCATGCGGGGTGGATCGAACAGCGCCTGCAGGCGGCCCAGAGCCGCCCTCAGGAGCCGCCGCCGGACAAGGCCGCCGCACTGGAGCGGTTTACCCGGGTGAGCGAGCAGTATTTTCCGCTGTTTGAACAGGTGCTGAACGGCCAGCGCCCGGAGCTGAAGGTGCGGGACATGACCACCCGCTGGGGAGTGTGCGCCCCCGGCAAACGGCGCATTACCCTGAACCTGCGCCTGGCCGCGCGCCCGCAGGAACAGGTGGAATATGTTGTTTTGCACGAATATTGCCATTTTGTGCACCCAAATCACCAGGCGGAGTTCTGGGCGTTGATGACCCGTCTGATGCCGGATTGGAAGCAGCGCCGGAAGGCCCTGCGGGAATAAACAAACTGTAAACTTGCGGCATAATCTATGAAAAATATCTGCGCAGCAGCGTCTGCCGCCGCCGAATGAGGCGGAAAGCACGGCGCGGGGCGCAAAAAAGCGGCGGAGGCCTTTTGTAAGGACCTCCGCCGCTTTGTGCGTGGTTACAGCCGCATTACAGGATGGGGCTTTCCAGCTTCTGCGTCTCAATGCCGTGCTTTTCGGCGTAGCCGGTGAGCATCAGGGTCAGCGCGCCGTCGCCGGTGACGTTGCAGGCGGTGCCGAAGCTGTCCTGCAGGGCAAAGATGGCCAGCATCAGGGCGGTGCCGGCGTCGTCAAACATCAGCACGCCGGTGATCAGGCCCAGAGAGGCCATGACGGTGCCGCCGGGCACGCCGGGCGCGCCGATGGCGAAGATGCCCAGCAGCAGGCAGAACAGGATCATGGTGCCCACGCTGGGCAGATGACCGTACAGGATCTTGGAGATGGTCATGCAGAAGAACACCTCCGTCAGCACCGAGCCGCACAGGTGGATGTTGGCGAACAGCGGAATGCCGAAGCTCACCATATCCTCCCGCAGAACCTTGCTCTTGCGGGCGCAGCGCAGGGCCACCGCCAGGGTGGCCGCGCTGGACATGGTGCCCACGGCGGTCAGGTAAGCGGGGCCGTAGTGGCGCAGCACTTCCAGGGGATTCTTGCCGGAGTAGGCACCGGCAAGCAGGTACAGCACCGCCAGCCAGATGTAGTGGCCGGCCATGACGATGAGGATGATCTGGATGAACGCGGGCAGCTGATGGGTGATCATTCCCTCGTAGCTCAGGTTGCAGAAGGTGGCTGCAATGTAGAAGGGCAGGATGGGAATGATGATCTTGCCCACGATGTCCAGCACGATGTTCTGGAACTCGCCCAGGAAATCGCAGGTCAGCTTGCTTTTGGTCCAGGTTGCGGCCAGGCCCACCAGCACGCTCAGCACCAGGGCGCTCATCACGCTCATGATCTGGGGGATGTTCAGCTCAAACACCACGCCGGGCAGTTCGCGCAGGCCGGCAACCTCCGTGTCGATGGACAGGTGCGGGATCAGCACATAGCCGGCGGCGGTGCTCATGAACGCCGCGCAGATGGAAGAAACGTAGGCGATGACCACCGCCACGCCCAGCAGGCGGGAGGCGTTGGAGCCCAGTTTGGTGATGGAGGGCGCGATGAAGCCGATGATGATCAGCGGCACGCAGAAGGTGATGAGCTGGCCCATGATGTACTGCAGGGTGACGACCACCTTCATGGCGCTTTCCGGGAAGAACTGGCCGAGCAGAATGCCGACGAGGATGCCGAGCAAGAGCCGGAAGGGCAGATTGTTCAGTAGCTTTTTCATAATGGATTCCCCTATTTCTTACAGAATTTTGCAGCAGAGGCTGCACGCCCGGCGGCCGCAATGCCGCCCGAGGGCGCTTTGTGCGCCGTGCGGCGCAGAGTGCGTTACTTTACGGCGATGCACTCGATCTCCAGCGGCGCATCCTTGGGCAGCTTGGCCACCTGCACCGCGCTGCGGGCGGGGTAGGGCTGGGTGAAGAACTCACCGTACACCTTGTTCATCTCGGCGAAGTCGTTGATGTCCGCCAGGAACACGGTGGTTTTTACCACGTTGGCCAGAGTCATGCCCTGCTGGGCCAGAATGGCCTGGATGTTCTTCAGCGACTGGGCCGTCTGGGCGGCAATGCCCTCGGGGAAGGCGCCGGTGGCGGGGTCCAGCGGCAGCTGGCCGGAGACGTAAACGGTTTCACCGGCAGCAATGCCCTGAGAGTAGGGGCCGATGGCGGCAGGGGCCTGATCGGTAGCAAGTACTTGTTTCATGGGGAAGTTCCTCCTTTGTTGCTTTGAGCCAAAGCGTTTGATGGAAGAAGCGGCCGGAGGAGAACCGAAAAACGGGTGCGCAAACGCACGAAAATCCTCACAGCCGCTTCTGCATTTGCTTCTATCCTAGCGCCGGAAGGGCAAAAAGTCAATAAAAGATTTGCTTGATGAAGCATCCTTATCACAAGTGACGAAAAAACGGTCCTGAATTTGGCGGAACACCGAAAAGAACGGATGCACCGCAAAAACAGTTGCCAAACATCCGGGAAAATGGTATGGTTTAGGAAACTGAAGTGATGAGAATTTTTTATTATGAGGCCGCCGCAAAAGGGCGGCAGCGGGGCGGTGAAGCACATGGACAAACGGCTGGAACCCTACCGGGCACTGGTGCCCTTTCTCGGGCAGGCCCTCGGGCCGGATTATGAGGTGGCGCTGCACGATTTGACCAGCGAGACGGGGGCCGTGGCGGCGCTTGCCAACGGCGGAGTGACCGGCCAGAGCCTGGGCGCACCGCTGTGCGGCATGGCGCGGCGCTTTGTGCAGGAGGGGCTTTGGCGCACCCGGGAATTTGTGGCGGGCTACCAGACTGAGAGCACGGGCAGGGAGCGGCTGCGCGCCTCGGCGCTGTTCATCCGGGACGGGGAAGAGCTGATCGGGATGCTGTGCCTCTATTTTGATGCGGCCAAATACAGCCGGATGGCCCAGGAGCTGCTGGCCCTGTGCGGGCTGCACGGGGAAGGCGGCCGGGGCGCCGGGGCGGAACCCCTCACGGCGGCCCTGCCGGACACCGTGCGCGCCGCCGTGGAAGAGGTGGCCGGCCGGGCCGGCCTGCCGCCGGAGCGGCTGACCATGGAGGAGAAGATCCGCATTGTGGAAAACCTGCACCGGGCGGGGCTGTTCTCCATGAAAGGGGCCGTCAGCGAGGTGGCGGCCCAGCTTGGGGCCTCGGAGGCGACGGTGTACCGCTATTTGAGCAAGCTGAAGGGATAGGTTGAAGCGTGCGTCTGGTTTTGATCAATCAAGAAAAACTTACGGAGAGGAGCTTATCGTGAAAAAGGAGACGATGACCTTGCTTTGCCTTTTCAGGGTGCTTTTCTGCGTTGGGTGCGGAAAAGCCGATCCGTCAAATGCAGCCATTGATTACGGTGCATCATCGGTTTATTAGAAGTAGAATATGGATGCCGCAATTAAGGTCATAAAAAACAAATTCACTCGTTTGACGGCTGTGAGTTGCATAGTCTTTCCGAAATGTACGATGAGCGAAACGACAGGGGGCGGCTTTCCCGGAACAATTAGATTTGAATTGGAGGGCTCGGTTTGAAGAAGTTGCCAATGATTGTGATGATGTCTGCGCCGTATTTTCTGCTGGGGCTTTTTCTGACGGATGCAGCGGCGCTGCCCAGAGGAGGAATCGCGTTTGCGATCGTGATGCTTTTGGGCGCACTGTATGCATTTTATCTTGCCAAAACGGATTGCAGCGGCCATCGGATCGTATTTTGGTGTATGGTGTTAAAGCTATGCAACGTTCCCGTGTTTCTGCTGATTTTCCTGGTTGCCGCAGGCTTTTTCGTTATGATGCTTCCCTTGATCCCGTTTTTGGTTCTGTTTGATTATTTTCTCCTGTTGTCCACCTCCATGTATGGAATCAGCGGATTGTTGAAATGCGGGAAGGAGGGCCGCCTTTCGGGAAAAGCAGTGGCCATGAACATTGTTTTGCAATTCGTTTTTTGTGCCGATGTGCTGAGCGCCGTTTATTGCTGCTTTAAAACTCGAGAAAAGGCAGACTCAAACGAATAAAACCGCCCAACCGAAACAGTTGGCACGATCATACAAAAAACCGCATGGGAGATCCTCCCATGCGGTTTTTCACATACGCAGTTAAAGTTGTGGAAAACTCAGCGCACCTGACCGCTGCCATGCACGATGAATTTGTAGCTGCACAGCTCGGCAAGGCCCATGGGGCCGCGGGCGTGGAGCTTCTGGGTGGAAATGCCCATCTCACAGCCCAGGCCGAACTCGCCGCCGTCGGTAAAGCGGGTGGAGGCGTTCACGTACACGGCCGCCGAGTCCACCCGGGTGGTGAAGGCGCGGGCCGCGGCTTCGTCCGCCGTGACGATGGCCTCGCTGTGGCCGGTGGAGTGGGCGGCGATGTGAGCGATGGCGTCGTCCACGCTGTCCACCACCTTCACAGCCAGAATGTAATCCAGAAATTCCGTGTCGAAATCGTCCGGCCCGGCGGGGGTGCCGGGAATGATCGCGGCGGCCCGCTCATCCAGCCGAAGCTCCACCGGGTGGCGGCCTTTGTCGACCTGCTCGTCCACCAGACGCTGGCGCAGTTTGGGCAGAAATTCATTGGCAATGGCCCGGTGAACCAGGCAGACTTCCTCGGCGTTGCAGACGCTGGGGCGGCTGGTTTTGGCGTTTTCAATGATGTTCAGGGCCATGGCCGGATCGGCCGCGGCGTCCACATAAACATGGCAGATGCCGGTGCCGGTCTGGATGCAGGGCACCTTGGCCTGCTCCACACAGGCGCGGATCAGCCCGGCCCCGCCCCGGGGAATGAGCAGGTCCACATAGCCCACGGCGGTCATCAGGGCCAGCGAAGAGGCGCGGGTGGTGTCCTCGATCAGGCACACACCGTCCTCGGGCAGCCCGGCGGCAGCCAGCCCCTTGCGCAGGGCTGCCGTGATGGTAGCCGCACTGCGGTGGGCCTCTTTGCCGCAGCGCAGAACGCAGGCGTTGCCGCTTTTCACCGCCAGAGCGGCGGCGTCACTGGTCACGTTGGGGCGGCTCTCGTAAATAATGGCCACCACGCCCATGGGCACGGCGGTTTTCTCCACCACAATGCCGTTGGGGCGCTCCACCCGGGCCAGCACCTTCCCAACCGGGTCGGGCAGGGCGGCCACCTGGCGCATGCCCTCGGCCATGCCCTCCAGCCGGGCCTGATTCAGGGCCAGCCGGTCCAGCATCACCTCGCTGATGGTGCCCCGGGCGGCGTCCAGATCTTCCCGGTTGGCGGCCAGAATGGGCGCGGCATCGGCCAGCAGCGCATCGGCCATGGCCAGCAGCGCCTGATTCTTCTGCTCGGTGCCGGCGGCAGCCAGCGCGGGTTTTGCCGCTTTAACGGCGATCAGCTGTTCCTGTGTGGTCATTTGTCCGCCTCCTTGATGCCCAGAAACCGGGTGCCCACGGGCTTGCCTTCCACAATGGGGTACAGCAGCTCCGGATGAGCGCCGTTGGCGATGACCATGTCCACCCCGGCGCAGGTGGCAATGCGGGCGGCCTTCAGCTTGGTGGCCATGCCGCCGGTGCCGAACTCGCTGCCCTTGCCGCCGGCCAGAGCCACGATCTCCGGCGTCAGCTCCTCCACAACGGGAATCAGCTTGGCGTTGGGGTCCTTGTGGGGATCGGCGGTGAACAGGCCGTCAATGTCCGAAAGCAGCACCAGCAGGTCAGCCCCCACGCACTGGGCCACAATGGCGGACAGGGTGTCGTTGTCGCCGATGACGATCTCATCGGTGGCGATGGTGTCGTTCTCGTTCAGGATGGGCAGCGCCCCCAGCTGAAGCAGCCGGTTGAGGGTGTTTTCAAAGTTCTGGCGGCGCTCGGTGTGGTCAATGTCCGCGCCGGTCAGCAGAATCTGCGCCACGGTGTGGTTGTAGCCGCCGAACAGCCGGTCGTAGGTGTACATCAGTTCGCACTGGCCCACGGCGGCGGCCGCCTGCTTGGTGGGGATGTCGGTGGGGCGCTTTTGCAGCGGCAGCTTGCCCACACCCATGCCGATGGCGCCGGAGGACACGAGGATCAGTTCATGCCCGGCGTTTTTCAGGTCGCTGAGGGCCTTGACCAGCTCTTCCACATGGCGGATGTTCATCATGCCGGTGGGATGGGCCAGGGTGGAAGTACCAACTTTAACAACAATGCGCATGGTTCACACGTCCTTTCGTCCGCGGGCGGAGCGCCCGGGTCAGCCAAACAGGCGGAAGTTCTTCAGGGTGTCGGAAAACTGGTTCAGGTTGTCGGCGGCCTGCCGCAGGCTTTCGGCGGTGTGGTTCAGGCCGTCCATGTCCAGGTTGGCCAGCTGCTGGCTCAGCTGGCCGAGGGCGGAATTCAGACTGTCCATGTTCAGCTGGCCCAGAATCTCGGTCAGGCGGTTCAGCTGGCCGCCAAGCCGCACGGCCAGCACCACGGCGGCCGCGGCGATCACCGCCAGCACAACGGCGAGAATGCGGCTCCAGGTCAGCTGGCGGCGCAGCAGGCGGTTGGTCTGGCGCGTTTCCTCCAGCAGCTGGGCCAGGGGTTCGTTGTCGTTCACAGGCGGGGCCTCCTTTGCGTTGATTTATTTTGATTTGTATAAGGCTTACGGGATTCCGTTACACCGTGGCCTTGGGCGGGTAGTAGCGGGCGCCGTAAATGGCGGTGCCCACCCGCACCATGGTGCTGCCTTCCAGAATGGCGGCGGCAAAATCGTCGCTCATGCCCATGCTCAGAATGTCCAGCTGGGCGCGGGTGTAGCCCCGGCCCTGGGCCTGCTCAAACAGGGTGCGCATGGCGGCAAAGGCCCGGCGGGCATCGTCCTCGCTCAGGTCAGCGGGGGGAATGGCCATCAGGCCGCGCACCCGTAGGTTCGGCAGGGCCTCGGCGGCCTCCATCAGCGGCCACAGGGCCTCGGGGGCCACGCCGCTCTTGCTGGCCTCGCCGCCGATGTTCACCTCCAGCAGAATGTCCTGGCACAGGGCCTGCTTGGCGGCTTCCTTCTGAATGGCCTTCAGCAGCCGGTCTGAATCCACCGACTGAATGAGGGCGGCCCGCCCCACGGTCTGCTTGACCTTATTGGTCTGCAGATGGCCGATCATGTGGGCCGGCTTTTGCAGGTAAGCGCCCGCGTCGGTCTTTTCCACCAGTTCCTGCACGTGGTTTTCACCGAACAGGTCAATGTCCAGCTGAGCGGAAAGGCGAACGGTGTCCGGCGTGCGGGTTTTGCTGGCGGCGCACAGCAGCACGTCGCCCTCCTTGCGCCCGGCTTTGGCCAGCGCGTCGGCCATGCGGCTGCGCACGGCCTCCACGTTCTGGCGAAGTGTGGTCAGTTCATCCATAGAATCGTCTCCTCTCAGCGCAGTTCCGGCTGGTAATGGGCCCGTTCGCCGCCGATGTACTTGGGGCGGCTGCGGCCGCACAGCAGGATGGCCTGGCCGATGTGGTCCAGGCTCAGGCGCACCGGCACGGCTACCGGGCGCAGATGCATCCCGATGAGGGTGCCGCCGATGTCCATACCGGCCCCGGCGCCGAAGGGAAGGGTCTCCACCGCGGCGGGATGTTCAAAGTTCTGCCAGCAGGTGGTGGCCCAGCTGCCGCCCGCATGGGGCTGGGGCAGCACGTTGACCACCGGCGTGAAGGGGGGCAGGGCGGCCTTTTCCACAATGAGCGCCCGGTTCAGGTGCTCACAGCATTGGGCGGCCAGCCACAGGCCGCGCTCCTTTACCAGGGGGGCAATGCCCGCGTAGACGGCGGCAGCCGCGTCCAGACTGCTGTTTTTGCCGATGTGGCCGCCCACGATCTCACTGGAAGAGCAGCCCACTACAAAAAAATCACCGGGGGCGGGGTTCGCAGCCTCCAACAGTTCCCGGGCAGCCTGCGCCGCCTGCTGGGCAACCAGATCAAAATCCAATGTTTCTGACATACAAATCCCTTCTTTGAGTAAGTTTCGGCGGCAGGGCGGCGGGGTTGGCACGCCGCTGCCATACCCAAAAGTATAGCACAGACGGGGCAATTTTGGTAGCTAAAGTTCCGGGAGAAAACGGCCATTTAAACGCAAAAAACGCAGAGAGCCGGGTTTGCTCTCTGCGCCTTTGCAAAAATTCCGATAAAATGGCCCGCTTACCAGTTGTAGCAGATGGCCTTGGCCACGGCCTCGGCGTTTTCGCGGCCGGTCAGCTGTGCGGCCAGCTCCAGCGCGAAGGGGATGGCGCTGCCCAGCGCCTCGCCGGTGGTGAAGTTGCCGCTGACCACCACGGGCTGTGCCGACTGGACCGCGCCGACCAGATTCTCCCGGCAGCTGGGGTAGCACACGGCCTCGCGGCCGTTCAGCAGGCCCAGTTTGGCCAGCACGGTGGGGGCGGCGCAGATGGCCGCGACCTTTTTGCCCTGGGCCGCCGCCGCCGTGACCATGCGGGCCACCACCGGGCTTTCGCCCAGATGGGTGGTGCCGGGCTGGCCGCCGGGCAACACCAGAAGGTCAAAGTCCGCCTCGTTCAGGTCGGCGGCCAGTGCATCGGCCTCAAGGCCCACGCCGTGGGTGCTGCGCACCGTGCGGCTGCTGCTGATGGAGGCGGTGGTCACCGCAACGCCCGCCCGGCGCAGAACATCCACCACAATGAGGGCTTCGCATTCTTCCAGGCCGTCCGCAAAAAATACACAGGCTTTGCTCATGTTCGTTCATCCTTTCCGTTTGGCGGGGTGCAGGGCGGCCGCCCGGGCCGGGTGCACCCCCGCATACAGTGAAACACCGGAGAAAAAAGCGGACGGCCCTTATGGAAGGACCGCCCGCCGTATTCCGTTCAGAAGCCCAGAATGATGCCCTGATCCTCGGCGTAGAACGAGGTCAGGCCGCCGCAGGGCAGCACGGTGACCTTGCTGGCAGGCCATTTGGCGCGGATGCCCGCGCTGAGCCGGTGCGCACCCTCGGGGGTGTTGCAGTGGCTGATGACCACCGGCCCGCCGGTGAAGCCGCGCCGGTCCATCTCCTCCATCATAAAGGCCAGCATCTTGATCTCGCCCCGGGTTTTGTGCACCATGGCGATTTTGCCCTCGTCGCTGGCAATGCCCACGGCGCGCATGTTCAGCTTGCCGGCCATGAAGCCCACCAGCCGGTTCATGCGGCCGTTCTTGACCAGATTGTCAAAGTTGGCCAGGGCGAACAGCAGGGTGCGCTCGCTGCAATAGCGCTCGGCTTCGGCGCACACCTCTTCAAAGGGTACGCCCTCGGCAATCAGCTCGTTCACGTGCCACAGAATCAGGGCCAGCTCGCCGCCGCAGGAGAGACTGTCCATCACATAAATTTTCTTTTCCGGGTGGCTTTCCAACACCATATCCCGGGCCACCATGGCGCTGTTGTAGCTGCCGGACAGGCCGCTGGTGATGGTGATGGCGAACACCTGATCCGCCAGCAGGAACTTTTCGGCCCATTCCTCCGGGGCGGGGCAGGCGGTGGAAGAGGGGCCGTTGTAGTTGGCCATGGCGTCCAGCATGGCCTTGGTGTCCAGCATGGCGTTGTCCACATATTCCCGTTCGCCCACACGGATCTTCAGCGGAACGGTGTAAAACGCAGTATCGGGGGCGAGATGGTCGATGGAGCGAATCTCACAGGTGGAATCAGAAACAAGTGCCCAGGTCATATGCAACCCTCGTTTTCATTGATATTTGCCGCGGCCCCGGGCGTGCGGCCCGAAGGGGAGCGGAAGAAAGCGGAATCTGGTATTCAAAACCAGATGCGTTGCTTTCAGTATAGGCGCTGTGGGGCGGTTCGTCAAGTGAAAACCGCCCCGCAGGCAAAAACGCCGGAGAAAGATGCGGCCCGGGCCGGCCGGGCGGAACCGGAAAACCTTCATCTTTTTTCAGAAAGAACCGCCGGGCAACACCTTGCACCGGGGCCGGGGCAGCGATATAATAATAAATGTATCGCAATCAAATACGGCCGCGAAAAATGCCCGGCGGCAGCCCGGCCTGCCTTTTGGCACCGGGCACAGCGGCCCTTCGCATAGAGGAAAGTGAAATGGCCAACTATCGTGAATTTTATGAACAGACCCGGCGGCGCAAGCGCAAGGCGGCCCGGCGGCGCTTCGCGGCAGCCATTGTGGTGCTGGGCGTTGTGCTGGCAGCGGCGCTTTTGCTGGTGCGGTGCGGCAAGCAGGAAGAGCCTGCCCCCGCCGCCACCGAGGAACCGCAGGCGACGGCCACCCCGGCTCCCCTGACGGCCCAGACCGGCCGGGAGGACGACGGCAGCTGGAACACCCGCGAGCCGGTGGAGCAGACCATTGACGGGGAGATCCGCTCGGCGGATTACCGGCTGCTGGCCCTGCCCGCCAACGGCAAGGCGGACCCCAGCTACCTGAACGGCGTGACGTTCCTGGGCGACAGCCTGACCCAGGGCTTCCAGACCTACGCGGGGCTGGAGGCGAAGGACCGCTCGTACTTCTGTGCCTACAAGGGCATGGGCGTGAAGCAGGTGGTGGACGATGCCACCGTGAAAAATCTGGCGGGCGAAGAGCAGGTGCCCATGCAGGCCCTTATTGACAGCCAGCCGGACAATGTGTATGTGGAGCTGGGCGTGAACACCCTGAACAACACCACCGATGACGCCTTCATTGCCTATTACGATCGGATGCTGGAGCGGCTGACCAGCGAGCTGCCCGACGGCGTGGGCATTTATGTGCAGGCCCTGCCCCCCATCCGGGAGGAAAAGCGCCTGCCCAATCAGATGAGCCTGACCAACGAGCGCTTCCGCCAGGTGAACGACCAGCTGGCGGTTCTGGCGGCCAAATGGGGCGTGTACTTCCTGGACATTCAGGAAGCTCTGGTGGACGAAGAGGGCCAGATGCGCACCGAGTATCTGGGCAACTACGACTGCGTGCATATGTCCCCCGAGGGCTACCGGGTGTGGGAGAATTACATTCTGACCCACACGGTGTACAACCGC
>Ga0129310_1000262_pt1 | contig 70429 bp, 48 predicted proteins | sample Go1ome_2_FD_94433 | JGI IMG/M metagenome (GOLD analysis project Ga0129310, IMG submission 94433) | Western lowland gorrila individual fecal microbial communities from Wisconsin, USA - Go1022A metagenome | ecosystem: Host-associated > Mammals > Digestive system > Large intestine > Fecal | place...
ATCTCTTAATAAGAGATCTATCGTATAACTACTAACATGCTATATAATAATGTATAGATGTGAAAATGGTGGAGCGAAGATTAAAAGTAAATAAAATATGGACTATCTATTCTTGAGACGACACAGACGTACTGCTACTTCAATGAGGCAGAAAAGCCTGCTTTTTAAGGCTGCCGAACGTCAGTGGGAGCTACAGTTCGCCGACAAGGGGGCTGAAGGGAGAAAGGTGGATTGTACCCTATATAAATGTATATTGTATAACCTTGAAATAAAGCAAGTCTTTTTGGATCCGGAGCTTTCTTTGAAAAAATTTAGCGCAATGATTGACACCAACCAGACTTATCTGTCGAATGTGGTAAACAAGTATTTCAATTGCAATTTGAAGGAGTTGTTGAATACTTACCGCGTGGAATATGCCAAAGAGTTGCTCCATGCCGGAAAATGTTCATTAGATGAACTCCCGCAGCGATGTGGCTTTGCCTCCAGAAGTGCTTTCTATGCCGCTTTTAGTAAAATAGTCGGAATGTCTCCTTTGCGCTTTCAGGCTCGTGAACAGAATGCTTTACTTTCAGAATCAATGATTTATGTATAATCAATTTTAGTTTTTTAAATTTATAAATTTAAAGTTTTTCTATTATGAACAAAAAGTTTTTAAGTGCAATCCTGTTTGGTGCCTTGATGGTTACCTCGACAGGAACATTTGTATCTTGTAAGGACTATGATGATGACATCGACAGCTTGAACGAAAAGTTAGACAAGCTGGCTAAAGATTTGTCAGACTTACAGACTCAAGCTGGAACTTATGTGACAGCTGTTAAGTATGATGCCGCAACTGGTAAGTTGACTGTTACTGGTGGTAACGGTGAAACTTTCCAACTCCCGATGCCTGCTGAACTTCCTACTTATACATTGAAGGTTCAAGATGGCAAAGTACAGTTGTGGAACGGTAATACTCTTGTTTCTGAAGCAAGCTTGCCTGCTGCAGCAACTTCATTCGATCCTGCTCTGCTGAAGTGGAAGGATGGTTATTTGTATTACGGAGATGAGAAAATAGCAGGTGTAGAAAAACCGCAGAGCGTTGGTTCTATTTCAGAAGTGAAAGATGAATCTGGTGAAGTCATTGCTTATGTCATTGAATTAGATGGCAAATCCGCTAGATTCTCTTTGGTTGCTGATTTGAAAGCTTTGGTATTTGAACCGGAATTGTATTATGAAGGTATTGAAGCTATTGCGGTTAAATCATTCGTTTATAATGCTTTGACTGCTAAAGAAGTTAGTGCAGATGCTGATAATAAGGATGATGCTCCTACAGCAGCAACTACAACAACTGAGGTTACTCCTGAATTATCTGCTACATACCACATGAATCCATCTACAGCCGATGTTCGTAATCTGACTAAAGAAGATTTGACTTTCTTGGCTTACGATAAAGAATATGCTCGTGCTGCTGACGGAGTAGTAGTTCCTGAGATATCTAAGATTGAACCTAAAGATGGCAAGTTGACTGTTTGGGCTAAATTAACAGAAGGAACTATTAAAGATATTGCAGCCGATAAAAAAGTAACAGTCTTGGCTTTACAGGCTGATTATTTGAACGGCGATAACAAACGTTCGGTTATTACTTCTGATTACGCTGCGGTTAAGGCTATTAAGATTACAAATTTAGTGCTGAGTAATGCTAAAGTTGCTGGTGAAAGTCATTTGGTTACTACAGCTGCCGCTGCTATTGATAAGGATCATGCTCCTGAAGTAAAAGTTGCTTGGAATGAAACTGTCGATTTGGCCGAATATGTTCAAACTCATTATGGTAAAGCCGGTGATACTCATAAAGTATGGGATGAAAATGCAGCATCTGGCACAGTAGAAAAAGCCGGATTCAGTTATTCTTATGAATTGGTAGGTTATATTGATGGTAATAATAAGACTTCTCAAAGTGCACATGCCGCATTGAATGGCTCTGTTTTGAGACCTCAGTTGCCGACAGATGGTAAAGCTGCTGAATGGGGAGCTACAGAACAAAATCAAGCTACTGTAGGGCGTATGCCGTTGGTTCGTGTATTCTTGAATGATAATAACTCTAAGAAGAAAGTAGCTGTAGGTTACTTGAAGGTGGAAATTACAGGTGCTCCTGCTGAAGACCGTATCACTGCGACAACAGAATATACATTCAATGAAGAATTTACATTGAGCTGTAGAACTGAGGATTGGGTTCAGAATGTAACTTGGTTCCAGATTGAAGAACAAATTCTTGCTCAGTTGAATATCTCTAAAGAAGATTTCGAAAGAAGCTATATCTATGACGGACCGATGATTCAATATAGTGAAGCAACTTTGGCTGCTATGCCTTTGACTAAGTTGTCTACTAAAGTTGAACAAACTAAAACAGATATCAACGGTACAATGACCGAAGTATTGAAATGGACTATTCCTGCAAACTATGCTTATGAATATTTCAGTGCAAATGCTTCCATGAAGGCTATCGTTCGTTATACGAAAGAAAACAAGGACGCTAACAATGCGGTTATTTCTAACGATTATGTATATGTAACATTGACTTGGACGCCTAATCCTCGTAATGTGAACCCGACAGGTGTACTTGCTGATGCAAACAAGATTCAGAAATATTGGTTTGCTGCCAACTCTAATGAGGCAGGTTCTGGTTATAACGAAATTCACGTGAATGCTGAAGTTCCGGCTGAATCAGGCCATGATATTATGAATTTCAACAAGGTGATTTTGGAAACATTCAATAATGATAAGGTGGTTATTTCAGAGATAAACGCTGTATACAAGGACTTTGCTGATGCCAAACTGACTAAGAATTTCCGCTTTGTAGATCCGAAGGGTGCTGAAATGACAGGTGTATCTGGAGAGGTTTATACATTGACTGTTAATACAGACCGTACTCAGTTGATCGCTATTTCTAGAGCAAAAGCTAACTTTGTAATCGCTACTATTACTGCCAATGCTGATGGTAAGGAAGTTATTGCATTGGAAGAAAACGATGCTGCTAAAGACTTGCTGAATGTTGCCGGTCGTGACGAATTGGCTAAGAACCTGACTGCAAGAGTGGTTGTTGAAACTGTAAACGGATGCGATAAGTCATTGCATGCTGTAGAAAACGATCAGTTTGATGTGAAGTTCTTGCGTCCTATTACAGTAAAAGCTGCTGATATGGATAGCTTTAAAGATGGTGTAGATGTAGGCGCTGAAGGTTCTGAAATTGCTGTGAAGTTGGCATTTACAGACTGGAGAAATTATGAATTTAAGACTACTCCTATCAACTACTATACATACTATGATGTAAAATCAATTTCAATTGATACAGACAAAGCTCAGACCACCGTTAATGGTCAATATGAGGCAATGCCTACTGGTATGAAGGTTGAATATTCAGGAACAACTACAGAAGAAATTGCTAAGGGTAACTTTGGTACATTGACTTACATCAATAACAAGGCAGAAGTAGGTGAGTTCGATATCAAACTTCCTGTAATAGTAGAATATGCTTGGGGTACAGTAGAATTCGACATTGTATGCCACGTAGCTAAGACCGTAAAATAAACTGAGTGAGTAACTCTATTTATAATAAACTTGAAGAAAAAGAGTGCTTTCGGGCACTCTTTTTTTCTATTTATAATATTGAGAATGTATGAGAAAAATTAATTTGTTGATAGCCGGACTGATTTCAGTATTCATTGTTTCGTGCAATCAATCTGGTAAAAAACCGGAAACCGATTCCCGGACAACCGTAAAACATCTCATGGTTTTGAGTCAGAAAGATACGGTACAGGTGCTAGACCTCACTAATCAGTTTATGACCGCTGTAAAGGAACAACGATATGCTGATGCAGCCATGATGTTACACGAAATGAAAGCGGATGATCCTTTTGCTCAGCCGGAATTATTGGATAACGAACAATTAAAAAGCGTATTACAAAGGCTGAAAGCCTTTCCGGTATATGATTATACTATAAGCAATTGTATTTTTAAGGAAGCGTTTGATAATGAAGTGCGTTGTAAGGTTGTTCTATTCCCAAAAACAGACAAGGAGGATAGACGGCCCAATACTACAACTTGGTATTTTAAACCGGTCCGCTATTTGGGAGAATGGAAGCTTTGTTTCCGGAATAGTGCACAGGGAGACCGCACATTTCACTCTTCCGTGCAATAATATTGAAGAGTTATCAGCTAAAAACAGCCAGTAAATATCGTTGGCAGCGGAATGCTTCATCATCTTTGTTGCTAAGGGAATTCTTGCTGTTATTTCACTCTTTTCTTGCAATGGATTACTACGTCCTGTTACGGCAGGGCGTAGAGCCAGACCGAAGAAATACTTTAATCTGCTGTTTTGTAATCCTTTCCATATTTTGCGCATTCATCTTACACCGGCACCTTGTAGCAGGAATGAAATCCTTTTGTCACGAAACCTTTAATAAAGTGTAACTCTCACGAAACCTGGCTCATCTACCTTTGCATCAGATTAAAAAATACTAAAAGACTGATATGAAAAAGGTAATTAGAGCAGTTTCTTTGTTATTATTGATGGCAGGCATGACTGGAAATGCATTTGCCGAAGGAAATGAAAACATAATTCGGCAAGGTGCTATCCGCGGACGTGTGATAGACAATGGAAAACAAATTCTGCCGGGTGCTTCCATCTTTATTGAAAATCTGAAAACCGGAGTGATCAGTGATGTGAACGGTTTTTATACGTTGCCCAATCTGAAACCCGGAACTTACACTGTCAAAGTGACTTATGTGGGCTATAGCCCCATTGAAATGAAAATCACCGTCCCCGAAGGCAAGACTTTGGAGAAAGATATAGTGATGAATGAAGGGGTGGAGCTGCAGGAAGTGCAGGTAAAAGGAGCTTTTCATGGTCAGAAGAAAGCGATCAATACACAAAAGAATAATCTGGGTATCACGAATGTGGTATCTGCCGACCAGGTAGGGAAATTCCCCGATTCAAACATAGGCGATGCCTTGAAACGTATCAGTGGCATCAATGTGCAATACGATCAGGGCGAGGCCCGCTTCGGACAAGTCCGCGGTACTAGTGCCGATTTAAGCTCCGTCACCATTAACGGCAATCGTGTCCCGTCTGCTGAAGGAGATACCCGTAACGTGCAGTTGGACTTGATTCCTGCCGATATGATTCAGACCATCGAAGTGAGCAAAGTCGTTACGTCCGATATGGACGGTGACGCTATCGGCGGTTCCATCAACCTGATAACCAAGAATTCTCCTTATAAACGTACGATCAACGCCACGGCGGGAACCGGTTACAACTGGATCAGCGAGAAAGCCCAACTGAACTTAGGCTTCACATACGGCGACCGTTTCTTCCATGACAAGTTGGGTATGTTGCTTTCGGCTTCCTATCAGAATGCTCCTTCCGGCTCTTATGATACCGAATTCATGTGGGAACAGACGGAGGACGGAAAAGTGTATGTCAGCGATTATCAGATGCGTCAGTACTTTGTCACCCGTGAACGTCAAAGTTATTCGGCGGCTTTTGATTTTGAATTCAATGAAAACCATAAATTGACATTCAAAGGCATCTTCAATAACCGCAACGACTGGGAAAACCGTTACCGTACCAATATCAAGGATTTGGACGAGAACGGAAAAGGAACTGTCCGCATCCAGACCAAGGCAGGTACTCCCGATAACCGCAATGCCCGTCTGGAGCGTCAGCGTACCATGGATTTCGCTTTGGGCGGCGAGCACTTGTGGGGGGCGATTGGTATGGACTGGAATGCCAGTTATGCAAAAGCTACAGAAGAACGTCCTAATGAGCGTTATCTTGACTTCCAATTGAAGAAGCAGGAGTTTGATTTGGATTTGAGCAATGAGCGCCAGCCGTTGGCAACTCCCAGAGCGGGTTCCACCTTGACACTGGGCGATAAGTTCAGTTTGAAAGAGCTGACGGAACAGCAGGAAGACATCAAAGAAGAGGATCTGAAATTCTCGGCCAACTTCAAAGCCAGTTTAAATAATGGGGCCAAACTGAAGTTCGGTGCGAAAGTAGTACGTAAGACGAAAGAAAAAGAAATAGATTTCTACGAATACACTCCGAAAGACGAGGATGCCTTTCTGACCAGCAGCCTGAAGAATGCGGTAGACCAGAGCACGGACAAGTTTATGCCGGGTGATAAATATCAGGTGGGGACATTTGCCAGTAAAGAGTATGTGGGCGGATTGAACTTGAGTGATGCTTCCCGATTCGATAAAGAACAGGTACAAGCCGAACTGGCTGAAAACTTCGAAGCCCGTGAAACCGTAAGTTCCGGATATGTACGGTTTGACCATCAGTTCACGCGTGACATAAACCTGATGGCAGGGCTCCGCATGGAACATACTTCCCTTCGTTACACCGGCCGTAACTATGACGATGAAACGGACAAGACCACCCGCACTGACCGTGTGACCAACAGTTATGTGAATTTCCTTCCCTCTATCCTGGTGAAATGGGATGTGAATGATGATTTCAAGATACGCGGTTCTTACACACAGACCCTGAGTCGTCCTAAGTATTCGGCTTTGGTACCCAGTGTGAATATCAACCGTGGCGATAACGAAATAAAGATCGGTAACCCGGACTTGAAGCCGACTCTCTCTTACAACTTCGACCTGAGCGCCGACTATTATTTCAAGAGTATCGGACTGGTGAGTGCAGGTTTCTTCTATAAGAAAATAGACGGTTTCATCGTAGATCAGGTGCTGACCAACTATAACTATCAAGGAACAGAATATACTCGTTTTACCCAGCCCAAGAATGCCGGAAATGCGAATCTGTGGGGATTGGAATTCTCTTATCAGCGTGATTTCGGCTTCATTGCGCCGGCCTTGAAATGTGTAGGTTTCTACGGAACATACACCTATACTCATTCGCGCGTGGAAGACTTTAATTTTGAAGGACGTGAAAACGAAAGCGGCCTGAGCCTGCCGGGGTCTCCCGAACATACGGCAAATGCCTCTCTCTACTTTGAAAAAGGAGGCTTGAATGTGCGTCTGAGCTACAACTATGCTTCCAGTTTTATCGATGAAATGGGGCCAAACACCTTTTATGACCGATATTATGATGCTGTGAACTATATGGATGTAAACGCCAGCTATACCTTTGGCAAGAAAGTGAAGATGACCTTCTATGCTGAGGCAAACAACCTGCTGAACCAGCCGCTCCGTTATTATCAGGGGAGCAAGGACCGCACCATGCAGGCAGAATATTATGGCGTGAGAATGAATGCAGGTTTAAAAATAAATTTCTAAAGATAAGTATATGAAAACGTTGATGATGATTAGAAGAATGAAAGAAGTATTGACATGGGTGTGGATTACCGTCATTGGTGCGGCCATCTGTCTGAATGTATGTGCCCAGACTCCGCAGGACTGGAAGGGACTGGAGAAACAACTGAATTTCTATATGGCTAACGATTTGGGACGCAACGGTTACTATGACCAGAAGCCCATAGCCGGACTGATGGGGGAGATGGCGGATGTTATTGGCCCCGAGTGTGTGTTTGCTGCCGGAGACGTGCATCACTTTGAAGGCGTGCGTAGTGTCAATGATCCGCTTTGGATGACCAACTACGAATTGATTTACACTCATCCCGAACTGATGATAGACTGGTTTCCGGTCTTGGGAAACCATGAATACCGGGGTGACACGCAGGCTGTGCTGGATTATACCAATGTGAGCCGTCGCTGGTCGATGACCGACCGTTATTATACCAACGTTTTTGAGAAGAAAGGAACTACCATCCGTTTCGTGATGATAGACACCGCCCCTCTGATTGATAAATACCGTAACGAGAGCGGGACTTATCCGGATGCCTGCAAACAAGACATGGACCGCCAGCTGGCATGGATAGACTCTGTGCTGACTGCCGCCAAAGAAGACTGGCTGGTCGTGATCGGTCATCATCCCATTTATGCCGAGACTCCGAAAGACGATAGCGAACGCGGCGATATGCAGAAACGGCTGGATCCCATACTCCGCAAACACAAGGTGGATATTTATGCCTGCGGACACATTCATAACTTCCAGCACCTTCGTGTGCCGGGCAGCGATATAGACTATGTGGTCAATTCGTCTGGTTCGTTGAGCCGTCAGGTGAAACCTGTGGAAGGCACTCTGTTCTGCAGTCCTGAACCGGGTTTCTCTATCTTCGCGGCAGACAAGAAAGAACTGGATATGCACATGATTGATAAGAAAGGAAAAGTAATCTATACTGTAAAACGCACCCGATAGGGATCGTTATTTTAGGAAAAAGAGTACATTTGCAGTGTAAAACTGTAAATGTACTTTTTGTTATGTTAAATGCACTCCTTTTGATTGGTGGGCTGGCTCTCATTTTAGCCGGTGCGAATGGTTTGACAGATGGTTCCGCAGCGGTAGCCAAACGTTTCCGTATTTCCGATTTAGTCATCGGACTCACCATTGTGGCTTTCGGAACTTCGGCTCCCGAACTGGTTATCAGTGTGCTTTCCGCATTGAATGGCAGTGCCGGGATGGCTATTGGCAATGTGGTGGGTAGTAATATTTTCAATGTCCTGATGATTATAGGCTGTACCGCCCTGGTACTTCCCATCAAGGTAGGTGAGGGAACGATGAGCAAGGAGATTCCGCTGGTCATTCTTTCTTCGCTGGTTCTTTTTGTCTGTGCCAATGACACGATGCTGAACGGGGAAGCGGTCAATGTCATCGGCCGTTCTGACGGGCTTGTCCTGCTGGCTTTCTTCCTCATATTTATGCGCTATACCTTTGCCATCGCCCGTAATGGGGCCGATGAGGCGGGAGAGGAGCAGAAGATAAAGGGAATGCCTGTATGGAAATCAGTGCTGTACATTGCGGGTGGTCTGGCCGGACTCATATTCGGCGGACAGTTTTTTGTTGAGGGAGCAAGCGGGCTGGCCCGTTCATGGGGAGTCAGCGAGTCGGTCATCGGACTGACGTTGGTAGCCGGAGGTACTTCCCTGCCGGAGCTTGCCACCTCTATAACGGCGGCTTTGAAGAAGAATCCGGGGATTGCCATCGGCAATGTCATCGGTAGCAACCTGTTCAATATATTCTTTGTGCTGGGATGCAGTGCTACGGTATCACCGCTTCCGATGGGAAACATCAACAATCTTGATTTAGGTGTACTGGTCGCTTCTTCCTTGCTGTTATGGCTGGTAGGCTGGTTTTTCCGTAAACGCACCATAACCCGTCTTGAAGGCGCGTTGATGGTTGTCTGTTACGTCATTTATACCGCCTATCTTATTGCCCAACAGTAAAAAAGCTGTAAAAAGAATGAGTTATCTGCAAAAAAACTTCTATCTTTACACCCTGAATTTTATAAAAATACAGCATGGCTATTACCATTAAAAAAGTCAGTTCGAAGAAAGAACTTAAGACGTTCATACGGTTCAACTACGAGTTATATAAAGAGAATCCTTATTCCGTACCCGATTTGTACGATGATATGCTGAATACGTTCAGCCCGAAGAAGAACGCCGCTTTCGAGTTTTGTGAGGCGGAGTATTTTCTGGCCTATAAGGATAACAAAGTAGTAGGACGTATTGCAGGAATTATCAATAAACGCGCAAACGAGACTTGGAATAAAAAAGAAGTACGTTTCGGGTGGATCGATTTCCTGGATGATATCGAAATATCACGTGCCTTGTTGGATGCGGTGGCCCAATGGGGTAAATCGAAGGGAATGGATACCATTCAAGGGCCTCTGGGCTTTACCGACTTTGATGCGGAAGGCATGCTGGTAGAAGGATTCGACCAACTGAGCACCATGTCTACCATCTATAACCATCCTTACTATCCGCAACACATGGACCGGCTGGGGTTTGAGAAAGATGCCGACTGGGTGGAGTATAAGATTTACATTCCCGAAGCTATTCCGGACAAGCATAAGCGGATCAGCGACCTGATTCAACGCAAGTTCAACCTGACCATCAAGAAATATACCTCCCGCAAGAAACTGGCGGCCGAGTACGGACAGGCCATCTTTGAGCTGATGAACGAGGCGTACGCACCGCTGTATGGTTTCTCGGCGCTCTCTCAGGGGCAGATTAACCAATACATAAAGATGTATCTCCCCATTGTGGATCTGAACATGCTGACTTTGGTGACCGATGCGGACGGAAAGCTGGTGGCCGTGGGCATCTCCATGCCTTCCATGTCCGAAGCGTTGCGCAAGTCAAAAGGCCGGTTGCTCCCGTTGGGATGGTATTACCTGGGCAAACTGTTGTTCCTGAGGAAATACCCCAAAGTGCTGGACTTGCTGCTGGTGGCGGTAAAACCCGAATACCAGAACAAAGGTGTCAATGCTTTGTTATTCTCTGATCTTATTCCGGCTTATCAGCAGCTGGGATTCCACTATGCCGAAAGCAATCCGGAACTGGAACTGAACGGAAAAGTGCAGGCCCAGTGGGAATATTTCAAGACCGAGCAGCATAAACGCCGCCGTGCCTATAAGAAAAGTATTCTGTAACAACGATATATATAAATGTGATAAGTCAAGATGGAAGAGAACAACGAACTGATAAACAATCCCGCCGTAGAATATACCGACGATAACATCCGCCACCTCAGTGACATGGAGCATGTGCGTACCCGTCCCGGTATGTATATTGGAAAGTTGGGTGACGGATCACATGCCGAGGACGGAATTTATGTCCTTCTGAAAGAAGTGCTCGATAACAGCATCGATGAATTTAAAATGCAGGCGGGTAAAAAGATTGAGATTGTAATGGAAGAAAACCTCCGTGTCAGCGTGCGTGACTATGGCCGCGGCATTCCGCAGGGAAAGCTCATTGAAGCCGTGAGCGTGCTGAATACGGGAGGTAAATATGACAGCAAGGCGTTCAAGAAGAGCGTAGGGCTGAACGGCGTCGGCGTGAAAGCCGTCAATGCGTTGAGCTCGCGTTTCGAGGTGCGCAGTTATCGGGATGGAAAGGTGCGTATCGCCACCTTTGCCAAGGGCAACTTGCTGACGGACACCACACAGGACACCACCGAGGAGAACGGTACGTTCATTTTCTTTGAACCGGATAACCTCTTGTTCGAGAATTATAGTTTCCGTCCGGAGTTTGTGGAAACCATGCTCCGCAACTATACCTATCTGAATACAGGACTGGCCATTATCTACAACGGTCAGCGCATCCTGTCGCGCAACGGACTGGTGGACTTGCTTAACGACAACATGACAGCGGTGGGGTTATACCCCATCATCCACTTGAAAGGCGAGGATATCGAGATAGCCTTTACGCATACCGGCCAGTATGGTGAGGAGTATTATTCTTTTGTGAACGGGCAGCACACCACGCAGGGAGGTACGCATCAAAGTGCTTTCAAAGAGCATATCGCCCGTACCATCAAGGAATATTTCAACAAGAACATGGATTATGCCGATATCCGTAACGGACTGGTAGCCGCCATTGCCGTCAATGTGGAGGAACCGTTGTTCGAAAGCCAGACCAAGATCAAGCTGGGCTCTACCAACATGGCTCCCGGCGGTCCTACCGTCAATAAGTTTGTAGGCGATTTTGTCAAGACTGAGGTGGACAACTATCTGCACAAGCATACGGACATAGCCGATGTGATGTTGCAGAAGATTCAGGAATCGGAGAAAGAGCGTAAAGCCATAGCCGGAGTGACCAAACTGGCCCGCGAACGTGCCAAGAAGGCAAATCTTCATAACCGCAAGTTGCGCGACTGCCGCTTCCACCTGAACGACACCAAAGGAGACAAGAAGGAGGAAAGCTGCATTTTCATTACCGAGGGCGATTCGGCCAGCGGCTCCATCACCAAAAGCCGTGATGTAAATACCCAGGCCGTATTCAGCCTGCGTGGCAAGCCGTTGAATTCGTATGGGCTGACCAAGAAAATTGTGTATGAGAATGAAGAGTTCAATCTGCTTCAGGCTGCCTTGAATATAGAGGACGGCATGGAAGGTTTGCGATATAACAAGGTGATTGTGGCTACGGATGCCGATGTGGACGGCATGCACATCCGTTTATTGCTGATCACTTTCTTCCTGCAATTCTTCCCCGACCTGATAAAGAAAGGCCATGTATATATTCTTCAGACCCCTTTGTTCCGCGTCCGCAACCGTAAGAAAGGGGTTTACGAGACCGTATATTGTTATTCGGAAGAGGAGCGGGTTGCCGCCATCGAACGGTTAAGCCCCAATCCCGAAATCACCCGGTTTAAAGGTCTGGGGGAAATCTCACCCGATGAGTTCAAGCACTTTATCGGCAAAGACATGCGTCTGGAGCAAGTTTCCCTCCGCAAGACCGACCTGGTAAAGGAACTGCTGGAGTTCTACATGGGCAAGAACACCATGGAGCGCCAGAATTTTATTATAGATAACCTTGTGATAGAAGAAGATATTGCGTGATTAGTGATTAAAAATATGAGAAGAGCGATATTCCCGGGCACCTTTGATCCCTTTACCATCGGCCATTATTCGGTGGTGAAGAGGGCGTTGACCTTTATGGATGAGGTGGTGATCGGCATTGGTATCAATGAGAATAAGAAGACCTGGTTTCCTACCGGGAAACGGGTGGAGATGATTGAACAGTTGTTTGCTGACGAGCCTCGGGTAAAGGTCGATGCTTACGCCTGCCTCACCATCGACTTTGCCCGCGACAAGGAGGCGCAGTTCATTATCCGCGGTATCCGTACGGTGCGCGATTTTGAGTACGAGGAAACCATAGCCGACATCAACCGGAAGCTGGCCGGAATAGAAACGATCCTGCTGTTTACCGAGCCGGAGCTAACCTCTGTCAGCTCCACCATCGTAAGAGAATTGTTACAGTTTGGCAAAGACGTGACCCCGTTCTTGCCCGAAGGAATGAAAATAGACTGATCATGAAATATACCATGTACCTTGCAGGCTTGATTGCCTGCTTTTTTTCTATCGTGGTCGCACAGGCTCAGGAGAATAAGTTTATGGAGTCTCCGGCACGCAAGTTGCAATTGGCGGAGTTTGCCATTGCCAACCTCTATGTCGATAAAGTGAATGAGGGAAAGCTGGTGGAGGAAGCCATCGTGAAGATGCTGGAACAGCTCGATCCGCACTCCACCTATTCCGATCCGGAGGAAGTGAAGAAGATGAACGAGCCGTTGCAGGGAAACTTCGAAGGCATCGGCATACAGTTCAACATGGCGGAGGATACGTTGATGGTGGTACAGCCCGTATCGGGCGGGCCGTCCGAAAAGGCGGGCATCCTGGCAGGCGACCGTATCGTGATGGTGGAAGATACGCTGATAGCCGGTGTGAAGATGAGTACCGAGGATATCATGCGCCGCCTCCGCGGACCGAAAGACTCGAAAGTGAACTTGAAAATACTTCGCCGCGGAGTGAAGGAACTGCTTACGTTTACGGTGAAAAGGGACAAAATACCTGTTTACAGCCTGGATGCTTCCTATCTGATCAAGAATAAGGTGGGCTATATCCGTATCAGCCGTTTTGCCGCCACTACCCATGAGGAGTTCAAGAAAGCGCTGGCCGGATTGCAGAAGAAAGGGATGAAGGACTTGATTCTGGACTTGCAAGGCAACGGCGGCGGCTATCTGAATGCAGCCATCGATATCGCCAATGAGTTCTTGGGCAAAAAGGAACTGATAGTCTATACGGAGGGACGCCGTAATCCCCGTAGTGAGTTTTTTGCCAAAGGTACGGGCGAGTTTCAGCATGGTCGTCTGATCGTATTGGTCGATGAGTTCTCAGCTTCTGCCAGTGAGATTGTGACCGGTGCCGTTCAGGATTGGGACAGAGGAGTCGTGGTGGGCCGCCGCAGTTTTGGTAAAGGCCTGGTGCAGCGTCCCATTGATTTGCCGGACGGTTCGATGATCCGTCTGACGGTGGCGCGTTATTATACACCTGCCGGACGTTGTATACAGAAACCCTACGAAAGTATCGAGAAGTATAATGAAGATTTGATAGACCGTTACAATAAAGGGGAGATGATGAGCGAAGACAGTATTCATTTTCCGGATTCTTTGAAGTTCAAGACTCATAAGCTGGCGCGTACGGTATATGGTGGCGGTGGGATCATGCCCGATTATTTTGTGCCGATTGATACGACTCTTTATACTAAATATCACCGTCAGTTGCGTGATAAAGGCGCGTTGATGAAAGCTCACTTCCATTTCATGGATGCCCATCGCAAGGAATGGCTGGGGAAATACAAGACTTTCAATGAGTTCTACAAACGTTTTGAGGTTACTCCTGATATGTTGGCGCAACTGGTTGCCACCGGTAAGGAGATGGGAGTGGAATATCATGAAGACGAATACCAAAAGGCCCTGCCTCTGCTGAAATTGCAGATGAAGGCATTGATAGCCCGTGATTTGTGGGACATGAACGAATATTATCACGTCATCAATGACGCCAATGAAAGTATCAAAAAAGCCTTGGAACTGCTGGAACAGCCGGACTTTGAGGGTTTGCTGCTGAAACGGCAGTGAGTGGATGCGGAGAAGTGGCTTGCGTCATGGGGCATACGGAGTTAGGTTGCTTGGAATGAGCAGGCGATATCCTTTCCCGTGCTCTGTTTCTATTTGGTATTCCGGGAAATTCAGAAGAGCTTTGCGTAGGGTATTGATATGTTTGTTTATTCTGTTATTTAATATGTTTTTGTCGGTACTGTTTATTTCTACGGGCCACAGTTCTTGTATTATTATATTATGGGCACAAAGTATATCAATGTGCCCATTAGAATGAATTATAAAGATGAGTACGAAATTGAATTTATCACTTTTTTTGTTTTTTTGTTTGTGTCTTTTGGGGTCTTGCGTTCAGGATAGGGAAGATGTGTTACTCAGCCAGTTTACAGTATCGGAATTTTTGTCGGCTGGTAACATGTGTACTATAAATGAAGACTCTTTGGCTTTGGTCGAAGGAATGATTTGTGATGATGAAAACCTGATTGTTTATGACTTCCATTCTGGCAGTTGTTATACCTTGTTTGATAAAGATTCCGGTCGCTATATTACTCGTTTTGGTACTATTGGACAGGGACCGGCAGAAATACCTTCTCCTTGTTTGGGGTATTTGTCTGAAAAATGTTTTTCCGTGTTTAGTGATCAATCTCGGATGATTATGCAGTATAATATTGATTCATTGCGCTCTCATTCAAGCAGTTCATCGGCTTCGTGTTTGGTGAAGTATAATATACCCGATGCTCAGTTGTCACGGATTATACCGATAAATGATGGTCTGTTTATAGGTGCTGGTACGTATAAGTCGCGTTATCAATATGTGCTTTTTGACAAACATGACAAGGTTTTGAGTTATGGCGTTGATATTTATAACTCATCCGATGAGACCTTTAATGTGTATACCAAGTTTCTTTCAAACCAAGGTGTATTGGTTATGCATCCCAATAAGAAATTATTCGCTTATTCATTGAACTTTTCGTCTAATATGGATTTTTTTCAAGTAAAGAATGAAAAAATCCAATTGATAAAATCATTAAGACTGGGCAATCCAGATTATTATTCTGCCGTAGAGGGCAATATGTTCAGCGCGGATTTGACAGAAGAAAGTATCATAGGCTACATAGATGTCAGTGCTACCAGTGACGGTGTATATGCTTTATACTCAGATGGAAAGGCATACGAGAGTGGACGAAGATCCAATGTCGTTTTGGCTTTTGATTGGGAGGGCAATCCGGTGAAAAAATATATTTTGGACACTGACGTTTATTATATTACGGTAGATGAGGAGCATAAAAAGATATTTGCTGCAGTTAAAGATGCAAGTAATTATGGATGGAGTATAAAGGTTTATCCTTTTTAAGATAATGCACTGGAAACGAGTACTCATTCCTGGAATTTCTAACTTCTGTATTGATTTTATATATCCTCAAGGAGATAACCAATTTAACCGTTTAATCCTATTGTATGATAAGAATTCTATGTTGTTTTTGGGTTGCTATCACCTTGTTTTGTTCTTGTAGCCATAATGGGAGGAATTATTCTTTTTTGCTGCATCCTGTCGATTCGTTTCTGACTTATGCGTTGGATTCAGATGTGAAAATGCCTTTGTTTATTCGTACTTGTACGAGCAGTGACGGCAAGGAATATTTGTATTTTCAAAATAGCTATTTGCCGGAGTTGTTGATTTATGATGTCCATAATGGTAGTTTGGTGAACAAGAATGTTTTTGAGGTGGAAGGAAGCAATGCGGTAAAAGGTGGATTTTTGAATGGATTTATGATGTCTGACTGCGAGCATATTTATATTGCGGGATTGGCAGATTGCAATCTTTATGAAACGGATACGACGGGGTATATCAAGAAGCGGATGAATTATGCAGTTACGTCAGATGGGTATAAGCCGGTTGGTTGTTTTAAAGAAAACGGCACTTTCCAGTTCTTGAATGGAAAACTTTATCTGACTCAAAGCCTTAATTGGCAACTGGGTGAGGAGGTGATGGAGAAAAGCTCGTTGTTGTGCTGCATAGATACATTATCAGGAAACACAACTTCCTTGCCAATCGCTTTTCCTGCAATAGACGAACATTTGGTTAGAGGTGCAGCTTCTTCTTTGGCTTCTGAATACAAATGTTGTTTTGATGGGCATCGTTTTGTTTATTCATTCGCTTATATGGATGATTTGTTGGTGGTAGATCCTATTGCTTGCAGTGTTGAGTATAAACAAGGTAAAAGTCAGTATGTCGATAACATACAATGTCCTTCTTATCAAGGAGGCGACGATCAAGTCATGCAAAGACAGATATGTGAAAGTCCTTCTTATGGAAACATACTTTATGATTCGGACAATGAAATCTATTACCGCATTGTATATATTCCACAAGAAGTAGAGGCTGGTGTTGAGGCGCTTACCTTGCTTCGGAGCGGAAGAAAACAATTCTCTATACAAATTTTCGATAAACAGCTTACTATGATTGGGGAGCATGTGTTTCCTCCCTATACTTATAATTCCAGACTTTGTTTTGTGACAAAGGGTAAATTATATATCAGCACTAATCATGTGATGAACCCTGATTATAGCGATGATGTGCTGTCTTTTCAAATGTTTGAACTGGTTGATAAAGCCGGAGGAATCAGATGAAATGCCGGAAACAACTAGATGTAATATCGGAAACGACTATATGTAATACCGGTGGCAACAGCCTCTGTTGACCGTCCGGCGCCTGCTGGACGCATATCCATCAAGCACTGAACGCATGTCCATCAAGGGACAGACGCATATCCATCAGCTGCCGGATATGCGTTTTTTGTTCCCCGCAGGCTGTTGAGGCAATCTATTCCCCGAACAATACCTTGTTCAGCCAACGGTTTACATACACATTGGCAAACGCACAACCGATACCGATAGCCGCTCCCGCCACCACATCGCTGGGATAGTGCACCCCTTGGTTCATCCGGGCAAAGCCTACCCCGCAAGCCCATACGGCCGAGGGGGCGATAACATACCACTTGGGATACGTGATGGAGAGCGAGGTGGCCAGAGAAAAAGCGGCTGCCGTGTGCCCCGAAGGAAACGACGGACTGTCTGCATCCGGTGCTCCGTAAGCATGAATCTTATCCGGATACTTTACAAAAGGCCGCTCGCGCCCTATGATATGCTTGGCGGCGTATGTAATACCTACCGCCTCAATCACACTGGTTCCCAGGTAAACGGCATCCTTCAGCATCGGCCGGTCTTTCTTGATCAATGCATAGATCCCCATGGCAGTAGGAATGCCGACCGGCAAGATGATGCCGCTTTCGGACAGCCCCCGGCTGAGGCCGTGTACATGCCAGCTGTTGATTGTTTTTAAAGTGTTGATGTCTGCATTCTGTGCCGGAAGGGCAAGTGTAAAGCTTACTGTCAGAAAGAGGAGAATAATTTTTCGTATATCCATGTCCGTTTGGTTTTTGTCCGGTACAAAGATAGGAAAATAATGTAATCCGCATTTACCCTTCCCCGGATTAAAGAATAATTTCCATAATTCCTTGTATTATCGCTAGAATTCCTTTACTTTTGCATCGTGAAGACACAGCTTTTAACAGAATTTTTAGTTCTAACAATTAAATAATTTAAATTCAATCATTTATGTGGTTAAGTAATTCATCTATTGGAAGGAAAGTGGTGATGAGTGTCACAGGTATCGCCCTTGTCCTGTTTCTGACGTTTCACATGGCGATGAACCTTGTTGCGCTCTTCTCGGAAGATGCTTACAACATGATTTGTGAATTCCTGGGAGCTAACTGGTACGCGTTGGTTGCAACAGCCGGACTGGGCGCTCTGTTCGTAATCCACATCATCTACGCTTTCTGGTTGACCATGCAGAACCGTGCGGCTCGTGGTAGCGAACGCTATGCAGTGAATGTCAAACCTAAAACTGTGGAATGGGCATCTCAGAACATGCTTGTTCTGGGTATTGTTGTCATTGCCGGATTGGCTCTTCACTTTGCCAATTTCTGGTACAAAATGCAGTTTGCCGAAATCATCGGTGTGCATGATTTAGGCGCTTTCGGCCCTACAGACGGTGCCGCTTACATCCGTGAAACATTCGGATGCCCTGTATTTACAGTGCTTTACCTCATTTGGTTAGCAGCTTTGTGGTTCCACCTGACTCACGGATTCTGGAGTGCTTTGCAGACACTGGGCTGGAGCAACAAGGTTTGGTTCGAGCGTTGGAAGACTATCGGTAACATCTACTCTACTGTAGTCGTTCTTGGCTTTGCGGCTGTAGTCGTTATCTTCTTCGTGAAATCACTGGCTTGTGGTGCTTGCTAATCGTAAATTGTAAATGATAAAATTGTAAATGAATATGGCTACTATAGATTCTAAAATTCCTGAAGGCGCTTTAGCCGAGAAATGGACCAATTATAAAGCTCATCAAAAATTGGTAAACCCTGCCAACAAACGTCGTCTTGACATTATTGTGGTAGGTACCGGTCTGGCAGGTGCTTCGGCTGCTGCTTCACTGGGTGCTCTGGGTTTCAAGGTATTAAACTTCTGTATCCAGGACTCTCCCCGTCGTGCACACTCTATTGCTGCACAGGGAGGTATCAATGCTGCTAAGAATTATCAAAACGATGGTGACTCTGTTTACCGTCTTTTCTACGATACAATCAAAGGTGGTGACTACCGTGCACGCGAAGCCAACGTTTACCGTCTGGCCGAAGTGTCCAACGCTATCATCGACCAGTGCGTGGCTCAAGGTGTTCCTTTCGCCCGCGAATACGGTGGCTTGCTGGACAACCGTTCATTCGGTGGCGCTCAGGTATCACGTACATTCTATGCCCGCGGTCAAACCGGACAGCAGTTGCTGCTGGGTGCTTATTCTGCATTGAGCCGCGAAGTGCAGCGTGGTAACGTGAAATTGTACACTCGTTATGAAATGCTGGACGTTGTGCTGATCAAGGATAACGAAGGTGTGGAACGCGCCCGTGGTATCATCGCCCGTAACCTGGTAACCGGTAAGATTGAACGTTTTGCCGCTCATGCGGTAGTGATCGGTACCGGTGGTTATGGTAACACTTACTTCTTGTCTACCAACGCGATGGCGTCAAATGGTTCGGCTGCCATGCAGATCTACCGCAAAGGTGCATACTTTGCTAATCCCTGCTTCGCACAGATCCACCCCACATGTATTCCTGTACACGGTGACAAGCAGTCCAAATTGACTTTGATGTCCGAGTCATTGCGTAATGACGGACGTATCTGGGTTCCCAAGAAGCTGGAAGATGCCAAGGCATTGCAGGCCGGAACCAAGAAGCCGACCGATATTCCTGACGCTGACCGCGACTTCTACTTGGAACGCCGCTATCCGGCATTCGGTAACCTGGTTCCCCGTGACGTTGCTTCACGTGCTGCCAAAGAACGTTGCGACGCCGGTTTCGGTGTGAACAACACTGGTCTGGCCGTATTCCTTGACTTTAAATACGCTATCGACCGTCTGGGTGAGGACGTGGTTCGTGCCCGTTACGGTAACTTGTTCGATATGTACGAAGAAATCACTGACGAGAACCCGTACAAGACTCCGATGATGATCTTCCCGGCTATCCACTACACCATGGGTGGTATCTGGGTTGACTACGAATTGATGACTTCTATCAAGGGTCTGTATGCTATCGGTGAAGCCAACTTCTCCGACCACGGTGCCAACCGTCTGGGTGCGTCTGCATTGATGCAGGGATTGGCCGACGGTTACTTCGTATTGCCTTATACCATCCAGAACTATCTGGCCGACCAGATCCAGGTTCCGCGTTTCTCAACAGACCTGCCTGAATTTGCTGCTGCTGAAAAGGCTGTGAATGATAAGATTCAGAAGTTGATGAACATTAAGGGTCATCGTTCTGTAGATTCTATCCACAAGGAATTAGGTCACATCATGTGGGACTTCGTAGGTATGGGACGTACCAAGGAATCCTTGACCAAGGCACTGGCTCAGCTGAAAGAAGTAAGAAAGACCTTCTGGAGCGACCTTCGCATTCCGGGTGAAGCGAATGAATTGAATGTAGAACTTGAAAAAGCAATCCGTTTGGCCGACTTCATTGAAATCGGTGAATTGATGGCTTACGATGCTTTGAACCGTGAAGAATCTTGTGGTGGTCACTTCCGTGAAGAACACCAGACACCGGAAGGTGAAGCGCTTCGTCACGATGACAAGTTCTCGTATGTAGCTTGTTGGAAGTACACCGGTGAAGGAAAAGAACCTGAACTGATCAAAGAAGATCTGAACTATGAGTTCACCAAGGTTCAAACTCGTAACTATAAGTCTTAATTATTAATTGTATAGAAATCATGGATAAAAATATAAGTTTCACACTGAAAGTTTGGCGTCAGAAAGGTCCTAAGGACAAAGGACATTTTGATACCTTCCAAATGAAAGATATTCCGGGTGATACCTCATTCCTGGAAATGATGGATATCTTGAACGAGCAGCTTATCAATGAAGGTAAGGAACCTATCGTATTCGATCACGACTGTCGCGAGGGTATCTGCGGTATGTGCTCTATGTACATCAACGGTCATCCTCACGGACCTGCTACAGGTGCTACTACCTGCCAGATTTATATGCGTCGTTTCAAAGATGGTGATACCATTACTGTTGAGCCTTGGCGTTCGGCCGGTTTCCCGGTCATCCGCGACCTGATGGTAGACCGTGGCGCTTACGACAAGATTATGCAGGCCGGTGGTTATGTGTCAATCAATACCGGTGGTATTCCTGACGCGAACGCAATTCCTATTCCCAAACCTGTTGCCGATGAGGCTATGGATGCGGCTGCATGTATCGGTTGTGGTGCTTGTGTGGCTGCATGTAAGAATGGTTCTGCCATGTTGTTCGTTTCTGCAAAGGTCAGCCAGCTGGCACTGTTGCCTCAAGGCAAGGTGGAAGCTGCCCGCCGTGCGAAAGCCATGTTGAGCAAGATGGACGAACTGGGCTTTGGTAACTGTACAAACACTCGTGCTTGTGAGGCGGAATGTCCGAAGTTGGTTTCTATCAGCAACATCGCTCGTTTGAACCGTGAATTTATTGCTGCGAAGCTGAAAGACTAATCACGGTTAGTTTTACTTGATATTTGAGAGTGCCCTGCCTGCTGGCGGGGCACTCTTTTTATTGACATGTCCTGGGTAAAGAGTCATTTCTTTTTGCTCTTATTTTCCAACGGGAAAGAAATGAGCGGCTCTATTATATTGGCAGGGTCATGTTTCATATTCCTTTTTTAATCCTGCTTTTTCAATCTAATTGTAATCTTGTGTGCGAAAACGGACGTGTTTGTGAAATAATACTAAATAAAAAGCGAAATTGAATCAAATAGTTGGAGAGAATGGGTGTAAGTTGTACATTTGTCATGTGATTTTTTTCATAGTATTAGATTTAAGGTTAACAAAGGTTGGAGCAAGGCGTTGCTCCTTTTCTTTTTTAAGCCCCTTGTCTTTCTTGCTCTTATCCTGCCCTTCAGGCTGCCGCTCTTTTTAAATATGCTATATCTTGTTTCTATTCATTGATTTTTTCCTATCTTTGCGATGATATAACTAACTTATAACCTAATGAAAAGACACACTAACCTTTTATGTTTGGGAGCTGCCGTGGCATTGCTGAATGCTTGCGCTCCGTCAGTGAATGCTCCGGAACCGGTTTTCCCTGTTCCAGAAAAGAAACAAGTGGAATGGCAGAAGATGGAGACATACGCTTTCGTACATTTCGGACTGAACACTTTTAATGACCGTGAGTGGGGTTACGGTGATTCTGATCCCGCAACTTTTAATCCTGCCCGGCTGGACTGCGAGCAATGGGTGAAAACTTTTGTGGCGGCGGGCATGAAGGGGGTTATCCTGACGGCAAAGCACCATGACGGCTTCTGCCTGTGGCCTACGGGACTGACTGAATATTGCATCCGAAACACACCTTACAAAGATGGAAAAGGAGATATCGTACGTGATCTTTCCGAAGCATGCAAGAAGTATGGTATAAAGTTCGCTGTTTATCTTTCGCCTTGGGACCGGCATCAGGCCAACTATGGATCGCCGGAATACGTGGAATACTTCCATAAGCAACTGCACGAACTGATGACCAATTACGGTGAGGTCTTTGAGGTGTGGTTTGACGGCGCCAACGGAGGCGACGGCTGGTACGGAGGAGCGAAAGAGAGCCGTACGATTGACCGTAAAACGTATTACGATTATCCCCGTATTTATGAGATGCTGGCCGAACTCCAGCCACAGGCCGTTATCTTTTCGGATGGAGGCCCGGGATGCCGCTGGGTAGGCAATGAAAGCGGCTTTGCCGGAGCCACGAACTGGTCGTTCCTGCGTGCCGGAGAAGTGTATCCGGGTTATCCTAAATACAGGGAACTGCAATACGGACATGCCGACGGAAATCAGTGGACGGCTGCCGAGTGTGATGTTTCCATGCGTCCGGGCTGGTTCTATCATCCCGAGGAGGACGACAAGGTGAAGACTGTAGAGCAGCTGACCGACCTTTACTATCGCAGTGTGGGGCATAACGCGACTTTGCTGCTCAATTTCCCCGTAGACCGGGATGGATTGATTCATCCGGTGGATTCGGCGAATGCGGTCAATTTTTATAAGAATGTGCAGAAGCAGCTGGCGGACAATTTGCTGAAGGGTGTTCTTCCGAAAGTTTCCAACGAACGGGGTGGAAAGTACACGGCAAAGGCTGTGACGGACGGAGACTATGATACTTATTGGGCTACGGAGGACAGCGTTACATCGGCTGTCATCGAGTTTGAATGGCCGGCTCCGCAAAAGGTGAACCGTATGTTGTTGCAAGAATACATTCCGTTGGGACAGCGTGTGCAATCCTTTGTGGTGGAATACAATAAGGATGGGGAGTGGCTGCCCGTAAAACTGAACGAAGAGACCACCACCATCGGTTATAAACGTTTGCTTCGTTTTGAGACAGTGACCACAGATAAGCTCCGCATCAACTTTACAGAGTCACGCGGATGCTTGTGCATCAATAACATAGAGGCTTATTATGCCGGAGAGACCCATGACGTGTTCACTGCCAAGGCGGAGGAACTGAGAACGTATCCGTTCACCTTGCCGCAGGTAGATGAGGCTGAGGCCGGAAAATGTGCGGACAAGGATGCCGCCACCACTTGCTTTGTAGATGGCAATACGCTTTTGATCGATTTGGGTAAGGAGCAGACTGTTTCCTCATTCCATTACCTGCCCGACCAGAGCGAGTATAACAAGGGGCTGATAGCTGCCTATGAGATTTCGGTCGGAACGGAAGCCGGTGCGGTGAATCAGGTGGTGAGCAGCGGAGAATTCTCGAATATCAAGAACAATCCGATTCTTCAATCGGTTTATTTCACTCCGGTAACAGCCCGGTATGTGTTGTTGAAAGCTGTGAGAATGGTGGAAAACGACGGGCCGATGGGCTTTGCCGAATTAGGAATACAATAATCTGGCGATAAAGAGAGAATGTAGAAACTAAGATGAGCACGCTGGATACTTACAGTTTGTGACTGGTAAATAAAAATAAAAGAGCCGTATCATTACTCAACGTTGATGCGGCTCTTTTTAGCTTCTTAAAGGATGTCAAGTCTCGGATTAAAAGTCCTTTTTCTCCGTAGCAGACTTGACATCCTCTTTTTTTATGCTCTTTCTTTATTTAATGACTACTTTAAAAAGCATCATTCCGAAATTACCACTGATGGTATAACCCGATGGAACGCTTTTTATAATTACCGGTAAGGCGTATGTACCTTGTTTCAATCCGGTGGTATTGATCACTAATTCTGTTTCTGCCAGTTGGGTTTGCTTAAGGATTGTCATCGTTGTGGGAAGAGTATAGCATGAAGAGGGCAATAAGGTGCTTGTTCCTACTTTGCTTTCATCAATGTCCAGTCCCACCACAATGTCTTCATGCTGGTTTCTCCAATCGGCGATGGTGTAATTGACATACAGTTTGAACCGTACTTCCTTGCCGGCTGTGACGGTGCTGCTTGTCGTATGCTTGGTATAGGGCAGCTCAATAACGGGCTTGGCGTCTTCCCAGTCAACCAGATAATCATCCTTTAGACACGAGCTCATGGTCAGTGCTATGAACATAACTAGTAATAAATATGCTTTTGTTCTCATAATGTCCTTCTGTTTTTGTTTATTATAAATAGTCACTTACTGTTTCTCTTTCTTCATTCTTCTGATCCCAGAATATCAATGACTCATAAATATCTATTTCTTTGAAATTATTAGGATTCAGATTCCTTTCTGTATTTGGGTATGGAAAGCGTATAATCAGTTTCTGACCTTTAGCCTGGCTATGAGAAACCTTTAATACCGGATAGTCTGTTCTTCTTTGTTCAGACCAGGCTTCCAACGGGTCAATCATGAACAGACTGATCCATTTCTGTGTCTGGATGGCGCATAACTTTTCTTCTGTAGTAGTCATCAAATCCCAGTTGACAGCTTTATTCTCTTGTGTCAGGAACTGCATGGCAGCTTCTTCTACAGAACCGCTGATCGGAGCTCTGACACCTGCCAGCGGATAGCCGTCATCTTTCAAGGCGCGTTCATACATCTTCATGGCAGCGGTCACAGCTTTCTCATAGTAATCCTTGGCTTTGGCGTCTCCACCGTCAATCATACCCCGTAAGGCAGCTTCTGCCAGGTAGAAACCTGCCAGTGAGCCCGACATGATATAAATGTCTTCTTGCGGGCCATCCACTTTGGAAGATGACTTGGCCAATATTCCAAGTCCGATTTTGGATGCGTTCGGACCGTCGGCGGGGAACAGTTGTCCATAAGGAACGCCAATGTAATATTCTTTATCCAAACCGTGTTTCTTGTAATCGGTTCTTCCGTTTTTGTCGTCGGCCAAAGAGGTGCGCGGATCTATATAGACACGCAGACGCGGATCATTATTGTCGCGTAGCGCATCCACCAGTTGCGAGGTGGGTACTACTTGTTTGTGATAAGTAGATTCATAATCAAGGTAAGTCCATCCCCAGTATTCGTAAACATGGTTCATTTTTTCGTCCGCTTTGTAATAGCCCGGATTGCCTTTGATGATTTCATTCAAATCGAGCCCTTTGTCCTGGATGGAAGCTACTTGTGCCGATACGTCTTGAACATTGGATATTCTCATCAACAAACTTAGTTTGATGGAATAAGCGTACCGCCTCCATTGCTTCAAGTCGCCTTTACAGAAAATATCAGCTTTCTTTAATGTACCGACGCTGTAGGTGGGGTTGGCTATGGCTTCGTCCAGTTTGGCGATGGCTTTATCAATATCCTGTATCAAGTTGGCATAGATGTCTTCTCCTTTATCATATTTAGGAGCCAGATAATCATTGCCCAGGGCTGCCTCTGTATAGGGGACATCTCCGAATATGTCTACCAGTTCCCGGAAATTGATGACGGTCAGTACGCCGGCAATGCCTTCATATCCGGCATCTTCTTCTTCTACCGCTTTGGCGGTAATACTCCTCAGGTTCATGATACGGGCATAGCGCGAACTCCAGTAGGAGTCTGAGTTCTGGGGAGCCAGCAAGCCTGTAAGGAAAACGTAAGTACCGGAAACTGTGCCCGACTTGGTAAGGTGCTGGCACATGTTCTGCAGACCATGATAGGTGGTTCTGTCCGCATTCATGTCATTTTCTACAAAAGAAAGCAACAAGTCCTTGGTGACGGTTTCTTCCAATGCATAGTTGGGATTATGGTTCACGTCCAACCAGTCTGTACAGCTACAGCATAATAATCCACCTATTATCAAGGTATATAATGATTTTCTTCTCATAGTTTTCTGTATTTAGAATGAAAGTAATAAATTGAATCCATAGCTTCGGGTACCGGCTGCTCTTGTGCCTGACATACCACTGATGTTACCGCTGCCTGCGGCTGTATAATCAGGGTCTCCCCAAATATTGGTCGATGGAGTCCACATAAAGAGATTCCGTCCTACTATGCTGACGGATGCTCTTTGCAGGAATCCGGTCTTTTTAATCAGTTTGTCCGGAATGTCATATCCTAATGAGAGCTCACGCAGTCTCCATGATGCGGCGCTGACAACCTGGTTGGCGCGTCCTTGTTTATAAACTCCGTTCCAGAAGCCTTTGCTCGCGTCATAGACGGTCACATCGGTGTTGTCTTGATAAATAGGATTTCCTGCAGCGTCGGAACCTACCTGTATGGCCGAATTGGGGAATACGAAGCGTTGGCGTCCGGTGATTCCCGAGATGTAGGAAGCTCCTGTGAATAACATGTCATACTCTATCCCAAAACGGGTGTAATGACCGCCACGATAGTCGAAAGTAGCGCCCAGAGTGAATCCTTTCCATTTCATGGTTGAGGTCAGCCCTAAACGGACTGTCGCATCCGAAGTGCCGCATGGAACGATATCACCTGCCGATGGAAGACCGGTAACCGGATCTACAATAACTTTTCCGTCAGGAGTGCGTTTCCAGTCTGTAGCTTTGATCATCGGATATCTCTCGCCTACGATGGCATAGCCTGCATAGTCGGAATCCAATACTAATTCAGTGGCATCTCCTGCCAGTTCTATCACACGGGTGTCAATAAAGGTGGCATTTGCATTTACATTCCAATAAAAGTCACCGAACTGCAGGAGAGGGGTCAGGTGTAAATCCAGCTCAAGACCTTTTCCCCGCATGGTGCCGGCATTGATGTAACGGGATGAGAATCCGGTGGAAGTGGGGATGCTGATATTGGTAGTCTGGTTGTTGGTAGTCTGTACATAAGCAGCCACTTCAAAGGTGATTCTGTTTCTGAAGAGTCCGATTTCCGCACCTACTTCATATTCGGTCGTAAATTCCGGCTCGATGTCACGTGTACGCAGATTGGGACTGATGGAGTAGGCGGCCAGGGTTCCATAAGGGAAATAATCGGCTGTGTTGGCGATGTTGTCCAAATTGTAGATTCCTACATTTACCGTACCTACTTTAGCTGCCGAGGCACGTACTTTCAGATGATTGACCACATCACTTTTGATGGAGGGGATAGCATCTGTCAGTACAACGGAAAGGTTGGCGCTGGGGTAGAAGAATGACCAATGTTCCGGGTCCAGCAAGGAAGTCCAGTCGTTTCTTCCGGTCAGCTGCAAGAAAGCCCAGTTACGGAAGTTCAGGTCAACGCTGCCGAATAATCCGAGCCGGCGGTAACGTTCCCATGAATTGGAACCGCCCAGTTCGCCCACCTTGTTTCTTACATTGAAGAAGTCGTCCAGGGCCAGCGCGTCGGCTTCCACCTCTTTATATTCGTAATAGTTGTCCTGCAAAGAATATCCTATCATGCCTTTCAGTGTGAAATCATCATTGAACTTATGTTCGGCGAAGGCCATGAAGTCCAGGTTGAATTTGCTGCTTAAGTTCGAGTCGGTGGTATAACTGGACAAGAGGTCTGAAGAAGCATAATAAATATGTTCCTTCGCCCAGTCGGTGTAGTGATAGGAGTTCGTTGTGTAATTGCGGTTGTTGATGCTTAGATTCAATCCGGCCCGGGCTGTAAAACGTAACCACTTGGTGGCCTGGAAGTTTAAGTCGATTGATCCGGCCACACGGTCCTGACGTATTTTTCGCCGGTAGGTTTCTGTTTGCCACCAAGGGTTGGTGTAATAGTCATTTATCCATTCGTCCGGTGATGCGCCGATGCCTGTTCTGTGCCAGTCTTTGAAGTCGGCCAGATCAATGTTTCCGGGGATATTGATAAGGTTATAAATACCGGATGAGGTGACATTGTTCAAATCATAAGTCGTATTGGTATATGCCAGTTTGGCGCCGGCCTTGAAGTTTTTATAATTCCGGCTGGCATTAAAACGTATTGTCTGTCGCACCTTGTCATCATTGGCGATGATTCCGCTTTGGTCCAAACGCTGGTAAGACAGGTACATGCTGCCTCTGTCGTCGCTGGAAGCGTATGAAATATCATTCTGTATGCCATATCCTTTCTCATAAAAGTTCTTGCGTCCGTCTTTCACGTAACTGTAGGGGAGCTGTAAATAAAAGCCATCCTCCGTGCCATCGGCCATCGGGCTGCCTACATTTACCAGTTCTCCGTTAAATTCGGGTCCGTATTGTTGGTTCTCGTCTTCTATATAACCATTCATTAAAGGTAATCCTGTCAGGGGGTCGGGTTCGCCTCCGCCAAACCGGGTCTGGAATTTAGGAAGGTAGGCGGCTTCGTCCATGGTGGCGGTCAGTGAGTAAGTGATATTGGGTTTTCCTTTTGAACCGCTTTTGGTGGTTACGATAAGGACTCCGTTGGCTGCTTCCGAACCGTAAAGGGCGGCTGCGGACGCTCCTTTCAGAACCGAGATGTTTTCAATATCATTAGGATTCAGAGACTGAAGGAAGTTGATAGGGGTCTGTACGCCGTCGAGTACCAGCAGGGCTGAGTTATCCCCTTTGAAAGAACGTGCTCCACGCAGCGTGATACGGGTCTCCTGGTCCAGCCGGGGAGAAGTGATGTTGATTTGTAAACCGGATACTTTTCCACTAAGGGCGGCTGTCGCGTCCGAACCTTTTGCCATAGTCAGCTGGTCGGCATCTACTTTGGCGGTAGAATAGCCTATCGCTTTGGCCTGGCGCTGGATACCTAATGCAGTCACTACAACCTCATCTATGACTTGGGTGTCCGACTTCAGGATAATTGTCAGCTTGTGGGCGGCTTTAACCGTTTGTGTCAACATACCCACATACGAAACTTTTAGCTGGGCATTGGCGGCGATTTCATTTAATGTAAAATGACCGTCAATGTCGGTGATCGTTCCTTTTGTGGTACCTAAAACCAGTATGGAGGCACCAATGACGGGTTCGCCATTATCTTCCGACACAACTGTACCATTAACAGTGATTGTTTGCTGGGCAAATGCAGCATAAACTCCGATAAGGAGCATCGTAATCAATGTGAATAATCTCTTTTTCATAAATTCTGTTACTTGGTTTTCACTATATATTTGTCTCTCGGTATTTATTGGCAATATCGTTTGGCGATCGTATTTTACATAGCTTGGAGGCAGGTCTTTTTAGCGTGCTTTATTCTTTAAAACGAAAGATAGATTAACATACCATTCCTTTATTTTGGTTTAGTAAACCAACGTTAACGAATCAGACGCGCCGTAAATATACATATATTTTTTATATTTTAAAGATAATAAGCAAAAAAAAAGAGAGATTATGTGAAAAAAGACTGTGATTTTACATATAAATGCAAAATTGTTGAGTTTTAACTGTTGTAAAAAACTGTAAAGGATTAAATGATGCGGTAGATTCCTCCTGCCAATGCGCGAACGACTCCTTTCATCTCCAGTTCGAACAGCAGGGCACTCATTTTATGAACAGGGATATTCGTTTCTACTACTAATGTATTTATTTGCAATCCGTCTGGTATTTTCTGCAATAAGGTGACGATGGCTGTCTCTTCCGCGCTTAAATCAGGGAACAATTCCCGTTGCACCGTTTTCCCGGTTCCGGATTTGCCTTCCCATCCCATCGCTTTCACCAAGTCCTCGGCCGATGTGATGAGCATGGCTTGGTTTTTCCTGATCAGATTGTTGCAGCCGATGGAATATTCATCGTTGCATCGTCCCGGGAAGGCGAAACAGTCCCGATGATAGCTTTCTGCCAGTTCGGCCGTAATGAGTGCCCCTCCTTTGGCGGCGGACTCGATGACGATGGTGGCGTCGCTCATGCCCGCCACAATGCGGTTGCGTTTCACGAAGTTCTGCCGGTCGGGGTTGGTTCCGCTGGCGAATTCGGTCAGCAAGCCTCCCTGTTCCAACATGCTGACGGCTGTCTTCCGGTGTTCGGCGGGATAAATGCGGTCCAGTCCGTGGGCCAGTACGCCTATGGTCTTGAACCGGTTCTGCAGGGCGGCGCGATGTGCGTGGATGTCAATGCCGTAAGCCAGTCCGCTTACTACCAGGGCGTCCGGACACAGTGCCGACAGGTCGGCAAGGAAACGGGCGCAGATATCCTGTCCGTAGGGTGTGGCGTGGCGGGTCCCCACCATGTTGATGACATGTTGTGCGTTCAGGTCGGCATTTCCCCGGTAGAACAGGGCCAGCGGAGCATCGTCACATTCGCGCAGACGGGCGGGATAACCTTCGTCATTTAAGGTGAGGCAGCGGATGTGGTTTCTCTCGCAGAAGATTAATTCCTGTTCTGCGCGCCGGAAGGCCTCCGGGTTATTCAAAGCAGTGACGACCTTGGTACTCACTCCGGGAACCAGTTGCGACAGTTCCTTGCGGTGCTCGAAGACGCGGGTGGCGCTTCCCAGGCTGCTGACTAATCTGAACGCGCCTGTCAGCCCCAGCCCCGGTATCCGGGTCAGTGCCAGGCTGCAAAGTTGTTCGTCTTGTGTCATTCGCTCAGGTAGGGTGCGAAAGTCTCGTCAAACAGCGCGCTGTCTCCCAGTCTGCCGTTTACCACGCATACGGATTCCACAGTGGCCTTGATAGCGACTTTCATATCGGGCAGCCGGAAGATATCCTGATAGAACACATATTTGATTCCTTCCTTTTTCAAATAAAGCTTGGATACAAACTCGTCACCGCTGCGCAGCGGAGTCTTGAACGCCATGGTGAGCCGCGCCACTACCGGATCGATCCCTTCTTCGTGCAGCCGCGCGAAGCTGACGCCTGCCGAGGTGAGAAACTCATGGCGCGTATGTTCCAGATAATGCTGATAGTTGGCGTTGTTCACAATGCCTTGAAGGTCGCATTCATAGTCGCGCACCTTCATCTTCAGTTCATAAATATACTTTTCCATAAGGCAAAGGTATAAGAAAAATGTGTTACTTTGCAGCTAAACTTAAAAAAAGAAACGAATGAAATTGTATGCCGCCCCTTTGCAAGGCTTTACGGAAGCCCCTTGGCGAAACCTTCATCAGGAGGTTTTCGGTGGGATAGATGCCTATTATACTCCTTTTGTGCGGATAGAAAGAGGAGAGTTCCGTAACAAGGATGTCCGGGAGATTGCTTCCGGCAACAATACCGTGTCCCGGCTGATCCCCCAGCTGATTGCTTCCACACCTGCCGAACTGGAACGGCTGGCGGGCCTGTTCATCGAGAACGGTTACAAGGAAGCGGATGTCAACATGGGCTGTCCTTTTCCGTTGATTGCGGGAAAGCACAAGGGAGCGGGCATATTGCCCTATCCTGCCGAGGTGGAAGCTTTGCTGAGAGAACTGGTGCATTATCCCGAGCTGAGCTTTTCCGTAAAGATGAGACTGGGCTGGGAGCGTGCGGACGAGTGGCGCGTGCTGCTGCCTTTGCTGAATGCTGCCCCCTTGTGGCAGATCACGCTTCATCCGCGCATCGGGAAGCAGCAGTACAAAGGAGAAGTGGACAGGGAGTCGTTTGCCGCTTTCTATTCGGAATGCGCTCACCCGTTGGTGTATAACGGTGACTTGCTGACGGTGGATGATATTCGGAAGGTGGAAGAGGCATATCCTCGTCTGGAGGGCGTCATGCTGGGGCGCGGCTTGTTGGCCAATCCTGCCTTAGCCCGGGCGTTTGCTGACGGAACCACCCTTTCTTCCCAGGAACTACTGGATAAGGTAAGGGTGTTTCACACGCGTCTTCTTTACTATTATGAAGCCCACTTGCAGGGAGAGGTGCAACTGCTGGGCAAGATGAAGCCTTATTGGGAATACCTGTTGCCCGATGCGGACAAGAAGATAAAGAAAGCGATCAAGAAGGCTACGACGATGGAGAAGTATCTGGCTGCGGTGAGCCGGCTGTAAGGATGGAACAGGGTCTCTGTACCTGGAAATCGGGCTTCCCTTTAGTCCGTTCGGCTCATCCAACCGTCTGTAAACTAGAGGTGTATTCTGACAGGAAACTGAAGGAAGATACGTGAAATGCGGCAGGGAGTGACATTTTGGGATTTCTGTCGTCTGTGTCAAGGGAATATGGTTACTTTTAGTCCTGACATTTGGTAAAACCGATTTTATTTCCGTTATTTACAGTTCTAATCAAAACGATAAATACATGAACACGTCAAAGACCAAAACAGGATTGAGAGTAGGAATTGGTGGAATTGCCGTCATCGGCATCCTCGTATTGTTTATCATGATGTTTGCCGTAGAGCGCATTGACTCCGGACAGACGGGGATCATTGTGAACCTGGCAGGCAGCGAGCGCGGTGTGGACGACGCCAAGGTGGAGACCGGATGGGTGATGTACAACCGTTTCACCAAGCAACTTTTCGAATACCCCGCCTTCGCACAGATTGTGGACTATGAGCCTTTTGATATTCAAGACAAGAAAGGAACGATCTTCCAGACTGATCCCACGATTGAATATTATATTGAACGCGAGAACGCCAAGGTAGTTTTCCTCCGTTATCGTAAAACGACAGAGGAACTGGAACAGTCCGTCATCTTGACCGAGGTGAAGAATGCCTACAAGGATGTGGCGGGCATGTACGAGACGGACTCGCTGATCAATAACCGTCCCGCTTTCGAAAAGGAAGTGGAAGTGTTGTTGAAAGAACGTTTGAGTCTGCGTGGTTTTACATTTACCAACATCCAGTCGTCCGTGAAGCCGAATGAGGTGCTTCAGGCGGCCATCGACGCTAAAAACACCGCTGTCCAGAACGCCCTGAAGGTGGAGAACGAGAAAAAGGCCGCTATAGCGGAGGCCGAGAAAGTGGTGGCTGCGGCCAAAGGAAAAGCGGACGCTAACCGCATTCTGCAACAATCCATCACTCCGGAACTGATCCAGCTCAAGGCAGTGGAGAAGTGGGACGGGAAATTGCCGCTTTCTACCAGCGGGAATACGTTGCCGTTCTTGCAATTGAAATAAAGCGCGGAATGCCAAAAAACATACGATAAGGATCTTTTTAAAGAGCCGTTTTCTCAGGAATTTATGCTAAGTTTGCAGCAAAACCATATAATTGAAATAAAACCATGATTAACAGATTTGTATTGAACGAAGTATCTTACTTCGGCCCGGGTGCGCGTGAAGTGCTCCCACAAGAGATCAAACGTTTAGGTTTGCACAAGGCGTTTGTTGCCACAGACAAGGATTTGATTAAATTCGGTGTGGCCGATAAAGTGTTGAAAGTATTGGAGAATGCAGGTATTCCCTACGAAATATTCAGTGAAATCAAACCGAACCCTACTGTAAGCAATGTAAAGGCAGGTGTTGAGGCCTTTGCAAAATCGGGAGCGGACTTTATCCTGGCTATCGGTGGCGGTTCGTCTATCGATACTTCGAAAGCGATTGGCATCATCACCAATAATCCTGACTTCAGTGATGTGGTGTCATTGGAAGGGGTGGCTCCCACAAAGAAAAAATCAGTGCCTATCATCGCATTGCCCACTACCGCCGGTACTGCCGCCGAGGTGACCATCAACTATGTAATCACAGATGAAGAGAACCACAAGAAGATGGTTTGTGTAGACCCGAATGACATCCCGGCCATTGCCATCGTGGATGCGGAACTGATGTACACCTTGCCAAAGGGCTTGACCGCTTCGACAGGTTTGGACGCACTGACCCACGCCATCGAAGGGCTGATTACCAAAGGTGCTTGGGAAATGAGCGATATGTTCGAGATTAAGGCTATCGAGATGATTGCCCGTTATCTGGAAACCGCTGTTTTCGAACCGACTAATGCGGAAGCGCGTAACGGTATGGCCGTGGCACAGTATATTGCAGGTATGGCCTTCTCTAATGTAGGTCTGGGCGTGGTTCACGGTATGGCTCATCCGCTGGGAGCTATCTTCGATGTTCCTCACGGTGTGGCCAATGCCTTGCTGTTGCCTGTCATCATGGAATTTAATGCTCCGGCTGCTTTGGCCAAGTATGTGGATATAGCCAAGGCGATGAATGTGTACAAGGACGGTATGAGCCAGGAAGAGGCTGCGAAGGCGGCTGTCGAGGCGGTGAAAGCCTTGTCTGTCAAGGTGGGTATCCCCCAGCATTTGTCCGAACTGGGCATAAAGGAAGAGGATTTGCCTCGTCTGGCCGCTTCGGCTATCGCCGATGTCTGTACGCCGGGCAACCCTCGTGAGGTGACGGAAGAAATTATTCTGGAACTTTACAAGAAGGCGTTCTAAGCGTCATTCTTTTGTAATAAAGACACAGGCGGTGTGTGGATGTGCGGGGCATATCCACACACTTTTTTTATCTCTTTGCCGTTGAAACAGCATTGTCATTTGCAGGAAATCTGTTCGTAACCCGTTCAGTATTCTTTTGCACTTGCAAATTAAATTTAATGAAAAGCAGGTATGATTGTAAAACTGTTATCAACCATTTGAACATGAAAACTCTTATGAAGGCAAAAAGATTGTTGTTGTTATTATGCTTATCGCTATTTGTGGCAGGATATGTATCCGCACAGGATTACCGGGCGATTGTAAAAGGTATTGTGACCGATGAAACCGGAGAGGGGGTTATCGGGGCCACGGTGATGGTGAAGAACGAATCTACCGGTTTCAGTGCCGGATCAATAACCAATGAAACGGGGGAGTACATTGTGAAGCAGCTTCCGCTGGGTTCTCCTTACTCTGTCACCGTCAGCTATATAGGCTATGGCGACCAGAAAAAGACAGGATATACGCTGAACCAGGGTGATGTGCTCCGTCTGGATTTCCGGTTGAAGGAAGAAAGTGTGGTGATGGAGGCCGTACAGGTGGTGGCTAATTCATTGAAGAATTCTATCGCCACTACGGGGGCCGCTACCTCGGTGACGGCCAATGACCTGAACAAACTGCCGGTGAACGGGCGTAACTTTACTTCGCTCATTGACCTGTCACCGCTGAGTACAGGCTCCAGCCTGTCCGGCCAGCTGGCTTCTTCTACCAATTACACCATTGATGGCATGAGTGCCAAGGGGCCTACTTCGGGGGGAAGTACAACCAGCCGCAACGGGGTGCCATACGCCATTTCGATGGAGGCTATCCGTGAGTTCAAAGTCGTGACAAATGAATATGATGTGACTAACGGCCGTGCCGGAGGAGGTACGATCAGTACGGTGACCAAGTCGGGAACCAACCAGCTGCATGGCAGCGCTTTCACTTTCCTGCGCTCCGACTGGTTGTCCAGCGGGTATGATATCCGCGGCAACAAGCGGACCAATGATTTCTCCACTTATCAGTATGGAGCTTCCCTGGGTGGTGCATTGGTGAAAGACCGCGCTCACTTCTTTATTTCTTGGGACCATCAGGCCGATTCACGTCCGCTGTATATAGCCGATATTCATAATGCTGCCGATGAAAAGCGTTATAATCTGACTATGGAGACCAGAGACCGTTTTCTGGAAATAGCCCGCGATAAATACGGTGTGTCGGACCATCCTCAGTTTGGCTCTTTTGATAAAAAGCAGAATACCGATGCGGTATTTGCCCGTCTGGACTGGCAGATTAACGCCACGAACCTGTTGTCGTTTACTGATAATTTTGTAAGTGACAATAACAAGATGGGGCTGGGCGATAATAGTGCTGTCAATTTATATGAGGTGTATGGTGATGTGAAGTCGCTGAACAACAGTGCCACCGCTACCTTGCGTTCTGTATTGGGTCCGCGGAGCACCAACGAACTGAAACTGCAACATCTCTATACTTCCGAAAAGGCGATGCCGGGCGGAGAACTGCCTTCGGCCAATATTCCACGTGCCATTGTGGAACGCGTGGCTTCGGATATAGAGGGAAAGACCGCGACTACCACCATCCAGCTGGGCGGCCAGCGTTACAGTCCCGAGAATTTCTACAACCACGTACTTCAGTTGGTGGATAACTATTATTATAATACCAATAAAGTGAACTACACTTACGGTTTCGACTTGATGTACACTCACTTGAACTCCCGTTACGGCAGCGAAGCCAACGGTCGTTTCTATTTCACGGGCTTGGATAACTTTGAGGCATTGCAGCCCTATCGTTATGTACGTGAGGTGTATTTAGATAACAACGAAGACAATCAGCGTGTGCGCCAGAACATTTTGAATGCAGGGGTGTATGCACAGTTGCAGACTAAACTGTTTCCCGGATTTGAACTGATGGCAGGTTTGCGTCTGGACAATGCCACTTATTTCAATAAAGGCAATTTCAGCCAGCTGGTTTATGATGAACTGGGATTGCGTACAGACAACGGACTAGCTACTTTCCAAGTCCAGCCCCGTGTACAGATAACCTGGGACTTCAATGACAAACATACGGATATCCTTCGTGTGGGGGGTGGCATCTTCGCATCGGATATCAACAACTATGCCATGATTAATAATATGGTATTTGATGGTACCAAGGTGATGTCCGTTGATATGACGAATACGGACGAAAATCCGAACATTGTGCCTGTTCCTGATTTTGAGAGTTATCGTAAAGACCCGTCCACCGCACCGGGTATTGACTTGCTGAAAGATCCTAAATACGCTTCCTATGCCGTGCCTACCATCAATATGAATGGCAAAGATGCCAAGGTGCCGGTGGTCTATAAGGCGAATATCTCGTACACCCACTTTTTCAGTGACCGTTTGAAGATGAGCATCGGCGGATATATGACTTTGGGACGTAACAACTATATGTATATAGACCGAAACATGGTGGACGATCCTTATTTCCGTCTGACAGCGGAAGGAAACCGTGGCGTATATGTCCCGGCTGCCAATATCTCGGAAAAAGGTGTTTCAACCTGGATGGACGGACGTAAGAGCGGGAAAGTAGGCCGTGTGCTCGAATTGGTCAGCGAAGGAAAAGTAAATCAGTTCGCTTTCACCATAGATGGAACATGGCGTTACTATAAAGACGGTGAGCTGTCCTTCAGCTATACTTGGAACGATACGAAGGATAATACTTCCTATAATGGTAATGTAGCCAATTCTGCTACTCTTTCCCAAATGGTGGTTGACGATCCCCGTGATTTAAGCAAAATGACTTACTCCAACAATCAGTTCCGTCATAAACTGGTGGTTTATGGTTCGGCGCCTACTTTCTGGGGCATTACCGTGGGTGCCCGCTTTTCCGGCATCGGAGGAACGCGCTATTCAATGATTGTGAATGGAAATGTGAACGGTGACTTTGTGAATAGCAATGACCTGGCTTATGTATATGATCCGAATAACAGCGCTACTCCCGATTATATTCGTGAAGGTATGAATGCGATATTGAACAATCCGGATGCGGAAAAGAGTGTGAAAGATTATATCCGCAAGAGTTTTGGTAAAGTGGCCGAACGGAACGGTGGCGTGAACGGTTTCTATGGCACTTTGGACCTTCGTCTGGCCAAGAAGTTCAAGACTTTCAAGAACCAGAATCTGGAAGTGTCTGTCGATATCTTCAATGTGGCCAATATGCTGAACAAGGATTGGGGATCCGGTCATAACCTGGGGACACAGAGGATTTATAGTATCAAAGGATTTGATAAAGACGCCAAACAATATACTTATAATGTAAATGCCAATACAGGCGTATCCAGTCTGAACGGTACTCCTTTCCAGGTTCAGATAGGTTTGAGATATGGATTCTAATAGATAATGATTCAATAAGAAATAAAAATGAGACTAAATAAATTAATGATGGCTTGCGCCATGTGTCTGGTTGCTTTGGCCGGGAGTGCCCAGACCAAAGTGATTGCCCACCGCGGATACTGGAAATGTGAAGGTTCTGCTCAAAACTCTATCGCCTCTCTGACTAAAGCGGCGGAGGCAAAGGTGTATGGTTCGGAATTTGATGTACAAATGACGAAGGACAGGGAAATTGTAGTCAATCATGACGACAGTATTCAGGGGATTTGTATTTTTGACACTCCTTTTGCCGGGTTGAAGGCATTGAAACTGAGTAATGGCGAGACGCTGCCCACCTTGGATGATTATCTGGAAACGGGCAAAAAGCTGGCCGATATCCAACTGATATTGGAAATAAAGCCCCACAGAACGAAGGAAGCGGAAAATGAAGCGGTGAAAATCATTGTAGATAAAGTAAAGAAGAGGCAGATGGAGAAGCAGGTGGAATACATTTCATTCAGCATGAACATTTGTGAACAGTTGGTGAGACTGACTCCGGATTCGGAAATAGCTTATCTGAAAAGTGATGTGGCTCCTGAAGACTTGAAGGTGAAGGGGATTAATGGCATTGATTATTATGTCAAGGTGTTGGCTGAAAAACCGGAATGGATTGCCGAAGCACAGCGGGCGGGCATGAAGGTGAATGTGTGGACTGTCAATGATATGGAGATGGTCCGGGAAATGATTGACCGGAAAGTGGATTATATTACCACCGATTATCCATTGGAAACCGGGAAACTGATTCAGGGGAACTGACAGGGGATTCTTAATGGAAATGTAATTCCTTTCAAATAAAGATGTAATGGATATACGATACTTTTGCACTGTAATAAAAAAAAGGATAGTATGAAAGCTGGTTTATTAAAGAAAATCTCATGGATTTGGGGATTGGCATTATGTGTGACAGGTCCTGTGTCTGCATCGTCTGTTGATGATGAGGGCGCGGACAAGGCAAACAACAGTCTGGTGAAGGTGCTTGTCATAGGGCTTCACGACAATGTGGAATCCAATTATTTTCCCGGCAGTATGATTACTGAGGAGACAGGGATACCGACTGATAGTATAGATTATACGTATAATCAGGTTATTGCGAGGAATATTATCGCATCTAATAAGAATAAGAAATATCAGTTCGTGACTGCAGAAAAGGCGGCGGTCATCAGCAATTTGCTGGATAAGATCAGACTGGAGGGTGAAGAAGAGGAGAAATATGCAGACCTTAGCCAGGTGGATGACAGCCGGTATGAACAACTGATAAAGGATACGGATTCGGATTATGTGTTATTCTTGAACCAGCATTACCTGAAATGGCAGGAAAAGCCTTTGCGTACTTTGTTTCATATCACCAGTTATTCTTTGTTTGATAAGAATCAGCAAGAAGTTACCCGAGGTAATCATTACTTTACCAGCATGAATTTGGAAAGTAAAGATAAACTGAGTAAGGATAGCCGGAAAAGTTCTTCAAAAATCGTTTCCACCATAGTGAAGAACTTGTCGAAGTGATGCCGTTATTCAGGTAGATAATCTTAATGATAGAAAAGGGAGGCTGAAGCTCGGGACTTCAGCCTCCCTTTTCTATTTTCTTTTCAGATATGCATACCCTATCCGGCAATACAGGCATTTTTTCTTGTCGCAATATTCTTTCTTTAACTGTATTAAGGCCTGGCTGTCGGCGGCATTGGAGGCCTTCATGCCGCATTGTTCCCACATGCGGGTGATGTAATTGTTCTCCGCTTTCAGCTCTTCCAGGAAACTGCCGGCACGTGCGCAAAGCGTTTCATTTCCTTTATGCAGTCCGTAAGCATAGAGAAAAGTCACTACCGTGTTGATAATGAGCAAATCCAGTGAGGAGTTGCTTAGAGTCTTCGGACGGGAAGGGGAGGAACCGCCAAATGTGTAATGAGTGAGCCAGTACTCCGAAGTCCCTCCCCTCAGAACCTCTCTGACTCCTTGCAGTGTCTCCGTTTCCATGATGCGCGAGAGCAGCCCGTAGGCGCGATGATAAAGACAAGCCAACTGTGCGATCCGTATATGCGGAAAATTGGCGGGACGCAACCGGAGAAAGCGCCATTGGGAGACGTCCATCGGAACAAGCTCGAATTTATGTTGCAGATAAGCATACTCTTTTTTCAGCCGGAGATAATATCCGTCTCCGTCAGGGTCTTCCAGAATGCCGGCTTGCCCGAAGAAGATGGCTTCTATCTGGAACAGGTTGTCGCGATGCTTGTCTACCGCCCGCAAGGGAAGCTGGCGAGCCCAGGCTTCGAAAGCGTCTCCGTTCAGTCCGAAACCGAAATTACGTGCCAGTGTGATAAAAAAGGCATCTTCCCAATTGCCTTGGCAGCGCTTTAACCGTTCATTCAGCAAGATTGCTTTCTGTTCGAACCTTTCCATCTGCAAGGCAGACATCCACGAATGGACGCTGAAAGAGGAGAGGGAGGGAATGATGCGGTAACAAGGAGGGTAACTGTCTGTTTCCAGCAGCTCTTTGTAGTTGGCGCGGACAGACTCCGGACAGTCAAGTCGCATTTGGGGAATCTTTTCCCCGTTACTTCCGTTGATTTCGGTATCTATATCGGAGGCTATATGTAGAATGACGGAGTTGTAACCGGCATCTGTATGATGTCCGTGCTTGAACCAATCCGAGGATTTCTCGTGTATCTCGATATTTCCCACCCAAAGTACACCGTCCAGCTTGAGCTTGGCGTTAAAAAAATCGGGACCGGCGTCGGTGTTCGCCAGTCCCGTATCTATAACTTCCACTTGTTGGCCGGTTGTCGTTTTCAGTTCTTTAAGAGGAAATATTTTATGTTTCCACACATAGTGTAATAGTTGTTCCATGTTAATGAGGTGTAAATGTTTGGCAAATGTAATGGTTTACAACGAAAAACGCTATCTTTGTGGCTAAAATAACATTCGTAATTATGAAAATAGCATTAATAGGATACGGAAAGATGGGCAAGGAGATTGAAAAGGTTGCAGTTGCCCGCGGACATGAGATTGTAAGTATTATAGATGTTGATAATCAAGATGATTTCAACTCGGAAGCATTTAAATCGGCCGATGTGGCCATTGAGTTTACCAATCCGATGGTGGCATACGATAATTATATGAAGACCTTTGCAGCCGGTGTCAAACTGGTATCGGGCAGTACCGGATGGATGGACAAACATGGCGATGAGGTGAAGGAATTATGCACGAAAGGCGGAAAAACCCTGTTCTGGTCGTCTAACTTCAGTCTAGGTGTTGCTATTTTCTCGGCTGTAAATAAATACTTGGCTAAAATCATGAATAACTTTCCCGCTTACGAAGTTTCTATGACCGAAACTCACCATATTCATAAGCTGGATGCACCGAGCGGAACAGCCATTACGCTGGCCGAAGGGATTCTGGAAAATATGAACAGTAAGAGTAAATGGGTGAAAGGAACTTTGACTGCACCGGACGGAACTGTTTCCGGAAGTACGGAATGCGCAGAGAATGAATTTCCTGTCAGCTCTATTCGTGAAGGGGAGGTGTTTGGTATCCATACCATCCGTTACGACTCCGAGGCGGACAGCATCTCGATAACCCATGACGCCAAAAACCGGAAAGGTTTTGCCTTGGGGGCTGTTCTGGCAGCGGAATATACATCCAGACATGAGGGGTTATTAGGAATGAGTGATTTATTTCAGTTTTAGGATATGATAAAAGCAACACGTACACAGTGGATCAAGTTTGCCGTTGTCCTGGCGCTTTACCTGATATTTCTTGTTTGGTTGAGAAGCTGGCTGGGACTGGTGGTTGTACCGTTTATCTTCGATGCGTATATCACAAAGAAGATTCCATGGACTTGGTGGAGAAAGTCCAAGAACCGTCATGTAGTGACCGTCATGGGATGGGTGGATGCTATTGTATTCGCACTGGTGGCAGTCTATTTTGTCAACCTCTATTTTTTCCAGAACTATGTGATCCCTTCTTCCTCACTGGAAAAGTCATTGCTGACGGGGGATTATCTGTTTGTGAGCAAAATGAGTTACGGTCCCCGTGTGCCTCAGACTCCGCTGCACATGCCGTTGGCGCAACATACACTGCCGGTCTTTAACTGTAAATCGTACCTTGAGCATCCGCAATGGGACTATAAGCGGGTGAAAGGTTTGGGAGAGGTGCAGTTGAATGATATCGTTGTCTTTAACTTTCCGGCCGGAGATACAGTTGCTACCGGTGTACCCAATGATGATATTTACCGTCTGAGCTATGGCGCAGGCAAGGAACTGGCGAAACCGATGGATCTGGCTTCCATGACTTCGGAGCAGCAACGGGTGGTTTATGATTATTATTATCAGTTGGGACGGGAGTATCTGAAAGAGAACCCACAGAATTTCGGTGAGATAATCAGCCGTCCGGTCGACCGTCGCGAGAACTATGTAAAACGGTGTGTGGGCTTGCCCGGACAGACGTTGGAGATAAAGGACCGTATCATTTATCTGGACGGAAAAGCTAATAAAGAACCTGATAATGTGCAGTATCGTTATCTGGTGAAGACCAAGCGTCCTATTCCCGATGACCTGGCGCATGAGTTAGGCATCAGCAAGGAGGATATGATGATGTATTATACGGATGCTTCTGTTTATAATATGCCGCTGACAGAAAAGGCGAAAGCAGGTCTGCTGGCCCGTAAGGATGTGGTGGTCGGTATTGAAAACACACCGGCTGATGATGCGGGAGGCTTGTATCCGCTGAATATGTATAAGAACTGGACGACGGATAATTATGGGCCGGTATGGATTCCGAAAAAAGGGGAAACGGTGAAACTCACGTTGGAGAATCTGCCTGTTTACGAGCGCCCTATCCATGCCTACGAGGGCAATGAACTGGCTGTGAAAGATGGAAAGATCTATATCAACGGCAAGGAGACCGATGAATATACTTTCAAGATGGATTATTACTGGATGATGGGGGATAACCGCCATAACTCGGCCGATTCCCGTTTCTGGGGATTCGTGCCCGAAGACCATGTGGTAGGAAAGCCCATCTTTATCTGGCTGTCACTGGATAATGACCGTGGCTGGCTGGATGGAAAGATACGTTGGAACCGATTGTTTACCTTTGTGGATAACATTAAATAAGTTGGGATAAAAAAATTGAGCATGCCCCGTATTCCTGTATGGATCAAAGCAATGCTTACTGCTGTCATTCTGGTACTGCTGGTAAAGACATTTGCTTTCACCTCCTGCACCATTCCCTCTACCGGTATGGAGAATAGCCTTTATCAAGGGGAAAGGGTTTTGGTGAATAAGTGGAGTTATGGGTTTCGTGTGCCTTTTTCTACCTGGCGGTGGCTGGGAAAAACTGCCGGAAAGGGGGATATTGTATTGTTCAATAACCCTAATCCCCGGTCTCCGCAGATTTCGGTGGGCAATCGGGAGGTATTTATAAGCCGTGTGGTAGGAGTGCCCGGAGATACGTTGATGCTGAATGATGAACTGTGGGTGACTGACGAGCAGGTACTGAGTCCGGATAGTAAATCTTTGTATGTTTATCCTTATACGGAAGAAGAAACGATGCAGGCCGTCATGCGGCAATTGAACATTCAGGGGAACAGCCTGGTAGGGTATGCCGGAGGGAAGTACATACGTACTTTCAGTCATTATGAATATTATCTGTTGAAACAGAAACTGGCAGATAAAGTGGATCTGGTTCCTCTTTATCAAAAGGATATAAGCAAGAGCCATCCCTTTGTGATTCCGGAAAAAGGGAAACCTGTCAAGGTATATCCTTGGAATGTGACCTTGTTGTGCAACACTATTGTCCGTCACGAAGGGAAAATGGCTTCTGTCAGGGGAGATACCCTGTATGTGGGGGGGAAACCTGTAGAGGCTTATATGTTTAATAAAAATTATTACTGGATGGCATCCAATAATCCGGTGAATCTGTGCGATTCACGTTTGTTCGGGTTGGTGCCCGATGATCATTTGATCGGTAAAACTTGGCGCATTTGGTTTTCATCCGGAAAAGGACGCATTTTTCAACGAGTGCAATAATGGAGAATACGATATATGTAAGTTCGGCCTATCTGGCCCCGGTGGAATATTATACAAAGCTGTTCGCCTGTGAGAAAATCTATGTGGAACAGTATGACAATTATGTGAAACAGACTTATCGCAACCGTTGTGTCATAGCGGCAGCCGATGGTCCGTTGGCGCTGACTATCCCTACCGAAAAGAGCGAGACACCCAAATGTCTGATGAAGGATGTCCGCATCTCGGATCATGGCAATTGGCGTCATATACATTGGAATGCTTTGGTGGCCGCATATAGAAACAGTCCATTCTTTGAGTACTATGCTGATGATTTCCACGTCTTTTATGAAAAGAAATATGTCTTCTTGTGGGATTATAATCAAGAGATTTGTTCCTTGATATGCGATTTGATTGATATCCATCCCTGTATGGAAGGTACAACGGAATATCGCACGGAATTTGTTCCGGGCGAGGTTGATTTTCGTGAGATTATTCATCCGAAGCGCGACTGGCGTGAGGCGGATGCTGACTTTTGTCCTAAACCTTACTATCAAGTTTTTGATGCCAAATATGGTTTTCTACCGAATTTGAGCATCGTCGATCTTTTGTTTAATATGGGGCCGGAGAGCCTGATTGTTTTGCGAGATAGTGTTAAAGGTATAAACCATAAAAAGTAATATCATGAATAATTTGTTTAGTGTAAAAGACCAGGTGGTGGTAATCACCGGTGGAACAGGGGTTTTGGGAAAGGCTATTGCCGCCCATTTGGCGGAAGAAGGCGCCAAGGTTGTTATATTAGGCCGTAAGGAGGAAGTAGGGAATGCCATTGTAAGCGAGATCAAGGCCAAAGGTGGTGAAGCCATGTTTCTTGTAACCAATGTGTTGGATGAGGCTGTATTGGAGCAGAACCTGAAGGATATTCTGGCAGCATACGGTCGTGTGGACGCATTGTTGAATGCGGCAGGAGGCAATATGCCGGGTGCTACGATTGCTCCGACAGGCAATTTCTTTGATTTGAAGGTTGATGAGTTCCAGAAAGTGCTTAACTTGAATCTTACCGGAACAGTTCTGCCTACACAGGTTTTTTTGAAGCCGATGGTGGAACAGAAGAAAGGGGCTATCGTGAACTTCTCTTCCATGGCGGCGTTTCGTCCGATGACCCGCGTATGCGGTTATGCGGCTGCGAAGGCGGGAATCTCTAATTTTACTGCGTTCATGGCCAATGAAGTGGCTACGAAATTTGGTGAAGGCATCCGCGTGAATGCCATTGCTCCGGGATTCTTTCTGACCGAGCAGAACCGTACCTTGTTGACCAACGAAGACGGTACATATACACAGCGTGGTAATGATGTGATCCGCCAGACTCCGTTCAAGCGTTTCGGTAAAGCGGAGGAACTGTGTGGAACCATCCAGTATCTCATCAGCGATGCCAGTAGCTTTGTAACCGGCACAGTAGCCGTAGTGGATGGTGGCTTCAATGCATTTGCCATGTAACAAGTCTTTAGTTTTTAATTTTCAATTTTTAGATTAGATATGATTTTATGTGAGCAAACATGGCGCTGGTACGGACCGAATGATCCCGTATCATTGTGGGACATCAAACAAGCCGGAGCAACCGGTATTGTCAATGCCTTACATCATATTCCCAACGGTGAGGTATGGACGGTAGAGGAAATAATGAAGCGCAAGAAATTGATTGAAGAAGCAGGGTTAACTTGGAGTGTTGTAGAGTCCGTGCCCGTACACGAACATGTCAAGACACAGACAGGAGACTATCTGAGGTATATAGAGAACTATAAACAGAGCTTGCGCAATCTGGCTGCATGCGGTATTTATATTGTAACTTATAACTTCATGCCTGTATTGGATTGGACCCGTACGGATCTGGCATATACGTTGCCCGATGGTTCCAAGGCATTGCGTTTTGAGCGGGCTGCTTTTGTAGCGTTCGATCTGTTCATCTTGAAACGTCCGGGAGCTGAAAAGGAATACTCGGCCGAAGAGATAGAAAAGGCAAAAGCTCGTCTGGCGCAAATGGATGAGGAAGAGATTCATCGTCTGACACGGAATATGATTGCAGGACTGCCCGGTTCGGAGGAAAGTTTTACATTGGAGCAATTCCAGAAAGAACTGGACCGTTACAAGGATATTGATGCGGACCAACTTCGTAGTAACTTGATTTTCTTCTTGAAAGAAATCTGTCCGGTAGCCGATGAGGTGGGAGTCAAGCTGGTTATTCATCCGGACGATCCGCCTATGGCTATCCTGGGGTTGCCACGCATTATGAGTACGGAGGCAGATTTCAAGCAGTTGGTGGAAGCTGTACCTAATCCGTCAAACGGTCTTTGTCTGTGCTGCGGTTCGTTTGGCGTATCTGCTCAGAATGATTTGCCGGGTATCATGGAACGTTGGGGAGACCGTATCAACTTTGTCCATTTGCGCAGTACCCAACGGGATGCGGAAGGCAACTTCTATGAAGCGAATCATTTGGAAGGTGATGTGGACATGTATCATGTAGTTAAGAATCTGTTGAAAGTGCAGCAACGTCGTGGAGTATCTATTCCGATGCGTCCGGATCATGGTCATCAGATGATAGATGATTTGAACAAGAAAACAAATCCGGGTTATTCGTGTCTGGGACGTATGCGCGGATTGGCCGAACTTCGTGGTTTGGAAAGAGGAATAGCGATGAGTATGGAAGCAGAGTAATCTCTTTTTTAACATATAGAAAGAAGACCTGAATGTCTTCCGGTGATAAGACCATATCCGGAAGCTTTCAGGTCTTCTTTTATCTAAATAATAGATAATGAGGAGTGTTATAGACAGATGTAGATATTAATTAGACAAATAAAGAGCTACAGGAAAGGAACTGCTATTTATATTTGTACCGCGATTTAATCTAATAACTCTTAAATTATTTTATTATGAATAAAAAAATGAAAGTGCTTCCAATTTTTGGATTAGTGACAGCTATCCTGTTTCTGTTCTCATCGACAGTGATAGCCCAGACCCTATCCATTAATGGTAAAGTGATTGACAAAAACAGTCAGGAACCTGTAATTGGGGCTAGTATTTTAATTGAAGGGACCTCAAACGGTACAATAACCGATTTAGACGGTAACTTTATGCTTTCCGATGTTCCTTCCAAAGGAAATTTAGTCGTGTCCTACATTGGTTATGCAACACAAACCCTTCCTATTAACGGAAAAACCATCTTCAATATTGTTCTGGCCGAGGATACGGAAACATTGGACGAAGTGGTCGTAGTAGGATATGGTGTGCAGAAGAAGGTGAACCTGACCGGTTCCGTGTCTTCCGTAAAGGGGGATGAGCTGGAACACCGTCCGGTAGTGGACGCTACACAGAGCTTACAGGGATTGGTTCCCGGCTTGCAGGTGAGTAATGGAAGCTCGGGACGTCCCGGTGCTACCGGTTCGTTGAGCTTGCGCGGTCAGGGTAATTTGTCCGGTAATTCGGCTCCCTATGTGCTGGTAGATGGTGTGGAAATGGAACTTTCGGATGTGAACCCCAGTGATATTGAGAATATTTCAGTGTTGAAAGATGCTGCCGCCTGTGCCATCTATGGTGCGCGAGCCGCTTATGGTGTTATTTTGGTTACAACGAAAAAGGGAGAAGAGGGCAAGATGCGTGCCAATTACCAGGGAACGCTGGGCTGGAGTAATCCTACCGTGCTGCCCGATATGGTGAATTCTCTGGATTTCGTGAAATTCTGGAATGATGGTGTAACCAATACCGGTGCTGCCAACCGCAGATACAGTGATCAGAAAATTGCTGACTTGGCGCAATATATAAAAGATCCTTCCAGCATTAACCCTTGGGGAGATTTGGCACCTGGAGAATCCTTGAACGCAGCGTTCGAAAATTCGGAACGAGGATTGGGGAATACCAACTATTTTGACTTGCATTACAAGGATTACAGTTTCAAGCATAATCATAATGTCAGCTTCAGCGGTGGAGGGAAAAAAGCCCAGTATTACATTTCCGGAGGCTATTATAATGAAGATGGTATTCTGCGCTATGCCGATATGGATTACAGCCGTTATACGGTGAATGCTAATATTACTTCCAAACTGACCGAATGGTTGAAAGTGAAGTTCAATACCAAGTATATGCATTCGGATAATCGTACTCCGTTTAATAATGAGAGAAATAACGGACTGGACGGTGGTTTGAGTGAAGGATTCTATCATAGCTTGGCACGTTTCCGCCCTACGGTATCTCCTGTTGATCCCAACGGGCATTTTACCGAATTGTCTCTGATTCCATATTTGCAGAGTGGAACGTATACTGATACCCAGCGCGACCGATTCAATATCACCGCAGGTCTTGAAATCCAGCCGCTCAAGAATTGGTTTATCTTCTTTGACTATACTTACAAACAGATGAATCTGGAATATGAAGCCTTGAATGTGGCTCCCCGGATTTATGAACAGGATAATGTGACCATGACCAAAGTAGCCCGTTCGGAACTGGGAGTGGTGAAAGACGGTAAATTTACACGTACTTACGGACGCACCCGTTACCAGACTATTAGTCTTTATACAAACTACTTGTTTACACTGGCAGACAAACATAATTTCACGTTGATGGCCGGTTATCAGGAAGAGGATAATGATTATAGTTACATGAAGAACTCTATTACAGGACTGTATTCTACCAACAGCCCTAATCTGGGTATGGGAACCGGTGATAAAGTGGTGGTAGATACCCGCAACGGCTGGGCGACACGAGGTTTCTTCGGACGTATCAACTACGATTATGACGGTCGTTACCTTGTAGAAATGAACGGCCGTTACGATGGCTCTTCCCGTTTTGCAAAGGGAAACCGCTGGGGTTTCTTCCCTTCTGTGTCTTTGGGATGGAACATCTATCGGGAGAAGTTCATGGAACCGGCGGCCGGCTTCCTTTCTAACTTGAAGTTGCGCGCCTCTTATGGTTTGCTGGGTAACCAAGCGGATGCCGCACTTTACACTTTTGCCTCTAATATGTCACTCAACGGAGGTTTGGGAGGATATATTTTTAGCGACGGCCGCCATATTTATACCAATCCTGCCGGAGTTATTGATCCCAATACTACCTGGGAAAAAGTGGAAAGCAAGAACATCGGTCTGGATTTTGGCTTTTTCGGCAATGCGTTGACAGGTACCATCGATATTTTTCAGCGTGACACAAAGGATATGTTGGGGCCCGGTATAGAATTTCCTGACATGTTCGGCGCTTCTGCACCGAAAACAAACAATGCCCGTATGCGCAACCGTGGTTGGGAGTTGTCATTGAACTATCGGGGAAAGATAGGCAGCGATATCCACTATAGCGTGGGAGGATCTGTATCGGATGCGGTTTCCGAAGTGACAGCTTATGAGAACAAGACCAAGAACGATCCTTATGGAAACTGGTATGTGGGAAAGAAAGTGGGTGAAATTTGGGGATACCGCGCTTCGGGACTGATCCAGACACAAGAAGAGGCTGACGCTTACAATCAGGAATATGACCTGGGCTACATCAGCGGCAAGTTATGGGAGCCGGGAGATGTGAAGTACATAGATTTGGATGGCAATAAGAAAATCAACCGTGGAGATAACCGCTTGGTAGACGGAACGATGGGAGACCAGACCGTCATCGGTAACACCACTCCCCGTTACCAATATACATTCAATGGTAACATCAGCTGGAAGGGGTTGAGTTTGAGTGTCATGTTTCAGGGAGTAGGCAAGCGTGACTGGGTAGCCGGAGGAGCTTATTTCTGGGGATTCGGTCCGTATGCGCAGGTGACAGTATTCAAAGAGCACATGGACTATTGGACGCCTGATAATCCCGGAGCTTATTATCCGAAACCTTATATCAACTCGGCGGGAGGTGTAAGTCCGTTCCAGAACAAGAACATACAGCGCTCGGATTTGTATTTGCAGAGTGCCGCTTATTGCCGTTTGAAGAATCTTACGCTCAGCTATAACCTGCCTGACGTATGGGTGCAGAAAGTGGGCTTGCAGAAATTACAGGTATTCTTCTCTGGTGAGAATCTGCTGACTTTCACCAATCTGAAAGGAATGTTTGACCCCGAGGCTATTTTCAGTTCCAACTCGTATACTAACGAAGGAGGAAAGAACTACCCCATGAACCGTGTATTGTCTGTAGGATGTATTGTTAACTTCTAAATTTGAATATGTTATGAAAAAAAGAAATATATTATGCGGCTTGGTGCTGGCGCTTGGACTGACCGCTTGCTATGATTTGGATAAAATGCCGGAAGGAGTTCTCTCTACGGCCGAACCGTTCCGCAGTACAGGTGAAATAAGAAACTATGTAGATCGTTATTATGAATACGGCGTTCGTACCCAAGGCTTTATGGCCGGTGGCGGAGGTGGTATAGCCGGTAATGACGCCAATAGTGACAATATGTCCTCGGCGGCGGCCAATACCCGTCTGATGGGTTTGACTTCGCTGAGCAACGCTTCTTCGTTGGAAAACTATACGCATATCCGCAATGTCAATTTCCTGCTGAACAACGCAGACCAATGTCCGGAGAAAGGTACGCCCGAGTACAATCAGCTGATGGGAGAGGCTTATTATTTCCGTGCCTGGTTTTATTATGCCATGTTTACGGATTACGGTCGTCTGGCTTGGGTGGACAAACCGCTTGAACCGAATATGGAAGTCATGATGCTTCCGCGTGAAAGCCGTACTTTTATTATCGATAAAATCCTGGCAGACCTGGATACGGCTATTTCTCTGATGAAAGAACAGAGCAATTCTGCCACCATGCGTTTGCACAAGGATGTGGCTCGTGCATTAAAAAGCGAGGTGGCTTTGTTCGAGGCTACTTGGGAAAAATATCACTATGCCAAAGAAAAGAACCGTACCGAAAAGTTTTATGATACCTCGCTGAGCGAGGCGGAATTAACGGCCAAGATAAACAATTATCTGGAACAGGCTATTGCTGCCGCCGATGAAGTGTGCCGCAGAGGGGTATGGAAGATTTATAACACAGGGAATGTAAAGAGTGACTATAGGGTGATTTTTGAAACTCCCAATCTGGCCAATAATCCGGAAATCCTCTGGTTTAAGATGTATGATGGCGACCAAGTGGGAAACAGTGTGACCCGTTATCTGAATACCGGAGGAGGAAACGTAGGTGTGACGGCCTCTTTGGTAGACGATTACCTGACCATCGACGGTCGTCCGTTGGTGGGAGAGGAACTGCTGAATGCCAAGCGTGTATATCCCACAGAGCTGCTTCCTACTGTCCGTGACCCTCGCCTGGCACAAACCGTAGCTTTGCCGGGGCAGCGTATGCAGCCCGACCGGGGAAATCCGTATGTTGCCGGATTCCCTTCATTGGCAGGAGACGGATCGGCTTTTGGAACAAACATGACCGGCTATATCGTGCTGAAACATGTGCAGATTGACTATACCGGTGATTATATTTCCGAGTACAAAGGGTCTACCCCTGCCATTCAGTTCCGTTATGCTGATATCTTATTGAACTATGCCGAAGCGCTGGCCGAACAAAACGGAGCCGCCAATGCAGGCAAAATAGCGGAGGTGCTGCATCCTTTGCGCGAACGTGCCGGTATGCCGGATGTTGATTTTGACAGAGAATACAATACCGCAGCCGATTATCCGTTCAAGGATTTGGACAAATATGTGCAAGCGGTGCGTCGCGAGCGCCGTGTGGAAAAAGCGTTGGAGGGCCGCCGTGTGTTTGACATCATGCGTTGGGCGGCTGCCGAAGAGCTGATTATCGGTAAAAAACCTCAAGGTGCTTTGTTTACAGGCAGTAACCTGCCCGAACAATATGGACCGGAATTAAAATATGATAAGGAAGCAGGCAATAATATGTTCCTGACCGGTAAACCGGGCGATCCCGAACGGTATATCCTGCCTGTGCCTCCTACTACCATGCCCGACGGATGGCAGTTTAAAGCCAACCGTGACTATCTGCTTCCTATTCAGGAACGTATGCTTAACCTGATGGGTGGTTTATGGGAACAAAATCCCGGCTGGTAAATGGAAACCATGAATTAAAATAATAGTGTAACCATGAATAGAACGACTAATAGAATATTATTTTCCTTGACGGGAGCAGCGGCGCTTGCATCGCTGCCTTCCTGCAAGGCAGGGAAAGAGAGCCGTGAGAATGAGAAGAAACCCATGAACATTGTGTATATCATGTGTGACGACCATTCTTATCAGACTATCAGCGCTTACGACCAGCGCTACATGCAGACACCTAATATTGACCGTATAGGCAATGAGGGAGCCCGCTTTACTAACAGCTTTGTGGCAAACTCTTTAAGCGGCCCCAGCCGTGCCTGTATGCTGACAGGCAAGCACAGCCACGCCAACGGGTTTACCGATAATACCACGACGTTTGACGGCAACCAGCAGACTTTCCCAAAATTGCTTCAAGCCAATGGTTATCAGACGGCCATGATTGGTAAATGGCATTTGGTATCCGAGCCTACGGGATTTAACTATTGGGATATTCTGATAGGGCAGGGAGATTATTACAACCCGAAATTTATAAAGAATGGTGAACGGGTGCAACGCGAAGGCTATGCCACCAATATTGTGACAGATCTGGCCATTAACTGGATGGATAGTATCCGGGACAGGGAGAAACCGTTCTGTCTCTTTATTCATCACAAGGCTCCGCACCGTACCTGGATGCCCGATCTTTGCGACTTGGACTTGTATAATGACGTGACTTATCCCATGCCCGAAAACTTCTATGATAAATATGAAGGACGTATTCCTGCATCCAAGCAGGAAATGAGCATTATAAAGGATATGGACCTTGTGTACGACCTGAAAATGGCCGATAAAGAGAATGAAATCCATACCACTACTGGACTGGAGAAAGCCGGACGGCATATCTATAGTGCTATGAATCCGGAACAGAAAGCTGCCTGGGACAAACATTATGATCCGATTATTGCCAAATTCAAGAAGGACAAACTGACCGGTAAAGCACTGGCGGAATGGAAGTACCAACAGTATATGCATGATTATATGCGGGTTATCCATTCTGTAGACCGCAATGTGGGGCGTGTATTGAAATATCTGGAAGAGAACGGATTGATGGAGAATACAATGATTGTCTATACTTCCGACCAGGGATTCTATATGGGAGAGCATGGTTGGTTCGACAAGCGTTTCATGTATGAAGAGTCCTTCCGTACACCTTTGTTGGTCCGTCTGCCGGGTGGAAAGAAAGGCGATATTGACGAAATGGTGCAGAATATTGATTATGGACCTACGATTCTGAACCTTGCGGGTGTGGAAGTGCCGTCGGATATGCACGGAGTGTCTTTTCTGCCTCTGCTAAAAGGAGAAAAGGTTCCCGAATGGCGCAAGTCATTGTATTATCATTTTTATGAATATCCGGCCGAGCATGCTGTCCGCCGTCATTACGGAGTACGCACTGAACGTTATAAATTGATACATTTTTATAATGACATAGACTGCTGGGAATTGTATGATTTGCAGGAAGATCCTATGGAGATGCATAATATGTATGGACAACCCGGAACGGAAGAATTGACTGAAGAGCTGAAAGCTGAACTGTCGCGTCTTCAAGTTCAGTATGATGATCCTATTCGTCTTAGTCTATAAAGGTTGATAACCGGTAAGTCCGGATATCTTTTCACTGTAGAGACGGGGTATTTCCCTTAGCTTGTGTTGGCTATGGGAAGTATCCCGCTTCTATTCTACGGAATCAGACCGTAACATTCGCTTTTGACGCATTCACCCTTTCTCTCTTTTTCTATAATCCGAAGGGCTCATTCCCATCAGGTTCTTAAACGCAGTGCTGAAGTTGCGCGGATGCTTGAATCCCGTCTGTTCTGCTACTTCACCGATGGACAATACAGTGGTGGCCAGCAATTTGCAAGCGTATTCCAGACGATATTTTATAATGTATTCGCTGATTCCCATATCCATCATCCCTTTGGTCTTGTTGTAGAGTGAGGCCCGGCTCATGCCCATCTGCCGGGCTATGAAATTCACGTCCATATCTACGTTGCTGATATTCTGAAGAATAATGCGGTTGAACTGAATCATCAGCTGCTCATGGACATGACTCAGCTTATCTGCCTTCTGTATGGGCATATCGATAGTGGCATAATGCTTTTTCACAATATTGTGGTTGTGCAGGATATTTTGTATCTGGATGGAGAGTAACTCCATATCAAAGGGTTTGGTGATATAGGCTTCCGCTCCCAGTTTATATCCTTCCTCCATACTGGCGTCGTCTACACAGGAAGTCAGCAATATAACGGGGATGTAGTTCAAATCCGGCTTTTGCTTGATATGCCGGCATAATTCAAAGCCATTCATGCGAGGCATTTTGACATCGCTCAATACAATTTGGGGGTAGCGTGACGAGAGGATGGGAAGGGCCTCCATGCCATCATGAGCTTCATATATTTCCTCAAACACCGCTTGCAGGTTGCACATCAGGTAATTGCATAAGTCACGGTCATCTTCTACGATTAAGATAGAATGGAATTTTTCGGCATCGCCATCCTGCCCGGGCTGTTCCCGGTTTATCTCGGTCGATAGTCGTAGTGCATGGTTCAGATAGGCCTGTGGGGTAGACTGGATATCGGCGGCCTCTTGTCTGTAGGGTAAGGTAAAAGAGAAAGTCGCCCCTTTGCATTCATTGTTTTGCGCACTGATGATGCCTCCGTGCATTTCTATCAGCTGTTTTGCATACGATAATCCGATTCCCGCGCCTTGAAGACTGTGCCTGCCTTGATAGAAACGGGTGAACAAGTTGGAGATATCTTCTTTCTGGATGCCTATTCCTTCGTCTTTTACACTGACCCGTATGCGGCTTCCGTTTCCTTCCAGACAGGTATGAACAGTGACGGTAGAGTCTTTTTCGCTGAACTTATAGGCATTTGTCAACAGGTTGTTGATAACTATTTCGCATTGAACCGGATCGCAGTACAGACTTTGTATGGCAGGGTCGGGTACAAAGACCAAGTTCATATTACGCATGGAGAACTCATCCTTAAAATCATCCAGTATGGTTTGCAGCCAGTCATTGAAAGTGACGGAGGACATACGCAGAATATTCTTTTCCACTTCCATTTTGCGCATATTCAGAATCATGTCAATGATGTTTTTCATTTGGCGTGCCTGTTTGAAAGCCCCGTGAAGCTTGCTACGCAGTTCCAAAGGGATTTGCTTGCTGGCGGTGAGTTGTTTCAAAGGAGAATAAATCAAGGTTAAAGGCGTGCGGAGCTCATGGTTGATATTAATCAGGGCGCGTACTTTGTCCTTGTAGATTTTCCGTTCCTGCTCCCGTTCCTTTCTTTGTAACCGTAGGTCGTAAACTCTGGCCATATAAATGGAGATTGCCACAATGAGTGCCAGGCAGCACAGCATGAACCAGGTTTGTTGCCACCAAGGGGGGAGGACGATAAAATTCAGCAGGGTAAATTCCGGAGTCCAGGTGCCGTCGTTCTGCGTGCATTGCACGGTTACCTGATAATTTCCCGGTGCAATGGTATGAATGACCAGATGTGGGCGTGAGGTTTCCGTGTATTCGTTGTTCAGCCCTTTGATGCGGAACCGGTAGATGCGTTTATGAAAGATATTCCCCCCTCTCAGTTGTGTATGGATTTTTAAGGAAGAGAAATGGCTGTTGATTTTCATCGATTTTCCTACACTGAAGGGTACGATAGTACCGTTCAGTGCGACTTCCTGCAACTGTAGTGTCAGGGGAGGAGGTGTCGAGGTAGGTTTCAGGTTTTTGTTCATCCGTACCAGTCCTTCTGAGCCACCCATGTACACACTTCCGTCACGGGCTGTCAACACAGGTTTGGGAAGAAAGTCATTGGGGAGCACTCCGTCCATTTCATTGTAAATGACAAAATGTTTTGCCTTCGGGTCATAAGCATATATCGCTCCGGGCGATCCCATCCAAACTGTTCCCTCCCGGTCTGCCACCAGCGATGTGATGATATCGTTTCCATCCGGGAGTTTGATCTTCTCTATTTGCCCGGATGGCAGAGCAAGCCGGTTGACTCCGTTGTGGCAGGCTATCCATAGTGTACCTGTTTGGTCTATGCTTGCTGACAGTATCTGGTTACTTTTCCGCTGAAAGATGATTTGGAACTCATTCTTGTTCCGGTGAAACATGAACACGTTGCTGCGGTCATGAAAGAGAGGATTCGATTGATATGTACCTATATATAACCAGGAACTTTGCAGTTGTTGGATGTTAGGCAGGATTGGAATCAGTCGGTGCTCATGAGGCAGCAGCTTGTAGAAGGCTTTACCATACAGCTCGATTTCTTTTTGTCCGTTCACTCGTAAATTGACGGGGGCGGCGGAGGTGGTCAGGTTCAGGTCTGCTTCCTTGTCGGGCAGAGGAAAACGCTGATAGCTTCCTGTTCTTTTATTGAAGCGGAAGAGTCCTTTTGAAAAACTGGATGCCAGTAGCTCTGTGTCCGAAAGCGGGCATAGAGAGACGATTTTCTCTCCTTTAGTCTGAGGGTAGTGTATGAACCGCTCGGTTTGAGGGTCGAAGCAGTTGATGCCTCCTCCGTCCGTACCTATCCAGATTCGTCCGTCCGTATCTTCCCATAGGTATAGCGGGCACTTGTCGGATAATCCTGTAGTGGGGTTTTGTGCCGCTTTTGTGTAAGTGGTGATAAAGCCTTTTTCCGCTCCCAACACTCCTTCGCGCACCATGCCTATCCAGATGTGGTTGCTACTAGGGCAGAGGCAGGTTGCCGAGTTAGCGGGAAACTGCCGGTTCTCTTTGTTCGAGAGCACTTGTACGTCGCGGGTATCCGGATAAATGATATTGACTCCTCCTCCGTCGGTAGCCAGCCAGATGGTCTTGTCCCATTCTATTATATCCAGTACGATGTCATTGCTCAGCCCGGAGTTTTGTGTGTGGTAGGTTGTCAGCAGCTTGCCTTCCTCGCTGTAGCATTTCACGCCCTCGCCATAATAAGATATCCAATAGCGGTTGGATGAATCCTGGTATAGATCGTATGCGTTGGAAGTATCGGAGAACGGTGGCAGAGTGACTTGGCCGGTGCGCCAGTTGACTACTTTCAGCCGCCAGTTGCTGTTTATAATGAGATAATTGTCCTTGTCAAGGGCCTGCATTTTTATGATATGCATCCCCGGGCTTTGTAAAGCGATCTCTTTGCAGAGCTTCAACTCTTTGTCGTATACAAATAGCGTGTCTGTAACGGGAATGAGCAGGTGGTCTTCTCTGGGCGTAACAATGGAAGCCTTTACCGGCTGGTTGTGACGCAACAATACTTGTAGGGAGTCTTTTCCGTATTCATAGTAACAGATTCCTTGCAAGGTTGTCATCCATATCCGTCCTTGGTTGTCTCCGAAGATTTCGCCAATATAGTGTGATCCCCAGTCTAGTTTATCCGGCAAACTGTACTTCTTTATTTTTTCTCCGTTGAAGCGGTATGCTCCCAAAGGCGTGCCTATCCATAAGGAACCGTTTTTGTCATCGCAGAGTGAGGTGACGGAACTGGGAAGCCCTTCTTTGATGGAAAGCTGCTTAAAATGGTAATAAGGGTGGTTGGTGCTGTACACTTTGATCGTGAAAAGGCATAGCCACAGAATGATGCATAGTCTGTTTTTCATTCGTTCCGTTTTTTTAGTTTTCCATATAGAAGGTTCTGTCTTCGGCGTTATGTTTTTTCAGACTGAGAACCCTACGGTCGTATAATTATTTCCACCTATGTGGAGCTCTTTTATTAGGATGAAACGTGAAGGTTAAATCTTTTCAAACCTCAGACCAAGCAATGAAAAGACTTAGAGTCTGTTTATATTTTCTTCAAAAAGAACCCTTAAAAGAGGGCTGAACAAAATTGAAACAGGCTCTTTACCTAAAGGTAGAAAACGCTTGGGCAGGCTGGTCTTGCCTCCCCTAAATGAGCGTTTTCCTTTTCCGGTGAGGAACGGGCCTTATTGTTTCTTCAGCTTTCCGTTCTCGGTTGTTATTCTATAGGTCTTTCCTTTGCCCGTTTTGAAAGTCAGGGTCTCGCCTTTATATCTTACCTGGCAAGTCGCTCCGGCCTTGGAAAAGATGACAGCTTCTTCCAGTGCACCGTTTTTCCAAGTAATGTCAACTTCGAAATTACCTTTGGCGCAAAGTCCCTTTACAGCACCTTCTTTCCATGCGTCCGGCAGGGCGGGAAGCAATTGGATGAATCCCATGTGACTTTGCAACAGCATTTCCGTGATACCGGCGGTTCCGCCAAAGTTACCGTCAATCTGGAAAGGTGGATGAGTATCCCATAAATTGTCCAAAGTCCCGTTTTTCAATAAGTTGCCGAATAGTTTGTAGGCGTGGTTACCGTCTTGCAGGCGTGCCCATTGGTTTAGTTTCCATCCCATGCTCCATCCGGTAGCTCCGTCTCCACGGTGTTCCAATACGACTTTTGCGGCAGTCGCCAGTTGGGGGGTGGTGATAGGTGAGACCGTATGCCCCGGATGCAAGCCAAACAGATGGTTTACATGGCGGTGCTCGTCTTTAGGGTCATCTATATCCTCCGACCATTCCATCAGCTGGCCATAACGTCCTATCTGGTAAGGGACAAGATGATCTAAGACATGCTGCCATTGCTTGCGTTCTTTGGCGTCTACTCCCAGGACTTTGCTGGCATCGATGGCATCCAGCAGTATCTCGCGTGCCACGGCATGTGAGAAAGTCGCTCCTTGGTCTATGGGACCGTGTTCGGGGGAAGTGGAAGGAGCGGCAGTGTAGGTTCCGTCCGGTTTGTGCCACAGATAGTCCACTGTGAAATTCGCGCTGCTCTTTATCAGTTCATAAGCGGTCTCCTTCAAGAACTTCTTGTCGCGGGTATAGTCATAGTACTCCCACAGGTGGGTTGCCAGCCAGGGACCTGCCACCGGACTGAAGTTCCACGACATGTCTTCGCTGGAAAGCGGAGCGGTGAACCCGAATATATTGCCCGAGATGGAGGCTGTCCAGCCGCGTGCTCCAAAATAGGCCTGAGCGGTCTTTTCGCCCGGCTTTTCCAAAGTACGGATAAAGTCAACCAAAGGTAACACACATTCATCTAAGTTGGTGGAGCATGCGGGCCAATAGTTCATTTGCAGGTTGATGTTATTGTGATAATCCACGCGCCACGGGCCGTCCAGGTTGTTGTGCCACAAGCCTTGCAGGTTTGCGGGCAGATTTCCGGGGCGGGAACTGGCTATGAGCAGATAACGTCCGAATTGGTAATACAGTTCCTCCAACTGATAGTCGGGTTGTCCTTTGCGGTAACGTGCCAGACGCTGATAGGTGGGCAGGTCTTTCACGGCAGGATATTGCAAGGTCATGGGAGCGTGCGGGTTCAAATGCAGCTGTACCCTGCCGAACAGGTTGGTATAGTCTGCCAGATGGTTCCGATAGAGTTCCTCATAACTTTTGGCGGCCGCTTGTTTCATCATGGCCAAAGTCGTTTCTGCAGGGTCTGTGCCTACATAGGTTTTAGGGTTTGTAAAGTCCGGGTTGAAATTGATTTTATAATCAGTGTCTCCGGTGATGAGGAATACTACCTCATCGGCTCCGTTGACAATGATTTTCCCGTCTTTTACAGTCATTTCTCCTCCTTTGTGGGTGGCATGGATGCGGAGGGCGAATCTCATTTGGTTGTTGTTCAGCTTTCCGGTGTATAGCAGACCGTTGTTTCCGTCGGCTTGAATTTTCCCCGTAGCTTCTGAGTTGGGACAGTAGCTGAAAGCGATATTCTGCATTTCCGGGCGGTTGGCAGTAAATTTCATCACCATCACACTGTCCGGATAGGAGATGAAATAGTTGCGCTGGTAATCCACTCCGTCTTTATGGAAAGAGACTGTGGCTAGTGCGGAATCCAGTGATAAGGTGCGTCGGTAGTCGCTCATGCCTATTTCGCTCAGTCCGGTTTCTACATATATCTCTCCCATAGTGGTAAAAGCTCCGAAGCGAAACGGATTTTCGGCATTCTCTTCGTATTCGGCCAGTCCGTTGAAGTTTTTGCGGGTCAGTTCTGCCGCTTTTTTCTGGTCTCCTTCTGTGAAAGCCTGCCGTATGTCTTTCAATACATGAGCTGATTGTTTGTTCACGTTCCAGTAGTAGTTGGCTCCTCCTGCGGTGTTGGGGCCTCCTTTCCATAAGGTCTTTTCGTTCAATGTGATTCGTTCGGCACAGATGGAGCCCATGATGTTGGCCCCCAGGCTGCCGTTTCCCAGTGGAAGCGAGGTGCTTTCCCATTCTTTGTCGGGATTGTAGCCGCTTCCGCTAGCCTTTAACCAAATTGCGCGGTTTTCCAATGTATTGGGTTGGTCAAACCAAATGGTATAGCCGGAGTTTTGTGCCTGTGTATTGGCGGTCAGTAGGGTTCCGGCGAGAATAAGTAGCAGTTTTTTCATGATATTCATATTGGTTTTTGATATATAATAGTGAAATGGCTTGAACGGTTTTATTTTGCAAAGATACAATTAGATTTGAGAATCTAAGGATTACAGGGTGGTAAATGTCTTTTTATTATAGGTATATCAAGGTCGAAAGATAATTTTCATCGAACATTTCATTGGCGATATCCCATAGGCTCTCTGCCGTCAGCATTTCTATCCGTTTGAATACTTCTTTCGGCTCTTCAAATTTGCCATAGTGCAAGAACGTCTTTCCCATATCCAATGCGTTGTTTTCAAAATTGTCTCCGGCAACTCCTATTTGTCCGATGATTTGTTTTTTTGCGGCACTCAGTTGTGAGGAACTTAGCTTGCTGTCACGCAGCTTTTTCAATTCTTTATGAACCAGTCCGATGCAGCGCTCCACATCTTCCGGATCTGTTCCGAAATAAATGCAGAACACCCCTGTGTCTGTGTATGAGGTCAGATTGGCTTCTACGTTATAGACCAGTCCCCGACGTTCGCGCAGAGAGACGTTCAGCCGGCTGTTCATGCCCGGTCCGCCCAGTAGGTTGTTGAGCAGGTAAAGTCCGGTCCGCTTTTCATTATACGCATTATATCCCCGGCTGCCTATCATTACATGCGCCTGATGTGTTTCTTTGTTCAGTGTCAACGTTTTGGGAATATAGAGAAAAGGTTCTGCCCGTTGGCGTTCGGTCATGGAAAAAGGAATATCGGCTGTTACTTTCTCTATGGTGCGTATCACTTTTTTAAAATCTATATTTCCTTGAATGAAAAAGATCATATTGGTAGGTTTGTAAAAACGTGAAGTGAAATTCAAGGCATGTTCACTCTTGAATCTACGCAATAAGTCTGGTTTCCCCAAAATGTTTCTTCCCAAAGGATGATCGGGAAAAATCAATTCTTCAAAATCATCGAAAATCAGTTCTGACGGACTGTCTTCATAACTTTGTATCTCGTCAATTATTACTTCCACTTCTTTGTCAATCTCATGCTGGGGGAAGATGCTGTGAAATACAATATCTGCCAGCAGCTCTGCTGCTCTTGAAAAATGTTCTACCAAGAAAGCGCTGTATATCACAGTCTCTTCCTTATTTGTATATGCATTTAAATCTCCGCCTACATTTTCCATGCGGTTCAGGATGTGCCATGCATGTCTTTTTTGTGTTCCTTTAAAGATAAGGTGTTCCACGAAATGGGCCATTCCCTGTTCCTGTTCGTTTTCATCACGGGTTCCGGCATCGACGGCAAATCCGCAATAGGCTACATTAGACTGGTTGGGAGCGTGAATGATGCGCAACCCGTTGGGTAAGGTGAAAGTGTTATATGACATTGTTTTTTGCTTCAAATAAGTTTTGATTGGCAAAAATACAACAAAAGTTATTGCCGTTCTTCAAAAAATGCAGATATTTGTATTTACTAACAGAAAACAAGATGATGGATAAAATTGCTATTTTCTGTTCCGCATCCGAGAATATAGAGCCTGTGTTCTTTGAAAAAGCGCGCGAGTTGGGCATCTGGATGGGACAAAACAAGAAGACGTTGGTATATGGAGGTGCCAATATCGGGCTGATGGAGTGTATCGCCAAGGTAGCTAAAGACAACGGCTCAATGATAATAGGGGTTATTCCGACCAAATTGGAAGAGCGTGGACGAACCAGTGACTTGGTGGATGTGACTTTCCGGACGGATAATTTGAGTGACCGTAAAGATGTGATGCTGAACGAATCGGATGTGGCGGTAGCCTTGCCGGGAGGAGTGGGCACACTGGATGAGATTTTTCATGTGATGGCGGCAGCTACATTGGATTATCATCAGAAGAAAGTGATTTTTTATAATATAAATGGCTTTTGGAATGGCATTCTCGACTTTTTGAACGGATTGGAGGAGAAACGTTTTGCTCACCATCCGCTAAATAGCTATTTTGCTGTGGCCAATAACTTGAGAGAACTAATCGAACTACTTAAATAATATTCATGTAAACCTATTATGATGACATCTATACACGAATTGTTGCAAAAAGAGGCTCAGGCCGTTCTGAATATTCCTATAACTGACGCTTATGAAAAAGCAGTGGAACTGATTGTGGAGCAAATACACCGTAAAAAAGGGAAATTGGTAACTACCGGTATGGGTAAAGCCGGACAAATAGCTATGAATATAGCTACGACTTTTTGTTCTACGGGCATTCCGGCTGTGTTTTTACATCCCAGTGAAGCACAGCATGGAGATTTGGGGATTTTGCAGGAGAATGATTTATTGCTTCTGATTTCTAATTCAGGAAAGACCCGGGAGATTGTGGAGTTGACGCAACTTGCACATAGTTTGAACCCGAACTTGAAATATATTGTTATTACTGGAAATGCGGATAGTCCATTAGCTAGAGAATCTGATATCTGTTTATGTACGGGACATCCTGATGAAGTATGTGTGTTAGGTATGACTCCTACGACTTCAACAACGGTTATGACTGTGATAGGTGATATTCTGGTGGTGGAAACCATGAAAAAGACTGGTTTTACCATTGAAGAGTACAGCAAGCGGCATCACGGAGGGTACTTGGGTGAACGTTCGCGCGAGTTGAGTAAGTAAGATAAATGAGATAGAACCGGAACGCAAAGGACGCAAATAGAATTTCATGAAAGAATTGGTTTTATTCGCGTTCGGGTTTTATGTATCTATTAAATCGTAAATACAAAGATGAGAAAAGTAATTGGTATAGGTGAAACCATTCTGGATATTCTTTTTAAAGAGAATCAGCCTACAGCGGCAGTTCCTGGTGGCTCTGTTTTCAATGGAATTATTTCATTGGGACGTTTGGGGGTCAATGTAAGTTTTATCAGTGAGACGGGAAATGATAAAGTGGGTGATATCATTCTGAAGTTTATGAGAGAAAACGGAGTAAGCACAGACCATGTGAATGTGTTTCCTGAAGGAAAATCACCTGTATCTTTAGCTTTTCTGAACGAACATAATGATGCTGAGTATCTTTTTTATAAGGATTATCCCCGGCTGAGGCTGGATGTGACAATGCCCGAAATCCATCGGGATGATATTGTGATGATTGGTTCTTATTATGCTGTTACTCCTCAGTTGCGTGACAAGGTGAAAGAGCTGTTGGATTATGCTCGCGGGCAAGGGGCTATCATTTATTATGATGTGAATTTCCGCAGTACTCACAGAAATGAGGCGATAAAGTTGCTGCCCACTATTCTTGAGAATTTTGAATATGCTGATATTATTCGTGGCTCCATTGAGGATTTTGAGAACATGTTCGGATTGACGGATGCGGATAAAATTTATAAAAGTAAGATTGAATTTTATTGTCCTCATTTTATTTGTACTCATGGTGGAAAAGAAATCCGTCTTTGTACAAAGGGGATAAAGAAATATTATGAGGTAGAGCCGTTGCAGACTGTCAGTACAGTGGGGGCGGGAGATAATTTTAATGCCGGAGTAGTTTTCGGACTATTGAAATACCGTATCCGCAGGGATGATCTGGATGAATTGTCGGAAGAGGACTGGGATCATGTAATCCGTTGTGGCAAGGATTTCAGTGCTAATGTGTGCATGAGTCTGAATAATTCGATCTCAAAAGAGTACGCTGCCGGTTACCAATAAATCGAATGGTTTTGATTGTTTTATAATCCCTCTTATTTATGTATGAGAATCTTTAAACTGATTGCAGGTCTTTTCTTTTTGTTGCTGGCGGTGGCCTGTCAGGACAAAAAGCGGTCTTCGCAGATTAAGACAGCGGAGAATGAGTCGGAATATGTGGTTCTGGCATACGTCACATCATGGGGGGAAAGTACGCCCGATCCGGCGTGTCTGACTCACATTAATTATGCCTTCGGACATGTTACAGATGACTTCAAGGGGATACGTATAGATAATGAATCGCGCTTGCAAATGGTAGTGGGGTTGCGCGGGAAGAAACCGTCCTTGAAAGTCTTGCTTTCTGTAGGCGGATGGGGAAGCAGCCGGTTCAGTGAAATGGCGCATACGGACAGTACCCGCATGGCATTTGCGGCAGATTGTAAACGGGTGATAGACCATTTCAACTTGGATGGAATTGATATAGACTGGGAATATCCGGGAATAGGAGCTGCCGGGATCTCTTTCTCACCGGAGGATACTGATAACTTTTCTTTGCTGATGAGGGATGTGCGTCATGCCATCGGTAAAGACAAATTGCTGACCATCGCTACACAGGCAGGTGCCAGATATTACAATTTAAAGGCTGTTGAACCTTATGTGGATTACATCAATATCATGACATACGATATGGAAGAATCCCCCAATCACCACTCTGCATTGTACCACTCGGAAATGACTGAGGAATGGTCTTGTGATGATGCGGTTGCTGCCCATGTAGCCGCAGGTTTTCCTGTCGGACGCCTGGTACTGGGCATTCCCTTCTATGGGCATGGGACGAATGAAGCTCCGGAGTTGTTGGATTACCGCCATATTATCTCTTTGGACTCTTTACAGAGCTGCTGGGATAGTGTGGCACAGGTGCCTTATATGATAAACTCGCAGGGACGTGTGGTTGTTAATTATGAAAATGCCCGGTCCATCGCATTCAAATGCCAGTTCCTGCATCAGAAAGGGATGTTGGGAGCTATGTACTGGGACTATGACAGTGATGACGAAAAGGGTACATTACGCCATGCCGTTTATCAAGGCGTAATGAACCCCTGACTTTCTCAATTCATTTTCTCTTTATCTGCATATTTCCTATAAAGAGGATAAGCGGCTTGCAGAATTTTGTTCTTTAACAAGGGGGGATAGTCAGGATGAGTTGACAGAAAAGTTTCCACTTCCCGGTATGCCGCCTCGCTGCTGTGGTTTCTTAATAAGGCTCCTACCCAGTTGCGGGGGAAAAAGATATCTCCGGTGCGTTGAACTTCCACTAGTTCTTCTAATGCCGGACGGATATATTTCACCGCATAATCTTTTCTTGCAGAATGATTCAGATAGCTTAACGTTGTAGCCGCCCAAGGCTCTATTCTTCTGTTTTCTGCTTGCAGCAAAGACTGGAACAGGCTGTCTAATTTCAATGTGTCGGCAGTCATGGCACGTGAGATGAAGTCGAACTGGCGTAAACGGTCCGGATTATTGATACGTTGACGCTGTATCTCGAGTATTCTTTTTCCTTGTCCGGACATGCGTAAGGACAATTCATAGGCCAGGGCGGTATAGTCTCTTTCATTCAATTGTCTGGAATTTAGAGTCTCCCATAAAGTATAAAGATGCTGGAGCAGGGCAGGACTTGTTGCTTCTGCAATAAGAAGCCGTAACAACTGGATGCGGCAAGAAGGGATTGGGTGAGAATGGCTGAGTGCATAAAGCTCATTTTCTACCTTGTCGCGTTCTTCCTGGGATATCTCCTGCAGAGGAGCGGACAGATAATTGGTTAATGTTGAGGCTGTCAGCGGATTCTTCTCTCGATGTATTCCGTTGAGTAATGCGTTTATCCATGCAGTATCCGGAATATTTTTTGCCTGATAGTTTTCATGCATCATCATTAAAACGGCCTGTCGGGTCGTTTCATTCTCTATTTCTTGCCAGTGCTCCAGCAGCCAATGGAGACTGTTGCTGTCAGGAACAAGCAAACCATATCCTCTGCCATCCGTATTGGGCAGGATATGGGTAGGGGTAAAGGGCAGTGTGAGGTGGCATTGACTGTTTGTCAGATTGGCTTCTATTGTTGTGTCCCTCTCTCCGCAAAGAGTGATGTTAAACTTCTGAGGCCAGTTTAGCCCCCTTTGATAAGGGTCTTGCTGACGTATGGTCAGTTGGTTGCCGGATCTTTCAAAATTGATGACCGGCATACCTTTTTGGTTTACCCATGCATCGCTGAAAGCAGATAAATCTTGCTCAGTCTTACTGTCCAGAATTTGTATCAAGTCATCCCAGGTGGCGTTGGCGTAAGCGTAAGTTTTTAAATATTCTTGAATTCCTTCCCGAAATGCTTCTTTTCCCATTAATTCCACCAGCTTTACCATCATGACAGGAGCTTTGTTATAAATGATCTGTCCATAAATTAATCCTGCATTTTGAAGGTTGTCCAGCGGTTGCCGGATAGCAGTGGTTCCGGGGGTACGATCTTCTGACAAGGATGCGGCTGTATAAGTCTTCATCCAATTCAGTTGGTGATTGATTTGTGGGAATAATGGTTCGGTAATCAGGGCGGCAAAATAATTAGCAAAAACCTCTTTTGTCCAGACATCATCAAACCAGTTCATCGTTACTAAATCACCGAACCACATGTGAGCGGTCTCGTGGGCGATTAATTGGGTCCGACGAAGCTCTTCGTCAGGAGTCGGGTTATTGCTTAGGAACATTTGCGTGTCATTATATAAGGTGGCGCCGGTGTGTTCCATCCCTCCATATTGGAACCCCGGCAAGATGATGAAATCATATTTGGCAAAGGGATAGGGGACATCGGTGTATTCTTCCAGCCAGTTCAGCGAAGCAGCCACTTGTTTGAAGATGGTATCTAGCTGGGCCACTTTGTCGGGATCTGTTTCACGGTAATATGCTGAAATCTTCCGGTCTCCTTCTGTATATTCCTTCTGTTCCAGTTTGCCGGCAACAAAAGAAAAGAGATAGGTGCTTAATGGTTCGGTTGGGGCAAAAGTCACTGTCTTGCCGGTGGATTTTATCTCCTCTTTAGTAATATAGGTATTAGAAACGGCCTTCCATTCCGTTGGTACATCCAGTTGCAAGGTAAATGTGGCTTTCAGGTTGGGCTGTTCAAAACAAGGGAATAAGGTGCGGGCACGGTCGGGCACTAATAACGTATATAGAAACTCATCGTTTCTGTTTAGTGACTGGTTTCCGGCAATAAATTGAATGGTGATATCGTTCTTACCTTTTATAATATTGTTTTTAGGCAGAATGATATGTTCGTTACGGAAATCATAATGGGATGTTTGTCCATTAACGGATACCGATTTGATTTTTTCGGACTCTTCTCTGAAGTCGAGAATGACCTCTTGTGGCATATCCAGATTAAATTCAATGGTAATCTTTCCATCTACCGGAACTGATTTTTGTTCAGGGATGGCGAAGTATAGTTTATACTTCAACTCTTTAATTTCTTGTTTGCGTAGTGCTGCCAGTTCCTGGGAAACACCCTTGTCATAAAGGTGAGGATTGTTTGTTGGCTGATGACAGCTGCATAATAAGCAGCACATAAGAATAAGATTTCCGATATATGTTTTCATCATCTAAAGTTTATCTTGATTATCGGCGGCAATTTTTCGGATGCCGCGCTGTGAAGCTATGAATGCACCTCCCAGTACTCGTTTCCCCTCATAAAAGACAGCTGACTGTCCGGGTGCGATGGCAGATGCTTCGGAAAGAAAACGAATCAATAATTGCTTTTCATTCAATACAAGAACATGGCATGGAATAGGTTTGCTACGATAGCGGATGCGTACAGCCAAATCCTTACAGTCCAATAATTCCTGCATATCTGTTATGTGGTAGTCTTCCACCAGCATGTATTCTGTTTTAAGTTCTTCGGCATCCCCCAGCATAACTGTATTTTTTTCAGCATTGATGCGTAATACGTATGCCGGATGCCCTAAGGCAATTTCCAGACCTTTGCGTTGGCCTATCGTATAATAAGGAAACCCTTTATGCTGGCCTATCTTGACCCCTTTACTGTTTACAAACCATCCCGGACCTACTTGTGCGTCAATATCCGGACATTGTGCGCGCAGAAAGTCCCGATAATCTCCTTCTATAAAGCAGATTTCCATGCTTTCACCTTCACGGGCCTTTGCCTCAAAACCCTTCTGACGGAGATATTCCCGTACCTCTTGCTTGGTATAAGTTCCCAATGGAAAGAGAAAGCGTTGAAGTATCTCCTGAGGAAGTTTCCATAAAAAGTAGGATTGATCCTTTGTCTGGTCATCTCCCGCTACGATATACAGTTTCCCTTTACGTTCTTCCAATCTGCAATAATGTCCGGTAGCGATATGCGCACAATTCGTCTGGTCGGCCCATTCACAGAGAATCCGTTCTTTGAATAGCGGGTTGCAAAGCACACAAGGGTTGGGGGTTCTTCCCTGCATATATTCATCAATAAAGTGTTTTACGATAATCTGTTTGAACTCTTTCCGCACATCCGCTACATGGTGCTCTATCCCCAGCCGTTCTGCCAAAGCTCTTGCCTCCAATACATCATCAGGTTCATTTTGGCCAGGAGTGGAAAAGCGGGAAGGGACATCCCACGTCCTCATGGTTACTCCTACCACTTCATATCCTTGTTCTTGCAGCATGATACAGGTGGCGGAGCTGTCTATTCCGCCACTCATCCCTACCAGGACTCTTTTATCTCTGTTACTCATTATATAAATAATTCAGGTTCACGACGTGCCGCACATTTTTCGTGTAGCATGGGGGTGTAAGGAGTGTTAAAAACCCGTGCGCCATTGGGGCATTCTTTTACGCAAGCACAGCATTTGATACATTGGGCAATCTCTGTCTCTATTTTGCCTTCATCGCTTAATGCAATGGCATGAGTAGGGCATACTTCGATGCATTCGCCACAGGCGAAACATTCTTCTGTGCAGACTGGGGCGGCAGGAGTGGAGGGGCCTACAAAGCGATAAGGCACATTTCCTCTCATGTAGAAATCGGACAAAGTTTCGTCTTTCTCCAGTTTTGCCAAACAGTCTTTCCCAAATTGTTCTGCAATCTGTAAATCGGTGGCGTCCGGACGGCCTTCTGCGATGGGCATATCCGGACGGCTATAGCTGTGCTCACCAATAAAGGCACCGGCTGCCAACGGGATAAATCCCAATTGAATTGTTTCATCTCTTAATTCGACCAATGCATCTTCGTAATCGCGGTTGCCATATACTGTGACTAAAATAACCGGAGCGTTACTCCCTTTTAATCTTCGTAACCGTTGTAATGCTATTGGGGCTACCCTTCCTGCATATACGGGAACTGCAATGATAGTGATAGAATCTTTGATTTCTATCGGGCTACTATTCTCATCTGTAGTGAGGTCTATTTCTATTCTTCTCCCCATACCTATACTCTCTCCGATGGCACGGGCTATTTTCGCGGACGTATGTGTAGGCGAAAAAAAGACGATGTGATTGCTTGTATATGTTTTCATAGACGCAAATATAGTGACTTTTGTCCAAAGGTAACCAATATATAGATAAGATGTACAAGTATATCGAGGATTATTATAATGTGAATGTAAAATATGATTGTCGGAATGACATCCTATGGCTTTTGTTAATAGAAGTGACACAGTAGTAGATGTAGGTTAAATTATGCTTATCGGTGAACAATAAAAAGCCTGTGTTTATGGAGGTTAAATAATTTTTAACCGGAAAATAGATGACATGATATTATGTAGCAATTGCTGGCCTTTACTGGTCAAAATTGTTGTATAAAAGGAGAATATCAGACTTCCGGTTTTCTTTTTGTCGAGAAAAAAGTGCGTTTTGTCTGTTGTAAGCCTTACTTTGCCAATGTGTTTATACTATATATATAAGGTATATAGTGAAAGTAATTACTGACTTTAATGTACTTTTAAGGCTTTCTATAGTTGTTTGTGAGGTAAAGAATATATAGATATTCCTATTTCTTAAAATATTCCTGTATTTTATAAAGATTTTTAGTGGAAACTCTTGCAGAATAGAGTAAAATGGGTACTTTTGTCCGATGAAATTATGGCTATTATAGAAACAGATTAAAATATGGATGCTCTATTTCAAACGCAAAGCAATGAGCTTTCTACTACAACGCAGAAAGAAAAGCTGTTTAAAGATGCAGAACGGCAGTGGAATATACTGTCCTCTGAGAAAGGAGCGTCCGGAAGAAAAGTTGATTTTGAAATCTATAAAAGCATTTTGTATAACCTAGAAATCAGAAAAGTATATTTGGATTCAAAGCTCTCTTTAGAAAAGTTTAGTTCAATAGTCGGCACGAATACGACCTACCTGAGTAATACGGTGAACAACTACTTCGGCTGCAACTTCAAGCGG
>Ga0129310_1000263_pt1 | contig 70324 bp, 59 predicted proteins | sample Go1ome_2_FD_94433 | JGI IMG/M metagenome (GOLD analysis project Ga0129310, IMG submission 94433) | Western lowland gorrila individual fecal microbial communities from Wisconsin, USA - Go1022A metagenome | ecosystem: Host-associated > Mammals > Digestive system > Large intestine > Fecal | place...
CGGTGTGAGATTATCCAACCACTTTTCTTCCGGTTTTCCGAAGTTGATAGCTACCTTTTCCACTGCAGTGAGGATGATTAAGAAATCAGCGTTCAGTTCCTCTGCTAACAGTTCACTGGCAAAGTCCTTGTCGATAACGGCGCTGGCGCCCTTTAAATGGTTGCCCTGACGGGTAACCGGAATTCCGCCGCCGCCGCATGCGATGACAAGCTGACCCGAGTCAACCAGGGAGCGGATAGCGCCGATTTCAACAATTTCAGCAGGCTTTGGAGAGGCGACCACACGCCGGTAACCGCGTCCTGCGTCCTCCTTCATGATGTATCCGTATTTTTCGGATGCGATCTTGGCCTGTTCCTCGGTCATGAAGTGGCCGATTGGTTTGCTGGGAGTGTCAAATGCAGGATCTTCTGCATCCACACGTACCTGTGTGATCATGGTAGCAACCGGGATATTGTACATCTCGCGGTTGTAGAGTTCCTCTCTCAGTGCATTCTGAAGGTCATAGCCGATATATGCCTGGCTCATTGCAACACAGACGGAGAGGGGAGTGTTAGGCTGGTTTGCGTCTTCGCGGCTCAGCGCGGCCATGGCATTGTTGATCATGCCCACCTGCGGGCCATTGCCATGGGCTACGATGACTTCGCAACCTTCTTCAATGAGGTCCACAATAGCTTTAGCGGTAATCTTAACAGCTATCATCTGCTCAGGAAGTGTGTTGCCAAGAGCGTTGCCGCCCAATGCGATGACAATACGTTTTTTCTTGTTTTCCATAGTGAAATTCCCCTTTATAGGCGGGATATGAGGGTATCCCGCATTGTTATTTGCACAATACAACTTATTTTGGAGACAAAAAGGGCTGCAGGACCGTTGTCCGGCAGCCCCTACAATGTACTACGAATGAGTTTGGGATTTATTTAAATACTCTAGGAGTTCCTTTTTCTTCCAGTTTCTTTAAGATTTCAGCTGGATCTGCAAACTTAGCTAGCATGATCATAGCAGCGATCACATATGGCTTGTAGCTGGCTTCCTTGTACAGAGGATCACGGTAACGGTCAAATACAGATGCCTCAACCTCGCCGTCCTTGCAGCTTACATCATTGATGTCAGCTGGTAAGCAGTGCAGGTACAGAGCTTTGCCGTCCTTGGTGGTCTTCATCAGTTCTTCGGTACAGCACCAGTCTTTGTGCTCTGCGTTCTGAGCCAGCAGTTCTTTCTCCAGAGCCTTGATGCCATCGGAATCACCCTCTGCGTACAGATTGGTTCTCTTTTCCATAGCGGCAAATGGAGCCCAGCTCTTTGGATATACGATATCAGCATCCTTGAATGCGTCAGCCATGTCGTGGGATACACGGAAGGATCCGCCGGTCTTCTCAGCGTTCTTTTTCGCAACTTCCTCAACCTCAGGCATGATCTCGTAGCCTTCCGGATGAGCCAGAACAACTTCCATACCCATACGTGTCATCAGGCCTACAACGCCCTGAGGAACGGAGAGCGGCTTGCCGTAGGAAGGAGAGTAAGCCCATGTCATAGCTAACTTCTTGCCCTTTAAGTTCTCTACGCCGCCGAACTCATGGATGATGTGCAGCATATCAGCCATACACTGTGTTGGGTGGTCAATATCGCACTGTAAGTTAACCAGGGTTGGTTTCTGCTCCAGGATACCATCCTTGTGGCCCTGAGTAACAGCGTCAACTACTTCGTGCATGTAGGCATTTCCCTTGCCGATGTACATGTCATCGCGGATACCAATCACGTCAGCCATGAAGGAGATCATGTTAGCTGTCTCACGAACAGTCTCGCCGTGAGCTACCTGGCTCTTGCCCTCGTCCAGATCCTGAACTTCCAGACCTAACAGGTTACATGCGGAAGCGAAGGAGAAACGTGTACGTGTGGAGTTATCGCGGAATAAGGAGATACCCAGACCGCTTTCAAATACCTTTGTGGAAATATTGTTCTCTCTCATATAGCGCAGAGCATCGGCAACGGTCCAGACAGCTTCCAGTTCTTCGTCTGTTTTCTCCCATGTGAGGAAGAAATCGTTCTCGTACATTTCCTTAAAGTTGAGCTTGTTTAACTTATCAATGTAATCCTGTAATGTTTTCATTTGATTGACTCCTTTTATTATGTTTTATATTAATTTTTGGGGTACCGTTTGGATGCCTGGGCCTGGAGTTCTTCGGCGGCTTTCAGCATAAGCCGCCGAAATCCCAACAGGTCACTAGGACTTCATGGAAAATGGTATACGAATGAGCAGAGCGAACATAAAATGCCCTATGCTTTTTGGCCGCCCCGCAGGCCAAGAAGATGGCACTGCGGACCAGAGGGAGGCACCACACTGAGTGGCGGCCGGCAAAGTCGCCCTGCGGACAATAATCTAAATTAAGAGAAATAATTACTTGCAGTAAACAGTTGGCAGTGCTGCATAAACGGCTGCACATGTAACCAGATCCTGCTTCCAGGTGATCTCGTTGGGAGCATGAGCCTGAGCCTCAGCGCCGGGTCCAAAGCCGATACAAGGAATACCGTTACGTCCCATGATGGAAACGCCGTTGGTGGAGAAGGTCCACTTATCTGTCAGAGGACGGGCTTTTCTCATCTCTTCGGTAGCAGGTACGCCGATACGCTCATTGCCGAACAGGTTCTTATAAGCATCTTCCAGAGCCTTGGTTACATCATGATCCTCCGGGATCACCCAGGTTGGGAAGTAGCACTCGATTGGGTATGTAAGTCCCTTGTAGGAAGGACGGGAATACTCATACATGGAAACGGTAACGTCATCGCCATACTTCTGAACAGCAGGAAGGGCACGGATCTCATCCAGGCAGCTCTCCCATGTCTCACCGGCTGTCATACGGCGGTCCAGGGATACGGCGCAGGAGTCAGCAACCGCACAACGGCTTGGGGAGGTAAAGAAGATCTCGGAAACAGTAACAGTACCGCGTCCTAAGAAGTTAGCTTCCTTCCACTCAGGGTTGAACTTCTCATCTAACATCTTTACAAGGCCCTTAACTTCCTTGTCATCAGCAGCATCGTTCTCATTCAGCGCACGCACATCCTGAAGAATGTCAGCCATCTTGTAGATCGCATTGTCGCCGCGCTCAGGAGCGGAACCGTGGCAGGAAACACCCTTAACATCTACACGGATCTCCATACGTCCTCTCTGGCCGCGGTAGATTCCGCCGTCAGTAGGCTCTGTGGATACAACGAAGTCAGGGCGGACCTTATCTTCGTTGATGATATACTGCCAGCAAAGACCATCACAGTCCTCTTCCTGAACCGTACCGGTTACCAGAACCGTGTACTTGTCGCTTAACAATCCCAGATCCTTCATGATCTTAGCGCCGTAAACAGCACTTACAATACCGCCGCACTGGTCAGACACACCGCGTCCGCCGATCTCTGTCTCGTTCTCATAACCTTCATATGGATCAAAGTTCCAGTTGTTCTTGTTTCCGATACCAACGGTATCAATATGTGCGTCAAAACCGATCAGGGTCTTGCCTGTTCCCATGTAGCCTAATACATTGCCCATTGGGTCGATCTCAACCTTGGTGAATTCCAGTTTCCTCATCTCTTCAGCGATGCGGTCAATGTGTGCCTTCTCATCGCAGCTCTCGCCCGGGAACTTAACGATATCGCGTAAGAACTTGGTCATATCCTTCTCATAATTCTGTGCAGCTTCTTTGATTTTTGCGTAATCCAGACTCATTGTTTTCATTTCCTCCATATATATACTGTATTTATTAGTGGTGGTGCCGCCTGGCGGGGTGGATCCCAGGGCAGCGGTGGTGATTGGGTTTTTGATGATGATTGGGTGATTATTTATCGAGACCTTTCCATACAATGTTCTTGTAACGGTCAGGATCCGTATCGCCTTCAGTGGAGAAGAGCAGGACCTTGGAATTCTCATCCAGTCCAATGTCGCTTCTTAAATCCTTGTACTCATCCATGGTCATCATGGCTGCCAGTGCGCCGAATGGAGCAGCGCCGGACTCACCTGAGGTAACAGGTGCATCGCCCTTGATGGGAGCGCCCAACATGCGCATACCTGTGGCAGCTACCCAGTCGGGAGCGGCGATGAATACTTTTACATGGTTCTTTAAGATATCCCAGGAAATGGTGTTTGGCTCGCCGCATGCAAGACCTGCCATAATGGTCTCCATATCGCCGTCCACAATGCGGATGGCGCCGTCTCCGGCAGCCGCTCCCTTATAGAGGCAGGCAGCAGCTTCCGCTTCCACAACCACGAATGTGGGAGGGTTGTCAGCGTAAAGGTTGGAGAAGTATCCCACAACAGCGCCTGCCAGGGAACCAACGCCTGCCTGTACGAAAATGTGGGTTGGGCGCTCACAGCCGTATTCCTTTAACTGCTCGCCGGCCTCCATGGCCATGGTGCCGTAGCCCTGCATGATCCAGGCCGGAATCTCCTCGTAGCCGTCCCATGCGGTATCCTGTACGATCACGCCTCTCTCTGTCTCATCCGCTTCCTTAGCTGCCAGACGGACACAGTCATCATAGTTCATCTCCTGGATGTCTACCTGCGCGCCTTCCTTGGCAATGTTCTCAAGACGTGTCTGAGTGGAGCCCTTAGGCATATGTACAACGGCTTTCTGTCCTAAACGGTTGGCTGCCCATGCAACCCCGCGTCCGTGGTTTCCGTCTGTGGCTGTAAAGAAGGTTGCCTGGCCGAATTCCTTTTTTAACTGGTCAGAAGTGAGGACGGAGTAGGGAAGTTCAGAAACATCCTTGCCGGTCTCGCTGGCAATGTAGCGGGCCATTGCAAAGGAACCGCCCAGCACCTTGAATGCGTTCAGGCCAAATCGATAGGACTCATCTTTCAGGAAAACATCTTTTACCCCCAGATACCCGGCCATGTGATCCAGCCTTGTAAGTGGTGTCTTGGTGTACTGAGGAAAGCTTTCATGGAAGGTCCTGGCCTTCTTTATCTCCTCAAGTCCCATGATAGGCAGGTTTTTATCATCTGTCTTTGGCATATGATTGACCGCCCATAGAATCTTCTGATCCATTTTACATAATCCTCCTTGTATGTGCGTTGATTGATTTTATATGTTCATGTTATGTGTTGCCGTCATCAGGTCAGCCGTTCTTGTCATCGGACTTGCGGCTGTTTACGTCAATGTAGCTGTACAAAGTGAATTTGGAGATTCCGAAGTACTTGGAAACCTTATCTCCTGATTTGGTAATAAGGAAAGCGCCCGCATCATTTAAGAACTGGATGGCGGTTACCTTTTCTTCCTTATTCATCAGTGCGGCAGGCTTTCCTATGAGAGCCACCGACTGTTCGATCAGGGTGTCTAACAGGTCATTGACATTGTGGACGATCTGCTCGGGCTGCTGTTTCACATCCGCTTGGGGTTCGGTATCGATGAGCGCCTTGATGGAGCGGTCCACAGTCATCAGTCCGGTTATATCGTAATTGATGGAAAGCAGGTAATCAATGGATGTGCCCTCCTTATTACGAATGTAAAAGGTGCTTGATTTTAATATCTTGCCGTTGGATGTGCGGGTTAGGTATCCAAGATGGTCTTTTAAGGTAGCCGGGTCCTTGTGAAGTGTTTCTAATACTACTTTGGAGGGACCGTCCCCTTCCCGGCGGTTGGTCACGTGCCCGTTATTAATATGTACAACGGAGTGTTCCAAGTCATGCTTTTCCAGGTCGTGGATCACAATTTCACAGTCTGGTCCGAACTGTCTCGCAAGGCCATCTGCAAGCTGTTTCAGCAGGTCTAGTGTGTATGACATAGCTTTCATCTTCCTTTCCTCGGACTCTTCAAATTATGGTTACTTTGTACAATAAACATTTCGCTAATTTGTGATGCGTTGTTTATGATTCCATCATAGCACAAAAAAAATGAATTGCAAGAGGTTTTTACAAAAAAATTTAGAATATCTAAAAAATTTTGCATTTTATGCTTGCAAATGAGTTTATAAGGTGTTAGTATAGGGTTACAGGAAGTCCTGTTCTATCTTATTAAAGTTTATGAATTTAATAAGGTTTTTAGGACAAATTGTTTCACACTGATACATACAATTTATAAGCATTTTATAAAAGAAAAGGAGAAGAGGCTATGTTAGTGATCGGGAACGGACGTCTGGTGACAAGGGACGCTGAAAATCCATTTATTGAAAACGGTGCCGTGGCAATGGATGGAACAGTCATCAGTAAGGTTGGAACACTGGAGGAGATCAGGAAGGAATTTCCTGAGGCTGAATTTATTGACGCTAAGGGGGGCGTCATCATGCCGGCGTTCATCAATACCCATGAGCATATCTACAGCGCCATGGCCAGAGGGCTTTCCATCAAGGGCTACAATCCCAAGGGGTTTCTGGATATCCTGGACGGAATGTGGTGGACCATTGACCGCCACCTGACCAATGAGCAGACACGCCAGAGCGCAAGGGCGACTTATCTGGATTCCATTAAGAATGGTGTGACCACTGTATTTGACCACCATGCAAGCTTTGGCGAGATCCATGACAGCCTGTTTGCAATAGAGGATGCCGCTAAGGAGATGGGGATCAGGACCTGTCTGTGTTATGAGGTTTCCGACAGGGACGGTATGGACAAGGCAAAGGCGGCTGTTATGGAGAATGCGGCATGGATCAAACATGCGTTGGCTGACCAGACAGACATGTTTGCCGGCATGATGGGTATGCATGCCCAGTTTACCATCTCAGATGAGACCATGGAACTGGCGGCAGCCAACAAGCCCGCCGAGGTTGGATACCACATCCATGTGGCTGAGGGGATCGAGGATCTTCATGACTGTCTGAAAAAGTATGGCAAGAGGATCGTGGACCGTCTCATGGACTGCAATATTTTAGGAAGCAAGACACTGTTGGGCCATTGTATCTATGTGAATCCCCACGAGATGGAGCTGATCAAGGATACGGATACCATGGTTGTACATAACCCGGAATCCAACATGGGAAATGCATGCGGATGCCCTCCCACCATGGAGATCGTACACAGAGGTATTTTGACCGGTCTTGGAACAGACGGCTACACCCATGATATGACAGAGTCCTTTAAGGTTGCGAACGTGCTGCACAAGCATCACCTGTGCGATGCCAACGCTGCATGGGGAGAGGTTCCCCAGATGCTCTTTGAGGGCAATGCAAAGATTGCAAACCGTTACTTTAAAAAGCCCCTGGGAGTGCTGAAGGAAGGTGCTGCTGCTGATGTGATCGTCACGGATTATATCCCCTTAACCCCCATGGATGCTTCTAATATCAACGGGCATATCCTGTTCGGCATGACCGGAAGGAGCGTGGTCACCACTGTATGTAACGGCAAGGTCCTGATGAAAGACAGGGAGCTGGTGGGCATGGATGAGGAGAAGATCCTATATGAAGTTAGGGAAGAGGCTAAGAAGCTGGAGCGCTCCATCAACGGTTAAGCTTGAAGGTAAATGAGGAACCGCCTTCCAGGGATGGATAGGCTTTCCTCTATATAAAAAAATGCACAGCATGTATAATTTAAGTAGACAATGATTGCAGGGCGGCGGGATTTAGCACCTCAGGACGGACAGTCCTGGGCGGCTTGGCCGGATGGAGGAGATTGTATCCGGTGCTGGGACCTGGTCTGGTGCTTATAATAAGGTAAGCCCCCGGTAAAAAACGGGGAAAGGCAAGGAGGATAAGATAAAATGAGCGATATTATGACACCGATTCCATTTGGAAATCTGATGAACTGGATTCTTAAGGAGCACGAGAAAGGTGCTGTTTTTGGGATCAAGAGACCGTTTGTTGCAGACCAATCTAAGAACTATGAGATATTCGGCCGTAAGCTGGAGACACCCTTTGGCCCTGCGGCAGGACCCCACACCCAGCTGACCCAGAACATTGTAGCCGCATACGTGGCAGGCAGCCGTTTCTTTGAACTGAAGACCGTACAGAAGCTGGACGGCGAGGACCTTCCCGTTGCAAAGCCATGTATCAAGGCGGATGATGAATGCTATAACTGTGAGTGGTCCACAGAGCTGTACGTGCCCCAGGCATTTGACGAGTACGTGAAGGCTTGGTTTGCATGTAAGGTACTGGCAAAGGAATACGGCCTTGGCGCAATGGACGGATTCCAGTTTAACATGTCCGTTGGCTATGACCTGGACGGCATCAAGACAGAGAAGATCGACAAGTTTATCGAGGGAATGAAGGATGCTTCCGCAGCCCCTGTATTTAACGAGTGCAGACAGTGGCTCCTGGATCATCTGGACCGTTTTGAGAAGGTGACTAAGGAAGATGTGGAGAGCATTTCACCGGAGGTGTGCAATTGTATTACCCTTTCCACCCTGCACGGATGTCCTCCGCAGGAGATCGAGCGCATTGCCCGCTACCTGATCGAGGAGAAGAAAGTACATACATTCATCAAATGCAATCCCACCCTTCTGGGCTATGAGTATGCAAGGAAGCTGATGGATGACATGGGCTACGACTATGTTGCATTCGGGGATTTCCACTTTAAGGATGATCTGCAGTATGGGGATGCGGTTCCCATGCTTCAGAGACTGCAGGCCCTGGCGGATGAGAAGGGGCTGGAATTCGGCGTTAAGATCACCAATACATTCCCGGTGGATGTAAAGCAGAACGAGCTTCCAAGCGAAGAGATGTACATGTCCGGAAAGTCCCTGTACCCATTATCCATGTCAGTTGCCATGAGACTGGCCAAGGACTTTGGCGGAAACCTGCGCATCTCCTATTCAGGCGGCGCTGATTACTTTAATATTGAAGATATCGTGGACGCGGGCATCTGGCCTGTAACCATGGCAACCACCATGTTAAAGCCCGGCGGTTATGAGAGGCTGGAGCAGATCGGACAGATCTTTGCGGGCAAGGACGTTGCTGCATTTGAAGGTGTGGACGGGGACAAAGCCGCTGCACTGGTAGAAGCTGTGAAGAACGACAAGCACCATGTAAAGGCGGTAAAGCCCCTTCCGTCCAGAAAGATCAAGAAGCCGGTGCCCCTTACGGACTGTTTTGTGGCTCCCTGCCAGGAAGGCTGCCCCATCCATCAGGATATCACCAGATACCTGCAGCTTGCAGGAGCAGGTGAGTTTGAGCAGGCGCTGGAGGTCATCCTTAACAAGAACCCACTTCCGTTTATCACCGGTACTATCTGTGCCCATAACTGTATGAGCAAATGTACCAGAAACTTCTATGAGAGCCCTGTGGATATCAGAAGGACTAAATTAGAGGCGGCAGAGGGCGGCTTTGAGGCAGTGATGGCCAAGTTTGAGAAACCGGCTGTGACCACTGACAAGAAGGCGGCTGTGGTAGGCGGAGGACCAGCAGGACTGGCAGCGGCTTATTTCCTGGCAAGAGGCGGCATGAAAGTCACTGTTTTTGAAAAGGAAGAAAAGATGGGCGGCGTTGTCCGCAATGTGATCCCGGGCTTCCGTATCTCAGATGAGGCAATTGACAATGACGTGAAGATTGTTGCGGCCATGGGTGTGGAACTGGTCACTGGAAAGGAGATCACATCCGTTGATGAATTAAAGAAAGAATATGATTATGTGGTCCTGGCCGTGGGTGCTTCCGATAAGGGGATCCTTAAGCTGGAGGCAGGGGATACCATGAATGCGCTGGATTTCCTGGCACAGTTTAAGGCCACGGACGGAAATGTGGAATTAGGAAAGAACGTTGTGGTTATCGGCGGCGGCAACACAGCCATGGATACCGCAAGGGCGGCCAAGAGAAATAAAGGCGTTGAGAAGGTTTCCCTGGTATACAGAAGAACCAGACGTTATATGCCGGCTGACGAGGAAGAACTGGTAATGGCAGTGGAGGACGGAGTTGAGTTTGCGGAGCTTCTGGCCCCTGTTAAGCTGGAGAACGGAAACCTGTACTGCAAGAAGATGGTTCTGGGCGAATTTGATGCCAGCGGACGCCGCGGTGTGGTGGAGACGGATGAGATCGTGACCGTTCCCGCTGACACTGTGATCGCAGCCGTAGGTGAGAAGGTGCCGGGCGCGTTCTATGAGGAATGCGGTATTGTTCTGGACAGCAGAAGACGTCCTCAGGTAAACCAGGATACACTGGAGACCTCTGTAAAGGGCGTGTACGTGGCTGGTGACGGCCTCTTCGGACCGGCAACGGTTGTGGAGGGCATCCGCGATGGCAAGGCGGCAGCTGAGGCCATCATTGGAAAGGTTCTGGCAGAAGACCTGTTCAAACAGTCTGATGCAGATACCATCTATGGACGCAAGGGCAGGCTGGCGGAGGAAAATGACCAGATCATTGACAGTACCAGATGTCTGTCCTGTAACAGCTACTGTGAGAATTGTGTGGAAGTATGCCCCAACAGGGCTAACATTTCCCTGGTAGTGCCGGGAATGGATAAGCACCAGATCATCCATGTGGACTATATGTGTAATGAGTGCGGCAACTGTAAGAGCTTTTGCCCATGGGACAGCGCTCCTTATCTTGACAAATTCACCCTGTTTGCCAATGAGGCGGATATGGAGAACAGTAAGAATCAGGGCTTCACGGTAACAGATGCGGCGGCAGGCACATGCAAGGTAAGGCTTCAGGGCAAGGTGACGGATTATACGGTCGGCTCCGCTAATGAGGATGTACCGGAGGGGATCCGGAAGATAATTGCAGCTGTGATCAATGATTATTCCTATATGCTATAAATAAAAAAATGAGTTCCCATATAAATATGGGAACTCTGTTATCACAAGATTGTTAAAAAAGTAACGTTATTCTCGCGCGAGAATAGAGACAAAAGCTTCTGTCAGGAACAGAGTATGACAGTGGGACGAGGTGTTTCCGTATGGCAAGGGAAAAGGCAGAAAAGGTGGTATTTACGTTCCACACCACAACCATGGCTATGAAAATGGAACGGAGCGCAAAAGAGTCCGGGAGTCCGGGGCGGCTCATACCTGTCCCACGGCAGATCAGCGCCGGATGCGGCATGGCCTGGAGCGCCCCGGCCGGTGACAGGGAAACGCTTGAAACGCTGATCCGGGAGGCCGGGATAGAGACAGAGGGGACTTATAATCTTTTTTTATAAAGCTATTTGCGATGGAACGTGAAGGCAGGAGGTAAAGATGGGAGAGAACTATAGTTTTACAGTAAACGGTGTGATGCGCAGCACCAGCGAGGATAAACCGCTGCTGCGCTATTTGCGGGAGGACCTTCATCTCCATTCGGTTAAGGACGGATGCAGTGAGGGGGCCTGTGGTACGTGTACGATCGTGGTAGACGGGAAGGCGGTTAAATCCTGTATACTGACCACGAAGCGCGCAGTGGGTAAGAACATCATCACCACAGAGGGGTTAAGCGATGCGGAGAAGGAAGCCTTTGTGTACGCTTTTGGCGCAATGGGATCCGTGCAGTGCGGGTTCTGTACTCCCGGTATGGTAATGGCCGGAAAGGCGCTGATCGACAGGGTTCCGGATCCCACAGAGGAGGAGATCAAGTTTGCCCTGAAGGGAAATATCTGCCGCTGTACCGGATATAAGAAGATCATAGAAGGGATCCAGCTGACAGCAGCGATCCTGAGAGGGGATGCAAAGATTGAGGAATCCCTGGAAAAAGGGGATTCTTATGGCGTGGGAGAGCGCGCATTCCGTCTGGATGTGAGGGAAAAGGTGCTGGGATATGGTGAATATCCGGGAGATGTGGAGATGGAGGGAATGGTATATGCCTCCGCAGTGCGTTCCAAGTATCCCCGGGCCAAAGTGCTGGATATCAATTTCCAGGAGGCCATGGCACTTCCGGGCGTACTGGCTGTGCTGACAGCCGAAGACGTGCCCAATAATAAGGTGGGGCATCTCCAACAGGACTGGGACGTTATGATCGCAAAGGGTGACATCACCCGGTGTGTAGGCGATGCCATATGCCTGGTAGTGGCTGAGACAAGGGATATCCTGGAAGATGCAAAAAAACTGGTCAAGATTGATTATGAGGAACTGACACCCGTATGCTCCATCCATGAGGCCATGGCTGAGGATGCGCCAAAGGTGCACGAAAAGGGAAATCTGTGCCAGAGCCGCCATGTGACCCGCGGAGATGCAAAGAAAGCGCTGGAGAATTCCAAGTATGTGGTGACCCAGACCTATACCACGCCGTTTACAGAGCACGGATTCCTGGAACCGGAATGTGCTGTGGCATTCCCGTACAAGGACGGTGTTAAAGTCTACTCCTCAGACCAGGGCGTGTATGATACCCGCAAGGAGATATCCATTATGCTGGGCTGGGATCCGGACCGCATTGTAGTGGAAAATAAACTGGTTGGCGGCGGCTTTGGCGGAAAAGAAGATGTTTCCACCCAGCATATTGCCGCACTGGCTGCATTAAAGGTACAGAGACCTGTTAAGGTGATTTTCTCCAGACAGGAATCCATTAATTTCCATCCGAAGCGCCACGCAATGGAAGGAACATTTACCCTGGGATGTGATGAGAACGGAATCTTCACAGGCCTTGACTGTGAGATCTATTTTGACACAGGTGCATATGCGTCTCTGTGCGGGCCGGTGCTTGAAAGAGCCTGTACCCATTCCGTAGGACCATACTGTTACCAGAACACGGATATCCGCGGATTTGGTTATTACACCAACAATCCTCCGGCAGGAGCCTTCCGGGGATTTGGAGTATGCCAGAGTGAATTTGCCCTGGAATCCAATATCAACCTGCTGGCTGAAAAAGTGGGCATTTCCCCCTGGGAGATCCGTTACCGCAACGCCATTGAACCGGGCAAGGTGCTGCCCAACGGCCAGATCGCAGACTGCTCCACCGCACTGAAAGAAACACTTCTGGCAGTTAAGGACGCATATGAGAGTAATCAGGGCAGGGCCGGAATTGCCTGTGCCATGAAGAATGCAGGTGTGGGCGTGGGCCTTCCTGATAAGGGACGCGCAAAGCTGAAAGTCCATAACGGCAAGGTGGAATTATATGCAGCTGCCTCCGATATCGGCCAGGGATGCGCAACCGTATTCGTACAGATGGTGGCTGAGGTGACCGGGCTTAAGAAGGAACAGATTAAGAACATGGGCGCCAATTCCGAGGTTGCACCGGATTCAGGAACCACCTCCGGTTCCCGCCAGACCCTGATCACAGGCGAGGCGGTCAGAATGGCTGCAGCAGATGTTTTAGAGGCGCTGAAGGAAGCGGGCGGCGATATGTCCCAGCTGGAGGGAAGAGAGTTCTTTGCGGAATTCTTTGACCCCACCGACAAACTGGGAGCAGATGTGCCCAATCCCAAGAGCCATGTGGCTTATGGTTTTGCAACCCATGTGGTGATCCTGGATGATGAGGGAAAAGTAAAAGAAGTATATGCGGCCCACGATTCCGGCAAGGTGGTGAACCCGATCTCCATTCAGGGACAGATCGAGGGCGGCGTGCTTATGGGACTGGGCTATGCCCTGACAGAGGACTTCCCGTTAAAGAACGGTGTTCCCCAGGCCAAGTATGGCACACTGGGTCTGATGCGTTCTACCCAGATTCCGGATATCCACGCCATCTATGTGGAGAAGAAAGAACAGCTTCCATTTGCATACGGCGCAAAAGGAATCGGAGAGATTGCTACCATTCCCACGGCTCCGGCCGCCCAGGGCGCTTATTATGCCATGGATCATATACTGCGTACCAAACTGCCAATGGAGAATACATTCTATAAGAAAAAGAAATAAAGACATTTGCCGGGCCAGATACACCCTGCCGGGCAGTGTAAAAGGACAGCGAAAGGCGGACATCCCGCTTTTCGCTTGTTCCACATAAGGAGGGAAAGATGACATCTATGGATGAAACAATAGAGTTCCGCTTTGCCAGACGTGGCGATGTGCCTCAGATACTTACTTTTATAAGGGAACTGGCTGACTATGAGGGGATGCTGGACCAGGTGGTCGCCACGGAGGAGCTGCTGACCAAATGGCTGTTTGAAAAGGAGAAGGCCGAGGTCCTTTTGGGAAGCTGCGGGGGAAAGACCGTGGGATTTGCCCTGTTCTTCCACAATTTTTCCACCTTTTTGGGCAGGGGAGGCATTTATCTGGAAGATCTGTATGTCTGTCCGGAGTACCGGGGCCGCGGATATGGCAAAGCATTTCTGATGCAGCTGGCAGCCGTTGCAGTGGAGCGGGGATGCGGCCGTCTGGAATGGTGGTGTCTGGACTGGAATAAGCCCAGTATTGATTTCTATCTGGGTATGGGAGCAAAGGCCATGAGTGACTGGACCGTGTACCGTATTGACGGGGAGCGGCTTCAGGAAATGGCGGATGAGGCATAACTTGTGTAGATCACAGAACAGGAGAGTGAGGAAGATGAAACAAGTATTAAAAGGCGGAACAGTGGTGACCGGCAGCGGCAGCTTCCGGGAGGATGTGCTGATCCATGGGGAAAAGGTGGTTGCAGTGGGAAGCCCGGAGGAGATTGAGCGCCTGACGGACCGGGATACCGGTGTGGTGGATGTGGAAGGCTGTCTGCTGTTTCCGGGATTTATTGACGCGCACACCCATTTTGACCTGCATGTGGCAGGTACTGTAACAGCGGATGATTTTGCTACAGGCACTAAAGCAGCTGTCAGGGGCGGCACCACCACCATTGTGGATTTCGGCACCCAGTATACAGGGGAGAGCCTGGCGGACGGATTAAGGAACTGGCATGAAAAGGCGGATGGGAAATGCTCCTGCGATTATGGCTTCCACATGTCCATTTCAGACTGGAACCCGTCTGTGAGCAGGGAGCTGGACGATATGATGGAGGAGGGAATTACCTCCTTTAAGCTGTATATGACATATGATACCCAGGTGGATGACAAGACTATTTTTGAGATCCTGCGCAGGTTAAAGGAAGTGGGCGGTATCACCGGGGTGCACTGTGAGAACAGCGGAATGATCGCGGCCCTTCAGGCAGAGGCCAAGGCAGCCGGAAAGATGGGAGTGGAAAGCCATCCGGCCACCCGCCCTGCGGCAGCGGAGGCGGAGGCCATTGACAGACTGCTGCGCCTGGCAGAGGTGGTGGACATTCCTGTGATCGTGGTTCATCTCACCTGTAAGGAAGGCTATGACGTGATTATGGAAGCCAGGAAAAGGGGACAGAAGGTCTATGCGGAGACCTGCCCGCAGTACCTCCTTATGGACGACAGCCTGTATTCTCTTCCGGGCATGGAAGCAGCTAAATATGTGTGTGCCCCGCCTCTGAGGAAAAAGGAAGATTCACAGTGTTTGTGGAATGCCCTGGCAGACGGAACCATCCAGACGGTTTCCACGGACCACTGCAGCTTTACCACAGAGCAGAAAGCCCTTGGCAAGGATGACTTTACCAGGATACCGGGGGGGATGCCCGGAGTGGAGACCAGGGGAACCCTGTTGTATACATACGGTGTGGATGGAGGAAGGATCACACAGGAGAAGATGTGCCAGCTGCTCTCAGAGAATCCGGCCAAACTCTATGGAATGTACCCGGTCAAGGGCGCCATCGCCCCTGGCAGTGATGCCGACATTGTAGTGCTCCGGCCTGGCGTGGATGATGTGGTGACAGCCGGGGACCAGGTGCAGAACGTGGATTATGCGCCGTTTGAGGGCACAAGGCTGACAGCCCGCATTGAAAGCGTATTCCTGCGGGGCAGTCAGGTGGTGAAAGACCATCAGGTGGTGGTTGAAAAGGCCGGCAAGTTTGTGAAGCGGGGAAAATATAATTTATAGTCATAAAAGCGCTTATGTACGCAGCTGATCACGTGCATAAGCGCCTTTTTTTATGAAAAAATAAAAAAAGGCTTGCAATATACCCCGTCAGGGTATATAATCAGCTTGTAAGCAGATACCCCATTGGGGTATATAAAAATACAACAGACAGGAGAATGCAAAGTGGAGAAGGAAACATGCTGCTGCCATAAAACAAAGGAGCGTTCAGAGCAGGAATATAAAAGCCTGATCAACCGGTTAAACCGGATCGAAGGTCAGGTGCGGGGGGTTAAGAGCATGGTGGAAAAGGATGCGTACTGTACGGATATCCTGGTACAGGTGGCGGCTGTGAACGCAGCGCTCAACAGCTTCAGCAAGGAACTGCTTGCCAGCCATATCCGAAGCTGTGTGGTAAATGATATCCGGGACGGCAAGGAGGAGACCATAGACGAGCTGGTGGCCACCATCCAGAAACTGATGCGTTAGAGATCTGAAGGATTGCTTTTAGATAGAGAAAGGAGATGTGCAATATGGAACAATATACAGTGACAGGCATGAGCTGTGCGGCCTGCAGCGCCAGGGTGGAAAAGGCAGTGGCCAAGGTGCCGGGCGTCACTTCGTGCTCGGTCAGCCTGCTGACCAATTCCATGGGCGTGGAAGGAAGCGCGTCCAGCCAGGAGATTGTAAAGGCAGTGGAAGCCGCAGGGTATGGTGCGGCTGTGAAGGGGGAGACGGCAAGTAAGCCCTCTGCGGGTGACACCGATGACATGTTAAAGGACAGGGAGACACCTGTTTTAAAGCGCCGTCTGTACTATTCCCTGGGATTTTTGATCGTCCTTATGTATTTTTCAATGGGGCATATGATGTGGAACTGGCCGGTTCCCGCTTTCTTTGCGGATAATCACGTGGCCATGGGGCTTTTGCAGCTACTTCTCACCGGTATTGTCATGGTGATCAACCAGAAGTTTTTTATCAGCGGTTTTAAGGGGCTGATACATAGGGCTCCCAACATGGATACGCTGGTGGCTCTGGGATCAGGGGCTTCCTTTGTTTACAGTGTGTATGCACTGTTTGCAATGACGGATGCCCAGGTGAACGGGGACATGGCCGGCGTCATGTCATACATGCATGAATTTTACTTTGAATCAGCAGCCATGATCCTGACCCTGATCACAGTGGGAAAGATGCTGGAAGCACGCTCCAAGGGCAGGACTACGGACGCCTTAAAGAGCCTGATGAAGCTGGCGCCCAAGACAGCCACCCTGAAGGTGGACGGCGTGGAGACGGAGGTTTCCATTGACCAGGTGAAAAAGGGGGATATCTTTGTGGTCCGGCCGGGGGAGAATATCCCTGTGGACGGGATCGTGCTGGAGGGAAGCAGTGCGGTGAATGAGTCCGCTCTGACAGGAGAGAGCATACCGGTGGACAAAAGCGCGGGTGACCAGGTTTCCGCAGCCACAGTGAACCAGTCCGGTTATATTGTGTGTGAGGCATCCCGGGTGGGGGAGGATACCACGCTGTCCCAGATCATACAGATGGTAAGTGATGCGGCGGCTACCAAAGCGCCCATTGCCAAGGTGGCGGACCGGGTATCCGGGGTATTTGTGCCGGCCGTGATCGCCATTGCGGCTGTGACCATGCTGGTATGGCTGATCGCCGGAGAAAGCATTGGATTCGCCCTGGCAAGGGGAATCTCCGTGCTGGTCATCAGCTGCCCCTGTGCCCTGGGACTGGCAACGCCGGTGGCCATTATGGTGGGCAACGGAATGGGAGCAAAGCACGGGATCATGTTTAAGACAGCCGTTTCCCTGGAGGAGACGGGAAAGATGGAGATCGTGGCCCTGGATAAGACAGGAACCATTACCAGCGGCGAGCCCAGGGTAACGGATGTGATACCCGCGGAGGGTATCACGGAACGGCAGCTGCTGGAGCTGGCATTCTCCCTGGAGAAAAAGAGCGAGCATCCCCTGGCAAAGGCGGTGCTTGTAAAGGCCGGGGAGCTGGGCATCCAGGCACAGGAGGTAAGTGATTTTAAGGCCCTTCCCGGCAACGGATTGTCCGCAGTTTTGGAAAACCGCCTTTTATGCGGCGGCAACTTTACATTTATCAGCAGCCAGGCTCAGGTGACCGAGGAGATGAAGACCCAGTCCGAGCGGCTGGCGGAGGAAGGAAAGACACCTCTGTTCTTCAGCTGTGACGGCGTGATGGCCGGCATCATTGCCGTGGCCGACACCATGAAGGAAGACAGCCCTCAGGCCGTAAAGGAGCTTCAGGACATGGGAATCCATGTGGTGATGCTTACCGGCGACAATGAGCGCACGGCCAGGGCAGTGGGAAAACAGGCCGGTGTGGACGAAGTGATCGCAGGCGTGCTGCCGGATGGAAAAGAGAGCGTGATCCGCTCCCTGAAAAAGAAGGGCAGAGTGGCCATGGTGGGCGATGGCATCAACGATGCTCCGGCCCTTACAAGGGCTGATATCGGTATTGCTATTGGGGCAGGAACGGATATTGCCATTGACGCGGCAGATGTGGTGCTGATGAAGAGCCGTTTAAGGGATGTGCCGGCCGCGATCCGTATGAGCCGGGCAACTCTTCGCAATATACACGAGAACCTGTTCTGGGCATTCTTTTACAATGCAGTGGGAATACCTTTGGCAGCAGGTCTTTGGTATCCGGTGTTTGGATGGAAACTGAATCCCATGTTTGGAGCAGCGGCCATGAGTTTGTCCAGCTTTTGTGTGGTGACCAACGCGCTCCGGCTTAACTTTTTTAAGATGTATGATGGCTCAAGGGATAAAAAGATCAAGGTAAAAAGAAAGGAAGAAAAGAAAATGGTAAAGACAATGAAGATTGAAGGAATGATGTGCGGACATTGTGAGGCCAGGGTAAAGAAGTGCCTGGAGGGCCTGGCACAGGTGGAAGAGGCGGTGGTAAGCCACGAGGCGGGCACGGCAGTGGTGACCCTGAACGGGCCGGTGGATGACAGTGTGCTGAGGAAGACGGTGGAAGGCCAGGATTACAAGGTTTTGGATATCCGGTAAAGGTGCTCTTGTCCACTGGGGGTGTATAAGTATATTGCGTGGCGGGGAAAACAGCTGCCACGCAATATTTTTAGTTTTAGGCGCTGCATCACATGGATGAAAAGCGCTTGCCGGGATCATTTCCGGGATTACATATATTTGTACTGTTCTGCCAAATGTGATAGAATAACAATTATTGGAGGTGGCAATATGAAGAACATAACAGCAGTCTATTTTAGCCCTACGGGAGGAACCAAAAAGGCGTGTATGGCGCTGGCATCAGCCATGTCACAGGATGTGAAGGAGGTGGATCTCTGCACCTCTGACTGGGAATGGACATTCGGCCCCGGGGATGTGGTGATTGTGGGGATGCCGGTGTTTGGCGGCAGGATCCCCGGATTTGCGGCAGAGAAACTTAAGCATTGCCGTGGAAACGGGGCAGTGGCGGTGACCGCTGCGGTTTACGGCAACCGGGCGTTTGAGGACGCCCTTTTGGAACTGGACGACTGCCTGAAGGCGCAGGGGTTTCGGATCGCGGCCGGAACGGCTCTGCTGGCAGAGCACTCCATGGTGGGGGATATAGCATCAGGCCGCCCCGATGAGCAGGATATGGAGGATATCCGGTCATTTGCGGCAAGGATACTGGATAAGCTGCAGGAGGAGGGCTGGCAGGAACCTCAGGTTCCGGGAAACCGCCCTTACCGCGACTGGAAGCAGATGCCTGTGGTGCCGGTTACTAATGATTCCTGCACGGCCTGCGGCCGGTGCGCAAAACTGTGTCCCGCAGGAGCCATACCCCTGGATGCCCCTGGCACAACAAAGGCAGACCAATGCATACTCTGCATGCGCTGCGTATCCGTCTGTCCCACCCGGGCCAGAAGCCTTCCGGCCCCGGCCCTTTTAATGCTGGAGCAGAAACTGTCCCCGGTAAGGGATATAAGGCGGGAGAATGAGCTGTTCTTGTAGGCTTATCTCTCAGGCTTGCCCCGAAAGCCTGCCCTGAAAGCCTGTTCCGAAAGCCTGCCCTGCGGGCTTAACCCTGGATGACCGGTTGGATCTGCCTGCCCTCCAGGGCTTCTTTTAATGTGTTTTCAATCAGCCCGGTGCGTGCAATCATGGAACTGGGTTTTTTTACCGGGTCATCCTGGCCAAAGGGGACAAAGTAAATGTTTTTTGAATTAAACAGTTCCCCTATATTTTTAAAGTTGATTCCCAGGGCATCGTTGGTGGACACGGAGATGACAAGGGGCTTGGCGTTTCTCAGATGGGCCTTTGCAGCCATGAGCACAGGGGTATCCGTGATCCCGTTGGCCAGCTTAGCCAGGGTGTTGCCTGTGCATGGGGCAATGAGAAGGATATCCAGATATGCCTTGGGACCAATGGGCTCCGCGTCCTCAATGCGCAGGATGGGATCATTTCCCGTGATATAGGTGATCCGGCTGATGAATTCACCCGTGTCCCCAAAGCGGGAATCCATGGTCTGGACATTTCCGGAGATAATGGGGTGGAGGATGGCTCCGGTTTCCTTCAGCTTCAGGATTTCCTGTTCTATTTTTGCAAAGGTACAAAAGGACCCGGTGATGGCCAGGCCAATGTGTTTTCCTTTTAATTCCATTGTAAACTCCTTTCTTACAGATGGTCCATAACCGCCTGGCACAGGATCCTTGCAGAGGTCATGGGGGAATAAATGCCGGGCAGCCCCGGGCACAGCTTTGCCCTGACAGCGTGTTTACGGCAGGTGTCAAAATCCACGCCCCCGGGAGCTGACGCTATATCAATGACAACGGCATCCGGCTGGATGCCCATGGCCAGCGGAGCGTCCAGGACCATGGCAGGTATGGTGTTGAATATAAAGTCAAAGGTATGGATATGGGGATCCAGGTCTTCCAGCAGCAGGGTGTCATAACCATGGCAGAAGGCATGGGCCAGTTTGTCTTTGCAGCGTCCGGCAACGGTTACCCGGGCATCCATACCCTTTAATTTAGCGGCCAGGGCCTCGGCGCACCTTCCCCACCCGGTTACCAGGCAATTGCTTTGGTGAAGGTTCATGGGGCTTAGGGAAATGGCCTCGGCAATGGCGCCTTCGGCCGTGGCAACGGCATTTTTGCAGGCCACCTCATCCATTTTCATAAAATCATAAAAGGGAACACCTGCGGATACGCAGTGTTCCTTTACGGCAGCGGGGATGTTTCCTCCAAAGAGGACGTGACCTTGTCTCAGATGCTGCAGAAAACGTTCTATTTCCAGTCCGGAAAGCCGGTTGTGGGAATGGATGTTTTTCTGGTCCTTGGTAAATGGGACCGGGCAGAGGATAATATGGGAATGCTCCATTGCTTCCTGCAAGGAGAAAGAGAGGTCGGTTTCATAATATAGGGATATTTCATGGCCTGCCTGTTTCAGGAAGCGGGCCATGTAAAGCTGTCTGGGGTCGCCCCCCAGAATGAGGAATCGGTACATCAGATTCTCCTTTCATCTCGTCTCCCTTCCGCAGATTCCACAGCGCTGTTAAAAGGCCCCTGGGGCTGGCTGGAAGAGATTTGATCCATAGTTTTTTATATGTCTGAAGGAAATAAATGGTGAATGGTACCAATGAGGAATGTTTGTCATATTTTTAATAATATAGATTATGAATTGAAGGACAGATGCTTATGAAGCGCAGTATATTTGAAGGAAGTGCAGCGGCCGTGGTCACGCCCATGGATGAATACGGAAACCTGGACCTGGATGCCATGGGCAGGCTTTTGGACTGGCTGCTTGAGGAAAAGACAGATGCCATTGTGGTAAATGGGACCACAGGGGAATCCGCCACCCTGGATGACAATGAGAAGATGGAAGTGATCGGCTTTGTGATCCGGCATGTGAACGGGAGGGTTCCCGTGATCGCGGGTACGGGAAGCAACTGTACCGAGCACGCGGTAAAGCTTTCCAGGGAGGCGGAAAAACTGGGGGCAGATGCCCTGCTGCAGGTGACTCCCTATTATAACAAGGCATCCCAGGAGGGGCTGGTACGGCATTTTACCCAGGTAGGCGACCATGTGGGGATTCCCATGATCCTTTACAATGTGCCCAGCCGCACGGGCGTGACCATACAGCCTGAGACTTACCGGATCCTGTCTGAACACCCCAATATCAGGGGGGCCAAGGAAGCGGGCGGAAACATGTCAATGATTGCAAAGACAGCGGCCCTGTGCGGGGACGGATTTGATATTTACTCGGGAAATGATGACCAGACCATACCCATCATGGCACTGGGAGGCAAGGGTGTGATCTCCGTGCTGGCCAATATCATGCCCAGACAGACCCATGACATGTGCAGACTGTTCCTGGAGGGTAAGCTGGAGGAGAGCAGGAAAATGCAGCTGTATCTACTGGATATCATGGAGGCGCTGTTCTGGGATGTGAACCCCATTCCCGTAAAAGCCGCCCTGTCCATTATGGGGATGTGTATGGACAGCTGCCGCCTGCCTCTCACACCCATGAAGGCCGGTGAGAAAGCAAAGCTGGAGGCGGTGATGAAGCGGTACCGGTAAGCGGTTTCTTTGACCGCGGCCCGGCCTTATAAGCCCTGTCTCATAGGTGAAAATCCCTTTGACATGGGTGGAAGGATATGGTATATTTTAAAGGTAAAGAGAATAACAGTTTGGAGTTTTCCATGAAAAGATAAAAAGCCGGCTATGACCAGAGTCCCAATATGGTCATGCCGGCTTGTTTATTAAAAGCGTTATTCTTTGAAAAATATAACGAGTGGAGGAAGAAAATGGAGAGGAAATGGGATGGAAAAGTAATGTTATTGGTTTGGGGAGGGCTGTTGGGGCTGGTTGCGGCCGTGCTTGCCTTTATGGGCAATCCGGGGAATATGGCGTTTTGTATTGCCTGTTTTATCCGGGATATAGCGGGAGCTGCAAAATTCCACACCGCAGCGGTGGTGCAGTATATGAGGCCGGAAATCGTGGGGCTTGTGGCAGGTTCCTTTGCCGTGTCAATGGCGGCTAAGGAATACCGGTCCACATCAGGCTCCTCTCCCATGATCCGGTTCCTACTTGGAATGGTGACCATGATAGGCGCCCTCATATTCCTGGGATGCCCGCTGCGGATGGTGCTGCGCATGGCGGCCGGTGATCTGAATGCTTATGTGGGACTGGCTGGGTTTGTTCTGGGAGCGGCTACAGGATGCTTTTTCCTGAAAAAGGGATTCAGCCTGGGGCGGGCATATGATACCAGGCCGGAGAGCGGATACATACTGCCGGTAATCCTTGTTGTTATGCTGATCCTCAGTGTTACCACCACATTGTTTGCAGTGAGTGCCGAGGGACCGGGAAGCATGCACGCGCCTGTTCTGATCTCGCTGGCCGGCGGACTTGTATTCGGAGCCGCTGCACAGCGGGCGAGAACCTGTTTTGCAGGCGGGATCCGGGACGTGATCCTTATGAAGAATTTTGATCTGCTCACCGTGATCGCAGGATTGTTTGTTGTTATGGCAGTGTACAATCTGGCCACGGGCGGTTTTAAACTGGGATTTGAAGGACAGCCGGTTGCTCATACCGAGGCTGTGTGGAATGTGCTGGGAATGTATGTGGTGGGATTTGCAGCCGTGCTGGCCGGAGGCTGTCCGCTGAGACAGCTGATCCTGGCCGGACAGGGATCAGGAGATGCTGCAGTCAATGTGGTGGGAATGCTGGCAGGAGCTGCGGTCTGCCATAATTTCGGACTGGCATCCAGCGGAACGGGCACCACTGCTGCGGGCAGGATCATGTGCGTTGTTTGCATTGTATTGCTGTTTGTTATTGGATTTTCATGCAAAGGAAAACAGGGAAAGTAGGAAGGGGAGGATCGTATGAGTGAGATTGATGTAAGAGGGCTTTCGTGCCCGGAACCGGTGCTGATCGTTATGGATGAGATGGACAAACATCCTGGTGTAAAACTGACCGTATTGTCTGATGCGGCCCATACCAGGGACAACATTGTGAAACTGGCAAAAGAATACGGAAGGGAAGCCGCCGTGGCCATGAGAGGCAGGGATATTGAGATAACCATTTTTTGAGATGGAGGCAGCCGTATGTGCCGACCATGTTTCCGTTGGATCAAGTGCTGTTTTAAGAGGAAAAACCATTTGCATAATGGACTGAATCTGCTATAATAGAAGCAGTGAAAGAATAGCAGTTTGGAGCTTTATGCGTATAAAAGTGAAAGCCGGCATTGGTCATTGTCTTATGAATGGCAGGTTCGGCTTTTTTCTTTGGAAACGTTATTCTTTTGAAAATATAACCAAGGAGGCCGCCAGATGAAACAGAACCAGCCGAACCAAGATCATCTGCACTATGGCATATCACTGAAACTGTATTTTGAAAACAAGGCATTTGGCCCTGGAATGTCCGCACTGCTTCGGGGAGTGGAGGAGACAGGATCCCTCCAGGGGGCTGCACAGGGCATGAACATGGCCTACAGCAAGGCATGGAAAATGTTGAAGGAGTCTGAAAAGGCATGGGGATTTCCTCTGACGGAACGTGAGACCGGCGGTAAAGATGGAGGAGGTTCCACCCTTACCGTCCAGGCGGTCCGGCTGCTGGAGGCATATGACTCCTTTATGAAGGAGGCCAGGGAGGAGCTGGACCGTTTGTTTGAAAAGCATTTTTCACAGGATAGGGTAGAGAAACTTAAAAACAGTTAAATGAGTCCCTTTGCCGGGGCTTATGACAAGGAGGAAGGAACGTGAAACAGGAAGAGATCGTATTTTGTAAAGGGGGAGGGTGTACGGCCAAGCTTGGACCGGGAGCGCTTGCAAAGGTACTGGACAAACTGCCCAAGACCTATGACCCCAATCTGCTGATCGGCTATGAGGGGTCGGATGATGCGGCTGTCTATAAACTGACGGATGATCTTGCCATGGTCCAGACGCTGGATTTTTTCCCTCCCATGGTGGAGGACCCATATATTTTCGGGCAGATCGCGGCAGCCAATGCCCTGAGCGATATCTATGCCATGGGCGGTGATGTGAAGACAGCCCTTAATATTGTGTGTTTTCCTGAGGCCATGGATCTGAATATACTGGGAAAGATCCTCTTAGGCGGCAGTGAAAAGGTAAAGGAAGCAGGCGGTGTCCTGGCAGGGGGCCACTCCATTGCGGATGCGGACGTGAAATACGGTCTGTCCGTTACCGGGACCATTCATCCGGACAAGGTGTTTGCCAACAGCGGATGCCGGGAAGGGGATGTTCTTCTTCTCACCAAGCCTCTGGGCGTGGGGATCGTGTGCACGGCTTCCAGGGTAGGGGAAAAGACCGGCGCTGCCATGGATCTGGCTGTGAAGTCCATGACCAGCCTGAACAGGTATGCCTCAGAGATCGTAAGGAAATACAGGGTCCACGGCTGTACGGATGTGACAGGCTTTGGTTTCCTGGGACATCTGTGCGAGATGCTGGGAGACAGCTACACGGCTCTGATCCATAAGGACAGGATTCCCTTTATACCGGGGTGTGAGGCGTATGTGGAGGAGTTCTATATCACGGCGGCCGGGCAGAGAAACCGGAACCATGTGGGGGCCAAGGTGGAGTTTGTGGACTGCAGTTTTGCCCTGGAGGAAATCCTGTATGATCCTCAGACGTCAGGAGGTCTTCTTGTATCCATGGAACGGCAGGATGCAGACAGGGCGCTGGAGGAGCTTCGGGGCCTGGGCTTGCCCTGTGGCATGGTCGGGGAGATACAGGCCAGGGGTGAAAAGGCAGTGGTTGTGAGTTGAGCAGTGACCGTGGGCCTGCAGAGCCAAAGGCGAAAAGGCAGTGGCCGTGGGCTGACAGGGAGTAGGGCGGCAGATAGTAAGAGAGGAAGGAAAAGCATATGAAATTAGACGAACGTGGCAAGCAGTGTCCGTTGCCGGTGATCGATACAAAAAAGGCACTGGACAGCAGCAGTGACGGGGAAATCGTAGAGGTTTTGGTGGACAACGAGATCGCGGTCCAAAATCTGCGCAAGATGGCGGACCACAAGGGGCTTGTGTCATCCTATGAAAAAATCGGCGACAGGGAGTTTCAGGTAAAGATTACGGCCAAAGGCCGGGAAGCGGGGGGCGCCGAAGATCTTAAGTCCCAGTCAAATGAGGGAGCGGCAGACGGATCCATGGAAGAAAACAGTTCTTTGGAAGATATTGCCTGCCAGCCGGACAGCAGAAGAAAGGGCATGGTCGCGGTCATCTCCTCCAATCTTATGGGTCAGGGGGACGAGACCCTGGGCGGGATCCTGATGAAGGGGTTTGTATACGCATTGACGCAGCAGGACAACCTGCCTGAGGCCGTGCTTTTGTATAACAGCGGCGCTTATCTTTCCTGCGAGGGCTCTGATAACCTGGAGGATCTAAAGGAGCTGGAAGCCCAGGGAGTGGAGATACTTACCTGCGGCACCTGCTTAAACCATTATGGGTTGGGAGACAAGCTGAAGGTGGGCGGCGTCACCAATATGTATGAGATCGTGGAGCGTATGACAGGAGCAAGGCTTCTGGTGCGCCCCTAAGGAGCATGGACCAAATATGCTCTAACACATGGAAGGATATGAATTGAAATGATGACAGACAGGAAGAAACAACTGATCGTGGTAAGGGGCGCGGGAGATATTGCCACGGGGACCATACACCGGCTACACCGCTGCGGCTACCCCGTGCTTGTGCTGGAAACCGGGTTTCCCTCAGCGATCCGCAGGTGCGTGGCTCTGTCGGAAGCTGTATATGACGGAACTGCGGAAGTGGAGGGGGTTACCTGTATCAAATGCGCCGGCTATGAGGAAGCGTGTGCCGTGCTGGAACAGGGAGATGTTCCGGTCATGATCGATGAGACATGCCGGGTGCTGGAACAGGTGAGACCCTGGGCCCTGGTGGATGCCATACTGGCCAAGAAGAATCTTGGGACCACAAGGGATATGGCGGACAAGACCATTGGGCTGGGCCCCGGATTTACTGCAGGACAGGATGTGGATCTTGTGATCGAAACCATGAGGGGGCATAATCTGGGCAGGATCATTGGAAACGGAACGGCTGAGCCCAATACCGGCATACCGGGCGTCATAGGCGGCTTCGGAGCGGAACGTGTCATCCATTCTCCGGCCAGGGGGATTTTCTTTGGAAAAGCCCTGATCGGCGATATGGTGGAGAAAGGACAAAGGATCGGAACCATTGTCACCGGCCAGGGGGAGGTGTCTGTGGAAGCATCCCTCACAGGTTTGCTGAGAGGGATCATAAAGGATGGATATCCTGTGGTCAAAGGATTTAAGATCGCAGATATCGATCCAAGAAAAAGCGAGTATGAAAACTGCTTTACCATTTCGGACAAAGCCAGATGCATTGCAGGCTCTGTTCTGGAAGGTCTGCAGATGCTGGAAATGAAACAGGGGTATTGATCATGATCTATTTAGATAATGCGGCGACATCATATTACAGGCCGGATACCGTGGCCGAGGCAGTGGCCCAGGCCATACGGACCATGGGAAACTGTTCACGGGGCGCCTATGAGGCCGCCCTTACAAGCGCCAGGGCCGTGTATGGGACAAGGGCTCTGGTGTCAGAACTGTTCCATGGGGAAGGTCCTGAGCAGGTTGCCTTTACCGCCAACTCCACAGAGAGTCTGAACATAGCCATAAAAGGAGTGTTGGAGACCGGGGACAGGGTGGTGGCCACGGTTCTGGACCACAACAGTGTTCTGCGTCCCCTCTATGAGATGGAGAGACAGGGCGCAGAGCTGGTAATTGTGGGATGCACGGATGAAAAGGACAGGGGATGCCTGGATTATGGGGCCATGGAGGCGGCTATCCGGCCGGGGACCAAGGCAGTGGTGTGCACCCATGCCTCCAATCTGACAGGCAACCTGGTGGATATCCGCAGGATCGGCGGGTGGTGCAGGAAGGCAGGGGCCCTGTTTATTGTGGATGCTTCACAGACAGCCGGGGTATTTCCCATTGACATGGAACGGGATATGATCGATATCCTTTGTTTCACCGGCCATAAGGGGCTTATGGGCCCCCAGGGCACAGGGGGGATGTGCGTCAGGAAGGGAGTAGGGATCAGGCCGCTCCTGTCCGGCGGGAGCGGTATTATGACGTATTCCAGGACACATCCGGACAGTATGCCCACGGCACTGGAAGCCGGAACCCTGAATGCCCACGGTCTGGCAGGACTTCGGGCCTCCCTGACCTATATCAGGGAGCAGGGCGTGGATGAGATCCGGGAAAAGGAGATCGCGCTGATGCGGCGTTTCTATGACCAGGTAAAAACCATTCCCGGCGTACGGATCTACGGCGATTTTAAACAGGAGCAGAGGGCTGCCGTGGTGGCCCTGAACCTGGGGGATGAGGATTCAGGGGAGGTCAGCGATTATCTTGCCCGGGAGCACGAGATCTATACCCGCTCGGGCGGGCACTGTGCCCCTCTCATGCACGAAACCCTGGGAACCAGGGAACAGGGGGCTGTCAGATTCAGCTTCTCGCATTTTAACAGGGAGGAAGAAGTTGACATGGCCTGTCTGGCTCTCAGGGCCTATTAAGGGGGCTGTTGGGCGTAAGGCGGCTTAAGGCTATCAGGACTTAACCAGAGTGTTATCCGGCACAGACCGCGCATTTTTCCTCAAGGATCTCTGTGAGGGCTGTGCCGCTGCTGGTGTGGCAGCGTACGATCTCCGTACCGCTTCCCACCTCGTCCAGGGCGCAGCGGATCATCTTATGGGAGACAGTGTTGGTGAACAGAACCAGAAGGTCCGGTTTCCCGATCTGTTTGTCCAGGCTGGCGCTCATCTGGGTAAATACCTTTGCTTTGCATTTGTAATTCTTACAGATCTTTTTGTACTGACTGACCATGCGGTCGTGTCCTCCGATAATGACAACGCTCATAAAAATTCCTCCTTATTTGTGGTGATCCTGTATAATGGGCGTCATATTCCATATAACGCTTGCTGCATGTGGATAGGTGTTCCAAATAGTTAGCTTAAACTAACTTATGAAAATATCATACAATATAGCCATGGAAATGTCCAGCCCCTTATTTGAGAATGTTTATCACAACCGGCGCATAGAATAGATCTTAGTTGTGTTTTCACAGCCAAAAACATATGGGGGAAGAAGGATAGGTTTACATAAATCAAAAAGTGTGCTATACTATATAAATACCCCGTAAACAGTTGAACAGAACGTGTTCAGAAAGGTGGGACTTTGTTCAAAAAAGGAGCGAATATCCTCTATGGAACAGTGGGCGTATGCCAGATAGAGGATATATCTAAAACTGATTTCTCAGATAACGACAGACTGTACTATTATCTTGTACCAAGATTTGAGAAAGAGACCACGATCTACATTCCGGTAAACAGTGATAAGGTAAAGATGAGGGAAATTATGACCCGTCAGCAGGCGGAACGCTTTGTGACGGCCTGGCCCTCTGTACAATGTAAAAAGTATGCCAGCGACAGGGAAAGACCGCAGGCGTACAAGGAAGTACTCCAGTCCGGCGACTGCCTGGAGCTGGCATCCATGATCAAGGAGATCGCCAACATGGAGCAGTCCCGCAGGGGCAATGGAAAGATGCTGTCCATAAGGGAGAGGGATGGTGTGAAATGTGCCCGTAAGCTTTTGTTCGGGGAACTGGCGGCTGCCCTTGATATCCATCCGGAGGAGGTGCCGGATTATATCCAGGACCAGACCGGATGCAGCACCGGAACGATATGATGATTTTATATTTCATTTTTCCGTGACCTGTGGTAGAATCTTGAGTTGGAAATAACAGTGACCGAACTCAGGAAAGGTGGCAGGTGAGATGGAAAAAAGGATCTATACCCGTGGACAGATGTCGGAGGCTGTTTCAACGGGTATTTTTCTGACTTTATCCGGCGGATTTCAGGATGCTTACACGTATTATTGCAGAGGCGGTGTGTTTGCCAATGCCCAGACAGGCAACATTGTCCTTATGGGAAGCCATCTGGCTTCCAGGGAGTGGGGGATGGCTTTCCGTTACATGGCGCCCGTGGCGGCATTTGCCTGCGGCGTATATATGGCCGAACACATCCGGCGCCAGCATAAGCATAACCGGCAGTTCCACTGGAGGCAGATGGTGGTGGCCATTGAGATCATCCTTTTGTTTCTGGTAGGATTTATGCCGCAGTCTATGAATATGGCTGCCAATATCGCGGTATCCTTTGTGTGCGCCATGCAGGTCAATGCGTTCCGCAAAATTAAGGGAAGTCCTTATGCCACCACCATGTGTATCGGGAACCTGCGCAGCGGTACGGAGCATTTTTACACATACCGCCATACAAAAAGCCCGGAGAGCCGCAATCAATGCATCCGGTACTATGGGGTGATTGTTATTTTCCTGGTGGGTGCCGTATTGGGAGCCGTGCTCACCGCCCGGCTGGCTGAGAAGACCATATGGGTCAGCTGCGGCCTGCTTTTGATCAGCTTCCTTATCATGTTCCTGCAGGAGGACATGGGGGAACGTGAGAGGACACAGTAAGGGGCCGGCAAAACCATAAGATATATGTTAAAAGCACACGGGAGGGCAGGTGACTGCCCTCCTGATGTGCTTTTATCTTACTACACCTGTAACAATTGCAACATATGTGATATACACTTCTGGCATGTTCCTTCATTTCCAACTACAATCAAGCTACAGGGAGAACGTAACCATTAACAGGCAAAAACGGAAATGTAAGGAGGAAAATGTAAATGGTATTACCTCAATTCGAGTATCTGGCTCCTAAGACCATAGGGGAGGCATGTAATCTGCTCCTTGAGCTTGGAAGCCCGGCAAAAGTCATGGCAGGAGCAACGGATCTGATCCCGCCCATGAAAGACAAAGCGATTTCGCCGGAGTATCTCATTGATCTGAAGAAGATCCCGGATCTGGATTATCTGGAATATGATGAAAAGGAAGGGTTAAAGATCGGCGCACTGACAACCCTGCGCACCATTGAGACCTCACCTTTGGTAAAAGAAAAGAACCCGGCTGTGGCCCATGCCGCCAAGGTAGTGGCTTCCACACAGATCAGGGCAAAGGGCACCATGGCGGGAAATATCTGCAATGCTTCCCCCTCCTGTGACACGGCGCCCAACCTTTTGGCCCAGGGGGCAAAGATCTTAGTACAGGGGCCCAACAAGGACCGTATCATTCAGGCGGAGGATTTTTTCCTGGGTGTAAAGAAAACCTCACTGGAACCGGGGGAGATCGTAACAGGGATTGTGATCCCGCCCCTGGCAGAGAATGAAAGGGCTGCTTACATAAAACACGCTGTGAGAAAAGCCATGGATCTGGCCATTATCGGTGTTGCGGTTAAGATCAAGGTGGAGGACGGCATATGCACGGATGCGCATATCGCCCTGGGCGCAGTGGCAGCCACACCTATCCGCGCCCCCAAGGCAGAGGAGGCTCTGATCGGCAAGGCCCTTACCGATGAGGTTATTGTAAAGGCATCGGAGGAGGCCATGGATTCCTGTCATCCTATTTCTGATATCCGTGCATCAGCCGAATACCGCAAGGATATGATCCGTGTATTTACCAAGCGTGCCGTCAGGCAGGCCATGGAATGTTTATAGGGAGGGCAGGAAAATGAAGCATAGTATAAGTTTAACCGTTAACGGAGACTGCGTTGACGCCGTTGTGAAAGATAACCTGACACTGCTGGATTTCCTTCGTGACCAGCTGTTTTTAACCGGTACAAAAAAAGGATGTGAGGAAGGGGAATGCGGCGCATGTACGGTTATGCTGGACGGGAAACCGGTCAATTCCTGCTGTACCCTGGCCGTGGAGTGCGATGGCCATGACATTATCACCGTGGAAGGCATTGCAGAGAACGGAATGCTCCACCCCATCCAGAAGCAGTTTATTGAAAAGTGGGCCATGCAGTGCGGTTACTGTACCCCGGGCATGATCATGTCCGCCAAGGCATTGCTGGATGTTAACCGTCATCCCACGGAACTGGAGATCCGGGAAGCCATTGAGGGCAACCTGTGCCGATGTACCGGCTATGCCAAGATCGTGGAGGCGATCCAGGCTGCCGCCGCACAAATGAACTGGGAGGAGGAATCAGAGAATGCATAAAGACTGTGACAAACATTATTTTAAAAAGCCGGAATTCTACCGTCTCACCGGTGAGAATCATTATGTGAGGATTGACGCGGAAGACAAAGTGACGGGCCACGGCCAGTATGTGGGCGACATCATGTTTCCGGATATGCTGACCGGCAAGATGGTGAGAAGCCCCTATGCCTCGGCCAGGATCCTTTCCATTGACACCAGCGAAGCCGAAAAGCTGCCGGGTGTAAAATGTATCCTCACGGCAAAGGACTTTGAGTGGAAGTCCTTGGTGGGCAACGGAGAGTTTGCCGCTGAATTTGCAGACAAGGAAGTACTTTGCTCCGAGAAGGTCCGCCAGGTAGGGGATGATGTGGCGGCAGTGGCGGCAGTGGATGAGGAGACGGCCCAGAGGGCGGTTGACCTGATCAAGGTGGAGTATGAGGTGCTTCCGGGTGTATTTGATCCCTTTGAGGCCATGGAGGAAGGCGCTCCCGAGGTCAACTGGGAGGGCAAAGGACTTCACAATATCGGTATGCAGTCCGTGATGAAGGCGGGCACGGACATTGACCAGGAGTTTGACAACGCGGGCTATGTACAGCACAGGGATTACAAGACCCACCGTATGGTCCATGCGGCCATGGAGCCCCACGGCGCGGTGGCCACGTTCAGAAACGGCACCTATACCATCTGGATGTCCACGCAGATGTCCTATGTGGACCAGTTCTGGTATGCCCGCTGCCTGGGCGTGGGGGAGAACCAGGTGCGCGTGATCAAGCCGCTGGTAGGCGGCGGATTCGGAGGAAAGCTGGATTCCTATTCCTTTGGACTCTGCGCTGCCAAGATGTCGGAACTGACCGGACGGCCTGTGCGTATGATCCTGTCCCGTGAGGAGGTATTCCAGACCACACGTAACCGCCATCCCATCTATATGCACATTGACACTGCCTTTGGCGCGGACGGAAAGCTGCTGGCGAAAAAATGCTACCATGTGCTGGACGGCGGCCCCTACGGCGGTTCCGGTGTTGCGGCCTGCGCCCAGTCCACACTGTGGGCCAACTTCCCATATAAGATGAATTCCGTGGATTTCCTGGCAAGACGTGTGTACACCAACAACCCGTCAGCCGGTGCCATGAGGGGCTACACGGCGTGCCAGGTGCATTTTGCCCATGACCTGAATATGCAGTTTGCAGCGGACCAGATGGGGATCGACCCGGTTGAGTTCCGTAAGATGAGCGCGGCGGACCCTGGATATGTGGCTCCCGCGGGGCTGGCTATTACCAGCTGCGCTTACAAAGAGACTTTGGATACGGCTGCCAGGGAAATTGGCTGGTATGATAAAAAGGATCAGATGAAAAAGGGCGAGGGCATTGGCTTTGCCGGAACCGGATTTGTATCCGGAACCGGATTCGCGGTGCTGGAAGCTCCGAACCAGAGTTCTGCGTGCGTGACACTGCGCATGAACAAGCGGGGCATGGCAACTCTTTACATTGGTTCCCATGATATCGGCCAGGGCTCAGATACGGTCATGACAGCGATCGTGGCAGAGGAACTGGGCCTTCCCATGGATATGGTAAAGACATTCATGTCCGATACCTTCCTGACACCCTGGGATTCCGGTTCTTACGGAAGCCGTGTTACCTTCCTTGCGGGAAATGCTGCCCGCCGCGCTGCCGTGGATGCAAAGCGCCAGCTGTTTGAGGTGATCGCTCCCATGTGGGGTGTGATGCCTGAAACACTGGAGTGTCTGGACGGCAAGGTGATCAGCAAAGAGAACGCAGAGCTTCAGATGCCCATTGGGGACGCCATGTTTAAGTATATGACCGTTAAGGGAGGCGATGAGCTGGTGGGTATCGGCTCATATTACCACCGCACCGACAATTCCCAGTACAATGGTACCAATACCACCAACTACGCGCCTGCTTACAGTTTTTCCACAGGAGCGGCCCATCTGACCGTGGATGAGGAGACAGGCGTGCTGGATATCGATGAGTTTGTATTTGCCCATGACTGCGGCCGCGCCCTGAACAAGAGGGCTGTGGAAGGCCAGCTGGAGGGTTCCATCGGCATGGGACTTGGATATGCGGTCTACGAGCACAACGTGACCAAGGAGGGCAAGATATTAAATCCTAATTTCCGTGATTACCGCCTGCCAACCGCCCTTGACATGCCGAAGATGCGTACCTTTTACGATTTTACACCGGATGAGGAAGGACCTCTGGGTGCAAAGGAAGCAGGGGAAGGCTCGGCAGCGCCGGTGGCGCCTGCCATTGCCAATGCGGTCAACATGGCTACCGGTGTATATTTTACGGAGCTTCCACTGGATCCCGAACATATCTGGAGAGCGCTCCATGGACTTAAGGATGACAGGAATTCCAAATAAAGGGCCGGCGTGACCTTCATTCAGGGGATAAACCCGCCGCAAAGGTGGGGGCCGAGGAGACTCCGGGAGTACACCTTAGAAAAGCGGAGGTTGACTTTGTCAACAAAAGAAGGCGGCTCTATGCCGCCTTTTTAACATTACGGGGATTGCACTGCGGCGGAAGGGAAGATGCCGCTGAAGCGACCGTCCGCAGGCGGAGAAGCCTGCGATCAGGATTCTTTGTTTCATTCAGTACAGGAACTCTGCCCCAAAGGCAGGGAAAAGAACAAGTAAAGGGGAGAATGTATATGGGACACCAGTTAAAGAAGATGCGCCTGCCGGGCGGTATGGAAGCGGAAGAGAGGGCCTGCGGGGATTATGTCTGTCGATACTGTAAGGGAAAGGCCACGGCCTGTAACTTCGTAGCGGATATGTGCCTTCAGGTATATGCCCGCCACAACGGGCTCTGCGGCGCCTATGTTGAATCCGATCAATATGTGGGATATGTTACGGACTGTACGACCTGTACCTATGAGGGACTGGCCGGGGACTGCCGGTTTGGGGATCAGGGATCAGCCGCCCACGGCTGACTCTCATACCGGTGACAAAATAACAGCCGGCGGGAAACAGGTATTTCCCGGCGGCTGTTGTCTTTGTACCAGCATCAACTGTGACGGCAGTGACAGCAGGAATCATGCATTCACGTTCTGGGGTGAATGGGGGGATTTCAGCTCCCCCACGGAGGAGCGCGCGATTTTTATGGCGGCTTTTGTCACAAAGAACGCAAATATGTAGCTTATGATAAACATAATAGGCCAGTCGTGTATCACGCTCTGGGTATATACTGCTGAAACACTGGGGATAAAGCCGGCTGCAGCGGCTGCCTCTATCTCCGGATTGTTAAAGACATTGACAGCGGTGAGCACAAGGGTGGCCGTGGTGTTAAAGAACAAGGTGGCCACAAAGTTTTCAAGGAGTACATGGGGCAATGTCTCGGGCTTCAGCCCCATTTTCCTGCCAAGGGCAAAGGACCAGTCCGTGAGGGGAAAGATCATGCCTGTCAGGGAGATCACAAGGAATGCGGTTCCCCAGTTCTTAACCAGCAGCGGCACTGTGAATGTGAGTTTGTCTACGAAGATTGCCGAGGTGGCCATGATCAGGGAGATGCAGATGGCTACCACGGATGATATGATCATACCAAAATGATTTTTGTAAAAATTCATAAAATACGTCCTTTCTGGTCTTTAATACAAAGCTTGGCGGTATGGATCCGCCATTCGATTTCTTTACAACCAGGGTTGGATAGCCGATACAAAGCGCTGCACAGGCCGGCAGACCTGTATCGGTGTTTCGTTTATACCCCCTAAATACTTTCTTTTCCTATCCCTCCTTAATCGTGGTGAACCAATGATGGACACCGTTTTATGGCGGCGGGCAGCGCCCTTTACCATCCATAAATGCGGTTAAAAACCAGGAGAACGCACAGGGTTTGTTTTCAGCCGCATCCTTTGCCGAATGAGATCATGGGTGCACAGGATTGAGTTACGGGTGCACGATCATAAGGGTGTCATCCAGTCCGCCAGCAGGCAGCATCAGAAGGGCGCCGTATTTGGCTTCCAGGTCCTCCACTGCCTTGGCAACGCCTCCGTATCCCACGTGGCGGCCTCCCTTTAGCAGGATAACGCCGCCCCGGGCCATGCGCGGAAAAAAGAATTCCAGTCCGGAAAAGGTGGGATTGTACAGGCAGGCATCCATATAAACCAGCGCAAATGTCTCATCCTCCATGTCAAAGGCGGTTTCAGGAAACCAGCCCTTTTTAATGATTACCTGTTCTTTTACCGGCATGCGCTCCATCAGTTTTTCTTCGTCCGCACCGGAGAACTGGCCGGCTTCTGCATTGGAACATGCGAGCTCCTGTTCTTTGGCGGTATCCCTCGGGTCAAATCCCTCAAAGGTGTCAAAGAGATAGAGCCTGCGGTCAGGCATCAGGGCATTGAGCTGCCAGGAGGTATCTCCGCGGTAACATCCCAGCTCCGCCACATTTCCCTCTATGCAAAGGCCTGTAAGCCGGCGGCAGATACGGCGCAGAACATTGCAGGTGGCGGAAAACTGCTGGCAAAGGTCCCGGATAAAGATGATGTCGTTTAAAAATCCTGCCCGGATCGCCATGTATTGCAGTGCATGGCTTTTCTCAGGGTCCGTGGTGGCGATGACAATGATATCCGGCTGAAGGGCCACAGCCAGGTCAATGGGCATCACAGGCATGCCTTGGATCTCCTCCTTTAGCTCTCCTTTTTCCAGATCGGAGAATACGTTCCAGGTTTCAGCCCTGGTATCTCCCAGACCCACCAGTTTCATTTCACGTGGATTCAGCATATCCGCCACAGCCATCCCCATACTGTCGGCTCCAAGAATTACAACGGTCTTCATTTTCCAGCCCTCCTTGTCATCTATTTAACAAGATTGTAGGGCGGCCAGGGGGAAAGGGCAAGTAGTGCAGGTCACACCTGATGCTATATTACATTTGTTGTTTGGCTTTCATCTGTAACCTGCCATACTTAATTATGGGGAAATGAAATGATATCATAGAAACATGATCTGACACATCCGGTGTGACGGGGAAACGGCCGGAAATACGGTGTACTCTCGGAATCTCCTGGAGTACACCACGAAAAACAGGAGGAAACTATGGACAAGGTTTCAATATGGATTAACGGGGTTGAGCGGAAATTTATCATTGGCGATGCGCAGGGGTGCGTCAAGCCTTCCGAGACGCTGGTCCACACGCTCAGGGACCGGCTGGACCTGACCGGCACCAAGATCGGATGTGACCACGGGGCATGCGGAAACTGTACGGTCATTTTAAACGGCGATCCGGTGGCATCCTGCATGATCTTAACGGCCGACTGCCAGGGGGCAGAGGTGACCACCATTGAGGGCCTGGAGAACCAGGACACAGGGGAGCTGAGCATACTACAGCAGGCATTTGTGGACAATTCCGCGTTCCAGTGCGGATTCTGCACTCCCGGCATTGTGATGTCCGCAAAGGCGCTTTTAGACAAAAATCCCGATCCCACCAGGGAGGATATCAGGGAGGCGCTGTCCGGCAATTACTGCCGCTGCATCAGCCATTACCAAGTGGAGGCTGCCATTGAGGACGCCATCAGGAGAATGAAGGATCTCAGAGCAAAGGGGGAGGCATAGTATGGGAGACAACAATTACAGATACATAGGCAGGCATGTAAACCGTGCAGACGGACGGGAGCTGATCTCCGGCCGCCGCCAGTTCATCGATGATGTCCGTATTCCCGGCATGCTCACGGCCAGGGTACTGAGAAGCCCTTATCCCCATGCCAATATCGTGGACATCCACGTAGAAAAGGCAAAGGCCCTTGCGGGAGTTAAAGCGGTACTGACTTATAAGGACGCCCCTGACTGGAAATGCGGACTGCCGCAGCACAGGAGAGTGCTGGACCGCAGGGTGCGTTTCACTGGGGACAGTGTGGCGTTGGTGGCTGCAGAAACCCTGGAGGCCGCTGACGAGGCATGCAAGCTCATAGAAGTGGAATATGAGGAGCTTCCCTTTGTATTGGACTGCGAGGAGGCAATCAAACCGGAGGCACCCCAGCTCTATGAGGAATTTCCGGGAAATGTCCTTCCAAAAGTCACACCATTTTCAGAGGAGCCCTTTAATCAGATCCATGTGGGGGATGTTGAGAAGGCCTTTGAAGAAGCAGCCTATGTGGCGGAGGGATATTACTGCTATGACAAGCTGCCACACCCCCTTCCGCCTGAATCACCTGGTGTGATCGCGCAGTGGACCAGTCCCAGCGCGGTAACCCTTTATTATAACGGCGGCGCACCCCATCTTCAGAAGTTTAACACGGAAGCATCCATTCCGGGGGTGGCGGTGCGGGTGATCGCATGCCATTCCGGCGGTTCCTACGGCAGCAAGCAGCTGATCCCCCATCTGGCCCTTCAGGCCATTGCCCTTGCACGTGAGACGGGCAGGGCTGTAAAGCTGATGATGGACCGTACGGACCATATGCTGTCCTATGAACTGCGCCAGGGAAGCCGTATCCGCGGCAAGGTGGGGATCACAGAGGATGGTATCATAAGTGCCATACAGGGCATGTGGTATATTGATTCAGGCATGTCCTCCACCTATGCCCAGGCAATGACCGCGGTAGGGCTGGGGGAAGCCCAGGCATTCTGCGGAAAATGCAAAAACTGGGATCTGGATACCATGCTGATCGCGACCAACCACAGTTCCCAGGCCCCCATCCGCGGTTTTGGCGGCCAGGAGTTAAAGGGCGCTTTGATCCCGCTTGTATGTACCGCCATCCGGGCAGCCCATATGGACCCTTATGAGGTGTTTAAGAAAAACTTTGTAAAGGCAGGGGATTCCTACATATGGCGTGATTACAAGTGGTGGGAGGTGCGTTCCGTGGACTTTACCGCCGCGTTTGAGGAGTCAGCTGCCAAATTTGGATGGAAGGATAAATGGAAGGGATGGGAGGTTCCCACCTGGGTCAGTGAAGACGGAAAGCGTGCCATCGGCGTGGGCGTAGGGGTGCACGGCAATGCGGATATCGGGGAAGACCCTACGGAGGGATTTGTAAAGCTCCATCCCTTTGGAAGCGTGACCGTGGAAATGTGTATCGGAGAAACAGGAGGCGCCCAGCGCCATGCCATCCAGAAAATGGTTGCCGAAGTCATGAAGGTTCCCTTTGACGGTGTCCAGCTGGTGAATTCCGATACCCACGGCACAGGATATGATGCGGGAATGATCGGTTCAAGGGGAACTATTACCATGGGAACCTGTGCGGTCAGAGCTGCCAATGATGCCAGAAAGAAGCTGCTTAAGATGGCGGCGGAGAAACTGCACATGGGTGTGGATGACCTGGATACGGAGGATTTTCTGGTATTCCCCAAGGCTGATCCGCAGATGCGCCTGCCATGGATCGCTATTACAGGAACACCTGAGATGACCATCACCGGCATGGGACTTTACCAGCAGAACTTTGACAAACCCAACTTTGCCCTGTACTTTGCGGAGGTGGAGGTGAACCTGGAGACAGGGGAGGCAAAGCTGCTCCGTGCCCTGGAGGGTACGGATGTGGGACAGATCATTGACCCGGTGAATGTGCGGATGCAGGCTGAGGGATCCTTTGGCGCAGCGGGCGCGGATACAGCCCTGTTTGAGGAAATGGTCATGGACAAAAAGCTGGGCCGGTTTGTCAGCGGCAATATGATTGACTATAAATGGCGTACCTTTAATGAATTTCCGCCTTTTGACACGGTGATCCTGGAGGGACAGTTTGACACGGAATCCTTCCACGCATTGGGATTTGGTGAGATCAGCGGTTCACCCGCGCCCTCCGCCATCCTGATGGCAGTTTCCAATGCCATTGGAACGGAAGTAAAGGAATATCCCACCACGCCCACCGTTGTGTTAAAAGCCATGGGAAAGATCAAATAGAGAGGGAGGTATACCATGAAACAGTTTGAGCATGTAACTGTATCCAGCTTCGAGGAAGGGGCGAGGATCTTAAAGGAGGGCAAGGGAAAGCGTCAGGCCATGGCCGGGGGCTCGGATCTGCTTGGTATCTATAAGGACGGGATCCTGAAAACACACCCTGAGACAGTGGTGAATCTGAAGCAGATACCGGAATTTGACACACTTGAGGAAACGGACGGCTGGCTGGACATCGGGGCCGGATGCAAACTGAACAGGATAGCCGGGGACCGGGCAGTGAAGGATCTGTGCCCTGCACTGGCAGAGGCCGCCTATTCGGTTGCTTCCCCGCTGATCCGTTCCATCGGCACCGTGGGAGGAAATATATGCCAGGACGTGCGATGCTGGTACTACAGATACCCGGATACCATGGGAGGAGCGCTGGACTGCAAGCGAAAAGGGGGCAAAACCTGCTATGCTATCAATGGGGAGAACCGCTATCATTCCGTGTTTGGGGGAATGGCCTGTCATGGTTCCCCATGTGCCGGATCCTGTCCGGCGGGTACCGATGTGCCGGCTTATATGGCAAGACTGAGAAACGGGGACTGGGATGGGGCTGCCAGGATCATTATGGAGTATAACCCCATGCCCATGATGACCTCCCGTATCTGTCCCCATCCTTGCCAGGACGACTGCAACCAGTGTACATACGGCGACAGTGTGAACATCCATGGGGTGGAGCGGTCCCTGGGAGATTATATCCTGGAACACGCCGACATCTACTATGCAGCCCCGGAACATGGGACAGGAAAGACGGTCTCCATTGTGGGCGCAGGTCCGGGCGGATTGTCTGCAGCCTATTATCTGCGCAGGTCCGGCCACCAGGTGGTGGTATATGACCGCATGGAGAAGGCAGGAGGTGTGCTCCAGTACGGCATTCCCCACTACCGCCTGCCAAAGCATATAGTGGATGCATATGTGAAAGCGCTGGAACATATGGGAGTAGAGTTCAGGCTTGGCGTCCACGTGGGAAAGGATATCACCTTAGAGGAGATCAGGAAAAACTCCCACAGGGTGTACGTGGGGACCGGCGCCTGGAAACAGCCTGTGCTGGGTCTGGAGGGAGAGAACCTGACCCAGTTTGGCCTGAACTTCCTGGTGGAAGTCAACACATATCTGGAAAAGGCCATTGGAAGCCAGGTACTTGTATGCGGGGGCGGAAACGTGGCAATGGATGTGGCCCTTACCGCAGCCAGACTGGGAGCTAAGCATGTGAAGCTGGTCTGCCTGGAGCAGGAACATGAGATGCCTGCCACGCCGGAGGAGGTTGCAAGGGCAAAGGAAGAGGGGGTGGAGATCTATCATGGCTGGGGCCTGGGAAAAGTGGTCACGGACAAAGACAAAAAGGTCACCGGCCTGGCAGCTAAAAAATGCCTGTCTGTTTTCAACGGGGAACACCGCTTTGCCCCTGTATATGAGGAGACGGAGCAGACATTCATCGAGGCAGATACCATCATATTGGCAACCGGCCAGAGGGTGGACCTGGATTTCCTGGGAGAGCGGTTTGGGGAACAGCTTAAATCCGCCCGAGGGCTGATCGAGGCCGACCTGGAATCCTTCCGGACAAAAGAGGAGGGAATCTATGCAGGCGGAGATGCTGTTACCGGACCTGACATTGCCATCCGCGCCATCCTTGCGGGGCGTGTGGCAGCTGCGGGGATGGACCGGGAGCTGGGAGAAAAGGGAAGGATGATGCCAGGAGGGGATCCTGTTTCGGATGCCGGTTCGCCCCAGGCGGATCCATGGCTGCACTTTGACCCCAAAGCAGTGGAAGAGGAGGCGGCCCATAAGCTGGCGGAGGTTTCCCCGGAGGAGAGAACGCTGACAGGGGAGGACACGGCTTCCTTTGACCGGGAAACGGCCCAGGCCGAGGCGGGGCGCTGTATGAACTGCGGCTGTTATGCGGTGAGTCCATCGGATATAAGCCCGGTGCTTGTGATGGCAGGAGCAAAGATCATAACAACAGAGCGCACCTTGACGGCACAGGAACTGCTGACAAGGGAACTGACCGTACAGGATATCCTGGAACCGGGGGAACTGGTAAAGGAGATCCGGGTACCAAAGCTTAAGGGTGAGATGCATTATGATAAAAAGCGTGTGAGAAATGCCATTGATTTTGCTATTGTTTCCCTTGCGTCCTGCCTGGAGGTAGGGGATCATGTGATAAGGGATGCCCGGATCGTGTTTGGAGGCGTTGCGCCAATACCGTACCGTATGCCGGAGGTGGAGGAGTTCCTCAGAGGAAAAAGGGTGACGGAAGAGATGGCAGAAGAGGCAGCCGCGCTGGCTGTTCGGGATGCTGTTCCCATGGGGAAGAATGAGTACAAATTATTCATGATAAAGGAGCTGCTGGTAAATGCTGTCTTAAGGGCAGACAACAAACAGTAAAGGGAAAATTCAGTCCGTGATGAAGGGATAAAACTGTCCGTCATCACGGACTCCGGCTTTCCTCATCCTCAGGCTGGTGCTTAGGATGATATCCCTGCCGGTACAATCAAGATTGATCCACAGGGGATAAAAGCCCTCTTTCCATGTAAAAAGATGCAATACCTCATTGAAGGTACAGGTCCTCTGCCTTGGGAGAAAGAGAAGTCTCATCATATCATCTGCAGAGGAGTAGTTTTTGTTTTTCTCCATAACAGGGCACACGGTGAAAAGACGATGCTGGTAATCCTTTATGCCCATGTGGGTGCAGGCATGGATGAAATGCTGTTTGAAATCAATGTTGTCCACCTCCAGATATGTGCCGGTCAGGAAGATGAGCCGTCCTGAACTGTTACTGTCTGTATTAAAAATACACTATAAGACAAACAAAATCAAGTAAGAAAATGCGGCCGTTTAAGGCCGCACGATCACAGCGCTTCCATGAAGGTCGCAAAGGGGGACCAGTACAAGAGGATGGCGGCATTTCTCATAGTCCTCAACCGCCTGGCGTGCTCCCTGGAAGCGTTCATTGTTATAATCATGGAGAAGGATCATGCCTCCGGGGGACAGACGGGGATAAAAGTACTCCAGCCCGGATAAAAGGGGGGCGTAGAGGTCTGCATCCAGACTGACCAGTGCATAGTTCTCATCCTCCAGACCCTGTGCAGTTCCCGGAAAATACCCTTTACGTATCACTGCGTTTTGGGGAAACGGAAGACGGTTCAGTACGGCTGTTTCACTTGTATCCGAAAATTCACCCTTTCTTGCCCGGGAACATCCAAGGGCTTCCTCCTTCTCAATATCCCGCGGATCAAATCCCTCAAAGGTATCAAACAGATACAGCCTTCTGTCAGGAAACAGCGCGTTCAGTTTCCAGGCGGTATCCCCTTTATAGACCCCCAGCTCCGCTATATGGCCGGGGATTTTCTGGCAGTGAAGACGCTTGGCCATCTGCTTTAAGGTAGCGCTCCTTATGTCAAACTGCTCATAAAGGTCCCGGAGAAGAATAAATTCTCCGTGGAAACCAGAGTGGACCGCCTGGCTCTTTAACTGTCCGGACCGTGCCGGGTCCGTAACGCCCGTGATGATATAGTCAGGTTCCAGGCGTACTGCCTGGTCCACGGAAAGAATGGGAACATCTGCCGGGAATCCCCTTTCCTGTTTCTCTGTTTTGTTTAAATGATAGAGGGACGGATCATTATCTCCAAATCCCACTAATTCCATATATTCCGTATTAAGAAGCCTGGATATCCCCCGTCCAAACTGGCCCGCGCCCAGGATGATGACAGTTTTCATCGTTCCCTCCCATTGGTCTTCCGCCTTTTCAGGCGGTGATTATATTCTCTCTGTATAACATAATACTGGAAACTGTAAAAGAAATCAATGCTACCATTATAGCACTTACATCACCTGTAAATATTTGATATAATGTAGCATATACTACTGGTTGTTAAAAACATGACAGTGTTATAATATTGTTAAAACGAAACGGGGAATTTTGGGGCTGTTGTAGTGAAAATTCACAAAAAGAGAGGGTGGGTTGGGTGAATCAAGTACCGAGTGCTGCTGTGCAGATGCCGCATGCAAACTTTGTCTCGCGTCTGTTGTATCTTCCAAGGGGAATATCCAGGCTGGAAAAGCTGGGACAAAAGAAATCATTTCCCAAGAACCATATGTTAGTCCAGGCGGGAACCAGGACCAACTATTGCTACATTGTAAAAAAGGGCAGGGTGGCTGCCTTTGAAACCACTGTGACGGGGGAGGAGAGGATCTATAATTTCAATGAAAGCAATTCCCTTGTTCTGGAAGGAAACCTTCTCTTTGACCAGGAATCCCCTGTGAATTTTAAGACGGTCCAACCGTCAGAATTAGTCTGTATCACCAAGGAGATGCTGCTGGAGGGGATTGCCGGCGATCCGCAGCTGGCCATGGATATCATGGAATCCCTTTCCACCAAGTTCCTGTCCGCAATGGAGCAGGTACGGCATACGAATTTTCACAATGCCGGGTGGAAAATCTGCGATCTCCTTCTTATTTTTGCGGAGCACTACGGCGTGCCCTATGACGGGAAGATCCTGATCAAGGAAAAGATAAGCCAGCAGCTGCTCTCCAACCTGCTGGGAATAAACCGCGTTACGGCGGTGAGGGCCATCAAGGAGCTGAAAGAGATGGCGCTGATCGAACAGATCAATGGATTTTATTGTATCAGGAGCCTGGAGCAGCTGAAGCGGCACCAGGAGCGGATCTGCCAGTGATTGTGATAACTGGCAGCAATAAGCTGAATATGGCTCGGACAGGCCATTTCCGGAATGATGTATAACTGGAAATGGCTCGTTCGGGCTTTTGCTATGCCTATATTGCTTATACAACCCCCTCCATTGTATTATAGGTTTAATCAATACATAGGATTTGTTTTAAGTATTTTACATTTTGAAGGGAAAATATTATAATTCTTCTGTAAGATAGTTACAATAGTCTGTCATTTATAAACTATGAAAAGGAAGGTCAAACATGGGTATTGCAACGGAATTATCAAACTATTCACTAAACCTGAAGTACACAGATTTGCCAAAAAAGGTGGTGCATGAAGCAAAGCGTGCATTGCTAGACTCCATTGGCTGTGCCATTGCCGCATATGACAGCGAAACAGGCGTTATTGTGCGCAAGGTGATCGATGCCTTTGAAACAGGCGGCGGATCTACCATTATTGGAAGCGGAAAGAAAACCCTTCCCCATTATGCCGCCCTGGCAAACGGCGTTATGCTGCGTTACTGGGACTTTAACGACAGCTATCATTTTCCCATGGGAAAGATGCTGAGCGGCAGCCATCCAAGCGAGATCATCCCCACTTGCCTGGCAGTGGGAGAGGGGGAACAGATTGACGGAAAAGAACTTCTTACCAGTATTGTCCTGGGATATGAATTGTCCGGGCGGTTTATACGGGCTATCCGGCGTCTTCCGCTGGAAAACAGGGGCTGGAACTTTGACAGCCGCGGCGCCTTCATCACTCCCCTGGTAGCAGGCCGTTTGATGAAGCTGAGCAGGGAACAGATGGAGAATGCCTTTGGAATTTCCGGTTGCAGGGACATGATACTGGGAATCCTGGATGCCTCAGGTGAGACTTATACCATGGCAAAGAATATGCGTTTCCCCTATTCAGGACATAATGGTATCCTTGCAGCAATGCTTGCAAAAGAGGGATTTACCGGTCCGGTGCGTGTACTGGAAGGCAACCATGGATTTAACAGTGTGGTGGTATCCAATGATTTTGACTTTGAGGAATTATTAAAAGAGGACGAGTTTAAGATCCTGGACAATGACTATAAGCCCATGGTTGCCAATCGTTCCTCACAGGGCCATTTAAGCGCCACCTTGGAGAATGTGCGTAAATATGACATTAAGCCGGAGGATGTGGATCATGTGGAGGTATTTTCCACGGCCCGTGTTGCGGAGCATACCGGGGATCCCGCGAAAAAATATCCCACAAACAAAGAGAGTGCGGACCATAGCGCATGCTTTATGACAGCAGTGTCAATTGTGGACCGTTCCCTGGGAATTGCCCAGTTTACGCCCGAAAAATACAACGATCCTGTGATCAAGGATTTGATTGGGCGGATTACTATTTCAGCGGATGCAACATTGGATAAATATGACTGCGGCGGTATCTCTGTGATATACATGAAGGATGGGACCGTACATAGAACCCTGGTGGAATATCCTCTGGGTTCCCGGAAGAATCCTATGACAGATCAGGTGCTGGAGGATAAATTCATGGGAAATGCCATGCTTTTTATGAGTAAAGAGAACGCTAGGAGAGTGGCTGATGCCATCTGGAATATTGACCAGTGTGGCTGTGTGGGAGATTTTATGAAACTGCTTGTAAATGGCTGATTTGATTAGGAGGCGTTGAGATACATGACTGAAAACCTGACCAGAAGACTGATACGGGAACATCTCGTTTCAGGCGATATGAAAGCGGGGCAGGAGATTGCCCTGAAGATCGATCAGACTCTGACACAGGATGCTACAGGCACAATGGCATATCTGGAGTTTGAGTCCATTGGAATCCCCCGGGTTAAGACAGAACTTTCTGTCAGTTACATTGACCACAACTGTGTCCAGATCGGTTACCGCAATGCAGATGATCATGTGTTCCTTCAGACCCTGGCAGCTAAATATGGAATCTATTTGTCAAAGCCGGGAAATGGTATCTGCCATCAGGTACATCTGGAACGCTTTGGGATTCCCGGCAAGACCCTTCTGGGGTCGGACAGCCATACACCTACGGGCGGCGGCATCGGAATGCTGGCAATTGGTGCAGGCGGGCTGGACGTGGCAATGGCAATGGCCGGAAAACCATTTTATGTAAAAATGCCCCAGGTGGTAAATGTCAGGCTTCACGGGCGGTTAAAACCTTGGGTCAGTGCAAAGGATATTATTCTTGAGATCCTGCGCCGCCTGTCAGTTAAAGGGGGTGTGGGAAATGTATTGGAATTCAGTGGTGAGGGGGTTGACTCACTTACCGTCCCCCAGCGCGCGACTATCTGTAATATGGGGGCAGAGACAGGAGCCACCACCTCCATCTTTCCCTCTGATAACCGGACTTATGAGTTTCTAAAAGCCCAGGGCAGGGAAAACTGTTACAGAGAACTTACTACAGGAACCGGCTGTCAATATGACCAGGTTATGGACATCAGTCTGGAGGAGGTGGAGGCCCTGGTGGCACAGCCACATATGCCTGACAGGGTAGTTCCTGTCAGGGAATTAAAGGGGATGAAGATAGACCAGGTATTTATAGGTTCCTGTACCAATGGTTCCTACACGGATTTGGTGAATGTGGCGAAAATATTAAAAGGACGCACCGTACATCCTGATATTGAGGCAGCTGTCTCCTGCGGTTCAAAGCAGGTAATGCATATGCTTGCGACTAATGGATATCTGGCCGACCTGATCGCCTCCGGTGTGAGGGTGCTTGAATGTGTGTGCGGTCCCTGCGCAGGAAACGGATATTCTCCCAGTACAGGGGGAGTCTCTCTTAGAACGAATAACCGTAATTTCGAGGGACGCTGCGGTACGAAGGATGCAAAGATTTATCTCGTAAGCCCGGAGACAGCAGCAATGTCTGCCCTGACCGGCTGCTTGACGGATGCCCAGGAAGCAGCGGACCGGTTGAGAGATGTACAAATACCGGAGTATTTCTATTGTGATGACCGCATGGTCATTCCTCCGGCAGATTCTGGGGATGGACTTGTTGTTATAAAGGGGCCCAACATTAAGGGTCTGCCCCAGTTTTTACCCCTGCCTGAACGGATCAGCGTCAGGACTGTGATCAAAGTGGGTGATAATATCACCACAGACCATATCATACCTGCCAATCCGGACATTGTACAAATGCGTTCCAATATCCCGGCTATTTCACGGTTTGTGTTCCATGGGATAGACCCCGGATTCGCAGACCGGTGTGACGTCTTTGGCCCGTCTGTTATTGTGGCGTCCCAGAATTATGGACAGGGTTCCAGCCGCGAACATGCTGCTCTGGGGCCAAAGTATCTGGGGGTAAAGGTGGTTATGGCCAAGTCATTTGCCCGTATCCACAGCCAGAATCTGGTGAATTTTGGGATCCTGCCATTGGAATTTACGGATGAACAAGACTACGAGGATATATGCCAGGGAGATGTGATCGAGATGGAACATGTGGCGGATAATTTGGAGAGGAATGAAATCCAGGCCAAAAACCAGAGGAGCGGTCATACCTACAAATTACATCATACCCTAAGCGGACGTCAGATCGAGACCATAAAGGCCGGAGGCCTGTTAAGACAAGCAGGATTGGAATAAGAGCAGGCTGGGATAGGGCATTCTTGTCTTTTATGAGCGACAGAGAGGAAATCAATATGAATAAATGTAAAGTGTTCGTTCCATATGGCGGATTGGGCATGGGAATCAGTGAGGAATCATTTCAAAGAGCCATTGCCATGAAGCCGGATATTATCTCCACTGATGCGGGGTCCACAGATTCAGGACCTTATTACTTGGGAGCCGGAAAATGTAAATATGCCAGGGAAGCGATTAAAAATGATACCAAAAGAATGATCGTGGCTGCTCATAAACTTCATATACCTATTACCATTGGCAGCTGCGGCACCTGTGGTGTGGATGACGGCGTGGATTTTATGGAAGACGTCTGCCGGGAAATCTGCCGGGAGGAGGGTATTACGGTCAAGGTTGCAAAGATCTATTCTGAACTGAGCAGGGAGACTGTCAATGAAAAGCTGGGCAGTGGGAAGATTAAGCCGCTTGAACCTGTGATGGAACTTGACCAGGAAAAGGTTAACAAATGCAGCCACATAGTGGGGGTGTTGGGGGCAGAACCATTTATAGAGGCCCTGAAGAACGGCGCAGATATAGTCCTGGCCGGGCGTACTACGGATACGGCTGTCCTGGCCTGTATGCCTTTGCTGAAAGGATGCAGCCCTGCCGCGGCCTGGCATGGTGCAAAAGTATGTGAGTGCAGCGGCACATGTACCACCAGCCCGCAGAGCGGCGGTATTGTACTTACGGTTGACGAAAGCGGATTTGAGGTGGAGTCCCCTGCCAGGGACAGCATTTGCACTCCCTTTACGATTTCCGCCCATCTTTTATATGAGAATGCAGACCCCTTTTATCTGGTGGAACCAGGTGTGATCGTGGATGTCTCTGAGGCGGATTATATACAACTTCCCGAAGGCCGTGTACGAGTGGAAAACACCAGGATCCGGCAGACCTCCTATACCATGAAGCTGGAGGGAGCCGGACCGGCAGGTTATCAGACCATAACACTTGTGGGGATCCGAAACAGGATTGTGCTTAAGGATCCGATGAGCTGGCTTGACAAGCTTTCCGCTCATGCGGACCAAAAGCTGGGATCATTAGGGTATGACCCTGATTCCTATTCTTACAGCCTTCGTCCTTACGGCTATCAGGCAGTCTATGGAGGAGATGTGCCTGAGGGTTACATCCCTAATGAACTGGGGGTTCTGCTGACCGTTACCGCAGATGACCAGGAGACAGCCACAAAGATAGCAAAGGTGTTTAACCCCATTTTGCTTCATTTTGAAGTGGCAAAGAATACTCCAAAGCCTTCTTTTGCATTTCCCTTTTCTCCCGCTGAGGTGGAGAAGGGAAGGATTTATGAATTTCAGTTGAACCATGTGATCGAACTGGATGATCCCTTTGAACTGATACGCATGGAATATGTGACCATAGATGGGAAGGAGGAATAAAATTGGAAATATTTAGCGAAGTGGCACACTATATACGCTCTAAAAATGCAGGCCCCTTCTGGATCACTATTGACGTGTTCTGTGGGGATGAGGAACGGTACAAGGTACTTTCTAAATCCCCAAGTTTGAATCCGGAGGTGATCGCCCGGGCTTATAAGGTGAATCCGGATAGCGTCCGAGTGTTCTTTCTGCCGTCTATTCATACCATTAAAATATCATATCCCAGGGCCCGGCCCCAGGGTTCCAAGTATGAAAGGGATATGCATGCCGGGCAGCAGTATGTGGAGTTGGGAAATCTTCCTGTGTAATGAAAAAATATCATATTGGCAGGTGAAATTATGAAACGATATGCATATATAGGCTGTCGTACAACCCGGGAGAGAGATGCCTGTGGAAATGGGATCGAAGTTTATCAGGTCAATGACATTACCGGCGGATGGCAGCATATGGGAACGGTTAAGACCTTGGAAAACCCATCTTATCTTGCATTTGACAAAGAAGGGCAGTATCTGTACGCAGTACATGGAGATACCACCAAAGCCAGTGCTTTTTACCTGGAACCAGGGACCGGTATGCCTCAGGCAATTAATTCCGTTGAACTGAAAGGGAGCAATCCTGTTTTTCTTCTTCCGGACCATACAAATCAGGACATGCTGATCGCTTGTCTGGGATCCGGCAACATAGTGGCGGTCCAACGTAGAGAAGACGGGGGCCTTGGAGGTGTTGATGCACAGTATATGTTTCCTGGTAATGAAGATGTGCAAAAGATGACCTGTCCTCATCAGATCTACTATGATATGGATGAGAAATATCTGATCGTATCCTTAAAGGGCATAAAAAAAACAACAATTCCTGCTAAGGAGGGACTGGCCGTTTTTCGGTTTACCCCCGAAGATGGATTCCATAAGATCCAGAGCATCAGCGGCAGGAATTTTGACCATTGCCGTCAGGTCACCGTCCACCCGGGAAATCGTTTTGTCTATCTGCTCAACGAACTGCAGAGCCGGGTTATATCACTTTATCTGGAACAGTCCACCGGCCATATGACTCCATTCCAGGTGTCCCAGACACTTCCGGATAATTGTGTAGATACCGGTTCCCTACTGGCAGGTACCCTTTGCTGTACCAGGGATGGACGCTATCTGTACGTTTCCAACAGGGGACATGACAGCATTGCAATGTTCCGGGTGGAACAGGAGACCGGAAGGTTATTAAATATCGGATGGGTTCCCTCTATGGGGCACCAACCAAGATTCATATGCCTTGATCCATTATCCCGTTATTTGTATGCAGCCAATGAAAAAAGCCATACGATCATCCAATACAGAATTGAGGAAAACGGCCTGTTAACCTATACAAACAATGTAATTGAAACCGGCAGCCCGGTCTGCATTATCTTCGGGCCCTGACGTTTGGAGGAACGCGGATGGATATTCGTGAGTTCAGTTATATATTAGCAATTGTTGAACATGGAAGTTTTACAAAGGCAGCTAATGCCCTGTATATTTCCCAGCCGTCCCTGAGCCTGTACATTAAAAATATCGAGAGGCGTTTGGGATTTACCTTTTTTAACAGAGCGAACAGAAAATTAATTTTGACCGAAGAGGGGCAGGTATATGTGGATTATGCCCGGAAGATCATGGAACTTAATAATGATATGATGGAGGATCTGGAGCGGCTGGCGGTCAGGAGGAAGATCTACTGCCGTGTGGGGTTGACAATGACGCGGAGTATGGATCTGATGCCTTTGTTTATGTCAAGGATGCAGGAACGTTATCCAGGTATATGTGTGGAGGTGGTGGTTAGTAAAACCAATGATCTAATCAACAGTGTACTCAGCCAGGAACTGGATTTTATCCTAATCAACAAGGCATTTGAAAATAGTGAACTGGAGTACGTCAGCCTGTATGAGGATCAGATGGTGATTGCAGTCAACCGGAAAAACCCGGTGAGACAATATGCGCAGGAAGTGCCGGGTTCGGATCTTCGCAGCATTGATATGAAATTCCTGACCGGAGAACCGGTGGTCACGTTTCAGGCCGGAAACTGGCAGCGCCGTATGATGGAATATCTTTTCAGCATGCAGGATGCAACTCCTAATATTATTTGTGAAACCAATAACCACTTATCCGCGCTGGCACATGTGAAAGCCGGGCTGGGTATTGCAACACTTGTGAAAAGCGGCATCCGCAGATTTGTGGATGATGATGCGCTGGAATTCCTTTCCGTGCAGAATCCTTATCCCTGTATAGAGTTTGTAATTGCATACCTTAAGAACAGAGCAATGTCCGATACTGCCAATAGTGCTGTAAACGTAATTGAGGAAATTATCCACTCTTCCTATAAGGAGGAGACAAATAACGCAAGTGGTCGTCAAACATGGAATAAGAGCACGTGAACGTGCAGGAAAGGATGGATAGAATATGAAAAAGAGTCTAAGAATCAGTACCCTGTTATTAATAATGGTTATGCTCATGTGTGGATGCAGTGCAAATTCAAAACCTGAGGTTCAGAGCGGTTCCCAATCCGGCTCACAGCCGAAAGCCAGTGCGCCTTCCAGCAGTGCAGCGGGTAAGGCTGGAGCAGGAACTGAGGAGGATTACCCCAAGAATCCTATTACCCTGGTTGTTCCATTCTCAGCCGGAGGTTCCATCGATACTTTGTGCCGTACCCTGGGGCCATTTATGGGAAAAGAGTTAGACACCAATTTTGTGATTGAAGATATGCCTGGCGCCGGTTCCCAGGTAGGCCTGACCTACCTGGTCCAGACAGCTAAAGCAGATGGGTATACTCTGTCTGAGGTTTCCGAACCCCATATGAGTTTCTCCATTGCGGTCCAGAAGGCTCCTTATACAGTGGATGATTTTGCATTCCTGGGTATGATCCAGGTGGATCCGGTTGCCATGATCGTCAAGCAGGAAAGCCAATGGAATACCATGGGTGAACTCATCGATTATATTAAGCAAAATCCTGGAAAAGTTGCTATCGGGTGCACACAGATGAGCGGCCCTCAGGTGGTGATGCTTTATATGCAGCAAAGTATGGATCTGGATTTTACCATTGTTCCATATGAAGGCGGAGGCGAAGGAAGGGCTGCCCTGATTGGTGACCATATTGATGCTTACTTTGGTTTTGTGCAGGCAAACTACAGCATGAATGATATTGGTAAGTGCCTGGCGATCGGATCCGACCAGCGTTCCCAGCTGTGGCCTGATGCGCCAACCATTGCAGAGGCGGTTCCTGATGATTCCGGATTTGCAGATATTGCGGTTCAAATGGCAAGCTACAGGACCATTGCTGTGCCTGCTGCTTTTAAAGAACAGTATCCGGAGCGGTTTGAAAAGCTGGCGCAGGCACTGGAAACCGTATTTAACAACACCGAGTATCAGGCTGAATGTGAAAAGACAGGCCAGTTGGAAATTATGGAGTGGCATGACAGCGCAGAGGCAACGGAGATGGTCCATCAGTCCTTTGAACTGCTTTCTGGTATGGCGCACTATTTTGAATAAAGGAGGTGTGGGAGTTGAAAATCGGAAAATACCGTATTGGGTTAAAATCTTCCACCTGCCTGCTGGTACCGCTGATCATGTGGGGAATCGTGATCGCTTATATGCTGCAAAGCAGAAGCCTGTATTCAGATAATGCGATGCTGCTTGTAAGATGGTGCTTTTATGCAATGATCATCTTTACCATCCTTTCCGTGAAAGGGGATCTGACCATTCAGAGGGAAGGGGATATAAAGGATGAGCCGGTGAAAGGAAATGCACCGGGAGGATTAAGCCATGAAACAATCAGGCTGTTTGTATTTATTGTTAGCATAGGAGTTTATCTGGTGATCATGGAGTGGCTGGGATTTATCATCACAACACTGGTCTTTATTGCTGGTATGATGTTTTATCTGGGGGTGAGGAGTAAAAAATTAATGGTTTTAGTTCCTGTCTGCCTTACGATGCTGATTTATCTTATGTTTGATGTGTGGCTGTCAATCACCCTTCCCGTCAGCATATTTGGCTTTTGACAGATGCGGACAGACAGTTCTGTCCGTACCTGCTGAAAGCAGAAAGGATAATTGGATTACTTATGATTGAATGGACTTCATTTTTTGCCGGAGCATGCCAACTTCTTAATCTGCAGATCATCCTTCTGATGATCGCAGGCATATTTTTTGGTATACTGTGCGGCGCGATCCCGGGTTTTAGTGCAAGTATGGCAGTAGTAGTGGTACTTCCCCTGACCTTCAGCATGGAGCCTTTGGTTGCAATGGTATTTTTGTGCTCCATCTATGTGGCGGCGGTCTATGGGGGGTCTATTACTGCAATTTTAATCAATACACCGGGTACTGCTAACTCTGCGGCCACATCTTTTGACGGGTATCCCATGACATTACAGGGAAGGGCGGGTGAAGCTTTAGGACTGAGCATTGGCGCTTCCTGTATCGGCGGTGTGATCAGCTACGGGTTTATGCTGGTATTGATGTATCCGATCGCGGCATTTGCCGTGAAGTTTGGTTCTGCGGAAATGTTCCTTTTGGCAGTATTCGGGCTGACCATTATCGGGGGGATCAGCGAAGGCGGACTTTCCAAGGCGCTTCTGGCCGGACTTTTTGGAGTGATCGTTTCAACTGTGGGGATTTCTCCTGCCGGTTCCATTAGAGGTCACTTTGGCAGTCCATGGCTCTTGGACGGACTTCCTACTGTCCCCACCATCATCGGATTCTTTGCCCTGTCAGAAATGTTTAATATGCTGAATAAGGATTTTGTGGTCGAGGGGACGAATGTAAAGCGCAGTGTAAAGGAGATTGTAAAAGGAACCCTAAAGCCTCTAAAGTCTCCTGGCAACCTGTTCCGTTCCAGCCTGATCGGTACCTTTATCGGGGCTGTTCCGGCGGCGGGAGGTACGATCGCCAGCTTTATCAGTTATAATCAGGCTAAACAGGCATCAAAAGATCCGGACAGCTTTGGAAAGGGAAATCCGGAGGGAGTGATCGCCAGCGAGAGTTCCAACAACGCGTCCACCGGAGGGGCGCTGATCACCATGTTTGCATTGGGGATTCCAGGAAGTTCCACTACGGCAATTATGATGAGTGCCCTGATGATACAGGGACTTCAGCCAGGACCCCAGCTGTTTATGAACCAGATGCCCCTTGTTTATGCCATTATCATTGCATTGTTTCTGAGCCAGGTGGTGATGTGGATTGCAGGTGTGATGTTTTCCTACTCCCTGTCCGGCGTGCTGAACGTATCCACCAAGATCCTTGTTCCGGTGATCAGCGTGCTGTGTATGATGGGGGCGTTTGCCATCAGGAAGAGTATGTTTGACTGTGTGCTGGTCTTGATCTTTGGCATCATCGGTTATCTGATGAAGAAAAACGGATACCCAACCATTGCCACAGTGCTTGGTATTATCCTTGGCCCCATTGCAGATACGAATCTGATCCGAACCACCATACGCTTTCAGGGAGATTATTCTGTATTCTTTACCCGTCCGATCTGCATTGGTCTTTTGATTTTAACTGCTGCAGGGATCCTGGTTCCCATTATAATGCGCAAACGCCGTGAATCAGGACGGGCATCATAAAACGATTATATTAATTTAGTTAAGGAAAATGGAGGAGGTCATGTCCTTTGTTCTGAATGGGGTTTCTTACCTGATGCTGTCGGTATTTGTGATATCGGCCCTTGGGTATATGCTTGGTCGGATTACGATCAGGGGCATCAGTCTTGGTACGGCAGGTGTATTTATCATCGCACTGATTTTTGGTGCATTGTTTGGTGATGATCTGGCCGCACAATTTGTTATAGTGGATGTGAGCTATGCATCGCAGACGTTGAAGATCGTTGAAAATCTGGGTCTGATCTTTTTTGTATCCGCGGTTGGTTTTATTGCAGGTCCCAATTTTTTTAAGAATCTGAAAACAAACTATAAATCCTATGTTTTGTTGGGCCTGGTGATCATTATTGCAGGGGGGCTGAGCGCGGTCGGGTGCATCTGTGTGGGGCGTTTACTGGAGTCCCATCACCCGCTGTTTGATTCCAGGGAACTGACAGCCATCATAGCCGGTTTGTTTTCAGGTGCACTGACCTCTACACCTGCTTTTTCAGCCATTAAAGAAACTGTTGCAGCCCCCTATCAGGATGCAGTGACTGTTGGCTATGGCATAGCATATTTGTTTGGTGTGATCGGAGTGGTGCTGTTTGTGCAGATCATGCCGAAGATTGAACACGTGGACATGGAGGAAGAAAGAAAAAAGATCACATCGGTGGATATGGGAACAGTGAAAACAAGCCAGAGAGAGCTGATCCATATGGACCCATACGGCTTTATGCCCTTTGCGGCCGCAGCTGTGGCAGGGATATTGGTGGGTACCATGAAAATTTTCCATTTCTTTTCACTGACAACAACCGGCGGAACGCTGCTGGTTTCCCTTTTGTTTGGTCATTTTGGCCACTTTGGTCCTGTTAATGTGACTCCGTCAAAAAAGGTTTTGGAAACCTTCCGTGAGCTTGGCTTGATGTGTTTTCTTATAGGCGCAGGATTTGCAGGGGGAATGAGTTTTGTAAAATATTTTAAGGCAGTCTATTTCCTGTATGGTATTGTAATGACTGTTGTACCAATGCTTGCAGGGTACATTGTGGCGAAATATTTATTGAAAATGAGTCTGTTGAACAGCCTTGGCTCCATTACCGGAGGAATGACGTCCACACCGGCCCTTGGCACATTGATCCATGTAGTGGGGTCCGATGACATTGCGTCAGCCTATGCAGCCACTTATCCCGTTGCATTGATAGCAGTAGTGCTTATATCACAGCTGATTGTGATTCTCCTCTAAAAAGCCCGCACAATACCGGAAACTAAGGGAACCTGATTCTGGTTCTTGATTTTCTTCCAAGTTCTGTTTTATAGTATTAAGAACCTGGAGTGTCTGGTTGAACAGATTGAAAAGGGCCGCCCTCCTCTGCGGGAAACCATGAAAGGTGAACTGGTGGAGCGGAAATCCGTCCGCGGGCTGGAAGAGACTTAGTCATTGCAGCCTGCGGCGCCCCTGATCCGGCAAACTGCGCGCCCTTCCTTGGAATCCAGGGTCAGGGTGGCGCGGGATCCGCTGACATCATACAGCTTTACAATGTCTGCCAGTTCCTCCTCCTGGGGCCACAGCTCCTTCAGAATCTCGGGACATCTGGCCAGCAGGCCGGGCTGGTAAAGGCGGGTCTTACTGTTGTCGTTGATAGCGCCGTAATAAACGTCTGCCTCCACCATGTCCTGGAACATGTGGCTTCCGTAGGACAGGTCGGGATGATAGCCGGCTTTGTCATAAGCCACCTCGCAGATGGCATTGAACTGGCTGATCTCTGAATAGACCACCGGAACTCCAAGTTCAGGGGAGGAGGTTCCGATCCGTCCCGGAACAAGAAGCATCAGCTTCTTGTCCGTATCCTCAAAATGCTGGTTGATCCGGCTGATGAGCCGGGCCACGTCCGGCTTTTTTGCATATGGGTATTCATAGTATTTCTGGGGATCCACCCACACGATATAATCCATGGTTTCTTCCTTGGAGCGCCGCATGGAGGTCCTGCGCACATCAAATAAAAGCTGATGGTCCACACCCTCAGGTATATGGACCTGTTCCGAAAGAGCAGCCTGCAGGGGGCGGCACTGCAGCAGATTCAGGCGCCATATCCCTTCCTCCGGGCTGGTAATGGCAAATTCCACATCCACCGGCCGTTCATAAGCTGTTTCCAGCATTTTCATCAGATCGCGCATCATATGTATAAAGTCTAAGTTGTCCACCAGTCCCTGACAGTCCGCAAAATATACCTTTCGGTAAATATGCCGCTGGGCCAGCATGTCCTCCGCCTCCGTATCATGGCTTAGGACCATTTTTCCCTGCCATTTTGGAAGCAGTTCTATGATCTGCTCCAAGGGTTTGGTACAGAGCTGTCCGGCGGTAAAGTCCAGCACATCCACCTGGCGCTGCGAGAACTTATGCCTCTCAGCCATGGTGGTGCGCAGATTGGCCTGGGCGCGGTCCAGGCATATAAGCCGTGGGTAATCCCCCGGAGTCCGTTCCACCGCCCTGGTCCCAAGCCCCATGACCATGCGGAGCATACCGGCCTCCGGGTTCAGCTGTTCCATCCATTTATAGGGATTGTAGGAACAACCCATGCCTGCAGCCACCGGCAGATAGAAATCACCGTACGCCTGTCCGGCCACGGGCTGGATCAGCAGGGCCATCTGTTCATCCACATCCAGTAAATGGCGTTTCCTGCGGTATTCAATGGCCTGCTCGTTCATTACGCTGGCATATACCCTGCGCACCGCGCATTCCAGTTCCTCCAGCCGATCTTCCTTTGTACCCTGGTTCATGCAGAAAACGGATTCATATTTTCCTGAAAAGGCATTTCCGTATCCATCCTCCATGATGCTGCTGGAGCGCACAATGATGGGGGTGGACCCATAGTGGTCCAGCATTTCTCCCAGCTCTTTAAGTATATCATCCGGAAGGCGGCCGTTTTGCAGCCTGTTTGTCAGCTCGTCCGTTTCCTTAAAATCATCTTTTTCCAGTCTGTGCCGCGCTTTTAACTCAGAGCAGCGGTTCAGGACCAGATACCTGTAAAATACATCCGTACCGATAAAAAAAGAATCGTGAGGTTCCACGTAGGCCGCGTAATCCGCCATCATAAGTTCGATCAGCTTTCTGGCCACAAGAAGTCCGCAGGCTTTGCCGCCAATGACGCCTCCGCCTATTTTCCGGTCCCACACATGTCTGAAATCATCATCTGTAAAATGTTTCAGGATCAGCTGCTCCATGTGGCTTTCCGTTGTCATGATCTGGTTGCAGATGCATTTGCGTTCTTCTCTTGTTAAATTTTCTTTTATTAAGATCTGTGGATAGTCTGCCATTTGCCATCCTCCTGATAAGGTAGTGTTTGTCTTACTATTATAACAGAAAAAAGGCCGGATGGAAGAAAATTGATCATTTCTATTGACATATATCCTGTATGGATCTACAATTTAGTATACAAATGTATACTAAATTGTAAGTAAAGCAATAAAAGGTACGGATAAAGGAGATCTGCATATGGATAAGATCAATCTATCGGACGGGGAATGGAAACTGATGAACCTGCTGTGGCAGAACCCGCCCAAGACCATTACCCAGCTGACAAAGGAGCTGGAGGAACTGACCGGATGGAAACGTAATGTGATCATTACCATGCTGAAACGTTTGGAGGCCAAGGGCGCCATCCGCCACCGGGAAGGAGAGCGGGCCAAGCTGTTCTACCCGGCGGTGGACAGGGAAGGAACTGTCCTGGAGGAGACGCGGGGATTTCTGAACCGGGTATTTCAGGGCAGCTTCAGCCTGATGGTTAATGCCATGGTAGATTCCAGGGAACTGTCCGATCAGGATATAGAGGAGCTGAAGGAAATCCTGGAAAAGGCAGAGGAGGAGAGGCATGATTGAGACACTTATTACCTCCTCGGCTCTTATTGCGGGAATCTGCCTGCTGCGCCTTTTCCTGAAAGGGAGGATCAGTCCCGGAATACAGTATGGAATTTGGGCTACAGTGGCACTGCGCCTTATGATCCCTTGGTTTTCTCCTTTGTATTCCTGGTTTAGGACCATTGAAAGTCCATTCAGTGTGATGAATGCGGCGGATAACCTGCGTGAGATGGCATCTGTCCGGCCGGTAGCGGAACCTCTTTTAGATAATCTGGGCACAGGGCAGGTGATTCCCTATGCTGTCCCGGCAGCCGTGGCTGGGAGGGCCGCGGGCCATGACTGGAATCTGATCATTCTCACGCTGTGGATATTGGGAGGAATCCTGCTGTTTGCCCGCATGATGTGGACCAACCTGCATTTTTCATGGAGCCTCTATATGCGGAGGGAGCGGTATCTGGGGGATACATATGGGATCACAAAGCTTCCCGTTTACTGCGTTCAAGGTCTCAGTACCCCATGCTTTATGGCGTTTCTCTGTGACCGGGCCATCTATATCCCTTGGGACATGGCAGAGGATGAGGGGAGGCTGCGCCATATTTTGATCCATGAAGACTGCCATGCCAGCCACCATGACCATATATGGAGTATGCTGCGGTGTATCCTGCTGTGCTATTACTGGATCGATCCGCTGGTCTGGGCAGCGGCTTTTTTATCCAAGAGGGACAGTGAACTGGCCTGCGATGCGGCTGCGGTACGCCGGCTGGGGGAGGGAGAGAGAATCGCCTATGGCAGGACCCTGATCAGCCTGATGGAAAAGAGGCGGCATAGGGCAGGGGTCCTGAATGTTTCCCCGGACATGTGGAATGGGAAAAGGGCTGTGAAAGAACGGATCGCCATACTGGCAAAACACCCGGTGACCACCAGGGTGATGGCCTGCATCCTGGTCCTGATCCTGACGGTTCTGGTGGTCTGCACCTATACGGGAAAACAATCCCAGTCTGACATCACTGCACGCACCGAGGCGTGGGCCAATGCTTTTTGCGGCAGGGAGGGGAACACCCTTAAGGACATGTTTGATCCGCAAGATCCTGACGGGTTTTATAAAATGGACCAGGTCCAGTCACAGCCGGGGGATCCGGCGATCGGTTTTGGCTGGTCCAGTCCATGGCCCATGGATCAGTTGTACGAAACAGAGACAGAAGGCAGCCGGTCGGAGATTACCTATTATGCCATGACGTCAGATCCCCACCGGTGGGTTTGGAAAGAGCACCTTACCTGGAAACAGGAAGATGGGATCTGGTATGTGGAGCAGGAGACATTGAAGGAATATGACAGTATTCTATCTGCCCGGGAGTTTTATGAGGCGTATGGACGGGGAATCGCAGGAACCCCTATGGATTACCGGAAAGACGGAATGGCAGAAATCCTGAATGAACATGCCGCCTCGGACCCGGTGTTGGGGGATCTGAGATATCCCGACCTGGCAATGGAGTATCTGCTGAATCTCCACGGCGGAAAGGGTACGGTAGTGGAGAACTTGGACACGGCGGCGGAGGACACGGGGACGGCGGCGGCGGACATGGGGACGGCGGCGGAGAGCAAAAGTAAGGTGGTGGTTTATACATTTCCGGACAAGAGCAGGGCGGCTGTCACCATGATACAGCCCTTTGGAGGGGAAGGAATCTGGATACCGGAGGAGCTTACGGAGATTCCGGAATCAGCCTTGGATAAAAGAGAGGATGGGGAGAGCAGTCCAAAAGAAAAGGCGGAACGGGCGGAGCGAACGCCAGAGGGGGCGTTGGATGGGACGTTAAAGGGAACGGAAGATGGGACGGATCGGATTTCAATGGATGACGTCCTTAGGCTGGCCGGTGTGACGGATGCCGCGTCACTTGCAGAACGGACGAAGAACTTTCCGGAACCGGACAGGGTGGATGGAGACAAGGATGAAAATTCCCTTAACCGGGTGGAACATTATCCGTTTGTCCATTTGGATGAACCGTATGAGATCCAGGTATCCTATGAGAACAGGTCAGGCGATCTGGATTACATCAGCCTGCAGCGTCTGACCACAGGGGAATGGCTGAATCTGTACCAGACTCCGGAAGCTGTTAAAAAGTATGGAATAAAGCTGGCGGACAGAGGGGAGATAGAGGTTTTTTTTGCCACTCACAGGAAGATGTCTGATTACCTGACCTACCGCCTGCCCGGTGAACTTTCAGATGGAGATTATATGGAAGCCCTGGGAAACAGCAGCGGAGGAAATCTGTTCCTTACCTCAGATCAGGCCGCCCAAAGACGGCTGGAGGATTTGAACAGATATGTGGATACCTCTGCAGTCCCTCAGGAATGGAGATCAGCCGGAGCGGTACAGCGGTTTACGGGAGACTGGCTTTACCGGAGATTTGAACAGGGGGAACTGATGGAGATCGGGTATCCGTGGAACCATTCCATGTTTATCAGCGAACCGGTATCCGTCATTGACTGCGAGGTCCCTGCCCTGCTCATACTTGTAAGCCATGATATGTACACATCTGCATCCCTCACAGATGCAGAGGCTGAGCACGGCCCCATACCAGAGGAGGACAGGACTTCCCGCATGTGGTATATATTTTTTGCAGAATCGGACAGTGATGAGATGTATGCCATCTCACTGAACGGGGATCTGTATCATGAATCGGATCTGCTTAAGATCGCGCGGACCGTTCACTTTACAGAGAATGCCTGGACAAAGAAGTGAGGCAGGATACACGGTCCTTTTGAAAGAAACGTTTGGTCTCATCCGTTACCACACCGCTCAGTGCAAACAGCGCGATCATATTGGGCAGGGCCATAAGGCCGTTGAATATATCAGCAATGGTCCACACGGCCTTTACTGTCATGTATGGCCCGATGAAAACAGCAAAGATATACAGCCAGCGGTATGCCTTGACCACCTTCATGTTGCCGCCGGTGAGGTATTCCAGGCACCGCTCGGAATAATAATCCCAGCCGAGGATGGTGGTAAAGGCAAAGAACACCAGGCAGAGCATTAACAGGAATGAGGAGACAATGGCCGGAAGAGGAAGGCCGCTGTTAAATGCATAGTTTGTGATGGCCACTCCGGTCAGACCCTCCACCTTCCATGCACCGGTGAGCACGATGGATAGGCCTGTCATGGTGCAGATCACAATGGTATCAATAAAAGTGCCTGTCATGGAAACCAGGCCCTGGCGCACCGGCTCCTTTGTCTGGGCAGCTGCAGCGGCAATGGGAGCAGAGCCAAGTCCGGCTTCATTGGAGAAAATGCCTCTGGCAATCCCTTTTTGCATGGAAATGATCATGGTGCCCACAATACCGCCCGTGACGGCAGATGGGTTAAATGCGCCTGTTACAATGGTCACAGCTGCCTGAGGGATAGCGGACAGGTTGCACAGCAAAAGGGCAACTGAGAGAAGGATATAGACCACGGCCATAAAAGGAACGATCACCTGGGATACATTGGCAATGCGCTTGATTCCCCCAATGAGGACCAACGCCACGCACACGCTGAGGATCAGGGACGCGATGACCACGGTCCAGGAATAGGTTCCGATCCCTGGAATGGTCACGGTCCAGGACTGATTGGTATCAAAAAAATGATTCACTGCTGAGGAGATTCCATTGACCTGGGAAAATGTCCCGATTCCAAACAGACCCACACAGACGCCAAAAAATGCAAAGATCCTGGCCAGCCACTTCCAGTTTGCGCCCATTCCACGTTCAATATAATAAAACGGCCCGCCCAGCACATGGCTGCTGTCATCCACCACCCGGTACTTGACCGCTAGCAGCCCTTCCGCGTATTTGGTGGCCATTCCAAGAAATGCCGCCAACTCCATCCAGAACAGGGCGCCCGGCCCGCCGGCGGCAATGGCAGTGGCCACGCCCACAATATTGCCTGTTCCAATGGTGGCTGAGAGGGCGGTACAGAGGGCTCCGAAGGAGGTCACCTCCCCTTCGCCGTTTTCTTCATTTTTAACCATCCATTGAAGCGCCAGTGGGAGCCTGCGGATCTGAAGAAGGCCCAGCCTTGCTGTAAGCAGGATGCCCCCGGCCAATATGAGGACCATAAGGGGAACGCCCCATACCAGATCATCGATTTGTTCAAGTACCTGATTGATTGTCTGCCACATGTTTTAATTCCTCTTTTCTGCATTGATTGTTCAACATTAAAAACAGCAAAAAAATGAGACTGCCTCCAGTCTTCTGGAATCAATCTCACGTAACGGAATCAGGGAATAGGGACCCATGGAGGTCCTGAATGCGTACTGTATCATTCAAATCTTTCTCTGTCCTTTTGCCTGAGAGATTGGTGCGCTCTGCGCACTTTGCACCTTCGGCCCCCGCACTGAAGCGGGTTTCTCCAGAGTTACATCCGTCCATAGTCTTTTTCCGCCGGTGCGGAAGCCTGAGAGTGTTACTCCTTCGGCAAGCCATTGCTTTTTCCTACGAACATCATCTGTTGTTTTTTGTTGACGGTATCAAAAGTATCATATGATAGGCCGGTTGTCAATAGGATTTTCCGTTTGGTTTTCTGACCGCGGACACATGTTCGTAAACCAGATTGAACACCATGCCGGCCGCAACTACAATGCCCCCCACAAAGGAGGTGCCGGGGTAGGTGTTTTTTGAACACAGATCCAGAAGGATTCCTGTAAAAAGCTGTCCTACAAAGGTCAGAAGCGTAAGACGGAAGGCAGATACCCTGGGAACCGTGATATTGCAGAGCAACACCGTGGAAACACCCAGGATCCCTCCGCAGTATATCCATGCCTGAGTTGAAGAAACAGACGGACAGGAGAGATCGGCAAATGCTGCAGGATCCCGCATGATGACCAGGGCGGCGACCACGATCGTAATGGGAAGGCCCACCAGGTGGTTTACAAGGGAACCCTGAAGATCGCCTGTATGCCGGGCCAGGCATGCATTTACGGTACGTGAAAGTACCACTGAAACACCTGCCGCCAGGGAAAAAAGAGCGGCGCAGGCAGCGGAACCCACGGTACGGTCCATCATGATAAAGATGCCAAATAGAGAAAAGCCAAGGCCGATAAAGGATTCCCTCTTAAAGGGATGCTGCTCCATGCCAAACAGACCCAGGCAGTCAGTGGCCAGGGACGCTGCGGTCTGGCCTAACAGTCCCAGTGCAACAATGCTGGTCATGCTGATCTTTCCGAAGGCAAAATTATTAAAAACAGTGGTCAGGACGCCGATTGCGCCGCCCAGATAGATCCACAGGGGCTGATGCTGCCTGGGCGGAATCCGTTTTCCCTGTGCGGCGCACAGCACAAATGCAAATACCACCCCCACTATATGGATGATAACAGCAGCCACAAAAATCCCGTAGTATTCTGATAGACCTCCGTTGATAAATACCATTACGGCAATGACCACCCCGGTTAAAAAAGACAATGCGTGATACATTTTCCCACCTCCCTGCCTATATTGTACTGTGAGATATTGACAGCTGCATAGGACATATGTCATACTAGTCAAAACCTGTATCATGTATAATGAAAGGGGAAAATGATGCAAAGAAAGCCTTTATCGGACCAACATTGTGTGAAACTGGCCGAATATGGATTACAGGCCATTCCGTTGGATTCCTGCGTATGCCTTAAGTTTCACGCAGGGGAAACTATTTTGCAGGAGGGAATGCCCATCACATACCTGTTTGTGGTGGTATCGGGCAGCGCAAAGGTCTGCTCCACTGCCAGGAACGGCAAAAACCTTGTGCTTTGTTATTATATTTGCGAAGGTCTGATGGGAGATCTGGAACTGATGACAGATACCTATATTGCCACCACCAGCATTGTGGCTGTGACGGATTTTGAATGCATTGCCATACCTTTTCAGCGCAATGCCCTTTACCTTAAATCCAATGTCCGGTTCCTAAACAGGCTTGGGAGTGAACTTGCACTGAAGTTGATACGCAGTTCACAAAACTTTGTGTCCGCTTCCCTGTATTCGGGGGAAGAGCGTCTCTGTGCGTACATCCTTCAAACTTCCCACAATGGGATCTTCAGCGATATCCTTACCGATACAGCCTGTTCCGTGGGGATGAGTTACCGACATATGTTCCGTCTTTTGAACCGTCTTTGTGAAGACGGGGTGCTGGAAAAGCGGGAAAACGGATACAGGATCCTGGACAGGGAGTCATTGGCTGAAAAGGCAACGGAATTTTTATAAATGAAACGAAAAGACAGGATAAAGGCAGGAAAAAGCAGGATCCTGTCTTTTTTGTTGGAGAAAAACAGGCGGCCGATCAATTTTTTGAACATGCCTTAAGGCGGATGGGGGAAAGAAAAAGAAAAAAGTCAAGCCAGTCACACTTTTGTCCGAATTTAATATATTATACTATACCAAATCGGTATTAGAAAATATAGTAATGCTAATTTAGTGGAGGTTCATTATGAGCGATACAAATTATAATAATTGTGAGAGTGAAAATAGAGAGTCCTGTTATGAGTGCAAATGCTGCTGCGAGTGCGACAGGCCCCAATATCTTCCTCCTAACAGGACCCTGTTAAAGTGCGGCTGTCCTGGTGCTGTTACCCTTCCTCTGGCTACCATAGCAGGAACCAACTTTACAGTGGCTTCTGTGAACGTGGATACAAGAGGATTCCGCAAACCATGCATCAAATTTGAGTTTGCAAGCAATATCGTAACCACTGCAGGCGTACTGACCCTTAACCTGCAGATCTTCAAACAGTGCAAGAACCAGCTGGTTCCTATTCCGGTAGGTCCCGTATGGACGTTCTCACGTCTGGTAGCTGTTACTGAGAGCAATGCCTTTACGTTCTTTGTTTGCGACTGTGATATCTGTGAGGAAGAATGCTGTAACTACAGCGTGGTTGCAACTGTTGCAGGCGTGGCAACTGTTGGTGTTACTTCCATCAACAATGCAACTCTCTCTGCAATTGTAGTTGACAACGGGTGCGGCTGTAAATAAATTGATTCCATGAACAATGAGGAGCGGCTATGTATAACAGTAATTTCAGACGCTGTGGGTTTGGGTGCTTTGGAACAGGCAGGTGCAGACCCCAATCGAATTATCCCATGAAGAACCGTGTTGAGTCACGCCCAGGGCGTGATGTCAATGGCAGTGTGTGTTCCGGCAATGGACATGAGAACAGCAAAAGGTTACTGTTAAAGAGCTCCTCATTTGGGGGACTGGTTTTGCCCGAAGGCATGGCGGGGGAGGCCACGTATCATGTGGCTTCCCTGAATCTGGATACATCCGGCTGTAAGGATTTTCTGGTGCTTTTAAATTTTTCATGCAATATAACAGCCAATGTATCCGGTTTTCATTTAAGGTTTCAAATGTTTAAGCAGGAGAAATGCCAGCCGTTTCCTGTTCCCGTCAGCTCCGGCGTACTGTATACCAGGGCAGTGGCCAACACAGGATCCGATTCATTCACATTGTCGGCATGTGACCGTGATTCAATGAAAAGTCCATGCTGCAGCTACAGTGTGCAGGTGGAGGTGGCAGGTATAAGATCCGGCGGAACAGGGCTGATTGCAAACCCGGTCCTGATTGCTACCATCATGGAAAATAATTAATCTATCTGATAGGAGGAACTCCCTATGGAGGCACAAAAAATAAAAGAATATAACGTTTCCCGTATGTCGATTGAGAAAAATGTTATAAGCTGGGAAGGCCATGCGGTACGGCTTCCGGGAGTTGTCCGCATATGGGTGGGTGATAGTCCTAGAAGAACATTTCCAATCAGTATGGTACTTATCCTTCTTATGATCGCGCTGTCCGGACCGGGGATCGTGAACAAGACTGTCATGCTGGCGGTCCTGGGCATATACATGGGCATTCATCTTAGATCCGGGAAAAAAACGGATACGCAAACAGGCGGAAAGGATCATGTATATCTGGAACTCTGCAGTGGGATGGTCTGTTCATTTGAGTCGGGAAGCGAATCCTTTGCCATGGAGTTTTATGAGGTGTTAAAGCATCATATGGAAGGGGATGCAGGTATGGCCCACTGTGAGATTGTTTTTGAAAACGGCGGTGAAATCATTAACCAGACAAAACAGGAAGAACCTGAAAAAGCATCCAGCGTCCTGGAATTGAATGTATCTGGGGGACTGAATGGCCAGATCGTGCAGGAATTGAAAAGGCTGTACGGCAGCTATACAAAGAAAACAGATACCAACAGCGAAGTGCTGTTGCTTATAAACGAAGCAGCCAGCCTGATGGAGAAAAATGACAGGGTTGGGTTAAAGTCTGTTTTTGAGAAGTTCATTACACTGGGCTTGATCAATGACTGTAATGAGCTGGGATTGGATTCCCTTCTTCAGGAAATAAGAGCCACCATTTATTAGGATATTAGTTATCATACATTTACAGCCTCTGCAGCCATCAGGATTTACCATGGCGGCGGAGGTTCTTTGCTGTGGGAGGCAGAAGGGGCATTGCACCTTAGCGGCCTGTCCGTCATATAGTAATATAGAGCTGACAAGTATCCCCACTTATTTTGAAAATATCCCCCGGATTGCAGGTATGCAGACAAAATACGGCGGATAGTAAGGCTGGATCTTATGAGCCATAAAGAGAGGTCAGCTATGCAGGATAGGCTTTCTAAAAGCGAAAATCTATGAATAAGGAGCAATCAATATGAATGAATTAAACAGACCAGGATACGAAGGTAATGTTCCATTCAGCAGAAACCGATGCAGCAAATCTGCGGCAGATATGTGCAGCTCATGCGGCTGCGGCGGCTGTAACTGCTGCTGCGGCCGTGGAGCAACCGGGCCGACCGGGGCAACTGGGCCGACCGGGGCAACAGGAGCAACCGGGCGGACTGGGGCAACAGGGGCGACTGGAGCAACCGGGGCGACTGGAGCAACCGGGCGGACTGGGGCAACTGGGCCAACCGGGCTAACCGGGGCAACAGGAGCAACCGGCCCTGCTGGTCCCACAGGGCCTACTGGAATAACCGGGCCAACAGGAGCAACCGGCCCCACAGGAGCTACGGGAACCACTGGAGCAGCCGGTCCTATTGGACCTACTGGAATGACAGGCCCCACGGGAGCAACTGGCCCCACGGGAGCGAATGGAGTGACTGGGGCAACCGGAGCCACGGGAGCAACTGGTCCCACGGGAGCAGATGGAGGAATAGGCCCCACCGGTCCTACAGGAGCGGATGGAGTAACGGGTCCTACAGGGGCAACCGGAGCCACGGGCATAAATGGAGCTACTGGTCCAACAGGACCTACGGGAGCCACCGGAGCTACCGGGGTACCGGGAATCATAGGCCCTACCGGTCCCACGGGAGCGGATGGAGCAACCGGCCCTACGGGAGCAGCTGGGGCTACGGGAGCGAATGGAGCAACCGGTCCAACGGGATCAACTGGAGCAACAGGGGTTACGGGAGCCACAGGAGCGATAGGCGCTACCGGTCCCACGGGAGCGGATGGAGTAACCGGCCCCACCGGAGCGATTGGAGCTACGGGAGCATCAGGCGCTACGGGCCCCACCGGTCCAACTGGCGCTACGGGTTTCACTGGATCAACCGGAAGCATAGGTCCCACCGGCCCCACGGGAGTAAGTGGGGCTACAGGTCCCACGGGGGCAACCGGAGCAACAGGAGCGGACGGAGCCACCGGTTCTACGGGAGCAACCGGAGTTATAGGCCCCACGGGAGCAACCGGGGCCATAGGCCCCACCGGCCCCACGGGCGCTGATGGAGCCACCGGTTCTACAGGCGCCACAGGTCCCACGGGAGCAAATGGAGCGGACGGAGCCACCGGAGCAACGGGCGCTATAGGGCCTACCGGAGCAGCGGGAGCAACCGGCCCCACGGGAGCAACCGGCCCCACAGGCCTTACCGGAGCAGCGGGAGCGACCGGTCCTACCGGAGCCACCGGAGTGGCAGGAGCGACCGGCCCCACCGGAGTCACCGGCCCTGCTGGGCCTACCGGAGCCACTGGAGTGGCAGGAGCGACCGGCCCCACCGGAGTCACCGGCCCTGCTGGGCCTACCGGAGCAGCGGGAGCGACCGGCCCTACCGGAGCCACCGGAGTCACTGGAGTGGCAGGAGCGACCGGCCCTACTGGACCTACTGGAGCCACCGGCCCTATCGGGGCCACCGGAGTCACTGGAGCAGCAGGAGCGACCGGCCCTACCGGAGCCACCGGAGTCACTGGAGTGGCAGGAGTCACCGGCCCTACTGGACCTACCGGAGCCACCGGAGCCACCGGCCCTACCGGGGCCACCGGAGTCACTGGAGCGACCGGCCCCACCGGAGCCACCGGCCCTACTGGACCTACTGGAGCAGCGGGAGCGACCGGCCCCACCGGCCCCACAGGTATTGCAGGCAGTTCTGCAATCATCCCATTCAGTTCAGGCATTCCGCTGTCACTCACAACAATTGCGGGTGGTTTGGTTGGAACGCCGGGCTTTGTGGGCTTTGGATCTTCCGCACCGGGAATCAGTATTGTGGGAGGAGTGATCGACCTTACAAATGCAGCGGGCACATTGACTAACTTTGCATTTTCAATGCCAAGGGATGGTGTGATAACCAGTATGTCCGCATTCTTCAGTACAACAGCGGCTTTAAGCCTTGTTGGAAGTTCAATTACGATTACCGCCCAGTTGTACAGATCCGCCACACCAAATAACAGCTTTGTAGCTGTTCCGGGAGCGGTAGTGACCTTGGCGCCGGCTCTTACAGGCATTCTGGCAATTGGAACATTATCTTCCGGTACAGTAACCGGCCTTTCAGTAACTGTAACAAATCAGACCCGTTTGCTTCTGGTCTTCACAGCCACGGCATCCGGTCTGGCACTGGTGAATACAGTGGCCGGGTATGCAAGTGCAGGTTTGGCTATTTCATAGACCTGTGCAATGAACATTTTAAATAGGTAGTCTGATCATGTGGGAAAATCCAAATTATGGGTTTTCCCATTTTTCCATGGAGGAATTACTGTGGCGGAAGGATTCCTCCCGTGAACCCCTTCTGGGGAAGATCATCCTGTAAAAGGGGTTCCTAACAGAACACACGTGTCCATTAAAAACAGGCTGCCACTTCAGCGGAATGGATCAGCTGGAATGACAGCCCATAGCATCAATAATCCAGGGCGTTAGGATCTTCGCCACAGCAGAGGACTTGTTCCAATGCGTGGAAATCTTGCCTACTTACTGGTGTTGATCTTTTTTTCTGCTAATGCAATGATCTGGTACAATACTCCTGACACAATGCACAGGATCACAATGGAGGTAACCACCATTGTCATGGCAAAGGTCTGTGATCCATAGGTGATGAGATATCCCAGGCCTGCTTTGGCGGATAGGAATTCACCTGATGGTGTTATAATAGGGCTGAAGCGACTGGACAAGTATAGTCTCTGATTCCCTTTCAGAAAGTACTTGCTATATAATCCGGCAAGTGCCCCAAAGCAAAGAAACAGGCTCCGAAGAGCCTGTTCAGACTGTAGACAACTAGCCTCCTAATAGGAGGCAGTTGTCTTTTTTCTTTCACTCAGGATTTCGATGTAGTATAATAGTACTATACGAAAGTGAGGTTTTTTCTTATGATGGGGAAAAAAGATTATTCAGAACGTTCTCAGGTACAGATTGCAAGCC